>Ga0315280_10001261_pt1 | contig 43846 bp, 48 predicted proteins | sample YL17G06_40_MG_FD_203697 | JGI IMG/M metagenome (GOLD analysis project Ga0315280, IMG submission 203697) | Sediment microbial communities from Yellowstone Lake, YNP, Wyoming, USA - YL17G06_40 | ecosystem: Environmental > Aquatic > Freshwater > Lake > Sediment | place: USA: Wyoming | collected...
ACGGAGATTATCCAAGAAAATTCCAAGCATGATACCGGATAAAAATATAAACAAAGTGATTATTGCTGCTTTTACATATGTATTTTTTTTCTCATCTCTCTTTTCTACATTTACGTTTGCCCTTATTTTGTGAACCATGAATACTTACCTGTCAATATCTTGATTAAAGAGTAGATTGTGACTGGAATAAATAAATAAACGTAGACTATCAAAAATGATATAAAATCTAGGATACCTACCCTTTGTTTATATTGTCTTAGTGTATAGATAGCGATGAAAATACTCAAAACAAGTATTAGAAGTACGTAAAAAGTGAATATATCTGGAATAAATGGTATTCTAAAAATTATCGGTGCACCAAGAATGATTGTATCTTTCAAATAGAATAAGAATGATACTACCCAATTCACAGATAAGCATAGGAACAACCCCAAAATAACCATTTGAAATACTAAACTCGCTAAATTCATAGGAAGTAGATATGTTCCGACAGGATGATTCCTGAAAATATAAACAGAATATTTTTTCAAGGTTTGCATCCAACCAATGCTCCATCTCAACCTTTGCCTAAACCATTTTGAAAATTTACTCGGATAAGGAGTGTAGACTAGTGAATCATAAGCCATGTTTATCCTATATCCTTCATTCAACAAACGCCATGCTATTTCTATGTCTTCTGTAAGATTTTTTTTATCAAAAAGTCCTACTTTAAGCAGAATGTTTTTTTTATAGATGCTCAGCGGTCCAGGTGTTACTGAAATCAAATTTAAGCTTTCTGTTATTTTTCTCATTAGTGCTATGATTTTGAACTCTATGTCTTGCCATCTCTCAAAAATTGTCTTTTTTCCTTCGACCAAAATTCTCGTAGTTACACTAGCCACATCTTCACTGTCGAAATATTTCATAGCATTGATCAATGTGTTTCTTGTTAAATGGCTGTCTGCATCAACTACAGCAACAAAATCATGTTTTGCTCTCTTTACACCAAAGTTCAAACTCCCTGCCTTACCAGAATGTTTATTTTTGAAAATTTTGATGAATTTTAGTTTTTTAGTATCTACAAATTTTTTTACAATTTCAAAAGTTCCATCAGTGCTACCATCGTCCACGATGATAATTTCTAACTTTTCTTTTGGATAGTTTATTTTGAGAATCCTCTCTAAACTTTTAATTATGTATTTTCTTTCATTGTAAGCAGGAATTACCAAGCTCACTCTCGGAAGTTTTTTGAGTGTAGACTTCTTGTAAAGTTTCTTTCGACTCTCAAAAAGCAACAGATAGTATAAAACCAAGGTGTAAATTACTAAAAACACTATAGAAAGTAATATTACATCGATCCAAAGCACCATTTCATTCAATCCTCAATTTACTTTTCAAAGATCAACTCTAAATCTTTATGTTAAGAGCAATAATAAGAAATTTGATCGTAGCAAGATCGAAATCTTTGTACGTCTTGCCAGAAATGAAAATTACGTTATCCTTAAACCTTACAGAGGTTTCATTCGCATAAACTGGGTGGATTAGAGCTATAACAGGATTGAAATAAGTACCGTTAAGGTTAGAATAATCTTCAACCGGTACTGCGTTAAAAGTAATATCCCTACTGTAACGTAAGTAAGCAAACTTCAGTTTGTTAACAATCTCAAATTCTTGTAAAATATAGTAAGGATTCTCGGTTTCACTAGCTGGCTTAAAAGCTATTGTTATATTGCGCACTGACGCGGCGAAAAGCATGTTAAATATGGCATCTTCATTTGGTGGAAATACTAAAACATTCTTTGCTTCTCTGATGTTCTGCCTGAAAGTAATAGTAATACCGTCCAAAACAACTGTGTCTGTTGGCGCAAAATTAAGATAATAATAGGTTATCGATGAAAATGTTGCTGCTACTATGAAAATTCCGATCAGCAGTTTAGTTATTTGTTTCTTGGTAATTTTAATTTTTACAGCTTTTCTTTCAGTCTTATTCTCACTTTCCACAGATTCTCCTGCCATGAAAATTTCCTAGAAGAATTAATTGATTTTAAAGAATTAAAAAAGAAAGAAAAGCAGTAGGCGTTAGCCTACTACACTAATTTTGCCTTTAGACTGGAGTTATTACAGGAGATGCAGTTGTTCCAGTTACTTCTACTGTGCTTCCAGTAACACCAGACAATCTGGTTGAGTACTGTTGTACCACAGAGCTTGCCAATCTAGTATCAGCTGCACGTGTTCCAGCAACTACTACTGCCACTTTACCGGTAGCGAAAGCATCGTCTATGACTTTTATCATACCGAAGTCTCTTCCTGGCCAGTTAGCACATGTGTACGGGAACTTATCCGTTGCCAGTGCAGCAACTAGAGTGTTCACGCATGGTCCACCGACCAAGATTAGGTTGTTTGCACCTCTTGTAGTAGCGTCTGGCAGTTCAGTGTCTAACTTGGCTACAGCACCTGTTATTGGAACGAACTCCTTGTACGTCCCACCAGTGGTTGTCGTTGCGCCGATCTTACCGAACTGTACTAATCCGTAGATTGTTTCAGGGGGTATTCCTGCGATCACTTTGTCTCCGTCAGCGTTCGATCTCACAGAGTACACTTGTACTCCATTATCGGTTATGACATCCGTATACTGAAGGGCTATGTCAGATAGTATGCCTTCTACTGTACCCAAGACATCGTTTGCCTCTGCCTTGGCTACCGTCGCCCCGAGAACTAACTCTGGAGCTGCGGTTGTAGAAGCTGTAGTCCTATTGACATATGCAAAGTCAGTTTCACGTGCGCCACCGCTGACGTATATTCCCATGTCATCTATCAAAGTAGTGTCACTGAAAGTGCCGTTTATCACAAACTGTGATGTAGCACCAGGTCCACCGTATGATAGAGTGTATGAGAATGTTCTCATGTTAGTGGTACCATTGTTGATGGTTTGCGGAAATGTTCCTGTAGCTAAGTTGACTATTCTACTAGTTGTCTTGTCCCAGTAACCTAGCCAGTAGTATGTGTTGTTGAAGTTACCAGCAGAGGCTGATGCATTGAACAGGACATATGTCTTGTCATATCCAATACCATTCCATACTATTGATCCACCTACGTCAGTAGCAAACTCTAAGCCGTTAAGTCCGCTTACTGTCGAATAACCTGTAGTGACTGTCGAATTATAGACAGTCTTACCTGTTACAGGTGTTACTGTCAGCTTAGCGAACTTATCTGGTGTCAACCCCGCATAATTCAATTCGAAGTAACCACCAGGGCCCGTGAATTTGGAGCCAGCTACATAGTATTTAGCTGATTCCTCTAATGACGCAGGGCTGTATGTTACTGTTATGTTGTCTCCAGTTGTTATTTGCCCCACAATACTATCAAACTGACCAGAAATCTTCCAGTCTGTTCCCCAGTCTGTTAATGTTGCTGTATCAGATCCGTCGAATGTTTTTTCAACATCACCTTTACCAAAGACTAGCTGCGCACTGTCTGCGACAGATTCTTTGGACGATGTGGCTGTCTGCAAGACTTTTACTTTGTATGTCTCACCGCCGTAGGTAAATGACTTCGCATCTGTTCCTACGACACCTAGATTGTTTACCAGATTACCATTTGCATCAACAATTCTTATTGATGCTTGTACACCTGAATATACAGCATCTACTAAGGCTGTTAGAGTACCTACAGTCAATCCTGTAGTTGAACCTGCAGTAACATATCCTACGGTTCCTGTTAGTGCTACGAACTGAGCAGTTGTAGGCACTGCAACGATTGAGAATTGTTTACCAGCAACGTTTACTGTGACAGGGTTCTGGTAACTTGTCGAGTTTGCTGATGTGAAAGCGAACTCTGTTGCTGAAATTGAATCATCGAAAGTGTATTTGTACACTATCGAGCCTGAGTCAATTTTCATTTTGAGTGTACCGTTGACATATGACACCAGGCTATGTGTTAGCATAGGTGTTGTTGCACCCAACTCTACAGATTCATGATAGTTGTGGTTGGTTCCTTTGTAGGAATATTGTCCTTGCAACAGTCCGCTAAAGTGATAATTCTTTAGTGGTGTAGGTAATTGATATGAACTCGTACCACCAATTACGCTACCAGAGGAAGCTGTAGGAATTTCAACTTTTCTTTCAATTCCTGTTAGTGCTGTTATTGCTCCACTAGGCACGGTTTTTGTTAATGTAGAAACACCTGCCAAGCTGGCCATTATATCAACTGCACCTACTACGTCGCTTGCTGCTGCTGTAGAGCCAACTACCACGTAAGGAACTGTCCCGCCAAACATGGTCGGATAGCTACTTAATGGAGTGGTTGCTAGAACTGCACCTGCTAAGGTTGCTCCAGCCATTAAGGCTGCCAAACCTGTAGCGATCCATTTATTTATTTGCATTATTTTTTCACCTCATTTTCTTTTCGCCCTAGACTATTCCATTATGTAGTTGATAGTCTATAGGCACATTTTTCTTATAGATAATTTTGATTTAAAATGTATATAAAAACATACTGAAACAATTGCTATGACAATGAAACATCATAAAAAAAGCTTTCTAATAGTTTCTAAGATATGATTTAAGACATCTAATTGTTTCTATGAATAAAATTTTATCTTTTTTTGAAAAATAAGCCTAATTTTACTTTTTTATTCAGAAAACTTGGCTTTTACTAATTTCAGCTTATTTGTTCTTCCGATACGTTTTACTTCCACCAATCCCCTCTCAGAAAGACTTTTTACTATTCTACTAACTTTCGCTTTTGATAAATTTGTCTCTTGCACGATCTTTTTCTGATTTGTTTCTCCACCAGCAGTTGTCAATATCTCAATTACCTTCCTTTCATGCTCATCCAAAACCGAAAGTATGACTTCTTTTGGTTTTTTTATTCTTCTGTACAAGAAGAACCCTGTTCCACCAGCTGCTATGATACTGACTATAAGCAACTGAGTAAGATTAAACCCAATAAAGCTAGGTTGGAGTGCTTCGTAAACTACTTGGAACTTCAGGGATTGTGAAGAGGATATGTTTTCTAAGTTCCATTGAACAATTATTCTTCTACCATCGCTTGCTGTCTGGTAATTTTTAGGAAGGACCGGAATTATACTTTCGTCCTGAGATATCACCATTCCTTCAGGGAGCTTTACTGCAAAATAAACATAACTTATATTTTTGTAAATGCTGAAATCACCGTTAAAGTAAAACCTATTACTTATTGTTTTGACGAAATCTGGCGTTTCGTAAGTCATCTCAAGTGTTCTTTTATCTGATGTTAAGTTCATGCTACAAGTAACGATTGTAGCTGTAGTTGATTTTATCTTGCAATCAACTGGTCCTGCATTGCTGCTGGCTTTAAAGTTTTCTATCATTCCAAACATTGAAAATTCGAACGTTTTCTCTGCAGAATCAAAAGTTATTATTTCTTTCACAGAAAGTTTGTTCTGATTATCTAAAGTAGAATCAACGCTATAGGACTGTATCTGCGCTTCAGTTATAACACTAACCAAAAGGAAAGACAGAACAGCAAAAATTGAAACAGTTGCAAATGGTTTCACAATTTTAATTAATTGTTTCACTTATTTAAATTTATAATTTTCGAATACACCAGTTATTTTTTCGTAGAAATAACGATTCCCCCACCAACCGATGCCAATGTATGGAGAACATCGGCCACAGAATTCATTATACTTTGCAAAGAATTCAATCCTAACTTGATCTCTTTTGGTTCTAAAATCTCTACAGAGCTTGGGGCGAAAAATATGACATCAAAAAGCAATGTTTCAACATCCTTGGTAAGAATCTCTATTTCCATGATTTGGGAATATCCTTTTTTCACATCCTCTCTAGGCTTTTCAACCTCACGTACGTTTTCATATCTTTCGTTTACGATAATCGTGAACTTCTCTTTTTTTAGTTTGTTTACATGATCTTTCAAGGTCCTTTCAGCAAGATCCTTTTCACTAGCCATGACTTCAAACCACAACTTCGACCTTATCCATCCATTCTCTACTTTTTCCTTTATTTCTTCTTTCGTCAGATTAATATCAGACCACCATGTTTATTCTTATACCACAGTTCGGGCACCTGTTCACCAGTAAATTCATTCTCTTGACCTTAAAACCATGCCTCTCTATAAGAAGTGTCCTGCAATTGTAACAATAAGTGTTTTCATCAATATGCCCAGGAACATTGCCTATGTATACATGCCTAAGACCAGTCTTTCTCGCCTCCTCAATACATTTTTCTAGAGTCGCCACAGGAGTTGTGGGCAATTCAGGAAATTTATGGTCAGGATAGAACCTCATAATATGCATCGGCACGTCTGAATCCAGTTCTGATGAGACCCATTGTGTCAACTTTCTACATTGTTCTATGTTGTCACCTATCTGAGGAATTACCCAGTTTGCTATCTCTAAATGTAGCCTCTGTTTCTTCATCTGCCTCAATGCATCAAAAATTGGATCCAGTTTTTTCACATCCATATAATTAGAATAAAACTGTTCATCCCCAGATGCATAAATGTTAACTATAGCAGCATTCATGAATTTAGCAATTTTTTTTATCGAATCTTCTGTCATGAAACCATTAGTTACCATTATACTTTTCATATTTTCCCTCGATGCAGCCTTAGCGGTCTTGAAAGCAAACTCGAAATACATTGTTGGCTCGGTGGCAGTAAAGCTCACAGCTACGCACTTTTCTTTCTCAGCTTTGCTTACAACTTTTTCAGGTCTCCAGTCTTCACCTTTTACTATTTTCTGCTCTTTGTCCTTGAAGACCTGTAATATTTCGTTTGGCTGGTATGCAAAATTGCTGCCGGGGGAGGCTATTGAAAATGTAAATTTGCTTGGATAGAAATGAAACAAAGGCAGCTTTTCCATGGGTTCCGGCTCTGCATTTACAATTTTTCCATAGTTTAAGACGAGTAGCTTTTTCTCAACATTTTTCCTGACTAGACAATATCCTCTCTTATCCCTTGGTATGAAGCACTTTCTAGCACAGACAAAACACCTTATACCATTTCTCTCTTTCTGCCAAAGCATCCCTTCAAATGTCTCTGTTTTCTTTCCGGTCTTTGCCAACTTATCACCAAAATGTAGTATATTATTAGTTTTGAAAGTTATTATATTTTCAAAAGGATAAACTTTTCATCATGCCTCAGTAGCTCAGTTGGTAGAGCACCAAAAACAAAATTTTGTTGGTGAACCTCGTAAGTTGGGGGTCGTGGGTTCAAATCCCACCTGAGGCTCCTTTTTTAATATAATTTAACACTTTAGATAAATGTTCTAGAATTAGCGTGATGGTTTCTTTCTCTCTACGTAGACTCTCGATATTGTTTCCTTCAACTTTCTCAGGTATTCTGGCAATTTTTTTAATTTTCCCTTCTTATTGAGAAGAATTATCACAACAATAGCCATCAGGATAACTACGGTTATTATGTAGTTCAGATACTCACTCTGTATAACTCCACCTAATAACGGTGTTCCGAGTGATGGTGCTGTAGTAGTGGTAGTCGTCACATTTGCTTCAGTAGTAGTGGTCGTAGTCGACGTTCCAGTAGATTTCTCTCCTGCTATGGCGAATACAGAAAGCCCAGTTGAATTGGCTTGATAGTAGTTGTAGTTCGAGTCGTCACTGATTTTGCTCGTGGGCAGTTTTGTCCATAAATTCGCTGATGTATTGTATCTATACAAATAGATTGCACTCTCGTTTATGTTATTAGTTCCAGTCCAATTTTTGCTTACTTGGAACTTTATCGTAGCACCACTTATATCATAATCGTACATGTAGTTCTTCCTTATCTCAATGAACTTCAACACCTTTCCTTCGGACGGATTTATAACAACAGGAGAATTTGCTGGTTGAAGTGAAAGGACTACAGTTATTCTCGCATTGCTTATTGCGTTCTTTGCGTTTATTGTTACCTCGTAAATTCTGAGATCTGCTTTGTTAAAAATATTAACTGTCTTAGAACTACCTACTGGTATATCTCCTACTAATACAGTTTCATAGATTTCTTCGTTGCTAGTTCCTCCAGTTTGCCCTGTTGCCTGAGTCGTAGTTGTAGACGTCGTTGTCGTAGTTGTAGACGTCGTCGTAGTTGTTGTAGTGCTCGTTGAGGCGACAGTTAATACAGGGTAGTTGAACGGATTCTGACAAGACGTCCCGTTCCAGTTGTTTGAAGTGTCGTTGGCGTATACACACCATCTGATTGTGCAACTGGTAGTTGAATTAATTGTTTTTGTAACATTTGACCAAGTATTGCCACTAAACGAAGTCCAGGTATCGTTTGTCAATGTACCAGTGCAGTTGTCGAAGCTGAAGATGTATCCGCTCAGCCCGATGTTGTCAGTCCAGTTCAGAGAGTGCATCACAGCTGTACCGGCTACGCTCGAGTTTGTGAAATTCAAAGAGTAGGTCGGAGGCACATTATCGGGAACAATGTTCACAAAAAAAGTGAGAGAGGATGAATTGGATGTATAGTTCTGGTTTCCTGTGATGTTTCCAGTGTAATTATGGAGTTCTGTTGAAAATGTTGTAGTCCTCGGATTTGATACAGACACACCATCCTCATAGAGACTGGCATTCCCGCTATTCACATATAAAGCCGTTGTATTGGCAGTTAATGAAGAACCACTTACCAAGCTGATGTTCTGATTGACATAAGTGCCTGTAGAATTTATGAAATAGATATTGAACGGATTTGTCGTGTTCCGGTTTATCGTAAAATTTAATTGAGGTGTTGCATTTTGATTGTTTTGGCTATCATTGGCTATGATTCTCCATGTCCAAGTACCTGCTGGCAATATTCCAGACCAATAAGAAGTATTTAGATAATCATCTTGCATTGTATAATTCACAAAAGAACCATTGAAATTTATTTCCAATAGAGAAATGTTAAAACCATTTGAATCTTGGCTCAACCAAGTAGCATTGAACCAAGTTAGGTTCACTCCATCATAAATGCTAGGTCCTGAAGTGAAATTATTCGAATATTGTGGTGGTGTATTTCCGAGAACAATCGTGCTTGACAACAAAACTATCATTATTGGCAATGATATAAACAGCAAACCCGTTTTCATGTTTATCATTCGTATATTATCTTTTTGACAGTAAATAATATTAAACATAACTAAATCTGCTAAATCGGTGAAAAATAGAAAGAAAAAGGAAAGGAATCGAGAAAAATCCACTAATTTAGAACGGCACTGGCAGGATAATCAGTCCAGCACCCAAACCGATACCTATTACGGCTCTCATAAACCTAGGAGCGTGCTCATAGAAGGACTGTTTTATGAATTTTATCTTACCTTTAGGTAATTTACTGAGTTCCAACTTATGAGCCCAATGCAAAGAGATCAGTTTCCCGTTCTTCATTTCCAATACTTTCTGCTTTCTGTACTGGAGCCAGCTTCCTATTCCGTCTATGATTAAGAACAGTCCTATTAATTTTGTCCACATTTTTCATTTACCTCTGTACCATTAATTTGGGGTTTATTTGTCTTAAAAATTATAATCTTTAGTATTCTTAAGCTTAACTCAAGTTTATAATATTTCACGATAAAATAGTGATAAAGGCGCAAAATCATGGAAATTGTGCTATTAACAGAGGCAAAAAACCTGGCTAAAGTTAAGGATATACTACTCAAGGACCCTGTAATTTCTGGTGCAAGCATAATGTTTAAAGAAGCCAAAATACTGACGAATAAAGAAGGCTACTACTGCTATATATCAGGAATAGAGGAGCAGGGCAAAAAAGCATTAGAACTGACAAAAGACTTGGCCAAAGTATTGGACGAAAAAGAGAAAAGCGAAGTAATAACCAAAATTAAGGAAGAAGAAAGCAAGGCAAGAGATGCATTTGGTGGCCTTTTCTGATAAAAGCCACTACAAACCTATGCGCTGGTGGTCTAGGCTGGTCTATGACGCGAGCTTGCCATTATGAGTAAATAGTTCGCAACCCGGGTCCAAATCCCGGCCAGCGCACTTTATTTTTTAAAACTTTATATCTAACAAACGAATTTAATTATAGATACAAATGCTTTTCTGGGGCAAAAAGAAGGAAGAACCATATCCTCAGGAAGAAATTCCTAAACTACCTACCGTAGAAGAGATAATGAGAGAACTTCCGAAGATTTCCGAACACAATATTCCTAAAGAACCCCCAAGAGCACAAGAATCAACAAAAGAATCACAATCATCACCCACACCAGTTAACATCCCAGTTGTAAGAAAGCCTGAAGTTAAACCAGTTTTTCATAAGGAAAAGGAAGAAGAAAAGAAACAAAAAGAGCCTGAAGGTGTGATGGCTGCCCCGTTGTTCGTGAAACTTGATAAATACAAGCAGTTACTCAGCAATTTGATCCAGGTTAAGAGTTCAATAGCAATCTTGAAGAATAATTTGATTGTTTTTAACGAATTGGATAAGTTAAGAAATGAAAATATGAAACTTGTTCAAGAAAATTTGGAAAAAGTAGAGAAGAAAATAGCCGATTTGGACGCAGCTCTGTTAAAGCCGAGCGGATTTAGGGAAGAATTCATTCCGCAGATGGAAGAAGTAGCGAGTATAGAGGCTACAATTGCAGACTTGAAAAGTCAGATGGCGCAGTTGCGTGGTGAGTTGGAAACGACAAGTTGAATTTAGTTGAGTTTTGTATCAGTTTTCATGAGAACTATCAAAAATATACTTGAAAATATATTTTGTAAAATATATATTATAGAATATAAAAATAGTAAAAATAAAAATTAACATCGATCCTAATAAAGAATCTCAAAAATAAATCATCAACAAAAGTCAAATATTTATTATAAAAACATGTTTTAGTTTATATCATGCAGGGGTCCCATAGTCTGGTCAATTGGGCCGCGCTCAAGTTTTTGTCTTGAGCTTCGATGAAAAGATGAAATAAGAAACGCGGTGGCTTAGTGCCTTCGTGGGTTCAAATCCCACCTCCTGCATTTTTCAAAAATCTACTCAACCCATTCAATGAACTTCATTTCCGCAAGCTCGGATAAAGTTTTCTCAACTACTGGCTTGACATCCTCGGGTGTATGAAATATCCTTTTAGCGAGAATCTCCGTTATCTGATCAACAGTCTTTCTACCATCACACATGTTAAGAACCCCATAGACAACTCTGTCTAATTGCCAGAGATTACTACCGTTAAATGTGGCGTATAGTGTTCCGAGCTGATCGATTATTTTCAGTCCTTTTACCTTGAGAGGCTTCTTACCTTCGGGCACAATTAACATTAAGCACATTGCTTTTAAATAGAAAGAGAAATTTACACTATCGAATTAGGGAAGAAGAAAGAAAAAAGAAAAGGTTAGCCTACTTTTCTAGCAAAGTTTCGTAGGCCACGAATACTGTTCCTATTAGCGCGAAGAGCCAACCTAAGATTGCGAATATGTCAGCAAACGGTTGCCACATTCCTCCTAAGAGTGCTGTTAGCATGGTTGGTGCTCCAGCAAATGTTCCAGCGAATACAAAGAGCACACCACCAAGTGCTAGCCAGTTGAATCCTTTAGGAGCTTTTCCTCTCCATTTGAAGTATTCTGCCAGAACTATGGCTATTAGGACAGCAATACCGAGATCCATATATGTCCCGAATACTACCATGTTTTCATTTCACCTAAAAATAAATTTCAAAAGTCAGTTATTTAAAGTGTTTACCCCTGTTTATAAATGACGTCATTATACAGTTGTGACATATGTAAAAAGAGATTTTTGAAATCTATGAAAAATAAATTTCATAGAAAAAAATTAACTTTTCAAAGAAAATAAAAAAGGAAAATGAAAAACGGCTCAGTCCCAAACATCGTCAAAACCAAATTCGTCAGATTCTTCTCCTTCTTCGAGATCTTCTTCAGGATTTTCCTCTTCACCCCAATTTTCTGGCATTTGATTTTTCACCTATATTTTAATCTAAAGATACTAGAAAGTATTTAAAGTTTATCTTTTGACTTGTTCTGACCTTTTTACAAGCAGATTATAAGATTTTACAGCTCTATCAGGGGAGGGATAGACCGGCACACCACCATTTTCGAGTTTTTCAGCCATTTTTTTCGTATATTTTCCCCCAGCCGCACAACAGACTATCGGTTTTTTGAATCTTTGCATATCAAGAATAAAATCAACAACATTTTCCTCGAGAGTCGGCACTTGGAACAGAGTTATGACAATCACTCCGTCAAATTCTTTCAAAGAGTTTTCGATTGCGATCTTATACCTTTCTGCAGTCGAGTCACCAGTGAGATCTAGGGGATTGTTAAAACTAACATAAGTCGGAAACATTTTTTTAAAAATCTTTCTCAATTTTTCCGAAGGTTCTTTGAGGGTTAAACCCAATCCTTCAGCCTCGTCCGTAGCCAGAACACCAAACCCACCACCATTGGTCACAATTAGTACATTTTTTCCTTTCGGAATTGGTTGGAGAGCTAAAACTTTACATGCGTCGAAGAATTCATTCCAGTTTTCTACTTCTAAAGCCTTGCTCTGTTTTAATGCCGCAGAAAAAATCTTCGAACTTCCTGCCAGAGAGCCAGTGTGACTTAACGCAGCTTCGATTCCTTTCTTAGTTTTTCCTGTTTTTAAAAATATTATTGGTTTACTCTTGCTTGCTTTTTTCACAGATTCCATAAATCTTTTTCCATCAGATTTTATTCCCTCCAGATAAACAGCGATCACTTTTGTTTTTTCGTCTTTAGTGAAATAATCGATAAGATCTACCTCGTTAACATCCATCGCATTTCCGTAGGAAACAAATTTTGATATTCCAATATTTTCCTCAGCAAAAATATCGAGTATCGTCGAGCCCACCGCACCAGACTGGGATATGAAAGCTATTCCTCCCTCTTTTGGTCTTTTCAATCTTTCTCTCGAAAGGAAGAGAGTGTCGACTTTTGTTGAAGAATCGTAAATTCCGACAACATTTGGTCCGATTACTCTGATTTTTTTATTTTTTATAATTTTTTTCATCTTTTCTTCGAGTTTTTTCCCAGCTTCACCTATCTCAGAAAAACCACTCGAAATTATGACAATCGATTTTACTTTTTTATTAACACAGTCTTTCAAAATTTTTGGCACTATTTCAGCTTTCACCGCTATAATTGCTAGTTCGATTGGATCTGAAATATTTTTTACAGAAGCATAAGTCGGTAGGTTAAAAATCTTATCTATGTTTGGGTTTACTGGGTAGACTTTTCCTTTATAACCGCCGTTTACGAAGTTGTCCAAAATACAGTAGCCTATCTTTTCTGGAGTGTGGCTCGCACCTATTATAGCAACAGACTTAGGATTGAAAAAATACCCCAAACTCATATTGTTATATTGTGCAGAACGAGATAAAATTATTATGAGGAATTTTGCTTCTAGGGTTAGTGTTATAGGTAGCAGTAAAATAGAAGAAAGCCTGAAATTCATCGAGCAAAAACCAAAGATAATATCTCTAGGTGCCGGAGAGCCTGATTTCAAGGCACCGAAAAATGTGATTGAAGCGGCAAACAAGTTTTTGAAAAAAGGATATACACATTACGCCCCTCTACAAGGAAAGTTGGAACTGAGAGAGATATTATCAAAAAAATTAAAAAAAGAGAACAAAATAGACGCTGGTCCAGACGAAATAATCGTGACCAATGGTTCTAAAGAGGCCATTCTACTCACAACAATGACTTTTGTTGATCCTGGTGATGAGGTGATTATCCCAGACCCAGGATATCTGGCATATAGGCCAATTGTGCAAATGCTCGGCGGAGTTGCAGTCTCTTTACCTTTGAGAGAAGAAAATAATTTTGAAATTGATATCGACGAGCTCAGGTCGCTCGTTACAAACAAAACAAAAATGATAATTTTTAACACACCATCAAACCCAACCGGAACTGTTTTTGACCGACAAACTTTAGAAGATATTGCAAATCTTCTTTTCGAAAGAAATATTTATGCCATGGTGGATGAAGCATATGAAAAATTAGTTTACGATGATGTAAAGCATGTAAGCCTCGCCAGCCTGAGTGGTATGTCCGATTATGTAGTCACTGTTCAAAGTTTTTCTAAAACATATGCTATGTGCGGATTCAGGCTTGGATACGCAGTTGCAAACAGAGAAATAATCAAAGAAATGAAGGAGTTCAAGCTGACAACCACATTGTGCGCACCAACTGCCTATCAGCTTGCTGGTGTTGAAGCAATTAAACATTCTGGAAAGTATGTGGAAAAAATGAGGAAGGAGTATCAGAGAAGAAGAGATACATTGTGTAAAAGATTGTCTGAATTATCAGATGTTCATTGTATCAAACCGAAAGGGGCTTTCTATGTTTTCCCAAACATAAAGGCACTTGGAATGTCCTCAGAGGAGTTTTCGGATTTTATTATGAAAAATGCAAAGGTAGTAGTAATACCTGGAACTGAGTTTGGAGTTTTTGGTGAAGGGTTTGTTAGAATGAGTTATGCTACTGAATATAAAAAAATTGAGACCGCGATGGACAGGATTGAAAAGGCTCTAAAAAGATGATTAAAAAATTTACATAAACTTTAAATCCTACTTAATCTCTATTTCTTTTTGCAGGAGACCTCCGATTGGGTGGCTTGGCGTCACCTGTACCCGAAATCGTCATCATGCGGGGATCGCAGCCTGAGAGAGGTGCAGATTTCATAATCTGTTCCAGGTTTCCAACTGAGAAGTCTCGCCTTGCAGGGCTGGAAGGTCAGCAAACCCTCACAGGTCCGGAAGGAAGCATGAGTAAACTGGTCTTCTCGGTGCTTGTAAGTTACGGGATGGAGAAGGATTCTCTGGGTTAAACAGTTTGTGATTCTGTATCCATCGATGGCGTGCCTCCTGCTTATTTTTAACCTTTCACAAAAAGATAAGATATGAAAGACAAAAAATCTGACTACAAAGTTCAAATTGCAGTTATAATTATTTCGATTTTATTTGTATTCTTGGTTTTCTACAACTTACCCAAATTTCTTGAGCAGGGAACATCACAATCCGCCTACACACAAGTAAATAATTCAAATCAAACATTCGAAGTTGTAAACATAAGTAAACATAATACAACAATTATCGTCCCAGCCGTGGATAACGAAGGCAACGGTATTCCTGTCTCCTTATCTGTCGAAGCAATACCAGGAGAAGGTAGAACTCTCGTAAATATCAATCAAATTTTATTTTGGGTTGACACACAGCAGTCAATAAGAACTGCCAGGGACGTGGCACAAACAATTACCAACATGAATCTTTCTAAAATTGATCTCATTTACAGTATAGAAACAGAGGCAAATGTTATAGAAGGACCATCAGCTGGAGCAGCACTAACAATTGCGACCATATCAGTTTTAGAGAACAAGACTTTGAACAAAAGCGTGATGATAACCGGAACGATAAACCCTGATGGCACAATCGGACCTGTTGGAGGAATTCTAGCCAAAGCCAATGCTGCTAAAGAAGTTGGAGCAACTCTGTTCTTAGTTCCCGAGGGTCAAGGCATACAGACTAATTACGAACCAATTGAAACTTGCAAGAAACTAAAATCATTTACTTACTGTAAGATAGAATACGTTCCTGAGAAAGTTCCCACCTCTACGGCGTCTGGTGTTGAGGTTGAAGAAGTTGGAAGCATAGAAGATGCATTAAAATACTTTTTCCAGTAAAACAATATTATGAGGACTTTTCAGAGCGAGGAAATAAGAGATATTGTAATTGCGATTGTAGTTTTAACTATAATTTTTGCCTACCCAGACGCTTTGTTCAGTATTCAATTGATTTTACTTTATTTTGTGGCAGTTGTTACTGGTTTTCTTTTCCATGAACTGGCCCATAAGTTCAGTGCAAATAAATACGGGTGCTATGCGCAGTTCAAACTTTGGCCGATAGGTTTGGTTTTCGGACTTCTTTTTACAATAATCAGTGGGGGTAATATCAAATTTGTTGCGCCTGGTGCTGTCATGATTTTTCCTTTCAGATTTGGTAGATGGAGGTACAGAACCGCCAGACTAACACATTCTGAGGAAGGAGTAATTTCTGCATCTGGTCCTGCGATAAACTTGGCTTTTGCGCTACTGTTTACCTTGCTTCCTATTACGGGTATGAATTTTCTTATTATGATAAATGCTTGGCTTGCTCTCTTCAATCTTTTACCGATACGTCCATTGGATGGTGCTAAAGTATTTTCATGGAAACCTTGGGTATGGATTATAATGATGGCGATATCTATTCTTTTACTTACCCCGTACTTTATTTAGAGCCGGTTGTGAAAATGCAAGTAATAGCTGATTTACATCTTCATTCGAAATATTCTAGAGCAACTAGTAAAGACATGGATTTGATTCATCTTTCAGAAGGAGCAAAAGTAAAAGGTCTTAATCTTCTGGGGACAGGTGATTTGACTCATCCTCTTTGGTTCAACGAGCTGAAGAGAACTTTTGGGACTGGAGATGGTACAGGAATTTTCAAGTTCAAGGATATTTTTTGGATGCTGACGGCTGAAGTTAGTACAATCTATACCCAAGAAGGCAAAACACACAAAGTTCATCACATTTTTTGTGTACCAGATTTAGAAAGCACCGAGCAAATAAATGAAGAGCTATCAAAACATGGAAATTTGAAATCTGATGGGCGACCGATTTTTGCAGGCATGACTTCAGCTGAACTTGTCGAAATTTTAATTGGGATAAACAAAAATGTCATAATCACACCAGCACATGCATGGACTCCTTGGTTTTCAGTTTTCGGAAGCAAATCAGGTTTTAATTCTTTAGAGGAATGTTATCAAGACCAGATTAAAAATATTTTTACTCTCGAGACAGGTCTGTCGAGTGATCCAGCGATGAATTGGAGATTGTCAAATCTTGATAAGGTTACGATTATTTCTAATTCAGATTCACACTCACCCAACCCATGGAGATTGGGAAGGGAAGCAAATGTCTTTGATTTAGAAGATGTAACATATAAGGAAATTTACGAAACTCTGAAAAAGAAAGACAAAAAGAAATTTTTGTTTACAATAGAAGTTGATCCGAACTATGGAAAGTATCATTTTACAGGTCACAGGGAGCATGAGGTTAGCATGCATCCGAAGGAAGCTCTGAAGCTGAACAACATCTGTCCAGTTTGTAAAAAACCAATGACTGTTGGAGTATTGCAAAGAGTAGAAGAACTTGCTGACAGGCCAGAAGGGTTTGTACCAAAAGATGCCATACCTTTCAAAACATTGCTACCACTTTATGAGATAATTTCTGTTATCACAGGAACAAACGCTCTATATTCGAAAAAAATTATTGAAGAGCAAGATAAACTGATAAAAAATTTTAGAAATGAGTTGAACGTATTACTTAACGCCTCAAAGGAAGATTTGATTAAAGTTACAAGCGAGAAAATTGCTGAAGGGATAATCAGAGTCAGAGAGGGTAAAGTCAAGTACGTTGCAGGTTACGATGGAGAGTACGGACGCGTTATTTTTGACGAAAGTCAGTTTGAAAAACAAAAGAAAGTTGCAAAGTATCAGAAAAGCCTGTCGGATTTTAATTAATAAGTTAAAAATAAGAAATAATGGGCTTGTAGTCTAGTGGTTAGGACACGACCCTCACAATTTTTTTGGGAACGGTTGAAACCCCGGTTCGATTCCGGGCAGGCCCACAATTCAACCTTTGTATGATATTTTTAGAAGACCATTAGATACTTCGTATATTCCAGACTGCTTGAACGAGAATCTTATATTGTTGTTCCCCTGCAACATAATTATCGTGTCGCCGTAAAGATTGCTTGTTAATATGCCGTTGAACATATCTTTTGGAGGTACTTGTGCGTACACTGGCTGACCGTTGACCTCTATGAAAAGTTCAGGTAACGCTTCTGAATACTTTGTTACAATAAACTGAACCTGCATGCTGTAGAAGTTTGAAGCTTCGTTTGGATCTAAAGAAAACAAAAATTCTTTTCCATAAATTCCCTGCAAGTTTGCTACAAATTTTATAGACTTTATTTTGTAAACACTCGATGCCCATAACATCCAACCAGGAAGTCCAGACCTGATTTTCACAGAGTTTGATTCTTTTATGATACTTGGGTCTATCGGTATAGTCACTTGTCCAACTTCCACATTTTTATTGAAAACTTCAACGCCATTCACTTCCACTATAAGGCTACCCAAGCCGTTAGTCTCTTCTATGTTCAGCCGGAGGTCTACACCGATAAGATTAGAAAATTCCTCTGGCTCAAGAGTGCTTGAGAAAGAAACAAACTTCTCGGAGAAGTATCCTCTCTCTATCTGCAAATCTTCCTTATAGAACAAGGTTTTGGTAGGTCCTATTATCGAGAAGTCGCCCAAAATTACAGTTTTAGATGAAAGTTGCTGAGTTACGTTAGTTACAACTATTTCTATAGGTATTTCCTTTGTGCCAGCTAGAGAATTTACAACTATTTTTCCCGAATAAGTCCCCATAGAAGTAAAGGAAGGTACTGTAAAAGTGACTGTAACTAATTCCGAGCCATAAACGTTGAAATTATTCTCACTATATTTCACCCAGCCAGAAATTCTGCCCGATGACGACAATGTGACGTTAGTAAGCGGATTTCCTGTTATGTTCAATACAATACCTCTGCTTGTGCCAGGTCCGATTGAAAGACTGACAGAGTCTGGGGACACAATTGCAACAGCCTCAGTAGGAGTTGTCCAACCGAACATCAAAATTAGTATCAATACAACTCCAGCTAGCAGGATAAATGCAAACTCATCGAGCTTGGCTTGGCCTTTTCTCTGCATTTTTACCTTTAATTTAATTGATTTTTAAACAATAAACGCTTTTAGGATGCTTTTGCTCTTTCCATTTTCTTCAAAGTAGTTATATAACCTGCCAAAATATTTCTCATCTTTTTTGATTTCATATAAACCAGTTCCTTTAGGATCAGTTTATTTTTTTCATAATCTTCAGAAAATTTATCAGCATTTTTTTCAAAGAGTTCTTCGCCTAGGTTCTTTATCATTGTAGTCTTGATTCTCCCCATCACATCACGATAAACGTAAAGTAATATTACTCCTTATGGGGTTAAACGTTTAAGCTCGTAGTAGGTGCAGTCCCCTTCTCGATCTATCACGGCCCAGACGAATGTCGCCCTTATGTTGTGTGCTAGCCTTACTGCCCTGGACATTTCCGGTAGAGAAAAAGCAGATTCTTCTGGAACAGCATGCACCACGAACTTTGTATGCTCGTGAGCGGCTTTTGGTCCACTTATCAGTTTCACTCCTCTCTCGTACACTCTAAAATGAGCCCCAAACTTGAAACCTGTTTTTACTAAATATCCTCTTTCCCTCAAATCACGATAAACGATAAATTGTGGGTGGAACTGATTCACATTTTTACTCTCAATCTCCATCAGATCTTTAAAACTAACATTTTTCTTTTTATTTTTTTCTTTTTTGTAGACTTTCAGCTTTTCTTTCTCCACAAGATAAGTTGCTTCTATCAATTCGAGCTCTAGTCTATCAGGTTTTTCTTCAGGCAAAGGTTTTCCATACCCACCTCCATCATAAAGAACAACTGCTTCGCTATTCCAGATCACAACTCTATTCTCCAATAATTCTCCTTCCCATATTTTTTCTACCATTCCAATCAACTAATTTAATTATAGTTCGTCTTAAGAATAAAAGAAGATGGGATTGGGGAGATTTGAACTCCCAACATACCGCTCTTCAGGCGGTTGCTCTCCCGGGTTGAGCTACAATCCCTACCAATAAGATTTTATTTAACTCCCAACCTATATTTAAATCCTTCCCAAAGAATAAAAATCCAAATCCCGAAGAACATCTTTGCAAACTTTCTGATTTTTCTCTTCCCATATCTAACTTTAACATAAATCTGCTTGTACCTGAGTTTGTTTTTTATCACATCTCTAAGTATTGCATTCTCGATTATGTACCCTCCATGTATGTTTTTTACCTTCTCTATGGCCCTTCTGTTAAGCGCCATATACCCACAGTTCGTGTCCCTGAAATGGGCTCCAAAAAGAGAGTTGAAAAAAGTCCTCCAAATAAAGTTTCCCATCCTGTTTGCATACGGCACGTTCCTCGGGTCCCTTATGCCCATAACAAAGTCCGCTTCATTATTCTCCAGAATTTTCAGAAGTTTTACAGATTCACTTGGATGATATTGCATATCCGCATCTATCAGGACTGTATATTGTGCTTTATGTTTTTTAAGAATGTAATTGAATCCTGTCTTGATTGCTTCTCCCTTTCCTTTGTTGGTCTTGTGTTGAAGAACTATAGCGCCCATTTTCTTAGCTATTTCTGCTGTTCTGTCGTTGGAGCCGTCGTCGACGACTATGATGTCTATGTGAGGATATTTTTTTATATGTATAATTACTTCTCTGATTGTTTCCTCCTCATTGAAAGCTGGTATCAGGGCAACGTGTTTCATACTATCTAATTTGGAAGATGCGAAATATCTATTTAAAACTTCAGTAAATGATTATGCGAGAAAAGTTTTGCCCAAAATGTGGAAAGAAGTCCAGTAAGTTCTACAACAATCTATGTGGAGAATGTTATTACGGAAAAATCAGCTTCATCGACACCCTGCCAGACAGAATATCTGTGGGACTTTGTAAGAACTGTGGCAATTATTATGCTGCGATGCAGAAGTTCGAAAACATAAACGAATTCATAAATGAGAGGTTGAGAGAACTTTTCAAGAAAAAGAAAATATTGTCGGCTAACTACAGGCTCGAAGGAAACATAATTCATGTTACAATTATATCAAAAATAGATAATTTTGAAAAAGAAGAACACAAGAACATAAATCTTGTTGAAAAAAAGATTATCTGCAACGTCTGCAATATGAAGAATAGCAATTATTACCAAAGCATAATCCAGTTAAGAGGAGATCCGGACTCTGTAAAAAAACTTTTGAAAAAAATAGAAGAAAAAGTTGAAGAAATTAAAAAAACAGACGACCTTGCCTTTATATCTATTTTAGAAAAATTGAAGAGGGGGATAAACATTTATATCGGTTCTAAGAATTGCGCAAGGAAGATAACAAGCCAAATCAAAAATAGTTATCATGTAAAAGTTAAAGTAACCAGAAAACGAAGTGGTTTTGAGAAAGGGAAAAGTCTTTACAAAGAGACAATATTGGTTGAATTGATTTAGATGGCAAAAAAATATGAACCTACACCGGAAGAACTGGAGTTATCTAAAATAAGGCTTCCCAGGCAGAATGAAGTGCTTGGTGTAGTAGAGCAGATGCTCGGCGGTGACAAACTAAAGGTGAATTGTGATGACGATAATGCGAGAATAGTCAGAATACCAGGAAAGTTGAGAAAAAGAATATGGATCAAGGCAGGAGATTTGATTCTAATCGAGCCGTGGAAAATTCAAAGCAACAAGAGGGGCGACGTGATTTTCAGATATACTTCCACTCAGGCTAACTGGTTGAAACGAAAGGGCTACATAAAAAATATTTCTGTTGAATAAAAACTTTCAAAGACAAATAATTATTGTGTTCAAAGAAGAAGCAAATTTTCTGGAAGAATTCAAGATAGAGCATAAAGTTTTCGACAAGCGCACTTTGATGGCTATATTCGACCTGATAAAGAAAGGTCATATTAAAACTGTCGAGAGCATGATAAAGGAAGGTAAAGAATCAATAGTTGTGTCAGGAAAAGACGAAAAAGGAGAATGGCTTTCCATAAAAGTCTATCGCGTCCTGTATGTAGATTTCAAAAACATGTGGACGTATCTCGCAACGGACCCAAGGTTCGAACGAGTGAAAAAAAATAGATGGAGTATCGTAACAACATGGGCAAGAAGAGAATTCAAAAATCTGAAGACAGCATTCGAAGGCGATGTTTCATGTCCGAGACCGATAGCTGTAGAAAAGAACGTTCTTGTCACAGAATTTATAGGAGAAAATGGAATTCCCGCACCAAAATTGGTTGAAATAAAACTAGAAGATTATCAGGAGGTTTACGATTTCATAATTGAAGAGATGAAAAAACTCGCGAAACTAAACTTAATACACACTGACCTCAGCCCGTACAACATTATAATTTATCAGAAACCTTACATAATTGATTTCAGTCAGGCAGTGCCAGAAAAGCACCCACAGGCAAAAGAATTTTTACAGAGAGATGTTAAAAATGTGAACGAGTATTTCAAAAAACACGGTGCTGAAATAAATGAAAACATATTTAATGAATTGAGCAATATTATGAAATTGAAATTGTGATGCCACCATGTCAGAAGAAAAAGTTATTTTTTACGTGAGAAATCATAAGAGAGCAGGAATATTAAACAGATGTAATGAAAGCAACTCATGTGTTATATTCGCCCATGGTTTAGGTGGGAATAAGAATAATTTCAAAAAACTTCCAGAAATTTTTTGTCAGCATGGAATTTCAACTTTCAGATTTGACTTTATAGGACATGGAGAAAGCGAGGGCAACATTTCCGATATGTCGGTATTCAGAGAAGTTGAGGATTTGAATGCTGCTGTGGATTTTGTAAAAAATGAAGGATATGAAAAAATAGGTGTCATTGGTCACAGCCTAGGAGGAATGGTTTCTGTTCTAACTCAAAATAAAGATGTCTCATGCATCACTCTTTTGAACCCCGTTATATTTGGAAGAGAAACATTCTTGAAATTATTCGATATGGGGAAACTTAGAGAGCTTGAAAGGAAAGGTTACGTGACATATTCTACAGAAGGTAATAAAAAAATACAGTTGGGTATTAAATTTTTTGAGGAAGTAATGAAGATTGATATTTTTAGTAAGATAAAGGAAGTCGAAGTCCCAATACTTTTCATTCTTAGCTCAGAGGATGAAATAATAAATCCTAAATATTCAGAGCTCGCATTCAAAGAAACCAATGAGCCTAAGAAATTGGAGATAATAAAAGGCGCGAGCCATAGTTTCGATTACTCTAGACATGAAATTCATGCACTTGAAACAGCTGCGTTATGGTTTAAAAAATGGTTTGGATAGAATGATAGAACATGCAATGATACCGGAAGAGAGAATTGAACTTCTCAGGAAAAATGAAAAGTGGAAAGAGCAGCTGAAAAAATTTTGTGACGTCGAAGTTAGATTGAATGAATTTTTGGATTTCGAAGGTGATGATCCATTAATCTTGTTAAGAATAAAGGAAGTTTTCAAAGCTTTTGGACGAGGTTTTGATTTTGAGGATGCTCTAGATTTGCTTGATGAAGAATATTTTCTTGAAACGATTGAAGTGAAGGAGTATGCTGGAAAGTCCAGGGACAGACAGATAACTCTTAAGGGGAGGGTGATTGGAAAAGAGGGAAAAATCAAAAAGATAATAGAAAAATTTTGTAATGTTAAAATAGCAATCTATGGAAAGACGGTCAGTATTGTAGGTAAGTGGAAAAACGTACAGCTAGCCAAAGAAGCAATAGAAATGTTATTAAAAGGGAAGATGCATAGTACTGTATACAAATTTTTAGAGAGGCGGAGAGTGGGCTAAAATGGATGTCAAACAAAGGGAAATAACTGCTGAAGAATTATCCAAAGATTTTAAAGAGATTAGTATAGCAGAGTTCTTCGAAAAGAACAGGCATCTTCTGGGATACGAAAACCCGACAAAGTCGCTGATAACTATAGTAAAAGAGCTTGTCGACAATTCTCTCGATGCATGTGAAGAAGCAAATATTTTACCTAACATAAATGTAAAAGTCCAACAGATAACCGAGGAGAAATTTAAAATTTTAGTGGAAGACAACGGACCGGGAATAGTTCCTGAAAAAGTTCCTCTTGCCTTTGGAAAATTATTGTACGGTACGAAGTTTCACAAACTCAAGCAGACACGAGGGACTCAGGGGCTTGGAGCTCATGGTGCTATTCTTTATTCACAATTGACAACCGGCAAACCGGCAAAGATAACGACTACAACGGAGAAAGAAATCCATAAGTTCGAGCTTATGATAGATGTTATGAAAAACGAGCCAAACATCATCTCTCATGAAAAAGAAAAAAATATCGAGAAATGGCATGGATTGAAACTCGAAGTTGAATGTGTCGGCAGATACATCGAAGGCAAACAATCAATTCCCGAATATCTCAAGCAGACAGCAATACTCCATCCTTATGCAAAGATTGTCTACAATGGTCCGAATGGTAAGAGTACTTTTGAAAGAGTAACAGAGCAAATGCCGCAGAAGCCGAAGGAAATTAAGCCTCACCCCTACGGCATGCAACTAGGCATACTTAGAAGATTTGCAACCACTACGAAAGCAAAAAACATGATAGGATTTCTCACAAAAGAATTTTCTCGACTGGGCAAGAGGTCTGCGCAAGAAATGTGCAAGCTTGCAAAAATTCCTTACAAAACAAAGCCAAAGGACTTGCAACATGATGAAATAGAAAGATTACACAAAGCGATGCAGATGGTGAAGTTAATGTCACCTCCAACAAATGTCTTGTCCCCCTTGGGCGAGAACTTGATAACTGAAGGATTGGAAAAAGAAGTCGAAGCAGAACATTTCGTTGCAATTAGTAGGCCACCGACTGTCTACAGTGGTTTCCCATTTGTTGTAGAAATAGGATTAGCATATGGTGGCAAACTTCCCCTAGACCAATCCGCACAATTGATGAGATTTGCAAATAAAGTTCCACTGATTTATCATTCAAAAGATTGCGTTACATCAGAAGCTTGTATAGAAACTGACTGGCGAAGATATGGTTTTAGTCAATCTTCAGGTCAGTTGCCACTCGGACCTCTAATAATTTTGGTACACTTCGCATCAGTCTGGGTCCCTTACACTTCAGAAGGGAAGCAAGCTATATCTGCTTACCCCGAAATAATGAAAGAAGTTAAGCTCGCTCTACAGGAGGCCGGAAGACAACTTTCAATTTACATAAGAAGAAAACAAAAATCTAGAGAAAGTCAACTTAGAAAAGAGCTATTCGAAAATTATATAGCAGAACTAGCAGAAGACCTGTCTAAATTGTCAAATGAAGATAAAGAAAAAATCGCAAAAGGTTTAAGGGAGATTATTAAAAAAGGTGAGAGCAGTGTCACAAGAAAAGACACAGAAACAAGTGACGAAAAATCTTGAAGAATTGGGAAAGAAAATAATCACACAGGTAGAGAAAAAAGAGAATCCTTATTTAGAGGTACCGATAAGAACACTTTCAAATGTTAAATTCAATACAGAAACGAAGACTATAGAACTAGGCGAGAGTACTGCCAAAAGATATTTCTTCAACGTCGCTCACATAAGGAAGTTCGTCCAGACAATCGGTGCTGCAGCCATATCAAAAGAACTTCTTAGACTCGGCAAGCACGCGAGCCTCAGAGAACTTTTTTATATGATGAAAAGGACTATACCAAACACAAATATCAATATCGTCGATGAGCAACAAGAGTCAAATGATGCAATAGAGGATATAGAGTTGATTGTGAATTCTTTGAGAGAACAACTAAACGTTAACGCAAATAAACTGGGTTCAGTTGCGGGGAAAGTCGTGATAGAGGACAAAGGTGATGTGATTGACTGGAGCAAGCTAGGTAGCGGTGGCTGGAGCGTACCGAGTAATGTCGAAAATATCGTTTTTAAGAAAGTGAATGCAAGATTTATAGTTTATCTTGAGAAGGCTGCTGAGTGGGAACGTCTTCATGAAGACCGTGTCTGGGACAAACTTAATTGCATAATTGTTTCTAGCCAGGGTCAATCAACGAGAGGAATCAGAAGGTTACTACAAAGACTGAGTACTGAATTCAAGCTACCAATTTATGTTCTGACAGATTTCGATCCTTGGGGAGTCTACATTTATTCTGTTCTCAAATTCGGAAGCATCAGCCTGGCACATATATCGGAAAGGTTAGCAATACCTCAGGCCAAGTTTTTAGGTCTGACTGCCGATGATATTGAGAAGTATGATTTGAAGAAACATCTCATAAAGTTTGAGGATGTCGACTTTAAGAGGCTCGAACAGATAACTAACTACGAGTGGTTCAAGGACAACAAGAACTGGCAGAGGCAGTTCAAGATGATGAAAGACATGAAAGCAAAGGCTGAGCTGGAGGCTCTGTCTTCGAGAGGCATAACTTTTATTTCCGAAAAATATCTTCCAGAAAAAATAAAGAACAAAGACTTCCTAGAATAAAGCTTTTATCTTCTTAAGATTTGTATATTTTGAAAGCCAAATTTATATTACGCCTCGATAGCTCAGTTGGTAGAGCACCTGACTTGTACCTGATAATTGGAACAAAGGATGACAGAAAGTTATCAGGTGGTCGTGGGTTCAAGTCCCACTCGAGGCTTGGGGTTGTAGTCTAACCTGGTAGGACAGCAGGCTCCAGGTCATTTGATTATGGAGCATTGATCCAAAGATGATGAGAAGTGACCTGTCAGTGCGGGTTCAAATCCCGTCAACCCCATTTTTTAATTCTTTTTTTCAATCAAAGGAACAAAAATAAAATATCCTATACTTCTTTCTTTAAATTTGTTCTCGGAAATTTTATCAAGAATAATCATTTGCTGCTCGAATGTACCTCCTATTGGTACAACTATTCTGCCACCAACCTTTAATTGTTTTTTCAAATTTTCAGGTAGTTTTCTTGCTGCAGCAGTAATGATTATCTTATCGTAAGGTGCTTCATTTTTATGTCCTTTCGAACCGTCTCCTAAAATTTGAATTATATTCTTGAAATTAAACTTTTCAATATTTTTTCTTGCAAAATTATAAATTTGTTCATTAATTTCCATTGTCACAATTTTTCCTTTTTCCCCCACACAATAGGACAATAAACAAGTCTGCCACCCACTACCAGTACCAACATCTAAAATTTTCTCTCCTTCTTTTGGCTGAAGTGCCTCGACCATTACGGCTACAGTATACGGTTGAGATATTGTTGACCTAGAAGATTCTTCTAAAGGGAGAGGAGCATCGACATACGCCACATGAAGATATTTTTCTGGTACGAAATTATGCCTCTTAACTTTTCTGAAAGCTTCGATTATCCTTTCGGTTTTCAAGGCACCTCGACTTATAAGATTCTTGATTAATTCCTCATTCTGCTTATCTAAGTCCATATTTTTTATTTAGAAAACCCTAATTTAACTTGTATGAGAACCCTCGAAGCGGTTGAAAAAAACATAAAAGACATAAAGGTTCAAGGTGCCAAAGAGATTGCGATTTATGCTTTAAGATTCCTGAAAGACTTTTGTAAGAAAAATGGGTTCAATCTGAAATTCGAAGTAGCTGCCATGATTCTTGAGAGGGCTAGACCGACTGCTGTAGTTCTACACAATTGTTTGGAAATTTTGAAAAAAAGACGAAAACTGAGCACGATAAACAAACTGATTAGAAAACTAGAAACTTTCAATGAGAAAATTTCTGTTGTAGGACAAAAGATTATAAGAAAAAATACGAAAATAATGACGCACTGCCATTCAGGCGAAGCTTTATCCGTAATAAAAAAAGCATGGAAATCCGGAAACAAAATTTCCGTAATTGCAACGGAGACAGACCCCCTTGAGCAGGGTGTAAAAACTGCAAAAGAATTGTCAGGAGAGGGCATTCCTGTTACGCTAATCACCGACAATGCAGTCGGATATTTTATGAAGAATGTCGACATGGTTATCGTTGGCGCTGATGCAATTAGACGGGAAGGAGTTGTAAACAAAATAGGAACTTCTCTTTTAGCGTTTGCCGCTAAGACAAACAAGAAACCATTCTACGTTGTCGCAGATACATTGAAGTTTGACAAAAGAAAAGAATTCAGGATCGAAGAAAGACCTGTGAAAGAATTCTACAGAGAATTACTGCGTCCAGGAAATTTGAAAGGAATTAAACTTCGCAATCCAGCTTTTGATATAACAAGATGGAAATTTATCATGAAAGTAATAACCGAGAAAGGAATCTTTACTCCGAAAAAAGTTTTGAGGATGTTTAAATGAAGTACATAGATTATGTTGATTTGAGTTACGAGCCGAGAAAAAATGATCTTGTATGTGAATTTTTCGTAGAACCTTTAGGAATTAGTTTGAAAGAAGCTGCTGGAGGGGTTGCCGCAGAGAGCAGTATAGGTACTTGGACAGAGACAACTACTACGAAACCTCATGCTGAAAAACTTTCTGCAAAAGTTTTTGAGATAAAAGACAACAATGTGAAGATTGCATATCCGATTGAGCTTTTCGAGCCAGGAAATATGCCGAACATTCTAAGTAGTGTGGCAGGAAATGTTTTTGGTATGAAGGATTTGAAAAATCTCAGGCTCAACGATATTCATTTTCCAAAAAAAATATTGAAAAGTTTCAAAGGCCCAAAGTACGGAATACAAGGCATAAGAAAAATTTTGAAAGTTCCAAAAAGACCTCTAATCGGAACTATCATAAAACCTAAATTGGGGCTTAGAACAGAAGAACATGCCAAAGTAGCATACGAGGCATGGGTTGGCGGGTGCGATATTGTAAAAGATGACGAGAACTTGAGCAGTCAAAAGTTCAACAGATTCGAAAACAGACTGAGATGGACAGTAAGAATGAAAGAAAAAGCTGAAAAGAAAACTGGAGAGAAAAAAATTTACATGATTAACATAACTTCCGAGACAGAAGAGATGATTAAAAGGGCGAAAGTTGTAGAAGATTGTGGAAATGAATACGTGATGGTTGATATAATAACAACTGGATGGTCTTCACTGCAAACTTTGAGAAATAAAAATTTTGATTTGGTTCTTCACGCACATAGGGCCGGACATGCAATGTTTACGAAAAATCCTAAACATGGAATATCGATGAAAATTGTTGCAAAAATTACAAGGATTATAGGGTTGGACCAGTTACATGTAGGAACTGTAGTAGGGAAAATGTACGAGACGAAAAAAGAAGTTTTGGAAAATTGTTCTGTTCTTAAAGAAAAGATGTGGAAATTCAAAAAAGTCATGCCAGTCGCTTCCGGAGGTCTTCACCCCCGACAAATACCAGAACTTGTGAAAATTTTTGGAAATGACTTTGTTATACAGATGGGTGGTGGGATTCACGGACATGAAATGGGCACTAGAGCCGGTGCAATGGCCGCAAGACAAGCCTTGTACGCATATGAGAAAGGAATTTCTCTTGAACAATATTCCAAAAAACACAAAGAGCTCAAACAGGCCCTTGAAAAATGGAGAAGATAAAAAATGTTGAAAAAGAAAATTTTATATGAAATAATCTTTATTTTGGCACTTGCCGGAATAATTGTTATTATGTATTTCTTACTCTCTACTCCTAAATGCGAATGGACCATAACAAACTGTTGTACGGAAAATGCAGGGGCCTATTGGGAGTGTGTTAACATGAGAACTTATACTCCCAAGATAAACTGTTCTGCAGTTTTCACAGTCTGCCCACAAGTAATTTCTCCTAAACCGAACCTTCAATGTTCTTACGATGAAACGATTAAAAATTGCACGGTGAAACCATGATACTTAAAGCAAAAATTCTCGGAATGGAAGCCGGAGGAAAGCCTATTGCTGTTTTGAACAAAGAGGATGCCGACGACTTAGGTATAAAGAGCGGTGGAAGAATAAAAATCCAGTTTGGAAAAAAAGACGTGACTGCAATTGTTAATATCACGACAAAAGTTGTCCCAAAAAATTTCCTAGGAATATATGAAGAAATCAAGATTGATCTAGGTCTGAAAGATAACGAAAATATTGAAGTGGAAATAGCAAAATATCCAATATCACTTCAACACATAAAAAATAAACTCAAAGGAAGAAATTTATCAAGCGAGGAAATATTTGAGATAGTTAAGGACACCGTAGAAGGAAATTTGAGCGAGATAGAGATAGCATCTTTTGTCACAGCTCTAAACAGTTTTGGTCTGAGCATTGAGGAAATCACCAGTCTGACTCTTGCAATGGTCGAGACTGGGAAAAAACTTGATCTGAAAAACAAATTCATAGTTGACAAGCACTCTATAGGAGGACAGCCTGGAGACAAAACATCTCTTCTTCTAGTCCCGATAATCGCTTCTGCAGGAATAACAATACCAAAAACTTCATCACGCGCCATAACAGGAGCTGCTGGCACAGCAGATAGGGCAGAAGTTCTGATGGACGTTGAACTTGATATAGAAGAAATGAAAAGAGTAATCTTACACACTAACGGGTGCATAACATGGGGAGGATCGTTGCATTTGGCACCTGCAGATGAAATTTTTATACAAATTGAGTACCCCCTTTCGATAGACCCACTACTTTTACCGTCGATTATGTCGAAGAAAAAAGCTGTGGGTGCAAATTTCGTAGTTATAGACATACCGACAGGAAGAGGGACAAAAGTAAAAACTATAGGTGATGCTGATTTGTTAGCAAAAGACTTCATACAGCTTGGTAACAGGTTAGGAATAAAAACACAGTGTGCAGTGACGCACGGAGAGGAGCCGCTTGGTTATGCCATAGGTCCTGCGCTAGAGGCAAGAGAAGCTTTGGAAATTATTTCGAGAAAAAAAACAATTCCCGATGTTCTTGATAAGGCGACAAGCTTAGCTGGGATTTTGTTATCGATGACGAATAAAGGGAACAAAGAAATGGCAATGGAAATAATAAAATCAGGAAAGGCCGAGGAGAAATTGAGAGAGATAATATTATTTCAAGGCGGAAAAACTCAAATAAAACCCGAGGATATAGAAATAGGAAATTACGGTTTGGACATTACAGCTGAAAAAGATGGTTTCGTACTTTGGATGGATAATAATTCTTTGATTTCTGTAGCTAGGTCGGCGGGCGCACCAAAAAGCAAAGGTGCTGGGATTCTTCTCTATAAAAAAGTTGGAGATCCTGTAAAAAAGGGAGAAAAAGTTCTTACAATCTATTCTGAAAAAACTAACAAATTAGAGAGGGCAGGAAGGCTTGTAGCAGAAGAATACTGCTTCGGCGTCGGAAAAAGAAAAGAAATCCTTATACACGAAGTGAAAGAACTACCCACGTATAAGAAAGCTTTCATTCTGGAGAGATAAAAATAAAAAATAGAAAAAGAGAGCAAGTTTAATTAAGAAATCACTTGCTCACATGTATTGAAATCGTCGATATGTTCATTTTTCCTCTATCAGGAATTTCTTTCTCTTCGGTTCCGATTTCTATGTTCTTTATGTTGAGATCCTTCAGGAATCTTTTTCTGAGAATCTCAGCCACATCTACTGCTCTTGATATGGCCTTGCCACGAGCCTTGATGAATATTTCTGTCTGTCCGTTTGTGAACTGTGTTACCGCAGCTAGGACATAGGCCATACTAGGCTTTCTTCCGACTAGAATAAAATTATCTGCTTGTTCTGCCATTGTGTTTACCTCCGATTTATTTTTTGAATTGCTAAAAGCGTATGATTGTACGCTAATAGGTAATTGACATGGTAGGATAAAAAATTAATGTTTTTAATCTAGTGATCGATTTTACTGACTAACTTTTATGCTTCCATCACGCTTTGTCAAATAATCATAAGATGCGTACATTATCAGGTTTACGTCTGTGAAGTCTCCAGAAACTGAAGCCGAGATAGTACATGTTGTGTTAACTTGATTCAAAGGATTACCACTTGCATCTGTCCCAAAGGTCACATCGTAACTAGGACAAGTGAAGCCCACATTTCTCGCAATCGAGAGCTTTCCTAAAGCAACTTGCCCACCACCAGAATTTGTAAATATAAATTGTACATTTACCGGATTGGTACCAGCCTTGAAAATACTATTTGTGTTAATTTTGACTTCTATCGGAGCATCAGAAGATTTTTGATCGAGAACTCTTCCATTGTCCTTAGAAGTTGATGAAGTTATCCTCACCACACTTTCATAGACAGTCCAATAACTGTACTTCGCCTTTACTGTGAACGGGTATGATAATCCAGTTGTTATAATCGAAGGTGCAGTCAGGTTCCAAGAAACATTTCCAGAGTGTGCTTGCGTAGTACTGTTGTGACCTGGAATAATACTCAATGTTACTTCTCTTTTGTTGCTGTCCGGGGTCAATGACTGACCATCAATTTTCCACTCCGTTGTGAGCCCTTGTAGAGTGACTTCTATATTTGTTGCATCCGCATAACCATTATTAGTCAACTTTGCTACTATCATAGTTGTGTTACCTGGCTTCACTTGAGAATCAGATTTTATCTCACTGACAACAAGTCCTTTTCCTGTTCCAGTTCCGCCTGGCGGGGCTCCGCCCCATTGAAAAGTTCCGCCAAAAAAGACGAAATAAGCGGCAACTCCAAGTACGATTAAAATTAGAACTATCCAACCTCCTTGGCCTTTGGACTGCATAATTATTTTTTGTGTTTCTAAACTTAAAAACACTGAATAATTTACTCGAACTTACAGCAACAAGGAGATGTAAGTGGGCATTTGTATCCGCTCATACATATTCCAGAATTACCAGTGCACAAATTCGACTGTGTGCATATGTAAGGACATTCTGGCAGAGTGGTTGTAGTAGTAACGCAGTTGCAACAACAGCCAGATATACAATAGCCAGTTAAGCATTGATAGACGCCTTCACACATTGCATTACAATTAGAAGAGCTCATACAAACTCCGCCATTTATACACACAGGAATGGTTGTACTTGTGGTTGGTGGTAATGTTGTTGTACTAGAGGATGTCGTTGTGCCTTCGGGCATAGTGGTAGGTGTTGTCGTTTCCCCACCAGCACAGTCGATACTTTTCACCGGACTGCTAAGAGCTCCCCTATCACCGCTTCTTACATTAAAGATGAGATTTATGTTTTCATATCCTTCCGAAGTAGAATATTCTGTAAGAGAGCTTATAGTGACTTTTATGTCTGTCGCGACTTTCCAATTTTCATAATCACAGTCAATACTATTTCCTTTATAATACTCTAAACATGCATACTCTACACATCTGTACTGAGTACATACATACTCTAGACATCTTTGTGGATTATTCGGATCGGTAATTTCACATTGACTGGTATTATATTGTACGCATACTTCCCTCACACAATTATTTAGGTCTCTGGTCTTACATCCACATGATGTAGTTTCTTCGCAAGATGTGGCGTGGCATTTCGATTCGTAGAAGTAATTTATATTGTTCACTTCAATCTTCATGGAAAAGTCTGTGCCCTGCTTAGCTAAGCCAGAAAAATATTTGTTCAGATTTCTGTCTTCCATGATTTTAGTTCTTATATAATTTTTACACTCAGTTGGTTCGAGGGATTCACAACCGCAAGAAACACAATAACTTTTACTTTTGCTGAAGCAATAATCTGGGAGATTGTTCATGGCATTTTGAACTGCTTTCCCAATTTTGTCATCATCAACAAATGTTTCTTTTCCCCACTCGAACATCTTGAAAATGTTTGTGCGCATCACACTGCTGTTCATGTCGAGTAAGTCAGAAATTCTCCCAAAACTAAGAGTTTTAGTGATTTCTTTACCAGAATCTATTCTCACTTGGACAAGATCTCTATGCAGGTCAGCACATCCGTTGCTCTGTTCTGATTCAACGCAATCTTCAACACTGCTCATAGAAGCCTGATCTATAGTGAAATCTTTCCAACTTGTTTTAATGTCGCTACTACTTATTTGAGGTATGTCTATTCCATAGAACGATGATAATGTGTACAAAAACGGACTAAGCTTATCTGCCATTCTATTTTTCAAAGCAGTATCAGGTTCTGGAAGCGTGGGAGCGAAGTCAAACCAGTAAGTTTTCTCAAACCCATTTTCAGCTTCATAAATACTTGCATCATAGAAACCGTAATTCAAAGCATGCTGGATTGCCATTTTTACGTACTCAATTTGATCTGCCGCAATAGTTATCTCTCTTTCTTTCAAAAATTCTGTGAACTCATGATAAGTGCTTAAGCCAAGATATGTGAACATCCCAGAGATTATAATGCATACTACGGTGAGAACAAGAATAACATCCATTATGCCAACTATTCCTTTCATTTTTTTTCTACCTCTAAACTTATTTTTTCAGTCGACAGGGATGGGTCAACAATCATATAATTAGACTCATCGAAATTCTTCAACTCTCCATGACTGGTAATTACAGCATCTCCACTCTTGAGAATAAAGTTGGACAGAGTGATTAGTATAAGTTTGTCTTTTAAAACTTGGTTTATATCCAATTTTGTGAATGAGTATATGCCAGTAGAATCGTAGTTGACTTGATCATAGTAATGCCCTCCAGTACTTTCGCTAGCGAATCCTACTAAGTTCCTCTCGGCCAACAGAGAGTAGATATCGAAATTTGCCTTTTCATACGTGCAACTTGGTGACAACCGTTCGGAGCTGTAATAACATTCTTGGATGAAAGACGTTTTGTTTGATTTCAATAGAGATATCAAATTCAAGTCCATGTTGCTGTAATCGAAAATCAAATTTACAGTTGCACTAATGTTTTGTCTGATGAATATGAAAATTATAAGAGGAAAGAGAAGAGTAACACCAATAGCCACCGCTCCTATAACAGCTATTGCAATTGGAGCTATTCCTTTTCTCATTCTTCTATCCAACTCCAGACAATCGTATAAGTGTAAAGCCTACCTACGTGCAGACCAGAATCACTTTTTATCAAAATAGGAAATCCTTGCTCTAACAGACCTCCTCCGGAACGATAAATCTGAACTTCTTTAACCCCCCCATAAGAGAGCGAATTACATCTGATGCTGTTGACAGATAGCGAAGTAAATATGTCTAGATTCGGGTTGATGTTTCCTGCTAGACATTCTACAAAGCTTGAGAATCCAAATTGCAAACTACTTATGTCGCCACTAAAAGCTCCCACCCAGCCATTGCACTGACTCATATCTCCTCTTTTCACACAACCGTTATCTTCCAAGTCTAGAACCATATAAAAAGTTACAGAGTTGGGGTATCCTATGTCCAGTTTTTTAACATCATGTAGAGCATCTGTATAAGCTGACGGATCGTTTCCGGTTTTTCTATGAGCTAAAGAGTTTAACTTGCTTTCCTCAAAAACACTTCTATCAGAAAATCTCCACAAGGAATTGTACGCAACAAAGTTGGGATTGCTGAGCATAACGTTGGCTATATCTACAGACATTCTCTCTATCTTACTTTCCTTGAAAAGAATCACTATTTGCATGAAAATTGAGATCATGAACTGATAGAGAAATAATGATACGCCTATTGCTATTAGCGCTATCAAAGCAGCTTCCAGAAGTTTGCTTATTCCTCTTTTCTTTATAGTACCTTTTTTTAGCAAACTCATACTTCATCACTATTGATTAAATTTCAAAGGCGGGTAAGTGAAAGACAAAACTCCTTTTACCTCATTCAACACATGATTTCCAACTTCTATGCCGATATAGTCGAAGCCAGTTAATTTCGCTACGTACGATACTTTGGAATTTGGCTTAACGCTGAGTACCCTATCCTTAATCGTTATGTCGTAACTGATCTCTTTGGAGAGAAATCCATAGTTTATCTCGGAATGTCTTGTCGCGTTAAGCAAGGTTATTATGCCTGACATGTCCCTTGACACAAACTCACCTGAGCCATATGTCAGCATTACTATCAAATTTTCCATATACTTAGGAAGGATAACTGCAGCGAAAAATACTGTTACTGCAAACAGAATTATTATTCCAACTATCTCAGGAATCTTGGATTGCCCTTTCATCAATTAAATTTTTGTCTTTTGAGATAAAATAAAACAAAAATCTAGTCTTTTTTTCTCTTTAAAACAAAATATAGTTAAGAGAGCATGGGTAGAAAAGAGGTCAGAGAACTGCTAAAGAAAGAGAAAGAGTTGAGAGAACAAGAGTCATTGGCCGGTTTCAGGGCTCTTTTTGAAGAAGAGGGAAAAGTCACAAAGACGTCGGGAGGTCGGTCCAAAACCATATTCGAAACAGATATGGGGGCTTGGCCTGGAAAAACAAAAGACTGGTTTAAAAAAACAAAGAGTAAATCTAGCATTCCATGGTATGTCAGGATATTCTTATCGGCAATTATTGTAATCCAGGCATTTTTTCCATTCTGGCTATACACAAACATCACCATACCGTTTTCATTATTATTGATTGGAATAGGTATTGGAATAGTCATAGCAGCATTAACAGGTGTTTTCTGGGGTGCAGCCAATATCATTTTTAAAATAGTAATTTCGATTATCGTAGTTTTAATGGTTATTGGTTTTGTTCAGTCCTTCGGTTCACCAAACTACTTTAAGGCATTGACCAAAGGATTCGTCTTCTCCGTACCTAATTATGGTGGGTTTGAAATAGGTGGAGAAATATTTGCATTGGTATCGTTTCTTATAACATTCTCAGTGACTTCAGTTTTAGCATGGAAAATTTCTGGAAATCTCTCATTCATTGTGTTTTTAATCGTTCTTTTTGCAACTATGTTTTTCATACTGCCTTACGTTTTCGGAGAAGTGTTGCCTCTAATAACTCCACTGAGAAAAGAAGTCAGTCTATCACAAGCATTTCCAACTGTTACAATTCCTGTGGGAGGAGGAATTAATGTTCTATACGGGACTGAGGCCACAGGAGGCAAGCCAGCTACTATGCTTGCAGGAGAGCCTTACATTTATTATTATTCCATCAAAAACAACTACAACGATACCGAGAAAGTGAACTTCGCACCATTCATCAAAGTTACGTACGGTTCAGCAGAAATAAAATTCCTTAATCCCTCTGCATCAAAAAAAGACATTGTAATACAATCTGGAAAAGCATATCAAGATGAAATTCTCTACAACCCCGAAGACATGACTACGGAAGCAGGAAAGTCGTACTGCTTTTATTCAAAGGGCGTTATAGCATATTACAATAATATAAACGAATCCGATGTAGAGTGTGCAAGTAATAAGTTGTCGTGTCCTGAAAAATCAGTTTGTGCAAACATAGGATCATTTATGTGTAAATGTATAAATTGGTTTGATGCTACATGTAACGGAACATCAGCGAGGCTCGGGATGGACGTTAATCATACTGGTTATCTTTTGGGCAAAGCTATTTTATATTACTACAAAGAATTTTACAAAACAATCACTCTTCAAAAATTCGTACAAGGTCCAATATACCTCCAACCTGTTCTATTACCAAATCCTTGGATAGAGAAAATTTACAATCCCACAAAAGATAGTGTTACACTTTATGCAGAAATGGGCATTTCGAGCGGAGAGGCAACGGTAAGCTCGATAAGCGTGACACCTGTTAACACAATTATAAGAACTAGTTTGATAGGCTACAGCAGTGAAATTGATGAGTTTGTCAATGTTACGATAGAAGAAGAGTTAGGACTTTCGTTGAAAAGCTGCGAGACGATTAGTGATTTGAAAATGGAGCAAAATATCAAATACTTCAAAAAGTTGTGTGTGTTCTCACCCCCAACCATCAAGACTACTATAAAGGAGACTAAGGTACTAAACATCTCAGAGGAGATGGGCACCCCCTACGAAGATATGCAGAAATATTGTAGTGGAGATTTCGAGAAAAATTTGGAAACGATTACAGAGAAACAGGCTTCCGAGGAATTCAAGGCGAAGGCGAAAGGACTGGTCAAGTTAATTGGTAATAGCGAACTCTGCAAACTGATAGAGGATGTAAATAATAAGAAGCAAACGAATCCAGACAAACTCACTTTCATTGAGAAACAATTAGATGAAATACAAAGAACAATCAACGTGATGATATTAGTTAATTATACTAGGTCATATACAGACATGTCTCAACCATTAAATATTTTCAGAGGAACAGAAACTTGCTTGAAAGGTTTGTTTGAAGAGACAACAACCGTTCCAACCACAACTCCATCTACAACATTACCTCCAACCACAACTACGACTATTCCATTATGTTCTATTGATAATTCTTACTGTGGACCATGCAAATGTAACATTGTTAATTGTGTTCAAGGAGAGAAATGCATATCTACTCCAGGAGGTGGTGGGTATTGTCAAGCAGATTCTTCCTGCCCGACAACAACTACTTCATCATCCTCAACATCATCTACAACTAGTTCTTCAACAACAACTCTGCCTCATGGTTGTAGTGGAACGAACACTTATACTTGTGAAGGTTCTACTTCGTGCCTATCTACTTGTTGTGTGTCGGGTGTTGAAGGGTGTGTTCAAAAATTCTCAGACTGTTCTAGATTTATTACTCAATCGACTTGTCCGGTAACATGTGGATGTACATGGGCCCCTTAATTGTCAAAAATTTATTAAGTCTTTATTTCTCAGAATTTCAAATATCAAAGCTAATTTTTACTTCAATTTTTTAAGTCGTTGTGGTTCCGGTCAAGACGGTCTGACAGAGCAACTGACAGTGCTCTTGATCTCCATTTTCCGTGTTACAACTACTCGTATCGAAGTATGCGCTACACCTAGATGCAAGCTGACCGACTTGAGAATATTTTATTGCATCAGTTGCGGCATCATTACAGGCCCTTATCATATCAGTCCTGCATCCTGATTCAGTAATAGTCCATGACAAAGGTATAATTCCTTTTGACATAGCATACCAAAGAAGAATTGCTATGAAAATTATAGCTGCAATTAGAACTATAGTTCTTGTTTCAACCATAATTATTTTTTATGTTTCTATTTATTTAAAAGCTTAGTAAGGGTAAAGTTTTTTACAGTCTTCCCAACCAGGCTCATTGATATTAAATTTATCACAACCTTCTTTTGGTGATACTGTTGTCCAATCATTGGGTTTGTAATTCTGACCGTCCTTCACCCATCTAAAGCAGTAGTTCATATATTTCATCTGGCAGGACGCCTGATTAGCAACATCACCACCTATACCAAGAAAATTCCAAAAAATAAGGAGTATGGCAAACGTAGATATGGTAATCATTAGAATTATGAAAATTATGTATGTACCTATGCCTTTGTTCATGATAATTAATTTGTTTACGAAAAAATAAAGATCTAAACAATTGTTTCAATACTATGAAGTACAGGGAATTCCAGTTCCTAAATTACAGATAGTGCCAATAGGATTGCTACAGGCTGCACTGCAAGTAGGATAAGAATAACCGTACCAACCACATGTACACTGAGTAGGTAGAGTAGTGGTTGAAGATGTGGTAGATGAGGAAGTGGTTGTTGTAGAAGTCATAATTATACAACAACACTTTGTTATTCCACCTCCACAATAACCACTGCACATACTACCATGACCCAAGTTTGCACAGTCATTTATATCCATACAAACCTTACCACCATCACATTCAGGTAATGTCGTAGTTGTTGTGGAAGACGGAACACCACCCGAGCAGCCACATTCTGCACAGTAAGTAGGAGGTATATCAGCACAAGGTATCTTCTCACATTTGTTTTCCGAATTCACTCTACAACAATAAGTTTTAAGAAGACATTGAGTAACTGACATGCTGTCACATCCGACAGAATTTTCTCCGCCACACTCCGAAATACAAGTAGGATCATACACACAATTGATAATTGTTTGAGCACTACCACCACCAGCCCCACCACCCGTTATGCCTCCTTCAGCTCTGTACGTTGGAAGGCAGGTTTGACCAGCGTTTATTCCTTCTTTTATAGTTTCACCACAACACCCTGTGTAAATTTGTGAATACATAGAATACGTGCTAGGTGATGTGTAACCACAATTACTACCAGTAGACGGTCCGCATGAGCCAGCACACTGACCATTTTGACACTTGCATTCTGGTGTAGGAATTGTAGAATTGATATAAGTCGTTATGTCACCGAGAGGTACAGGCATTCCAGGACCTTGAATAGGTGGTATATTATTAGTTAAAGTGTAAATATAGAACTTATTTCCATTCACAGTCCCTTTGTTAATACTTTGCATACTTACTGTAGTTACTCCATAAAAAGTACCAGCACAATATACTGTTTTATCATATGAAATATCAGTAGAACTGGCAAAAATAAAATTATTGATTGTTTCCAATCCAATAGGATAGCTAAAATCATCCCTAACCATACAAAGATTATTTTGAAAATTACTAAGAAGGTCATCTCTATTTATCACTTTATCTTCTGTTTTACTCGATTCAAAAACTACAGGATATGCTTTGGCATTCTCTCCACATATGGCTTGATTATCTCCTCTTTCATAATTACTATCCTTGAAGTCGCATAGAATGCCAGTTCCACCACCATCATTGAACTCTTTTTGTTGAGTATCATATGCCTTCAAGTCTTTACAATAGGTCTTTGCTTCAGTAGAATAACAACCATTCACACATCGATAATAACTACAAAGTACAGCTTTTTCCAACAAAGTTTTCGGAGCTGCCAAACCGAAATATTCCATTATCATATTGTAAGCTCTAGTGAATGATGGGACAAGTAGATAGAGCAATACCACAGCAAGAATAACTACAACAATAAGCTTGACAATACTACTCTCTACTCCAAGATTATTCATAATTTTATTTTGTTTTTTAATTTATTAACAGTCACTGTAAATAAGATTCAGCATACTCCTGAGCACGCAACCCAGCACCATGATTTCACTCCCCAATACTCTTTACATCCGAGAAAATCGCAACAGAATACCTTCTTCATTTCAGTCATACCTGCACTTATGAATTTCGGGGCGCCTTGAAGCAGATTGGTTGAGAGTACGATAATCAGTACTCCCCCTATCACAAGAAGTATTAGTGCAACAACCTGCCATTCCATAATTATCTTATCCTATGAAAAACTTTACCCACATGTCCCTTGCCAGATAGACGTATAGAGCTATAATAAATGCCATGATTAGCAATATAACAATCATCATCCCAAGCCTTTCCATCCCTTTTTTCATATCCCTCATCCTGCCAACTTACCTATCTCCTCAAAATTAATTACGGATTTCGTTCCGAAATACATTAGCAAAACAACAAAAACGTAGAATAACATGATTATCGTGAACATCTTGAACGTGTTATATTTTTTTGATGCCTCATCCTCACCATACATTATTCCGTTGTAGAAATAACTAAGTAGGTAAGTCAACTCTATCAAATAAATTCCGACTATGAGCTGGAAGTACGGTGCTGGAATTATTTCCGTGAAGTTTATTATAAAGAAAAAGCCCCCTTGCATGAAAGAACCTGCACTTCCGTAATTCTGGAAAAATTCGTTCATCTGCGCGAAAGATCCTTGGAAAAACGAGAAAATCGCAAGTATCAGAACAGTCAGACCTACAACTATACCTGAAGTTAGTGGTGCCACGACAAGGGACTGCATCTGAACATCGTACATCGTGTCTGAGAGTATATCTTTCGTTTTCAAGTCAAGAGTAGCAGCATCTCTCAGATATTTTGATACGTTTTCCAAACTCTTGGCAAGATATACAGAACTTTCTTTCGATACTTCAGAAATAATACCCATCGTCATCTTAAGTACTCTAGACGGATATTTCCAAATCAAACCGTCTTTTTTGTCGAACAAGGCTATTTGGAGAGTCGAACCAAACTTTATTCTGTCTAAAATTTCTTGAAAAAATTCTTTTATTTTAAGTTCTTTCATTTTTTCAATCGAGTCGCTGATGCTTTTTTCTATTGGCTTGCCGAACTTCAGGTTGAAAGAGAGTATGGAAAGGGCAGTTGGCAAATCTTCTTCTATTTGTATGATGACTTTGTTCATTTTTGACATCTTGAGATTCATCAAAAAGTTAAAAATTATGAATGGGAGTGAGAGGGAAAAGATTAATCCTAACGATGCAAAAAATTGCTTTTCTAAAAATACTAAAACTGTTTCTGAAAAAAGAATATATGTGAATACAGAAGAACAGACTATACCTGAAGCCAACGCCACTATCAGAGAAAATTTTCTCCATTTTTTTAGACCACTAATGTTGCCTGTTTCTGGCTGATGATAAGAATATGGTCTGACAAAAAGATTTTGGAATATCAGTATGTAGATTATCAAAAACAAAATCAAGTCGTAGATGATTGCAAGAAATGCGGGCTTTCCTAATTCTGGAGCTATCAGAAATAGAACTGGGAACAATATCATGACCATGAGGGGCAGCGTCACACCAAACGTATTGATAAGAGTCAACGGAGATTTCATTTTGTGAGCGTATGTTTCCATCCTACCTCTAGTTCCCTCTATCATAACCTCTATCGCTTTACTCAGATTACTTTCCTTTTCTTTCGGGTTTATCAAGCTGCCTTTCAACATCTCCAAAGCATTGACGAACTCACTGCTTTCCACTTTCCATTTTTTAGATAGATCGTCCAAAACCTCAATCCCACTTAATTTCTTTTTAGAAAAAAGTTCCCATACACCTTTTTTGAAATCTAATCCCAGAGGCCCTGTTAGATTTTCTGCAGCATAGCTAACTGCGTTTTCAAGGTTCGGTCTTACTTGGAGGGAAATACTCATGTAAAGTATTGCCTGTAGCATCTCTGAAGTGGCCTTTGTCCTATGGTAGAAAGAAAGGTATTTTGTGTAGTAGAAAAAGAAATAAAACAAAATTCCACCCAACATCGCGAAGGAAAAAAGGAGAGTACCATCTATTATTTTGAAAATGAACAGGACAAGAGCAATGATTACGATTAAAGCTGGTGATGTTATTGCTGAGCTGAAAATCTCTTTAGGTGAAAGTCTTAGATGGAGAAATTCCGTCTCGTTTGACAGTCTTTCTGCAGTACCCTGCGGGACTGGTATAGGAAGAAAAGAGAAAAATTTACAGAAATTCTCGTACAATGAAAGCTTTCTGTTTACATAAGACTCTTCAAGAAATTTTTTGTACTCTTCTGAATAAAAGACCATAAACTACCTTTGAAATAAAATTCGTAATTCTATCGTTTTAACTTTTCCTTGAGCCAGTTCGACCATCTTTCGTAGATTATTTTAGAGTCTAGCGAACCGACTTCCCGTAACACTTGGTCTGAAATTAAGTGGAATGCTTCGTTGCTCACTACAATCCAGTCGGCCTCGAGTATTTCCGGTCTGTTCAAATTATCAGCATAGTCAAGAAGAGTCTGCTTTGTTTTAGCTCTCAAGAGTATGTTGTCCCAAACCAAATCCCACGCGCCGTGCCATTCCTTAACACGCTTAGCAATCTCGTTCAGAACTTCGGATTCACCGTCTATCAGAGTGTCTGTAGGTTTCAATTTATCCTCTTTGGAAGAATATTGCATGAGCGGAACAAAGGCACCTTCATCTTGTGGATCCAATTTCCATTTTTTTCTTACTTCCGTCAGTTCTACAACCCTTTTGAACCTATGAAGTCCGTCAGGAGAATGGAGTATATTAGCAATTGTTATAAGGTCGACTGCTTTGAAACTTGTAGGCTTCACACCAAGGTCATTAACAATTCTATCATAAACACCATACGCAGATTCACCGTGTATTGTCCCAGCTACCATATTTGCCAATGCACCGATTCTCATGGCCTCGAAGAGCGCGACTGATTCAACACTTCTCACTTCACCAAGAATCAAAACTGAATCACCAAGGCGCAGTGCTGTTCTCAACGCCTCGTCGGGAGGAAGTTCGATTTCAACTTTAGTTATAACAGATCTTGATTTCAATCTTTGTATGTTGTACCCTAAATTGATCATCAGTGGTACACTCAGCTCCAGGGTATCTTCTTGGACGCAAATCCTGTACTTTCTCATTATCTCAAGCATCAAAGCATTTAGCAAAGATGTTTTACCAGAAGATCTCCCCCCAGCTATTAGCATGGCTCTTCCTCCGTCGACGATAAAGCTCATGAGACCTGCGTACAGAGGGTCAAAATATTTCGACTTCATGAAAAGAGGCAAAGTCCATGGTTTCTCCCTATGCCTTCTGAAAGCAAAAGCTAGACCGTAAGGTGAGAGAGTTTTTGTGATAGCAGCTACTCTTGCCCTCCCCCAAGGAAGATTTAACTCAGTATCCAAAATAGGGTTGACCTCGTCCAACGGTCTACCAGAATATAATCTAAATCTAGTTGCCCAAGATTCAGCGTCCTC
>Ga0315280_10001262_pt1 | contig 43843 bp, 42 predicted proteins | sample YL17G06_40_MG_FD_203697 | JGI IMG/M metagenome (GOLD analysis project Ga0315280, IMG submission 203697) | Sediment microbial communities from Yellowstone Lake, YNP, Wyoming, USA - YL17G06_40 | ecosystem: Environmental > Aquatic > Freshwater > Lake > Sediment | place: USA: Wyoming | collected...
TTAGGACCTTTAGGTTTTGTTTGGTTTGGGCTTCAATCTTTTGCGATTTCGCAGTCTTCTTCACACTTCTACTTGCTACATGGGCAACTGGTAAGTTCGGAACAGCCTCTTTGGTTGGCATTATAGGCTCAATAATAACCTTTTTAGTAAGGGCTTCACCACACATCATCGGCTTTGCAGCCTCATCGATACTTTTCGATGTACTGATGTTAGCAAGTCATCATAAAATTGATGGAAAAGCCTATAACATATTATTGCATCTTTAATAAGCCTCGCCATAACATTGCCAATAATAGGCATTCTGGAAAAATCAAACGTGAGGAAGATTAAAGGTGCATGATGAAAAAGAGAAACTTGCATCAGCAATAAAAAACGCTGAAAAACTACACGGACATCTAGGTCCTTTTCTAGTCATTGGAGTCAGAATGGGAAAAACCGTTAAAAGAATCTTAAATCCAAACACCGGAGGTAAGAGTGAATTAGAAGCAACTGCGAAAATTCCACTTTTAACCCCTATTTCATGCATAATTGACGGAATACAAACTACAACACACTGCACTGTTGGAAACCAAAAACTCAAAATAGAAAACTCCCAAAAAGAAATAGCGGTAGATTTCAAACTGCAACATTCAAATAGAACAGTGAAAGTGCTTGTTAATCCAAAAATAGTTGAAAAGTTAATGAATAGAATTTCAGAAGGCGCCTCAAATGAAGAACTCGCATGGGAAATTGCCCGCATGCCAGAAAATCAACTGTTTACGATAGAAAAACGATAAATACTTTTGCAATTCAGTGCCCAATTGAAATGAACACGCAAGATTTGGAAATCGCCAAAAAACGCCTAAACGAAAAGCGTTTAACACTTTCCATTGTAAAAAATGGCGAGATAATTTTTGAGACTGTTTCAAACGGGATTTCTGGCTTTTTAGAAGCAATTGAAAAGTTTGGAGACATGCTTGAGGGAACTTCTGTTACAGACAGAGTTGCTGGAAAAGCAATTGCACTACTGTGCGTTTATGCAAAGGTTAAGGCTGTTTGCGCTTTAATATTAAGTAAAGGAGCAAAATCTGTCTTCGAAAAATATGCGATACGCCATGAATGGAAGGAACTGGTTGAAAACATACTCGACGTTAAAAAGGCGAAAATATACCCATTTGAAAAGTTGGCAAAGGAAATTTCAAATCCAAAGAACGCTTACAGAAGGCTTAAGGCTTTAAAGAAATCTTAAACATGGTAGTTGAGACCGAATGAGGACGAACACAAACAGTTTATATCAGAGGAAGACGCAGAAGTGAAGCGTATAAAAAAAAGGAAATTTGAAGAACTGAAGGAGAAAGAGCAGGAAATGATCGGGGAACCTGTTCACGTAACAGATTCAAACTTCAACGAAATAGTAAACAAACATTCCTTAGCCTTAATTGATTGTTGGGCGCCTTGGTGTGGCCCATGCCTAGCTCTAACTCCTACAATAGAGAAGCTAGCCGAGGAATACGCTGGAAAAGTGTTTATTGGTAAGCTCAATGTTGACGAAAACTTGAAAACTGCTGAACGCTTCCAGATTTTTAGCATCCCAACCATGCTGATTATAGAGAATGGGAAGGAAGTTGACAGAATTGTTGGGCTTGTCCCTAAAAACCATGTTGACGCTGTTTTAAGAAAGCATTTGGGGTAGGGATTAGATGGATATTCCAGAACGTAGGGTAATAGGCGCGTTGCTACTTCTTTTGGGAGTATCATTCCTAGCCTTAGGCATATACACGGGTCAGTTAAACGCGATAGTGGAAATGCTAAAGAAAGTTTTCACTGCGCCATAACCTAAAAACTCTTAAACCAACTCCGCATAATTCTGGCTAGAAGTTAATCCATGATCTAAGGGAAATGGTGAAAGTGAGCCCGCCAATAATTGAAAGCAAAAATGGAGAAAAAGAAGCACTTTTAGAAGCGGCCAGACTTATGCTTATAGCTGCAAGAACCGCTCCAAAAACAGCCGGTATAGATGACATTCTAACTTTGATTGTTTACGGTGAAGACAAAGAATGTATCGCAAACAAGATGGAAGAAATGGCTGAAGAACGAAAAAGTGAAAAGTTTAAGCGAGATGCAAAAAACGTTAGAGATTCAGAAGCAGTTGTTTTAATTGGAGTTAGAGGAAGCAAAAACGCAGGGATGAACTGTGGAGCATGCAGCTTCAAAGATTGTGCAGAATTTGAAAAAGCCCAGAAAAAACTTGGAGAAGATTTCGTTGGGCCCACATGTCTCTTTAAGGCTTTAGACTTAGGAATAGCTTTGGGTTCTGCTGCAAAAACTGCAAGCTTGTTAAACGTTGATAACCGCATAATGTATCGCATTGGCACGGCTGCATTAAAGTTGAAAATGCTTCCTGAATCAACAGCGATTATGGGAATACCAATTTCAGCAAAAGGCAAAAGCATCTACTTTGACCGCAAGTAAGTTGCCCTCAACCCTCACTTTTCATTTTTTCAAACATTTTCTCCAATGTCCAGCGAATGCTTGATTTAAGTTCCCTCAAACGGTCTTGGTCAACATGCTTAATTGTTATTTCACGAATTACGTCGCCTTCTCTGACAATGTTATAGCAGAAAATTTTTTCCTGCACTATTTGCCCAGTTCTTGCTAATTCGTTGTCCTTTTCCTGCATTTTTGCAAAAACTCTTTCCACTAGAAAAGGGGTAAAAGGCGGCGTGTTAATGTTAAAGTTTTTATCTTCCGCTGGTACAACCCGCAACGAATCGTCACCTACATAAAGTGTTGCAAGAAGTTCGCCTGTAACAGCCCTTAGTGTAACACTTTCATATTTTGTTGGAGGAGGCTGTGGAGAAGGCTCAGTTGCCACTTCTTCTTTTGGACGTAAATCCTCTGTTTCAGCAGATGGTTTTGTTATTTCTGCGTGTTTAAACCCCTTTTCTAATAGTATAGAGTTTATGGCTTCAAGTGTGGCTTGTAGCTCTTTAAGTTCAAATTCCAGCTCTTCAACCCTTTTTTCAAGTTTTTGCTTAAACGAGACAAGCCTCTTTATTTTTTCAGAATCCTGAGACATTACCCTTCACAGTAAATACCTTAGAGCATTTTCCCTTATCAAACCTTTGAAAAGTTTTGCCTAAAAACTTAAGCTAGTTCTTCAATAGCGCAATTCTTCTCAGTTACTTCCACATTAGAAAAGGATGAAAGAGGCTTAAATCTGACTTTTAGGTCATTTCGAAGAAAGCGCTCAAACTCTTGAAAAACAGGGCTATCTGTCTGGTTTAGTTTAACGCATAGATTTTTCCCCTCTAATAAGGGGCTTAGGTCATAAAGGGCTATTCTCTCAGAAAAATCTGGATTTTCAAAAACCGTTTTCACAAGAGCTTCTGAAGGTGTCTCCGAGAACAGCCAAGCGATGTAGGATGCATCAACAACACGATAAGACAAACCTTCTCGAACAACACACTTTCGATTTGAAGCTATCCTTTTAAAGGAAGAGGGATGAATATCTCTAGCCCATAAAAAGTTATTATACTTATCATTAATTTCAATCCAGTCTTCGCTTTCAGAAGTTTTCCAACCGCGGCCCCTGCATACATCTTTAAATTTTTTGAGAATTTCCCAAACTTTAGGCATCTTCATCTTTCCATCAAACCTTTTTCTGTCAGAATCTTCTAGAACAATATTCTAGTATTCAACCATAAATTTAAACTTATTTGTCAGTTTATCCGCAAAAATGTAGGATAAGTATCTCATATATTGAAAGTTTGTAGGCAATAACGGTTTTTAGCAACAAATTTACGGCAAGTCGAAGTAAAACTTTGACGAGAAAACAGAGGAATTTCTACATTTTTCCGATAGCAAACAATAAATTTAAACATACATCTCTTAATATTGCGGAGAGAAGGCAGAGATAATAGTGAAGCTCAAAAACAACACCTTAATCTTAGATGATACAGATTTAAAAATTTTGGAGGCTTTGCAAGAAGATTCTAGGCAGACCTACATGGCTATAGGTAAAGATTTGGGAATAGCTCACTCAACAGTTTACGACAGAATAAAAAGAATGGAGCAGAATGGAATAATCAAGAAATATACAGCTTTGATAGATGCTGAAAAGACTGGAACTAAAAGCATAACAGCCATAATGACAATCTACACAGACCCCAAAGAAAGCGAAAGGGTCGCAGAAAAACTATGCAACGCACCAGGAATATTAGAAGTCTACACATCGCTTTCAGAGGAACTTTTGATAATGGCAAAGGTTGTTGCTGAGAATCAGGAAAGCCTCCACGCCTTTATTGCCAATCACGTTGCACCCTTACCAGGAGTCTTGAGAATTCGCACTTCAATAATCACCAAAAAGTTTAAGGAAACCCAATTTTCAATCCTTAATGATCCTGAAAAGGTTACATTTATAAAAGGAACAGGCAATAAAGTAGGAGAGAACAGGCAATGAAAGAAAATATTTCAAAAATCTTGAAAACCCTTACAAGAGAAAAAGCCTTCTACTTCTTCACTTCTATTGGAAATTATACGGGGGAAAGCGCCTCTTCTCTGAAAGAGTTTTTGGAAAAGATAAATGGAGTAAACGTGAAATCTTTAGAATTTCATCTCTACCGCGGAGATTTTGAGAAGTGGATAGCTGAAGTTTTAGAAGACAAGGAACTAGCAGAAGAATTCAGGAAATTACAGAAAATCAGTCTAACTGGCGATGCACTCCGCAATAAACTATACACAACAGTTTCAAAACATTATGATAATTTGATAAACCGGGCTACGTTTGTAATATAAATTAGGAAACTTTTTTCGAAATTGTAAAATGTAATTTGCAAAGTTGCGATAGCCTTTGCTTCTGCCATAAGGTCAGAGATTCTTAGGTTGCCAGCGGATAGCGGATAAAACTTCATCTCACTGGGAGGGAAAAAGCTCCAGTCGGGGGATACCGTGGACACAGCGTCCATTATTGTTTGATCCTCTTCTAATAACCTTCTCAACAATTTTATGGTTTCAGAGTCTGTATGTGAGGGGTTAACCAGCCCTGTCCATCCAATATATGCCTTGGCGCCTTTGTTGATAAACGCATTTGCCATTTCGGTGCAGGTCTCATTCAGGCTATTACAACCCATTGCGATAATTATGCTCTTAGGAAAAGAGCCCTCCAAATTTTCTATAAACTTTGGCGTGACAGCAAAGTAGAACTTATTTGGCTTCCATAAATAATAGCCTCTCGTTAGCAAACCATTGTCTTGCTCTGAAACATATTTATCTTCACTGTATTCTTCAGATGTAAAGAAGTCTACCATTGTTTCGCCTTTCCTTAGTGCTGAGTGAGCTCGGAAAATAATTATTCCATAATTGTATTTGGCAAGTTCTTTGTAGAAGGTGACATTTACGCTCTCACTACTGTGATAAGATACGTTAAACCCGTTATTTTCTAAAAGACTGGTCACCGTTTCGTTAAATTCTGTGTTTGGGAAGTCTTCTCCCAACTGGTCAATTATTGCGGCTCTAGACGAGAATTTAACTTCTCGAGTCTGTAGAAGAAAGGCGGAAATCAGAAAACCTAAAACAATTGTGACCACGAGAACCATTGCCATTATTAATTGCTTGTTGGAAAACAGCTTCTTTTCTTGTGATAACTGCTCTTTCTTTCTCTTCATTAACTAAGCTCCGGACAATTGCCTAAACACTTTAAAAGGAGAAGAAAATGTGTCTATTTTCTTTTGCGTTTTATTAGGCTTAGTACCGCGCCAAATAGGGCGATTAGCATGGTGTAGGCGGCTACAGGGGATGTTGGAGTTTGTTTCGTGAGTGAGATTGAGTAGCCTCCAACTGCTGGTGCAACCTCCACAAAAACAGCTCTTAACGTGTGGCTGCTGCCAACATGAACTGTTACTGGGTTTTGTGGACCTATATCGTTGTTGTCATAGATCCAGTGATCAAATTGATAGTTAGCATTTGGAATGGCTGTTACAGTGACATCTGTTGGAGTTTGATACGTGTAGGTTCCCGGCGCAGGGTTTGTTGTGCCACCTTGAGACACGCTGATTGTTAATGTGTGCGTTTCAGCGAATACTGCTTGTAAGTTGTGGTTTTTGTCCATCAGGACACTTATGTGGTTGACTGTGCCAGCATTAGAGCCGTCCAAAATCCAGTGATCAAATCTGTAACCTGCGCTAGGCGTAGCGGTTACGTCGACAGTTATTCCGCCAGAGTATGTATATGTCCCTTGTGCAGGGTTGGTTGCCCCGCTCGCTGTTGCTGTAATTGCGAGTGTGTAAGTTATTGCCTGAGTGTAGTGGGCTGTGGCTGTGTGAAGCGTGTTCATGCTCACCGAAATCGGGTTTTCTCCAATGGTTTTAAGTGAGCCGTCGACATCCCACCTGTTGAATGGGTAACCGGTAACGGATTGGGCTGTCAAGGTAACGCTGGTGGAAGCGTCATACCACCAGCTATTTGCGGGGCCTGCTTCACCAGCAGGATTTCTTGTTGGCTGAGGACTTAGGCCAGCGGGGTTAGTGAGCACTGTCAAGAGGTATTGGGTCTTGTAGGCGCCGGTGATTGTTAAAGGACCATTTACGGTCTGTGGTGAATTTGGAGTGACACTGATACAAACGTATCTTACGCCCGAAGCCCCCGGCACAATGTCTTGATAGGTGTATGTAATCTGAGAGTCAGCCTTAACCCAAACGCCGAAGGGAACAGTCCCGGTTGGATCAGTGTCAGCAGTATACGTGACAGTCGGCGCTACACCAGACCCTGTCTGCGTGAAAGATACCAAGTATTGGGTCTTATATAGTAGGGTAATGGTTTTGGCTTGATCCATGGTGACAGTATCGGATGGATTATAACTCTCAAACTTGTAACTAGTGCCTACTGAGCCGCTAATGATGGTTTGAGGTTCGCTAACGGTTACGGTGGTGTCAGAATCAACCCACTCAGTCCACGCTGTTATCTCATACGTTGTGTATACAGTCCCACATTGAGTGTATGCAACTTTAAATTGCCCACCTATGGCCTCAGTTGGGCTGACTGTGACGGTAATTTGGTATTGAGTTTTGTACTTGGCTGTGAAGGTCTTAAGCGAGTTCATAGTTTCAGATGCCCTTGGGTTGCTTGTGGAAGAGTCTTCAATCCATTTTACAAAGACGTATCGGGTTCCAGTTGCTCCCGAAACAGTATCGTCTACGCCAATAGTTCCAGTGGAAGCTCCTGCGTCGAACCATTTGGTGTAGGATGAACTATCTGATGCTGTGCCCACTTGTGATCCTGCAAGATAGACCTTCGTGGGATACGCCGAGGGAAGTCCACTAGTTTTTATAGTTAAAAGGAATTGATGCGTCCACGAGGCTGTCTCGCTGATTGGGCTGTTCATAGTTACCGAAGATGGATTTGCCGTGCCTGTGTAACTGACTGTACCTGTGCCTGTCCATCCGTTCCAAACATACTGTTCGCCCGTAATAACTGATGGAGCAAATGCCTGAATAGGCACAGGTGTTCCTACTCCATACCAGTGGTCTCCAAGAGATGGAGAGGTCGTCCCATAGTTTGTAGCCATTGTTAACCGATATTCATGCCTCCAAGAGGCTGTCTCGGTTATCGGGCTGTCCATAGTTACCGAGGCTGCATTGTTCATGCCAGTATATGATATGGTTCCGGACCCGGTCCAGCCAAGCCAAACATATTGCTCACCGTCAATCACGGATGGTGCAGTAGCCGAGATGGATACCACTGAACCCACATCATACCAGTATGAGCCTGCAGAAGGACTGGTCGTACCGAAGTTCGTCGACATAATCAGTTTATATTGTTTCACGTAGTGGGCTACTGCTGTGTGATTAGCGTCCATGTAAACGGTTATGGGATTCCCAGACACGAAACTGCCGTCAACAGTCCAACTGGCAAACCTGTAGCGCTCGCCTCCAACACCAGCCTCATCGGGAACAAACAATGGAGCGGTTAAGTCCACATATGTACAATTATTATACCAGCCTTCACCAGAAATGGGTACGGTTCCCTCTGGGTCTGTCTTGACGGTTAAATAATACTGCACTACTGGTGGAGTGTATGTGACTTCGAACTTGATCAAGTCTGCCTTGAAATCAAACTGCGTAGCGGTTGATTTAATTCCCTTGACCTTGATTTTCCAATTGCCAGAACCATCGCGGAAACGAGTCGGATTTGTGGTTATGGTTTGACTTTTTGTTTCGTCAGTGTTTGATGTGGCACTTGACGTGTATGATATGTATCCGTCTCCACTTGTTGAGTATTGCCCAAGATTGTAGTCGTAGAGTTGCAGCGTAACGGTTACGCTGGGCGTCGTCCAAGCGCTATCGACTACCCAAGCAAGTTGAGTCCAATCATATATGTTTGATGAGCCTGTAAACTCGACCTCTACCGTGTGTTGAATAGGCAGTTGAAGAGAGATTAATCTGGCATTTTTGACTCTGGCTGATGTACTTTCACCCATATACTGTATCTTGTCTGTGACGCTTCCTGCGGATAGAGAAGCTTTCGCCATCATAAAACAGGCTTCATAATCAGTTGAGTCTTTATGTTCTACTAAAGGCGATTGATCGACGGTTCCTCCTTGCAACAGTTTCAAACCAATTGAGGAAGACGTTGAACCCGCTTTGTACAGAATTGAACCAATGATTAAATGGTCTGCTGCCTGAGCCGTGTACGTATTTGTCACCTTGTCATACCAAGTATTTGAAGAAGCTGGAGCCGATTCACCCTCGCTTTCAGCGTAATAGTTGTTAGAGAACTGGTCAATTCGGATAGCAACTATGTGAGCATAACTTATGCGGGCAGTGTTGGCTGTGTTCTCTGTTTTATACTGGATTTTAAATGTGTGAGAAGTTGCGTCAAGGTTTATTTTTCTCATAACACCAAATGTGTATCTGGCTTCTGACGCACTCGTTTCTCTGGTAGGGCCAACTTGCACAATACCGTCTTTTAAAAACTGAAGCAACGTACTATAGTCCGTTGATGAACCGCCATAATTGGCTGTTGCTATTATCAAATAGTCCCCTGAGGTAGAGGGAGTGAATGTCAGAGCAACCTTATCTTGCCAATTTGTGTTAGTGTTCCATGACGATTCTGCTTCACTTTCTGCATATTGACCATTTAAAGAGAAGGCATACAGTCTAGCATTTCTGATTTTGGCAGTCGCTGTGGTTTCAGATATTGCATACTGAATCTTAAGCGTCTGAGACGAAGCTGGCAGGTTGACGCGTTTCAAGGAGCAAAACGGATACCAGTCCGTTGTGTCTTTAATTCGATAAATCAATTCCTGATATGTAGAGGCACCAATATATAATCTCGCCTTCACATCAGGGGGCGATATACAATTGCCTTGCACTTCCGCAGTTGCTATCACTACATAATCCGCAGATGTCGGAGGAGTGAAAGTCAAAACCACTTTGTCTTGATAGTTTGTGTCAGTGTTCCATGAACTCTCTCCTAAACTCTCACCAAATCTGAAGTCATAATTAGAATAACTTCTAAAAGTCATATAATTTCCATCATCTGATTGCAAGTTTCCTACTGAACCAGAAACAAATTGCGTTGAACCCAACAAGTTAGAGCTTGACGGATAATAAGTATTCGTTGAACTCTCAACTTGTGAAACAAAAAATGGCAGAATTAGAAATACTAGAAAAAGTGTAACAACTAGTATAGGTAAGCGTAGCCTCAACAGTTTCCCTTCTCCCTCGGCAACCATATCTTTAGCATTTCAATAAATTTAAGACTTCCGGAATTATCTTCTATAACGAATCACAATGTCATGTTTCTCTTATCATTCGAAAACGTATAGGTATTTTCAAAAGTTTTAAAGCCTCTGCAGATCAACATTCATTATTCTCGGTATTATGTCAAAAGTTTTGTCTGTGGGGATTGTTGTGCAAACTGAGCTTGTTTTAAACTGCAAGTTTATTTACAGCAACATACATTAGAATTAATTAACGAGTCCAAGCTTGTGGATGCGATGGTGAAAGCAAAAGCCTTGTTGGAGACCATTTTGCTGTTAACTTTTATTTTTTTGGGAACTTTTATGTTACGTGAACAGGTGCGTTTAGGATCTTGTTCTGGTGAATACGACATAGTCGTTCCTGACAATTATCAGAAGATAAGCTGGGCTGTGGGCAACGCTTCCGAAGGGGACACGATCTTTGTTAGAGAGAATTCTAGTGCTTATCTGGAATCAAGTATTTTAGTTAATAAGTCTTTGACAATAGTTGGAGAAAACGCGGAAACAACCGTGATAGATGGTAATGGCACGGCACAGTATATATTTCATGTCATTGCAAGCAACGTTGTAATAGAAAACCTCACATTACAGAACACGGACACTAGTTCTCCTGTTGAGGCTTCTGCTATTCGTATTTACAATGTAACAAACGTAACGGTAAAGAATGCCATAACTCGAAACGTATTCTATGCCGTGCAAATTCGTTCTTCAAACCTTACAAAAATAATGTACAGCAACTTTTCTGAAAGTGTTCACAGTGGAATTTACATTCGTAATACAAGCTGTAACAACACTTTTATTGGTAACACCATAGAAAATAACACCAACGGAATTTACATTGCAGAACCCACATCTCAATATAATAAATTCTATCACAATAACCTTATCAACAACACCAATCAAATCGTAACTTTCGGTGGTGTGAACTATTTTGATAACGGTTACCCATCAGGTGGAAATTATTGGAGCGATTATAACAGCACAGACTTGAAACATGGACCTAGCCAGAGTGAAACTGGAAGCGATGGAATTTTTGATGAAAGCTATTCTGGAGATAACTATCCTCTAGCGAATCCTTTGACAAGTTTTAACATTTTACTAGGAAACCAAACATTTCAGGTACAAGTCTCAACAAACACAACGATAACAGCATGTAGTTTCAACATTTCAGATAAAAGCCTAAACCTCTTTGCTAATGGTTCACTTGACACCGACTATGCTTGCAGAGTTGCAATTCCTAAGGGGTTGCTATCTTGCGAAAACTTAACTTACTGGAACATCACAATCTATTACACCGACAGCAGTTCGCAGATGTTGCAATGCCTGCCGCTGAACGATGCCGAGAATACATACCTATTTTTTAGCTACAACCAAACAACAGCTGACTGTAAAATTGAAATAAGAGGAACAACTGTTATTCCAGAATTCACATTCATAATTATCGTCATTATATTGATAGTTCTCACCATAGTTACTGTTTTAATCAGAAAACTAAAGGTCAAGATTATAAACAGCGCTTAAATTAAGTATGTGTTCCAACTATGTCTTCTTCAGGTATTGTAATGGTCAGATATGCACGTCCTTCTGCCTCGGTGCAGCTGATTTCAATGTGTATTGTGGTTTTGCCGTCTTCTAAGGTAAGATAGCATCCTTGTAATTGAATTACAACATCTGAGTAGTTTCCTTTGGGTATTTCTTTATAAACATCGTTTTCTGGATATGGCTGATTACCCTCATCGACCTGAACCACTATGCTAGTGGCGTTTCCACCGACTGCAGTAATTCTTAACCCTAAGTCAACTATATTAACCAACGTGTCACCCTGAAGGAATTGTCCAAAGCTTTTTGTGTGAGAAACAGTAAGATAATCAGTTATTAACGGTTTTTTCTTGGGCTGATATACTACTATTGTTATCGCTGCAAATATGATCAGCGCCACTATTATTATGGCAAGTGCTAAGTATTTACCTTTGATTTTGCTTCTCTTCTTGCTTTTCTGCATATGTCTCCCCATTATGTTTGAGCTAGGAGATAGATGCGAGTTCTTGAATAAAAACTAAACGGTATCATGCTCCTAAAGAGGTCAGGAGTATGCTGCCTAAAAAGAATAATAGTGCAATGCTGCCTATTACGCAAATTTGTCTTTTTTCAAGACTGCCGCCGAGTCTTTTCGTACTGACATATACTACGAACAAAAAATTCACTACGATAATTCCGCAAAACGCTGAAAGCACGCCTATCAACTGTAAGATAAGGTTTGTCAAGACGATAAATCTAAATGCAAACCTAATATTTTTGCTTTTTGATTTAGATGGCAAATGTAACCGAGGATTATGCACTCAAAAAATAGAGGGAATTTAGGAATTTGAGGTTTAAATTTACAATTTCTTTCTAATTGAAGTCTTAGCAAGGATCACAGCCATTAGAGACGCTATGAAAAGCACTATCAAGAGCAGGTTTCCAAGCTCAGGCACGATCCATGCTCCTTGAATCTTAATTGTTGCTGGACTGCCAAAGGCAAATTCCAAGTAAACATAAGTGTTATCGGCATCAGATGTTATAGTAGTTGTTGATGTAACATCGGCCCCATTTAGGTAAACAATCCATGGTGAGCCTTCAGCCGTGAGCAAAGCTTTCGGAATTGTAACGTTAACGAATGCAGTTGTTCCACTTGCGCCGTAAGCCGTGAAGTTTATTGCAGTGTCGCTTGGTATTACGGAGTTTGTGAGTATTATAGCGTTGCTGTAAGTTTCTACAATATTGTCTAGCACCAAATGCGTTACATGCTCAACTAATACGTAAGTGTAGGTGGCATTACCAATCGTGGATGGAATGGAAAAGCCGTCAGCGTCTACAAGAATTGTGTCAACGTATTTGTTCTCTAATCCTATTGTGCATGAAGACTGTGGTGAAACGGGTTGGCGCGCAACTCCCAGTTTTAGTTGACAAAGAATGCCTGTTCCTGTAAAGTTCCATGCACTCGGATCCATCAGTTGCAATCCAAAGACTACGGTTCCATCTCCAACAACTGGTCCTATAGGTATATATGTTTTACCTGCAAAAATATGGTTGGATGGAAGCCCGATGGTTATGTAGTCGAGGAGGCTTGGGTCCCATGTTATATTCAGTTGCCAACCTCCTAGAAGTGCAACGTTTTGAATTGTTACATTGAGAATTACTTGGTCGCCTATTTTTGTCATGTTAGTGTAGTAGGTGTTTACGCTTGGAATTAATAATAGATCGGTTGTTGGTGTTGGTAAAACACGAACTGTTGATGTTGCATTTTTCGTAGTTGACTCGGAGTCAGTTACGCTCACTTTTACTTTATGTATTCCAGTTTCATTGAAGACAACTGACCATGTGGTGTGGCCGATGTTTTTCGGACCTATTTCTGTACCGTTAGGATATTTAAGATACCATTTATATGTGTATGGCGATTTGCCTCCCGAAGCGGTTGCAGTGAATTGAAGGGTTCCGTGTAAATCAGCAGCAATATCGCTGGGGGTTATTTCTACTGATAGGATCCTTGTTGTAACATAGGCTGTTGCTTGTGCCGAGTTTGCAACGCTGTCTGTCACGTTTACCTTTATAGTGTATGTGCCTGTAGAAGCGAAGTTGAATTCCCAAGATGTTAGGTTGTCAGCTCCTGAAACTGGTGCGCTGTTTAGGTACCACCGTACAGAAATAGGTGGCAGACCATTGGAAATATTTGCCGTGAATGTTACGTTTTCACCTACGTTAATCAGCGTTGTTCCAGAGGGGCTAAGAGTAACTGATGGCTGAGTGTATGTTCCTAAGTATTCAAACTTTCCGTCTTCTATCGTGTATTGAATTGAATAGCCATCTTTGTCTACGAGGAACGTGTCAACATAAGGGTTGACAATCGACAGGTTACATGAAACTGGAGGCATATTCGGCAGAATTCTTAGTACCAACTGGAACAAAGTGCCATTTCCGCTGACATAATCGCCTGGAGTAAGCAAGTTGGCAGCGTAAATCAAAGATCCGATTCCCCAATAAGGTATTGGGATGTATGCTTTTGCATCGAAAATGCTGTCGGATGGAATGCTAGCGCTCACGTTTTCTAGGAGATCCGTATCCCATGTTATATTTACTTGCCAACCGGCTAGGTAAGTAACGTTTTGAACTGTTATATTAATGGCGAAAGTTTCCCCTGGAAGAGTTTCATTAATGTAGAAGGTGCATGCGCTTGGTAGAACTTTTAGTTTAGCCGCGGGAACTGGGGCTTTAATTTTAGGCGTTAAAATAGACAGTGTCGATATTGTTAAAGCTGTTAAAAGCAACAAGATAGACATTGACTTTACTTTTTTCGGTACCATTATTTTTCACCTAACCCATCATTTTCCTTGCAACATATATTTGAGTTTTACGGTGAGACAGATGCAACAAAAAGACATAAAAACACGAATAAGTCATCTTTTTAAAAGAAAAGAGGAAATTAAGCTAAATTTCGGAAGGCTTAGCTTCTTTTTTGGGTCTCCGCTTCAAGACAATTACAGCTACAATGACAACAATGATCAAAACCACCGCAATCACTATGTACCATGTCCAATCGAAACCTTGAGCTGCGGTTGTTTTAGAAGAAACCTCCACTTTAAGTGTGTATGGCTCACTACGTAAGCCATCATTGTCAACAACTGTAAGACTCACAGTGTAGTTGGCTTCAGCAATGTAGGTATGAGTAATCGTTGATTGGTTAGTGATTGTTGGTATTGGAGTGATTCCAATCTCGTCGCCGAATATCCAAATGTATTGTGTGATATTGCCATCAGGGTCTTCACTTGAAGAAGCGTCGAAGGTAACCACATCATCTTCCTTAAGTTCTAATGGAGAGTAGGTGAAATTTGCAATTGGTGGAGTACCTACAGTCACATTTTTCACGATTGAATTATATAAGCCGTCGTTGTCGGTGACTGTTAGTTTAACAGCCTTTAAACCGTTACTCAAGTATGCATGAGTTATTATCGAATTCGTTACAGTTGTCGTGTTGGCGTCCCCGAAATTCCATCCATAGCTTACTATTGTTCCATCAGTATCACTGCTACCAGTAGCATTGAACGTTACTGTTTGGTTAATTGCCACAGTTGCGGGAGTAAACGTGAAGGCTGCAACTGGAGATGTGCCTACGGGTACTTCTTTAACTACTGACGTCGTTGATCCTTCATCATCTGTAACTGTCAAGTTCACAGAATACAAACCGTTTTGTGTATAATTATGTGCTACGGTAGACACATTGACATTTGATACAGGGGTGCCATCGTCGAAATCCCATCTGTAATTTGTGATGTTGCCTCCATCTGGGTCATAACTTTCAGAAGCGTCAAAAGTTGTAAAGTGGTTGGCTTTAGGCGCCGTGGGCGAGAAAGAGAAACTTGCAACTGGGGGACTTGAACTGGCTAGGACATCTACAGTGAAGCTTTCAACAGTACTAGGCCCGATACGAATATTGTCTTCGTTGATAAGAACTGATTCATCACTGCCTAATAAAAGCTGAATCTGCGTGGACCCTGTTCTCCGAGCTGTGAAGTTGAATTTGCACAAGAGCGCGCTTTCAGCAACATCTACTACAACAAAAGAACTTGCCCCTGCAATAGCATAAGATTCACTGTTGACTATATCAGAAACTGGAACGATCATCTGGCCGTAAAATACGAAGGATTGATTATTTTCGGGAATCAAGGCACCTGTGCAAGTCAATATTGTATTATTGAATGATATATAAGCTTGGTAGGCAGCTAGATTGTTTACCGCACCATAGAGAAACACATCTACAGTAAAGTTGTAACCTTCAAGAGGCATAGGCGTAGTTGCGTTTCCAAGCGTTACAGAGTTCAAACCCGTTGCAGCATCAAGTGTCTTTAATGCCCCTGTTAGTGCTGCTGTAATGTTACCTATTAATGCTGGCATAGCTAATCCAACGGTCAACATAAGTATCAGAAACGAAATCAACAACTTTCCGGAATGAAGTCCTTTCACCGTGTTCACCTATTACGAGTTTTGCTATATGGTTTACGTTGTAGAATATATATGCTTTTCTTTAAAGTTTCAATTGATTAATACAAGAAAAAGGGGATTGTAAGCTAACAGTGTCTATTAAAATTGATGACAACCCTGTTTATGTCACGTATGTCGATTATATTGTCTCTGTTGATATCAGCTAGAGGATTCCAGTTAGGCTTGCCGGGATAAGACCTGAATATCAATACCAATGCATACACGTCTAGTATGTCAACTTTTCCGCTGCCGTCAATATCTCCCAGTACTCTTATCTTGACATGTCCGTCAGTGCGACTGTTGTCGGATAAGTTAAATTCGTATGGCACTGGACCAGCATTGGCGGATATGGTGTAGTTGTGGCAGCATTTTACACCAGTTGTATTCCAATCTATTGTGATAGTTGTTTGTTCGTTTGGAGCAAGATTTTCAACCGTTTTAGTTCCGCCCAAAGTGTCGTTAATTCCGCCCAAAGTGTCGGCGTAATACATTCTAACGTCAAAGGTTTCTGTGAGGTTCCCTTTGTTTTTGACCGTGACATTGACTTTAACAAGCCAACCTTCATACGCTATACTTATGTCTGGAAGTACATTGATTATGGCAACGTCGCGTATCAATCCAATGAAAATTCCATTGTAAACTTCATGTGCTATTGGCTGTCCAGCTGCATCCGAAAGCGCAGTGTCTGTGAGGTTTATGTAACTGACGCCCATAGCCATTACTTGAAATTCCACTTTAGTTATCGTAACTGGATTGTAAGTTGTTATTGGATTTGGATACGTAAGTTTTACCCATATAAAGCCACCTTCATCGTCTATAATCAGCTTTTTGGTTGGAGTCTGACCTAAAACTGTTGGAACAACAACATTGATTTCCATAATCACCGATGAAACGTAAGTGAGATTGAAAATGCATATCTTAAGGTTTTCAACATCATCTAATGTCACGTTAATCCAGAAAGTTGTCCCAGGCAGGTATTCGGGACCGCTAACTTCGCTTGGCTCAATGCTTAATTTAGCGATTAATATGTTGCTAAAGTATCCGTTCGCTGTGGTGAAGGGAAGTAGAATTCCTGTAGGGTTGCGGAGATCAGCGTTTTCTATTGCTATAGCACTTTCTCCTAGGTCTAAAACTTGAAATGTTACATTTGCAAGCACTCCGTTTCCATTCACCCCGCCTGCTGCAAGTGCACAGCTCATTTGGATTAGTCCATGTGTCGAATTAAAATCATGTTGAATTGTGAAGCTGAAGCTTGTTGAACCTGCAGATTTTAGGAAGTTGCCTTCTATTACGTTTGTAGCCATTAACACTGTGTTGGCATATAGTAGGTCTGTGCTCCATGAGTGAAGGTTTGAGGCGTTTATTATGTTTAGGCTTACGTTGAATGTGCTTCCAGCTATAAGTGTTGGGTCAACAACTCTTGGTGGGTTTATGTAAAGTTTTGCTGGTGGTGGGGGGACCCATGGCGCACTATAGATATAGTAACCATTAATAGTCGTGAATGGAATTATGAGGCCATCGCTGTTTATGAGTACTGTGTCAACTCTAATGTTTGCGAAGGCTATGTCGCATTCAACCTGTTCGCCTGGTGAGACGCCCTGAATAATTTTCAAAGTCAACTGGGCAAGCCTTCCTGAGCCCGCGAATGATGCTTGTCCTGGTCCCAATTGGATGCCGTAAACAACTGTTCCCGGTTCTGATGTGTCTGGACCAAGTACGATGTAAGCTTTGCCAGCGAATACATTGTCTGTAGGTAGTGTGATGCTTACGTACTGTAGATATGTTGAATTCCATGCGATTTTAATTTGCCATCCGTTCAGGTCGGAAATGCTCTTGACAGTTATGTTGATGACGAATGTGTTGCCAACGGATTTTTGAGCTGTTGTGAAGTTAAACATGTGGTCGCCGTCTATTGGATCGATAATCTCCAGCGTGGTTGAGGATGCTTGAACACGAGTTGCTATTGGGAATACGCTTAGAACAAGTACAGTCAAAACCAAAGTGGAAATTAAACGGTTTATTATTTTCATTTTCTCTCTTCCTTTCTCCTTGAAACTTATCTCGTGACTTGAAATTTAAAGATTCCGGAAATATCTTCTATGAAGATTGAGTGTGAGGGATTAATAGATGCCTGTGTTTCCGAAGTTTTAGACAGCAATATGTGTCGTTGTTGAGAACTTCTCTCAGGCACGCCAAAGGAATCTTCTGCTGCTCTCTGACCTTGCTGCTATATCCGCATTCAGCAAAAGCCTCACCAGAGATCGCTACTGCTCACTAACAACGAGTGTACTCGGGGTTCTCGACAATATTCTAGCGGGCCCGCCGGGAATTGAACCCGGGACCCCCGGGTTTCTTCGAAATGCTCGCTTTCTTAAAAGCCCGGTGCTCTATCCTTACTGAGCTACGGGCCCTTTATGGGCTTTTCCTTTCGCCTTTAGAAGATTAGAAAAGGTGTTTTTTAGCATTTCGATTCGTTTAGTTTGCAAAAAAGTTTTAAGGAGTAGATTGGACTTTTAGGAGGGCTGTTATGAAGTTTTGGATTTTGTCGTTTGCGTTTAGAATTGTTTCTATTGTTTTTTTGCCTTTTTCTGTGAGTTTGTAGACTCTTTTTCTTTCGTTCCATGTTCCTTCGATTAGCCCGTTTCTTTCTAGCGAGTATAGGAGTGAGTAGACTGTGCCCGAACTTACAAGAAGGTGGAATTTGTTGTGAATAAAAGATATTACGTCGTAGCCACTAATTGGCCCATTTCTAAGTTCAGCCAGAATTATTACATCCATAAAGTTTTTAATTATCCTCTCGTGCATCCTTTTCAGTGTTTTTGCTTCCAACTTTTCACCGGCAAGAATTATTGTTAACGCAGTCATGTTCATGCACGTTTTAACATTTATAGTCGGATATAAATATTTAAATTTTGTTCTAATTCTGAATTCGAAGTTGAAACAGAATACAAGAAGTTTAAACATTTCTCTTCCATAAATTGTTATAAAACCTATAAAACCACGTAATCTTCCTGATAAACACAAAGAGGGAAGTTTGACGAGAAAGATACCCAAATGTTTCAATATCCAATTATATAAAAAGCTCATAGAGCATTCTGTTTTTAAACATAATTTTTTATTTAAAAGATAAAAACTGCTGTTTTTAACAGTCAGCGATATATCTACATGTTAATAAATGTTATTTCCTTCTTTTGCGGCTAAAAAATGGACGGTGTTAAAATTGATTTCGTGGAAGCATTCTTTTAAGAAATTAAACGAAGAAAATGAGATGGCAAAGAAAAAGAAGGAAGCTTTGGAAAATTTACTGAACACTGGCAGAATTTCTCAGTCCACATACGACCTGTTTAACAATGAGATGGACGAAGCTATAGCAGAAATCGAAAGGCAGCAGAAGGCTTTGCTGGAGAAAATGAATTCTAAAATGGAGGAGCTTGAAGAACAGATTAAAACCTTGGAGATGCTTCTTGCAAACTTTGAAATTCAACATGTGGTTGGCGAAGTAGATGAGGAAGTTTATCAACGTGAAATCGGCATTTTGTCAATGGGAATTGAAACTGCAAAGCAAGAGCTAGACACGGTTAGAGAGGCTGTGAACCAGCTTTCAAGCGGTATTCAAGTTTCGTCAACTGAAGTAGTTGTGGAGCAGAAAATAGAACCGCAATCTGCAGAAAATGTAGTTTCTGAAGCGAAAGTTGAGGTTAAGGAAGAAAAATTGTCAGAGTCGCCAGTGGAACCTGTTGAGGTTAAGAATGTAGATTCCTTTCAGGCTCAGCAGGAAGCGTCGCAAAGTGCAGAGGAATCGCAGTCGACGGAGAAGGTAGCGGAAGGCGAAGAAAAACAAGAGGCGTAACAATAAAGATTAGCCATCTTCCCTTTTTCTATTTGATGGTTTGTGTGTGTGCGTGCAACGGTGCTAGGCCCGTCTATTTGGAGCCAAATGTCTATGGCAGGTTATGGCCATTTTTTGAGGAAGTTTTGGACTGGTATGTACACGTCTAGTATGTTTATGACTAGGTCGTTGTTTATGTCTGCGTTTGGGTTCCAGTTTGGAGATTTCGGCCTGGTCATGAATAGTCGAACCAGATAGTTTATGTCAAGTATGTTGACTATTCCGTCTGGAACCCCTTGGGTTGAGCCTGATACGTCGCCAGCAACGTTGACTAGAACAGTTCCACCTGTGCAATTGTTGTCTGTTGTGTGTGTTTCGCCTTGAACAGGCCAAGCGTAGGCGCTTATGGTGTAGTAGCCCTTAGCAAAGCCTGTGGTGTTCCATGTGAAGGTGATGGTTGTGGAGTTTCCGCTTGTTAGGGTGATGTTTGTAAGGAGGGTGGCGATGATGGTTGTGTTGGCGTAAACGGTAACGTTGAAGGTTTCTGTGTAGTCGCCTTGGTTTGCTGCTATGACGTTTATGTTTATGCTGAAGCCCTGACCAACAACAGTCTTAGAAGGCGAAACATTAGTGATGGCTATGTCATACATTGGCAAAAAGTAGTCTTCAACTTCGCCTCCATTATCTGGACTTTGAAAGTTTGGTATTAGTCCCGAGGGAAATAGATTCATTCCAGTGTTTGCATACACCAGCCTTGCTCTGCCCCAGGTCGGTGCGCACCAGCCGTTTGGAACGGGAAAACTATAGACCCAGGACGATGTGTTCCCGCCCCAAGTGCTAGGTCTAAGCCTATCAAAGACAACCATTTCCGCTGGATGATTCCAACCTCCCATCCAGTCCCAGTCGATCCAGATCGCCAAGTAAAGCTCGTAGCCAAAGGTGTTATTGTAGCGGGATGACTGCCAATTGGTTACAGATACGGTTACAAATGCGAATCCGATTCCTCCAACTCTAGGGGGAGGAAGCCGGAAAAAGCATCCATCATCGGGTATGTCAAGGTCTACAATTCTGGCATCCCACTCCCAAGTAGTTGTAGTTTGACCAATTGGATTTTTCCCTAACCATTCACGTCCAATGAAGAGATTACGAGCACCATTGTTTGCCTTCAAAACGGGATACATCCATGGTTCAGCGTCACCGAAATCAGGAGCAGGAATAGAATAAAGGTCTCTTATCCCTTCAATAGAGTCGGTGTCAATACGGCTAAAGCAAGATCCGTTTGGACCTGGCCCTCGCTCAAATATCATTACGTCGTCGATGTCATTTTGATCTCCTAGTCCCGCAACATGGCCTGTCTCGTGAAGTGCAGTTGAGAGGAAATGATATTCGTTGGCAGGCGTGCCAGCAGGATCTAAAGGGAAATACCAACTTATGTTACTAGCGAAAGTCAGTTGCCTTGTATTCGGGTTCCATTCTCCCAAAGCGTTGTGCGGTTGCCAATAGATCGTAATATCTGCTTGAGCGGGGTCGGTTGTTAGCTCAAAAGCAATACCTGTCACAAGGTATGATCTATCTGATTGAACCGCACTCCACATATCAAAAGCCACAGTTATCATATCCTGAGCATTAGCGTTCCAATTACACGGAGTCTTACCGTCCGTTTGAGTCGCATTAAAGTAATACTTAGGGATGAGAGCGGGACCACCACCGATGTCAGGAAACTCGTTGATAAAACCATGACCTAAGTCAAAATTGCCAACAAGATCCACACGATAATTCCTATTGTCCCACACCTTTGAAGCGGTATAAGGCTCGCGCCGATCAAGAAAAGCACCGAAGTCTCTGTTACTGCGATGCTGATGGCAAGCCCCATCAGGATTTTGTAGGATTCCATTTTGCCAATTTGCTGATGCATTTGCCCATGTCACTGTTCCATCAATAAACTGTGGATGACCCGGAATCCCACATGAATGTGGATGCCCATCTGGAGCTGGCACATCGCTATTCGGAATAGCGTAAGCATCTCTTACAAAGAAGTTGACGCTAGAAACACTCATTAAACTTACACAGATAATCAATGAGTAAGCCAACACAATTTTTCTCATTCTTTTTCTCCTTTCTCATCCTTCACATTTTTCAAAGAAGAGGCTCGAAACCATTAGACGATTCAGCTCATCGGCTTCTCAGACGCTCTCCGCAGAAGCCAATCAAGTCGTCAATGAAAACTTACCCCTCTCTTCACCCAATAGTTAGCCCCATGATACTATTTAAAATTTATGGAACTCTATTCTACTCTACTCTGCAACGACTAAAAACAGTCAGTGGAAGCTGGAAAACTTATAACAGCAGGATTCGAATACGTATGCCACCATAAAGGCAAAAGCCATCTAGGAAGCTTAAGCAAAGATGACCACACCAGAAAGCAAAACAATAATGACTTTCCATGAAAAGTTTAGGCAGTATGATTTGGGTGAAGGACATCCTTTCAGAGGAGATAGGTTTGTAAATGCAATGACGTTCTTTGAAAGTCAAGGCTTGCTCAGTCTTTCTGAAATTGTTCTTAACGAGCCTAAGCCAGCATCAAGAGAGGAACTGTTAAGGATTCACACGGAAGATTACGTTGATTTGATTTTTCGCTTGGCAAGGGAAAGCAAGCCATATGATATTGAGACTCCCGTTTCTCCTGAAATCCTTGAGGCAGCGATGCTAATTGTCGGCGGTGCAATTCGATGCGGTGAGGCTGTGTTTGGGAGAGAAGCAAAGCGCGCAGTTTCCCTAGGTGGCGGTTATCATCACGCTGGAAGAGATTATGGAGGCGGATTCTGCCTATTCAACGACATAGCCATTTTAGTTGAGTATTTGCGGGCTAATTGTGGTGTTAAACGGTTTTTAATATTGGATTATGACGTTCACTTTGGAAATGGCACCAGTGACATTTACTATCGAGACCCCAATGTGCTGTATATTTCATTGCATCAAGACCCACGCACAATTTATCCGGGAACAGGGTTTGCTTGGCAAACTGGAGAAAACGCTGGAGAAGGCTACAACGTTAACGTGCCTCTGCCACCTGGAACAGGCGACAGCACATATTTTTACGCATTAAACGAGATTTTTGTTCCTTTAGCCGAAGAGTTTAAGCCCGAAATCATTATAGCGAATGGTGGAAGCGACCCGCATTTTGCAGACATACTAGGAGATTTGAGTTTGACTGTTAAAGGCTTTTTCAACATATCCAGCTTGATTAGGGAAACTGCTGACAAGGTTTGCAGTGGAAAACTTGTTTTGATACCTGGAAGCGGATATAATCCCAAAGTTTTGCCGCTTTGTTGGTATGCACTTGTTGCGGGTGTGGTTGGTTTGGAAGAAATCAACGTTAAAGACCCTTATAATCCGCCAGAAGAGCCACCCTTCTGCCGAAAAAAGGTTGAAAGCACAATTGACGAGTTAAAGAGTTTGTTAAAGAAAAAGTGGATTTGCCTTAGGTAAAGTCTACTCTTTTTTCTCTATTGGTTTTGCGATGACTGCTGTTCCATAAACTGAGAAAACTGTGGCTGTTCCTTGAAGTATGTCGGCTGTTTCAAAATCCACGCTTAAAACAGCATTTGCACCAATCCTTCTTGCATTTTCAACAAGCCTATCTAGCGATTCCCTTCTAGCCTTTTCACACTCAGAAGTATAAGCTGTCACTTCTCCTCCAAAAATTCCCTCAATGCTAGCGACGAATTTTCCGCCAACCCCTCTGGTCCGCACAGTCAAGCCATGAATGGTGCCCAAAACCTTAACTACTTCGCATCCGGGCAGACCAGGCGTCGTAACAACCATTACTTCACTCATCACGCAAACCTCGAAACTTTAATAATTGACACTATTAATTAGGTTTACTACCAAAACGCTGGATGGACAATGCATGGAAAATATACATAAGATTCGTGAACAATTTCCAATAACCAAGAACAAAGTATTTTTGAATCATGCTGCTCAGTCGCCTCTTCCAAAACCAGTTGCAGATGCTGTTCGCAGATTTGCTGACGATTTCTCGAATTTCGGAGCAACTTCGATTGAATGGAACGGCGGCGGAAAACCCTTCTTCGCAAAACTAATTCGAGCCAAACCAGAAGAAATAGCCCTTGTCGAAAACACATCCGTAGGCTTAAACATAGCTGCAAACGTGCTCCACTATCCGCACGGTTCAAAAATCGTCACAACAGATTTGGAATATCCCTCAGTAGTTTATCCTTGGCTACGCAAAAGCCTAGGCGTAAAGGTTCACTACGTGAAAAATGTTAATGGAAAAATATTGCTGGATGATATGGAGAGAGCTGTTGATGATAAAACTGTTGGTGTTGCAGTAAGCCACGTTGAATACGTTAACGGTTTCCGCCATGACCTGCGAGCCCTAAGCGAAATAGCACACGAACACGGAGCCTACCTAATTGTTGATGCGATTCAATCGGCTGGCGCCATGCAAATAGACGTCAAAAAAGATGACGTTGACTTTCTGACAACTGCATGTTACAAATGGCTTCTAAGCCCGCTAGGAGCAGGCTACTTATACGTTAAAGAAGAGCTTATAGAAAAGTTTGAGCCGCCGTTTGTTGGTTGGGCAAGCGTGAAGCAAGAAGTTTTTGATACAATAGATTTTTGGGACATTTGGAGCCTAAGACTTTCGGAAACTGCAAGCCGTTTTGAAGTTGGTTCACCAAGCTTCATAAGCCTCACAGGCGCAACAGAAGCATTAAAAATGATATTGAATTTTGGCATAGACAACATTCAAAAGAGAATACTGAAGCTAACAGACCATTTGATAGAGTCTGTTAAGAGTTTAGGGTTGAAACTTCAGACGCCAGAAGAACCGCAATGTCGCTCAGGCGTAGTCAACTTTAAAATAGGTAAGCCAAAAGAAGTGGCCGAAAGCCTGAACCGCAAGGGCATAATTGTTTCCGCTAGGGCTCATGGGTTAAGGGTTTCACCACACTTTTACAACACAGAAGAGGAAATTGACAAGTTTGTGGAAGAAATCAAAAATGGGCAAAAATGACCGCACCGAGGCAGTGTTATTCGATTTAGAAGACACATTAGTTCAAACCCCGTGGGCAGACCACCAACATGTTATAGAGTTCAGACGCGGAACAAGAGAGAAACTACTGGAGCTCGGTATCCCATCTAGCGTGCTTGAAGGAATAGAACGCGCCACCATGATGCGTAACAAAGCCATTGAATACATAGAAAAGAACCTTACAAAAGCAGATGCTGAGAAAATTTATCAAGGTATGGAAAAGTTTCTCATCCGGTACGAGTTAGACTCAGCGAAGAAGTCAAAGCTCTTTCCAGAAACCATCCCCACATTAGAAAAACTGAGAAAGCTTGGAATAAAAATGGGACTAGTCACCAACACGTCAATGAAAGCGGTGGACACTGTTTTCCAGCTTCATGGCTTAAAAATGTGTTTTGATGTTGTTGTAACAAGAGAAAAAGTGAAGAAACTGAAACCCGATCCTGAAGGCATATTGTTGGCTCTGAAGACTCTTGATGCAGATAGCTTCTTTATGGTTGGCGACCTAGTTCACGATGTCTCAGCCGCCAAAAGCGCCAAAGGAATATCTATCCTCGTTAGACGAAACTCTGATGAGAAAATAGATTTCGAAGCGGATTATGTTGTTCACTCTTTAAGCGAGATTCTAAACATCGTCCAAGCGAGAAGAGAGAAGCCTTATGATTGTTGTAGAGAAGGTTGTTGAAAACAACAAACAACGAGTGATTGACTCATTTAAGTCAGATGTCATAAGGCACGTTTTCGCGTTTTACGATATTCAATATGAACCTGAACACACAACTGTGTATGCGGCTTTCGAAAACAGTAACTTGACCGGATACGTTCTCATTTACACGGCTCTAGATTTTCCAAGCGTAGTCTTAGAATGCGAAAAGGGCATAGCGGAAAAATTGCTTGAATACGCGCCCAAAAACCACTTCATCGTGCATGTCCCACCGAATCTGCTACCGATCATAGAAGACAAGTTTCCAAAAGCAAAATATTACGTTGAAGATTGGATGCTGGTTAAGAAGGGACAGGCAAACTTTTTCAGATCTGAGCATGTGCATAGATTATGCTCTGAGGATGATGCTTCGAGACTTGGTATTCTTCTTTCAAGCCGTAAAGACCGCCCAAAGAGGACAAAGAAATATATGGATTGGATCAGTAAGACGCCAATTTATGGAGTTTCTATAGACTCTGAATTAGTCTCTTACGCTGGTTCTTTTCTGCAGTTGCCGCAAGTTTGGATGATAGGCGGAGTTTACACGCACCCAAACCACAGAAACAAGGGATATGCAACATTAGCCACCTCAACAGTGACCGAAGAAGCCTTAAAACATGCAGAAGCCGCAGCCCTATTTGTAAGGTCGGACAATTATTCAGCCATCAGAGTTTACGAAAAAATTGGTTACGAAAAGATAGGTGAAAAACTTTGGGTGGACGTAGGAACCGGACTTAAGCCTTAAAAGGCTAATATTCGCTGATGAAACTTATTTCTGGAATTTCTTGAACATGTCTGCCATTGCCTTTTGCTGATAAAATTTCAAGTTGAGAGATTTTGCACGTTCCAACAATGTCTTCTTTGTTTTCGCTGATTATGCGTGCAAATTCGCTTTTTCCTCCGTAAATCTTCACCCTCTTTATTGGCGTGTTTAAGGGTTTTCGCTTCTCAGCTTTTTCCCGCCTAATCTCTGTTATAACAGCCATTACCAATTCGCCTTTCTTCTCAGCCTCTTCATCTATTTTTCCAAGGTCTAGTTTCGGCCAAGGCGCCAACTGCAAGCTTTTCTGTCTCATGTCTTCAGCATACATTGTTTGGTAAATTTCCTCCGTTATGTGAGGCGTTATTGGGGCTAACAGTTGGATGATGCGGTATAAAACCGTGTAAAGCGTGTCTTGGACTGCATTCTTTATTTCTTCTCCGTAAAGTTCAGGTTTGTAAAGCCTATCCTTAACCGCTTCAATGTATTGATCACAGAATATGTGCCACGTGAAGTTGCGCAAATCCTCTATGGCTATGTTGAATTGACATTTTTCTAAGGCGTCGGTGACTTTTTGCGTCAGTTTTTCGGCTTTAGTAAGAATCCACTTGTCTAACAGTTGCAACTCATATTTTCCGCCAGCATCGTAATCTTTTAGCTGAGTGCTAACGAATCGCGCCGCATTCCACAATTTAGTTAAGAAGCGCCTTCCATACTCAACATCTGGCCAGCGAAAAGGAATATCTGATCCAGTGGCACCACCGCTTGCAGCCCACTGTCTGGCGGCATCGGTTCCATATTTGTCCAACACTTCTGGCGCTGCAACATAGTTTTTGAGGGATTTACTCATTTTTCTGCCATCTGAACCCAAGACCATGCCGTTGATGAGACAGCTCTTGTAAGGCTTCTCATCGAACAGGGCTAGGTGCCTAACCATCAAATAATAAGCCCATGTCCTAATGATATCAATGCCTGAAGGGTGCAAATCCGCTGGAAACAATCTCCTCCAGTCTTCGCGGTCTGGCCAACCAGCATGCACTGCACATGAAATGGAAGAGTCCATCCACGTGTCGAAAACATCTCGTTCCGGAATAAACTCTCGACTCCCACATTTTGGACACTTGTCTATTCTTGGCTTCTCAAGTTTCGGATCAATTGGAACCCACTTCTCTTTGGCTAAAATCACTTCGCCGCAGTCTTTGCAATACCATATGGGTATGGGTGTTCCGAACACGCGTTGACGGCTTATCACCCAATCCCAATCTAAGGAGCGAGCCCAATCTATTAAGCGAATTTTCATGTAATCAGGATACCAAACCACTTCATTGGCTGTCTTCTCCAGCTTGTCTGTTAAAATACGGGTTTTCATAAACCACTGCTTGCGTTCCAGAATCTCAATCGGAGCTTCGCATCTGTCGCATACACCTATTTCCTGTTGAACCCTTTCGGTTTTTTCAAGCAAACCTGCGGCCTTAAGGTCTCTAACTATTGCTTCTTTAGCCTCGTCTACTGTTGAACCCGCGTATTTGCCTCCGTTCTCGTTTATTTTTCCATTCTCAGTTAAAATCATGATTACTGGAAGGTTATGTTTAATTACGGTTTTCACATCTTCCTTATCGCCGTAAGTGCATATCATGACCACTCCTGTGCCGAATGATGGGTCAACGTTTTCGTCTGAAATTATCTCAACTGCACGGTTCACAATTGGAACGATTATTTTTCTTCCTATGTACTTATTGAATCTATCATCTGAGGGGTTCACTGCAACCGCAACGCAGGCAGGTATAAATTCTGGACGGGTGGTGGCAATTAGTAAATGCTCATTACTGTTTTCTAAAGGAAACTGAATATAGTGAAGTGTACCTTCGTGTTCTTCGTAATCCACTTCGGCATCTGCAATCGCTGTCTCACACCTAGGACACCAGTTTACTGGGTGTGTACCTTGATACATGAAGCCTTTATTGTATAAGATTATGAAGCTTAACTGAGTGCGCCTCCAATAATCAGGATTCATTGTTCGATATTCCGTTGTCCAATCCACGCTACAACCTAAGCGTATAACGCCCTCCTTCGCCATCGCAATGTACTTTTCAACCAGCTCTTCGCACAATTTTCGGAACTTGTCTGGAGGCATATCCCTCTTTCTAAGGTTGTGCTCCCTTTCTACTTGAACTTCTATGCCTAAACCATGACAGTCCCATCCTTGTGGAAAATAAACATTGGAACCTCTCATGCGTTTGTAGCGGGCTACCATGTCGAAGTATGTCCAGTTTAAAACGTTCCCCATGTGGAACTCGCCTGAAGGATAGGGCGGCGGAGTATCAATACTGAAGATTGTTCGTGTTTTGTCTTCCCAGTCAAAGCGGTAAACGCCCATCTCTTCCCATTTCCTCTGCCACCTTTTTTCAATTTCAATAACGTCAAATTCCTTAGGCAGCGGCTTCATTTTGCAACATCCCAATAGGCTTAGACTTTAGGAAAGATAAATATACAACTAAATAACGATTACCCTACCTAAGGTTTAGGGGAGCTGGGCTGTGACCCGGCTGAGAGGACGACTAAGATCGCCGTCGACCCTTAGAACCTGAACCAGATAATACTGGCGGAGGGAAAAAACATGAACAAGAAGACAGTTCAAAATAGTATTGTTGGCACTAGATTTATAGCTTTCACAGCAGTCTTCAGCGCTCTCTTGGCTATCTTGTCTACCATAAAGGTTCCAATGCCGCCACCATTATGGTCAATAAGCCTTTTCTCTCTAGGAATATTCATTGTAGCTACGCTGTTCGGTCCCAAAATTGGTTTTCTTGCTGGCGGAATCGGCGGGGCAGTGGCTGAAATCTATAGCGCCTATGGCGTCGTCGGCGGTTCTGAAGCGGCCATATACGTCTTTTCCGCATTCGTAGCGAAAGGTGCGGCAGGACTTGTTATCGGGTACGCGCGTGAGGTAGCCAGAGCCCTTAGCCAAATGAAGATAACGGCTCTACCAGGCACGTTAGCGTTCATTGAAGCTCTTGGAATGGCGTTTGGAAGAACAGTGGAATTAACGATTTTCTTTGTTATTGACACCATGCTATATGGCATGGCGGCTGCCTTAACCGACTACCTTGGCATGTTGACATTGGTTACGATTCCTATTGCTTTGATCGCGAATGAAGGCGTTCGCAGAGCTTTTGGTCGAAGATATTTTGACGTATAGCCCAAGTACTCCCTCTTTTTTTCCCAAAATAAGGTGAATATCTTCACTGCTTAATTCTTTCAGGAGAAGTGTAGATGTTCATGCGTTTTCCGCGTACAAATCCGATTAAGGTTAAGCCTACGTCTTTAGCAATCGCAATGCCTGAGTCTATTGCTGCAGCCAAAGACGCTACTATTGATAAGCCAACTCTTGCGGCTTTAAGGACGATGTCGCCTGTTAACCGTCCACTTAATGTAAGAAAGCATTCTTTGAAATCAGTTTTGTTTAAGGCTCCAATGCCAATTACTTTGTCAACAGCGTTGTGGCGACCTACATCCTCAGCGAAGGCTACAAGGTTTCCGTTGCTTTTGTAGATGGCTGCGGCATGTACTCCGCCAGTTTTTCTGAAAGTCTCGGCAATAGAGTTTAAGCGGCTGACGCCGTTTAGGATTACTTCAGCTTTTACCTTTAAATTCGACGTAATTTTAAGAAGCTTTCCAGAATATTCGTAGGGTGATGAGCTACCGCAGGCGGAAAGAATCACGCGGGAAAAAGGGGTTAAGAGTTTAAGTCTCTTTTCCAAGTCAATATTCGCTTTTAGTTTAACACGGCAAACTCCTTTCCCTTTGAAACTTATTGCACCGATTTCTTTAACAGATTTTACGATTCCCTCCGAAAGCAAATGCCCAACTGCCAATTCTTTCAGATTTGATGGGGAACAGAAAATACTTGCGTAATGAGTCTTATTCAAGAATATGTGTAGAGGTTTTTCTTCTGCTACGTAATCTGCCATTTTTTGAAACTTTTTAGCTGAAACATCAACTTTTACAATTTCAACCTTTACCATGCTGATTTACCCCATTCTACTTCTTTAATTCGGACAGAACAAAATCCACAATTTCGTCGGCAATATTGACTCGCGTAACTGATTGTAAACCTCTCCATCCAGGCTGACTGTTAACCTCAACAACTAACGGTCCTCTAGGACTTTCCAGAATGTCCACGCCAGCAATTTTGCATTCTATGAGCCTTGCGGATTTAATCGCCATCTGTTCCATGGTTCTTTCAAGCCTTATTTGCTCAGGGCGAGCTCCTTGACTGTAATTAGTTTTCCAACTGTCTGAAACACGCCTCATTGCTGCAACAACACGGTCGCCAACAACAAATACACGGATGTCAGAGAAACCATGATGCACAAACTCCTGAAGATATATTACACCGTGATAAAACGTTATAGCCCTGAAAACTGTGGATGCGATTTCTGAATCGTTAACTCTTGTTGAGCCAATGCCTCTGGAGCCAAAAATTGGTTTCACAATGACATCTTCGCCCAACTCGTTAAACGCCTTTAATGCTTCGTCAACGTTTTCAGTTACAGCCGTGCGTGGCACAGGTATCCCGTTCTCTTCCAAAATTGCCAGAAGATCATATTTATCAACGCAATGTTCAATGGCTTCTGGCGGATTTATGACGTACAATCCTAATCGTTGAAGCCTATAAAGCATGTCCATTCTGAAAACTATCTCTTCTACTGAACCTCGCCCAATTGGACGAATTAAAAGCGCGTCTAACTCTTCTAAAATGCTAGTGTCGCCAACGTTTATGTAGGGTTTAATTCCAACGTGGGCAACCAACTGTGGAAAACTGAAGCATATGTGAGGTATGTTGCGTTTGGCTAGGGCTTCTAGAAGCTGGGTTGAACTCCAAGAATTTCTATCTCGCGTCGCAATTCCAATTTTCAAAAACGAACCTTCTTGCGTTTGAATCTCTGAAAAATGCTACGTGATTATGTTCTTAAAGTTTCCGTGAAAAAAGCAATAGGCATGGATGTGCTTCCCCTAAGCCTTTTTTCTGTTTTCAATTCGGATTAAGTCATGTTTATATGAAAACTAATAAATGATTACTAGTGTGTCCCAATGAAAAGTGAAGACGCATCCAACGAGAGAAAACAACTTGACCAGTTGGTAAAGGCTGTTTTAAAAAGCTCGAAATACAGAAATGTCTGCGAAGACCTCATCAAAAACATAGGTATGCGCGAGCTTTCGAAACGGAAAAATTTGAAAATAGCTGTCAAATCTACGAAGAACAAACTCCATCAGATTGGTGGAGCCTATTTCTTAAAAAAGCCTAATTATGGTTTTTGGCTGGAAAAGCTGAGAAAAGCCAAGAAATCAGAAAATAAAGAGTTATTTCGCAAAACTTGTGCTGAAATAATGAGCTGTCACTATTCTACTAGGGAACGCTTGAATATTCTGAATCAATTTTACGTGCAGATATTTTCGCTTCTTCCGCCCGTCCAGTCAGTGATGGATGTTGCCTGTGGATTCCATCCACTATCGATTTCTTGGATGCCAATATCTGCGAAAGTGAAGTATTATGCGTTTGATGTTTACAGAGATTTGATCAAGTTCCTAAACGAATTCATGGTTATTGATAATGTTCAAGGGTACGCTGAAGCTAGGGACGTCACACAACATGCGCCAGAGATCAATGCTGATTTGGCTTTTATCCTTAATACGTTACCGTGTCTTGAACAGATTGAGAAATCGGCTGGTTTGAAGGTTCTAGAAGCGATCAACGCGAATTTTCTTGCAGTCTCATTTCCAGCTAAAACTCTCGGGGGAAGAGAAAAGAACATGCTAGAACACTATGAGGCAAGGTTCCATAAATTGACGCAGAAAAAAGATTGGGTCATTCAACGACTAGAATTCGGAAGTGAGCTAGTTTTTCTTATCACAAAATAATTGTAAAACTATGTTTAGAATTTATGAATGTGTGGGATTAGTTGTTCTGCATTTTCAGGTTTTTCCGAAAGCTCCAATTCTAGATAGGCGCCGTAGGTGTTGAAGTATGGTGGTCCCTTTCGGGAAAATATTGTTAAAACCTTGCCATTATGAGAAAATTTGAAGCCATCTTCACATGGTTCATGTCCTCTTATCAAGATTCTAACGCTAAAATTTCTTAGCGCTTGTTTTGTTATGTTTTCGCCGAAGAGTTTACCTGCCCCCCTTGGCGATGCGCATACTTCTTTGATGCCTTCGTTTGGATCGCTCCATAGCATTTCTTCTAAAAAACTCTGTTTTGGATGTAAGGTGTGAGCGTATGCCAAGTCCTCAATTCCTTTTGCCTCGTGCGGTAAGCCACCATGAATTATTAAGTAGCGTTTTTCAATCAGCACAGCGTTGTAGAGGCAGCCGAACAGTTCGCGGATTTTTAAGTATGCCTTTGTCCATTTTTGTCCAAATTTTATTTGAAACTCCATTGGCAAGTCATGAGGAGAAGCGAGAAGGTCTTCTGGTCCTTCATGGTTTCCACGCATTAGAATTACTTGGTTTGGGAAGGCGAGTTTCAGTTTTAAGACTGTGTAGTAGACTTCTTTTGAGTATTCGCCTCGGTCGCCATAGTCTCCCAAGAAGATTAGAAATGCATGGCTGTTTTGATTCATTTTTTGTAGGAAGTTGCTTTCTTGCATGATGTGGATTAGACTTTCGAGGTCTCCATGTAAGTCGCTAACTATTAACGCCTCGCCTTGGGCTTTGATTTGGACAAGTCTTCCTAAAATGTTAAGGTTTCCAACTTTCCCATGTTCGTGGCAAAGCAGACGTGTAGTATATTCAACAAGTCGAACAAACCCATCGTATTGAACTTCTAGGGCTTCTTTAACAATCTGTGAAAAGTTTATCTGCAAATGCTAAGCCTCAAATTATCCAATGTGAACTCTTCTGCCCATAAAACCAAAAATGTTCTTTTCTATTTGATTTTTATGATTTCGAATCTTTTCCAACGTTTCGTTATAGGTCCTTTCTGTTGCGCTTTCTTCTGATTCAACACTATTTCTTCTTCTTTCTAGCTTTTCCAAGAGCTCTTGAAGTTTTGACAGGTCGCTTTTTGTTTCTTCCACCTCAGCAGATGTTGAAAGTTGCCTTTTTTGCGTTACAATGTCAACGCATTTTTGATGAAGACTTTCTAGGGAATTTTTGTTCAGGACGTTTTGTATGGCTTGTTCTGCCTTTCGCATTTTATCCGGCTTCAGTTTTAGCTTTCCATCAGTTATTGAGCGAGCCAATTTTTGCAGAACCTGCCTCAACAGTGGATAACCGGCTTCTTCCGTCGCTAGTGCTTCAAAGGGTTTTTCCAAGTATTGGTCGAGTTTGTTAAGTTCTTCTGGCGTTAAGCCGCTTCCTCCGCCGTGAACGGTTAGTGACTGGAGCTTTATGAAGGGTTTTTGAAGATGCTGCAAACTATGCTTTACTTCCGTGTTCAACACTTCTATTTCCATGGTTACTTGGTTTAGTTGGCTTATCCCTCCTTTACTTTTCAAATCAGTCATTTTTTGATGCATTTCGGCAATTTCTTTCTCAATTGATGTCTTTTCAATTTCAGTTTTTGTTTTTTCCTCTTTTAGGTTTGCTAACTGATCTTCAAGGTTTTTGAGCTTATCTATAAGTTGGAAAGTTTCTTCCAAGGTTTTGGTTTTAACATACTCCTTTGTTGAGAAATCGTGCATTTCTTTCAGCAATTCCTTCGCTTTTTCGAAAACTGTTAGGAATTTTCTTCTGTCAAGTATGAAGAAGGGAGAAATCCTTGGAAACCAGTTTCTGATGTCAACATCGGTTACTGAAAATGCTCTTCGAGTTTCTTGGACAAAATCACTGAAATTATCATAAGAAACTTGTTCTGGAACTTTGATCTGCCTTATTCTGTCAAGAAACATGCGTGCAAGCTTGTTTAACGCTCTGGCTCTCCCATAAGTCTTCATATTCCTTTTCTCAATCTCTTTTCCGCTATTCTCCAAAAGCATCTTGCTAACATCTGCAAAATTTTCAATTGCTTTACGCATTTCGTCAAGTAGAGTTTGAGCCTTCGCATGGACCGGATTGAAAATTGAACCAGTCTCGCTTTCAAGCCAGCCTTTGATGTCGTTCGAGGAAAACTTTAGGATTTCAGACAAAGGGCTTCCCATTAAAAGATATGCAGAAGCCATATTTATTTTTCGAGGAAGATAACTCTATTTTGAGTAGAAACTTATATATGAGTAAAACCATAATGCCGTGACTAAGTGAATTGAGATGGGTGGGATAGGAGACCCAAGAAAGATCGTTTTTGTTGCATTAATGGGAGCTCTTGGAAACGTTATGTTTATTGTTTCGCAGACAATTTTCAAGGCAAGCCAAATAGCCCTTGACCTTTCCCACATAGGAACTTTTGTCGCAGCTGTCTATGGAGGTCCGTGGATAGGCTGCCTAACTGGTCTTATCGTGGGCATAGGACCTGGGTTGAACTTTGGGTATTTTGGAGGAACCTTGGGATTGCTCGGAGTAATAGGTTTGCCTATGGGAAAAGCATTGACTGGTTTAACTGTAGGCTACATAACAAGATTTTTCAAACTCAAGAATACAAAACGTTCAGCTTGGAAAATCTCTCTCACAACTCTGATAGGATACGTACCTGAAAGTATCTTCACAGTTTTCTACTTTGAATGGTTAGTTGTTGTTTTACTTCCAGATGTGGCAGCTTCTTTCACGTTGTATTTCGGTTCTATACATTTGCTTGTGCTTTCAATATTGGCAAAAGCTTGGGTTGAAATAGCACTCCTAAGCATTTTCATGGGCACACTGGTTGGAAACAATGGCTTCAACGATTTCGTCACTAGAGTCTTTACAAAATCACCAATAACCCCAAAAATCAGCGCGAAGAAGCCTGATTAAAAACCTAAAGAATTCGCCAATATTTCAGCATTTAATTCTCCAGCCTTAAGTGTCTTTCCAGTCTTCACATTATTAACCATTAAAATGGCTGGCGCGAAGAGGTTCGGGTCGATTTTGTAGAAGTCGTATTTTGCTTCTTTGAAAATTTCCATGAAGGGTTTTCCATAATCTTTAGAGGCTTTTGATGGAGCCTTCTCCACAATTCCTTCTAGTTCTTCCTCATCTTCATATTCAACCGCATAGTAAGCTATTCCGCCATAGAGGATTGCGTCGTTTGTTCTTGCCATTGCGTGCACAAACTTTGGATGGATAGGTGGAATTGGTGCGCATCCCCAAGCATATAAAATAACGTTGGGATTTAACCCGAGCTTGCTAAGCTTGTGGATTCCTGTTTCAACTATTCTTCCTGAGACTTGTGTTGCTCCGGCTATGCTGGCTGTAGGCGTCAGAATCACTGCTAGATTTTCAGGTTGAACATGGCAGTCTTTTACAAAACGTTCTACTAGTTTCGCTGGCGGATGCTTGTCAGTTTCCAAAACCACAACAGCCTTGTCAAAATCGTCTTTATACCCAATTTTTTCGTATATTTCCCTAGGCTTTAAAGCCAAAGCCCTTGCAGGTCCAGAACCTATTGCAAAATAATCACCATCTTTTATTTGCCACCCAGCATACTGCGAACCCAAAGTTGCGATAATCGGATGGTCTGTATAAACAAATATTGAAGGAAGCACAAGTTCGCCATATTGCCTACAGGTTATTTCTGCTTTTCCACAGCCGCCCATGCAAATTTCGGTTATGATTTTTCCCGCTTGAAATCCTCCTTTAGCCCTTATCCCCGCATCTACAACTGTTGTTCCAGAGTTGGTTTTTTCAACTTTCACTCCATAAAATTCCGAGTTTTCACATAACTTCGCTAAGAGCTTCCATGCCAAACGGTTAACGCTTAAGGCTTTTTTCAAATTTTTCTCCTCAAAGAAGTCTTTCATAACAGCTTAAATGGAGATTTTTCTCTTTGAAAACATAAAGTTTGCCGTCTCCATGTTCTGCAAGGTCTCCGAGAAAAAGGTAAAAAGGCCCTTCTGCTGTTTCGCCTTCTTCAATTTTAACTTTTTCTCTAATGCCTTCTATCGAGAACGTTGGCAAAACAGACTCTAAGAACCCAGTAAGAATAATTTTGCCGCCAATCATGCATGCCCCTGCCCTTGCTTCAGCATCTTTCTGAACATATATGGTTCCGTCGCACATCCGAAAACCCACAAATTGACCCGTACAGCCGTAGATTTTGATTGTGCCTCCTCTCATGTAAGCGCCTGCTTCGTTTCCAACATTCCCACGAACAATTATTTTCCCTCCCTTCATGCCCTCGCTGCTTCCCCGGTATGGAGCGCCTAAATAGTCGCTAGCATTGCCATTAACTTCGATTGTTCCACCTTTCATCATTGAACCAGTCCATCCTTCAACATTTCCGTGCACAACTATTTTGCCTCCCTTCATCTCCTCGCCTAAGTGCATCCCAGCATCTCCGTAAATCGTTATTTCTCCGCTTTTCATGCCTGCGCCTATTCTTCGAACCTTGCTCACTTCGCCATGAATCGCTATAATTTGATTTTCTGTTTTGTTCTCCTCAACCTTGAAAAGTTCTCCAAGCTTTTTCTGTTTATTCCCCTCCCAAATCTCTAGCCCCTCTATTTCTTCACGGGTTTTGCCATTAAAAACGTCGGGGTTTACGCATTCAGCAATTATCGGATACCTAAATTCTCTTACTGCAGACAGCTTTATCATTTTACACACTAGCCCTCACAGGTATTGGCTTTGAAAATTCAAGATAATTCTCCGTCACAGGGTAATTTTCGTACTCAACCGTCCAGTACGTCCTGAATCTCCTTCGCATTTCATCGGTTATTTTTGCAGGCTCTAAGGATTGCACATCAAGCCACATAGTAGCGCCTTCAACATGCCTCAGTATTTCCCCATCTTTAACAACTACTTTTCCACCTTTAATGGTGTAGGCAGCGCGTTTGAACGCCTTTCTTACAGCCTTATACTTTCTTGAAGGGTCTGTTGTTTCTGGGTTTACGTTGTATATGGCTATGTCCGCGTCTGCCCCCACGCCTAAATGTCCCTTACTTTTAAGCCCTAGCGCTCTTGCTTGTCCAGCTCTCGTCACTATTGCAATCTCATAAAAGCCTAATTCACGGTCTATTGACGAAAGAAGACTTCTACTCCTTGCTCGGGAATTAACCCTCTTTAACGTTGCTTCTCTAGCTTTTTTGCTCATTAACCACGCAATAATTCTTGGATAAGATGTGAATGGACCGCCGTTTGGGTGGTCTGTCGTCATAAAGATTTTCCACGGATCCACAATTAGCAGAGCTAGTTCTAGGCCGATTGACCATTGGGTCGCGTGAACGTAACTTTTGCGGCGATAACGGAAGGGCACGATTCCAGCGCTTGTTTCGGTTTCGACGTCATGGTTTACCCACTTGTTTCCAGTAAGCCCGTAGAGCCCAAACTGAAAAGGTCCGTCAGCAGTCATAGTTGTCGTGTCTGTGAATATGACCTGCCCCATGTCAAGAGTTACATGAGAATGACAGTTCACGTAGTCTGCAATGTCTTCAGCTCCTGACGCAAATGTTCGCCAGTCATCACCTTTGAATGCACTGAACTGACAATGAGTAATGTGAATTGCTGGTTTATCATCGGAGGCTAAATCCCTAACACACTCCATCGTCTCCAGAGCCGTAACGTAATTCCCAGGTTGCCCAAGATTATTCGTGTGAACGTGGATTGTGTGAGGTAAGTTCAGAAGTCTGTTCACCCTGCATAGACCTCTGATTATTTCCCGCGGCGTTATGCAGAAGTTTGGAACTTGATCATCAAGGCTGTGAACATTGCCTCCAAAACCCCAAGCCTCCAGTCCGCCCGGATTGACAATTTTTATGGCGTATCCTTTTGTTGAAGCCATAATCCAAGCAACATGTCTTGCACATTCTTCAATTTCATTATTCCTTAAATATTCAAGCACGAACCACCAGTCGCCGAGAAGCGGATAACTGGCCTTATCAACCATGGGAGTATCGCTTAACTCTTCATGGGTGTGTTTAGCCTCTAAAGGCGGCATAGAAGGATTCATTATTGTAGTGTAACCCATCCTAGAGTAACGATAGCCAGTTGTAAAAGTTGATGGGATAGAATGACCAACTCCAGACCTTGTTACGGATGTTTTCCGTTCAAAATCCCTAAAGTGGTCTTCAGGTCTTAGGAGTCTTCCAGTGTTTACTTCTGAACCGGCAATGTGGCAGTGGATGTCAACTCCGCCGGGCATAACAATCATTCCAGAAGCATCGATTTTTCTCGCTTTACGCTCATTGACTCTTTCAACTATTTTTCCATCTCGGACTGCTATGTCCATTTTTTCGCCATTAACACCGCTAATGGGGTCGTAGACAACGCCATTTTTTATTAGAAGCTCCATTACGATGTCTCCACTGGTTTTCTCTTTCTTATTTTTCTAACTTCTGAAAGGATTCTTCTCAAGATTTCCTCGTCTGAAAGCACTCCTTTAGGTGGATCAGCGATTTTTTTTAGGGGAAGTGGCACGTGGTCCATGCGATAGGCTGTTCCGTTTGCCTCTATCCCAACGAATGCTGATGGAAAGACAATGTCAGCCATTTGGGCTGTGGTGTTCATGTGAGGGTCAATAACTATTAGTGGATTCTTAACTAAATGTTCCACTGCTTTTTTAGGAAAGTTTGCCACTGGGTCCGACGCAACTATTAGGGCTGAATCTGACTCTTTGCGCAAAAGAACGTCGACTGCGGATGTTTCTCCGGGATTATACCTCGGATAGCCTAACGAAAAGTCAACAGCATAGGGGAAACCTGTCTGCCACGTAAAAACGGTGTCTGCACCAGTGACATTAAAATGTCCACGCATGGGCATAATGATGAACTTGGTTCGCATATTCAAATCCCGAGTCAAACTGAGAGCAGCGTCTATGTTTCTGAGCTTGCCTCTACTCATTGTCAGTCCAAGTCCGAAGAAAAGTGCTCCAAATTTGCAGTTAACCATCACATCAGCAATTTCTTCCAAATACTCCACAGGGACGCCAGCAACATCGTCAACTTCAACTTCTTGATCTCGAACCAAAGCGCGTAAAGCGTGGAGAAGCTCGTAATCCTTGTTAGGCTCAACCTGAATGAAATAGTCCGCTATCTCTGCAGTCCTCGTCCTCCTAACATCGACAACTACGAGCTTTCTCCCTTCCTTCAAAAGAGCTGGGTAAGGACACGTATACAGCGAAGACACAGAAAGTTTTTCTCTACGTTGCAGTCTCCTAAGGGCGCTTTCAATTTTTTTCCTAACGTTTAAAGCTTTAATTTTGGTTAAGTAGCCTTTCCATGCGCTTTTCGCAAACCTTCCTTCGGGAAAAGCTGTGTATCTTTCAATGTGGCGAGGATGGGCGCTCCACGGGTTGCTTCCCCAATAAATTATGAGGTCTGCTCTGTGCCTGATCTGCCCAAGGGTGGAAGAGGTCATTCCAACATCTTGAGTGCTTAAGGTGGACGGCCCATGGCAAATGGTTGAAGTGTTATCAATTAGTCCGTTGACTTCTTCCGCCAATTCGATGCCGACGCGTATAGCTTCGCAGCTTGTGGAGCTCCAACCGTATAGTATTGGATAATTTGCTTCGCTAAGTATTTTGGCAGTTTTCTTTATGGCTTCGCCCAGTGAAACCTTAACGAGTTCGCCATTCTTTCTCATAAGCGGCTTCAAAAGCCTATGCCCGCTATAGCCAAAAAATTTCGATTCGCACATTGCACAGCCATTTTTAACTTTAACTATTTTCCCATTTTCAACCCTCAACTCTATGTCGTCGCATAGGCATCCGCAAACGGGACATGTAACAGCCTTAACAACCGGCATACCAGTCTTTCCCAAATTGTTCCTCAAGAAGCTTTTCTAGCATTAAAATAGGTTTGTCGGGGGCAGGCTCAACTTCCGCCGGAATTCCCTTCAAAGAAGGCATACCAATACTGTGAGTTTCAGGGTTAACCACAACATTAGCCCATGGACCACAAGGAATAAAAATCACGTCTGGATGGGGAGTTCTCAGAGATTTTACGGCTTTGACGACTACTGATCCATAATTCGTTGAAACTTGAACGTTAGTTTTCTCTTTTATTCCAAGCCTCTTTAGGTCTTCGGGATCCATGTAGCAAACTGAAACGCTTTCAAAGTATTCTTTTGAGGCTTTTCCACGCTCTTTTCCAACACCCTGCTCTATTGTTCGTCCTGTTATCAACGTTACTTTCAGTCTTTGATTCTTCTCCATTCGTTTACCTCAATGTGTAACCTATGAATACTTCATTCTTAACATATACCTTCTGAAAATAATATAGATTTAACTTAATCTGTTTTCCCTTTTAAACTAGAAACGTTTTTAAGTTAAAGATGATTCAGCATGGATGTTTTCGAACAAGTTAGGCTGATAATTGATGGGTCAAAAAGTGATTATTGAAGTTGAGGGTCTAGTGAAACATTACGGCGAAGTCAAAGCAGTTGACGGCGTCTCCTTCAGCGTCCAAGAAGGCGAAACTTTCGGACTCTTCAGCAGTTATACTATATGGAGTTGGTGTTCTCCTCTACAGAAGATAGGTCGAAAAATAACAGCTACGGTCTATACCCACCAAGAACACACAAAGTCAACGCAGCCGCAATAATGTCTGCGGTTGTGCCTGGATTCAGAAGGTTACTTGATTTTCTCAGTTCTTTGTCAAATTCTCTGAGAATCTCCTTTCCCTTTAAAGTTACGAGTCCTCCAAACTCCAAAATTTCACTTGCCTTCACTGAGACTTCTTTGGCCTTTTCAATGCCAACTTTTCTCGCTATAAATGTATCTGGATGCTCGGCTAGAACTTTTAAGAATGTGTGAATTATGGCTGTGTTTAGATCTGTAGTTTCTCTAATTTGTTTCATCAAATAGGGATAGGCAACTTCGAAGGTTATTGGGTAATTGCTAACCCATTCAGAGCAAACCTTGTCATAGGCTGAAGCCATTTGGAAGACTTGATAAAGCGAGATATCCTCCTTAACTATCCGATTCACTGAGCCTGGATCGTTAACGTCTAATTCTGGAGCCTTACCCAATCCGCTGGGATTAGCAATTTTTATTGCTTCGTAAACGTTAACTGCATCCTCTGGTGTTGTTGATTCAACTACAAGCTTCAAATTCTTCCTCAACCTTTGAATTTCAAAAACCTTCTCCTTAACAGTAGAAGTCATTCCAGCGGCAACCGCAATAGGTGAAAGCAGTATCACCGTTCCAAGCAAAGTGTTGCCGCCATTCTGCCAAGCATTAACATCCAACACACAATCCCTTATAATCCGGCCAACCCCAACATCATTAATATTAATCTCTCCATAAGATACAGCAACGCCTCGTTCTGCCGCCAATTCGAACCAAGGCGTGACAGCAACAGCAGAAGCAAGAAAATGCTCATAATGTGTACCCTCAAAACCCGTTATTAGATTCACATTCCCAGGTTTGTCAGCACTTACTTCAAAGAGGATGGCTAATTGGAGGCATTTTGAAATGTGCTCCGCCTTATAATATGGCTGTTTTTGCAAGGGCTTTCCTCAGCATATATCATGCTGTGGAAAGTTTTATTAATGTTGTGTAAAAAATTACACTGCAATGAACAATAATACAGGAGGAAACATCATCAAACTCGAACTCTCCGCACAAGAAGTAGCCTTTGTGGCAGTTTTCGCGGCTTTTTCAGCGGTTGTAATCGAGTTCTTGCCTGGAATTCCAATTGTAGGAGTGTCTGGCTCAAACATCAAATTTGACGCTGTATTGGCGCCAATTTACGGCTTAATTATAGGCCCATATCTTGGTTTTTTAGCTGCGCTAATTGGAGGACTGATTACTGCTGGAAGTCCCTTCAGCATTCTTACGTCATTTTCCCCTGCAGCCTCTGCATTAGTCGCTGGATTTCTTACACAGAAAAAAGTGGGTAGTGGTGAGAGTAAAATTAAGGGATGGATGTTAGCTTCTTTGGTTTTGTTTTTGTTGATTTTAGGATGGTACATGACAGGGGTAGGTCAACGAGCTCCATTTTACCCAATTCTTCACGTTGCAGGGCTTGCCCTGATACTTGTTACGAGGGACCGAATTGCAGATAAATTTGAGGGGAAAAAAGTGGAAGAGAAAAGCTGGCAAGTGAAGTCCGTTCCTCTCCTTGCAGGAATCATAATTATAGTAGTGGCATACATGTTCACACGGCCATATTCAAGTGATTTTTGGATTCTTCCTTACTTATCTTTGCCAATGTTTCTGTTTGGCGGAATTATGATTGTTTATAGTTTATTTGGAATTGGAAGAAGTTCCTTTGTTTTCGCAGTTTCCGTGGCAAGTTACTGTGGAATAATAGCGGATCATATGCTTGGAAACCTAATTTTCATAAATGCTGTTGACATTTTCATTCCATTCTCGGTTATTGAAGACTACTTCTTAAAACCGCTTGGTTTACCAGATATTCCAGCTCTTTTCATGTATATGATACCAGTTTCTGCTATAGAAAGAATAACATTCACCATAGTTGCAACCATCTTAGGGGTTGGATTAATTCTTGCCTTAAGAAGAGCAAATCTATTAACTCGAAAATTATAAAAAATTATAGAGCATGTAGCATATGAAAATAGCCTCTGCTGAAGGAGACCTTTTTAAGGATTTAAATGAAATAATATTCGATGTTAAAGGGTTGGTTCATCCTCCCGGCAAGGTAATTGCTTTTCCTCGTTTTATTCCAGATCACTCTGGCAACCGTAGCCTTGAAGGGGGCACATACAAGAAAATTTACAATCTTTCTGCACGTTTCAAGTTTTTAGAGCAAAATCTCCCAATGTACATAATCTACGACCCGGTTTTTGACGAAAAACTTTGCGAAGTACCATTAGAAAATGTGAAATGCCATTACAAACCTGTCAATCGCTTACGAGAATTGCGATGCGGTGAAAAATTAGACGAATTAGAAAGAGATGCGCTAGAGTTTCTCGAACTTCTAAAAGAACACACTAATGTGCCTTGGAGTAAAATGGGGATTTCAGGTTCGCTTCTCGTTAAATTGCACACCAGAAATTCTGACATTGACCCAATTGTTTACGGAACAAAAAACTGCTACAAAGTTTACTATGCATTAAAAGCATTGCAAAAAGACCCAAAATGCCCATTTAAAGTTTATTCCACTGAAGAGTTGCATGAACTTTTCAAGTTCCGCGTAAAAGACACACATATGTCTTTCAAGGATTTTGTGAGGACGGAATCGCGGAAGGTTTTGCAAGGCAGATTCAAAAACAGAGAGTATTTTATGCGGTTTGTTAAGGATTGGAGCGAGACTTACTACGAGTATGGTGCAATACGTTATAAAAATGTTGGATATGCCAAGATTAAGGCAGTAGTCGAAGATGATTCAGAAACTATTTTCACGCCGTGCAGTTATAAAATCAGAAATGTAGAAACTCTTGAAGGAGTTCGCTTTCCGATTGAGGAAATAGCTTCATTTCGCGGAAGATTCTGCGAACAAGCCAGAAATAGCGAAGTTGTCATTGCGCAGGGTAAAGTTGAGAAGGTTAGGGATAATAGCCAGAATAGAGAGTATTTTAGGCTCCTGCTTGGAAATAAGCCATCAGACCACATGATACTAGGCTAATGTGACTTTCAAACTCTGCTCGTAATATCTCGGGCAATAGGTCAATGCTATCTGATAAAAGCTGCCTTTCCGAGTTGTAACTTCTTCCAAGTTTCCTTCAACGTAAACCTTCTCATCTTTCTGCGCTTGTAGTCGAAACTC
>Ga0315280_10001263_pt1 | contig 43840 bp, 46 predicted proteins | sample YL17G06_40_MG_FD_203697 | JGI IMG/M metagenome (GOLD analysis project Ga0315280, IMG submission 203697) | Sediment microbial communities from Yellowstone Lake, YNP, Wyoming, USA - YL17G06_40 | ecosystem: Environmental > Aquatic > Freshwater > Lake > Sediment | place: USA: Wyoming | collected...
GGCCTGAGGCGCCGACGGGGATGCCGGAGGCCGCCGCCGGCCGCGGCGCGCCCAACGCCCGGGACCTGGCCGGGCGCTGCCTGCTGTTTCCTCTCTATCCCGCGCTGGCCAAACGGGACGCCCAGCTTGTCGCCAAGGTGCTGGCCACCCTGCCCTGAGCGGGCGGGTCTCCGGTTCGCTTTACAGTCCAAAAGCGAATGGGTATAGTGAAGCCGAATCTCTCCGTATGAAAAGGCAAATTCATAGGGCGATCATCATCGTTAATCTGGTCAAGGAGGAGACCCGGGAGCTGCTGGCCCAGGTGCAGGCCGCGCTCCAGAAGCGCGGGATCGCCGCCGAGGTGTTCCCGGTCCGGGAGGAGGCCACACCGGAAGTGCCGCCGGATACGGACCTGGCCATCACCCTGGGCGGCGATGGGACCCTGCTGTACGGGGCCCGGACCCTGGCCGCCGGCGGCCCGGCCGGCCGGGAAATCCCCATCCTGGCGGTGAACCTGGGGGACTTCGGTTTCGTGACCGAGATCTCGCGCCAGGAATGGGAGGACGCGCTGGAAAAATACCTGCGGGGCAAGCTGGGGGTGAGCCGGAGGATCATGTTCGAGGCGGTCGTGCTACGCGCTGAAAGCACCCCTGGCCGGTTCACCGGGCTCAACGATGCGGTCATCCGCTCCAGCGAGTTCGCCCGGATCGTCGCCCTGCGCATCCGCCTGTCGAACACCTACGTGGCCCGCTACCGCGCCGACGGCCTGATCGTGGCCACTCCAACCGGTTCCACGGCCTACTCGATGTCCGCCGGCGGACCGATACTGCATCCGGAGATGGAGGCCCTGATCCTCACCCCGATCTGCCCGTTCACCCTCTCCAACCGCCCGGTGGTCGTGCCGGCCCGCGAGACCCTGGAGGTGGAGGTGGAGGCCAGGCAGCGTACCCGAGCCCAGCTGGTGATCGATGGGCAGCAGATCTTCCCGCTCGAGGCGGGCGACCGGGTGCTGTTCCGCCGCGCGGCCCGGAGCACCCTGATCGTGCTCTCCGACCAGCGCAACTTCTACGAGGTGCTGCGCTCCAAGCTCAACTGGGCTGGGGAACCGAATGCTTGAAAGCCTGTCGGTCGCCAACTACGCCCTGATCGATTCCCTGGAGGTGCGTTTCTCTCCGGGACTGAACATCCTGACCGGCGAGACCGGAGCGGGCAAGTCCATCCTGATCGGGGCCCTGGGGCTGCTCCTGGGCCTGAAGGCCGATCCCGAGTCCATCCGCGCCGGGGCGGAGGAGGCGAGCGTGGCCGCGCTGGTTCGCCTGGATCCGCAGGAGGAGGCGGAAGCCCTGGCCTGGCTGGAGGCTCAAGGAATCAGCCCGGAGGAGGGAGGCATCATCATCCGCCGCACGGTGCGCAAGAACGGCAAGGGCTCCCTGTTCGTGCAGTCCGCTCCGCTTACCCTGACCGCCCTGCGGGAGCTCACCGGCCTGCTGTTCGACCTGCACGGGCAGCACGAGCACCAGTCCCTGCTCGTCCTGGACAACCAGCGCAAGCTCCTGGACCGCTACGGAGAGTGCACCGAGGCGGTGGAGCAGTTCGGGGCTTCATACGCCCGCCTGCTCTCGATGAGGGAGGAGCACTCCGCGCTGATCGCCGGCGAGCGGGAACGGCAGCGGCAGGCGGAGCTGCTCCAGCACGCGGTGGGCGAGATCGGGGAAGCCAAGCTGGACCCGGCCGAGGAGCAGGCCCTGGAGCAGGAGAGCCGGGTCCTGGCCAATCATGAGAAGCTGATGCGCCTGCTGGAGGACCTCTACGGGCGGACGGCGGAGAGCCGCGGCGGCGCCTTGAGCCAGCTGCGCCAGGCGCGGGCCCTGATGCAGGAGGCGCTGGCGATCGACCCGGCCCTGGCGGAAAAGGCCAAGCAGCTGGAGGGCTCCTTCTTCGAGCTGGAGGACTTCAGCGAGGGGATCGGGGCGCGGATGCGGGAGATGGTGTTCGACCCCGGACGGCTGGAGCAGGTCGAGGAGCGCCTGGCCCTGATCCGCAAGCTGAAGAAGAAATACGGCGGCGATATCGCCCAGGTCCTGGCCTATGCCAGGGAAAGCGAGAAGCAGCTGGCCGGTTTTACCGGCTCCGGAGAGCGGCAGAAGCAGCTGGAAGAGGAAATCGCCGCCCGGGAACGGGAGCTCAAGGACAGGGCCGGCGAGATCTCCCGCTTGCGCCGCGAGGCCTCCGCCAGCCTGGAGGCCCGGGTGGTGGAGGAGCTGAAACCGTTGGGCATGCCCAAGGTGCGCTTCCAGGTGCAGATCCAGGACCGGGAGAACGAGGCGGGCAAGCTGGTCTACTCGCCCACCGGAAAAGACCGGGTCGAGTTCCTCATCTCGCCCAACCAGGGGGAGCCGTTCCGCCGCCTGGCCCAGATCGCCTCCGGCGGAGAGCTTTCCCGCATCATGCTGGCCATGAAAACCGTGCTGGCCCGCTCCGACCGGGTGGGGACCCTGATCTTCGACGAGGTCGATGTGGGCATCGGGGGCGAGGTGGCCCTGGCCGTGGGCGAGCGGCTCAAGCGCCTGGCCTCGGTAAAGCAGGTGCTGTGCATCACGCACCTTGCCACCATCGCGGTGCGCGCCGATAATCATATAAAAGTGGAGAAACGCAGCGAGGGCGAGAGGACGGTGACCCGGGTGGAGGTGGTTTCCGGAACCGGCCGGCGGGAGGAGATCGCCCGCATGCTGGCCGGGGACCGCAAGGGGGACACCTCCCTGAAGCACGCTGAGGAGCTGCTGGCCAAGTACGGGGGGGATTGAACAGGCCCTATGGCGACGGAAAAGGTCCGGGCCGAGGCGAAGAAGCGCTACGCCGAGCGGATCAAAGAGTACAAGCAGGCGGTGGACCAGATCGAAAGCCGAGGAAAAGGCCTCGAGCGCACCCTGCAAGACGCGCCCAAGCTGGCCGCCTCTTCGGGCTCGGCCGCCCTGGACCCCGAGGCCCTGCATCAGGCCAACCTCACGCGCTTCGCGCTGGCCGGAGAGTACCTGAATCTGGTCTCCTACTACAACCTGATGAGCGCGCTGTCCCTGTCCCTGCTGGGGATAAAGAACGAGGGCTTTCTCAACGAAGCGCGCAAGTGCTGCTACAAGTCGATCATTTTTATGGAGGAGATCGTCTCCTCCCACGTGGACGCCCCGTTCTCCGACTACGAAGCCGGCGTGGAGAGCCTGCGGGAGCTCCCCGATGCCGTCAAGTTCGGATATTTGAGAAAGCTGGGCTTCGCCATCGACTCGGTGGTCGAAGGCTTCGGGACCAACTCCAAGTGGAAGTGGTCCTTCGTGGAGCTGGAAGGCCGCTATGCCGTGGTGGCCAAGAACCTGCTGAATCTAAAAACCTTCCTGGTCCAGTTCGATCCCCGCGTCGAGGGCTACTCGGAACGCCTCGCCCACGTCAATCTGGCCAAGCGCCTGCTGCAGCAGTCCGCCGACCGCTACCGCGAGAAGTACGAACTGTCCACGCTGCGCCTGGACGACATCAAGCAATCGATCCTGTTCCTTTCGGCCCTGCGCCGCCTGCACGTGCTGCTCGCGGAGGCCGAGGAGGCGGAGGTAGTCAAGAAGAAAATCGAGATCTGGAAGGCGAAAATGGAGGACGACCAGCGCAAGCAGGAAGCGGCTCAGAAGATGGCCAGGCTGAAGCGCCCTTCCGGCGGCTGAGCTACGGATTCAGCGGCCTTTCAGCTCCTGAAGCGAATCGAAGGGGTACAACGCCCCCAGGGTCGTCTCCAGCTCCCCGGAGCGGCCGACGCAGAGCACCGGGGTCTCCGGCGGCGCGAACTCGCTGAGCACCTGGCGGCAGGCCCCGCAGGGCGCCACCGGCTCGTCGGAGTCCGGGCAGTGGACCGCCACGGCGGTGAACGAGCGCAGGCCGCGGCTCACCGCCTGGACCACCGCCGAGCGTTCCGCGCAGACCGTCAGCCCGTAAGAGCGGTTTTCGACATTGGTGCCCGTGATGACGCTGCCGTCGCTGGCCAGCAGGGCCGCCCCTACCCGGAAGCGCGAGTACGGCGAATAGGAAGCTTCCGCCGCCTGCCGTGCGGCCGCCTTCAACCGATCCCGGTCCAGGCTCATGAGCGCCTCCTGACTTTCGTTGACATGAAGCTTTCCCGCATTATAGGATGGAACCCGCCAAAATCATAGGGTGGCCAGGTGCGCAGGAAGCGTTCGCGCCGCTACGTGGCCCTGGGTTTCGTGCTGGGGCTGCTTTATCTGCTGCTTTTCCCCGTGCTCTCCGGCCGCGAGGGCTACTTCAAGGCGGTCTGGGCCCGCCCGGTCCCAGGCGCGCAGGCGGCGGCGGCCGGCGGCGGGCGGGCGAGCTGGTTCAAGGCCGGGCGCTGGTTCGGGTATGTGCAGCCGGATGGCAGGCTGTTGTACACGGGAGAAACCCTGTACGGAGTGGCCCTGTCCGACTCCGGGTTCATCAACTTCCCCAAGCTGGCCGAAGACTTCGTGTTTCAGGATCCCGCCGGCCGCTTCCAGTTCGGGGTCCACGCCTTCGGCTATCCGGTTTTGGATGAGGGCGGGGAGCGACTGTACTCGATCAGCACCGGCCTGAACCGGATCAGCCGGCTGGATCGCGACGGAGAGCCGCTCTGGTCCGCGGAGTTCTATGCCCCGATCACCACCCTCAGCCTTCATCAGGAGGAGTGTTTCGTGGGGCTGCTGGACGGCACGGTGAAGCTGATCGACGGCCAGGGAAAGATCATCCAGGAACTCGTCCCTCAGCCCAGCCGTCTCCCGGTGGTCCTGGCCAGCGCCGTTTCTCAGGACGGCCGCAGGCTGGCCGCGGTTTCCGGCATCGACCCCCAGCGCCTCACCCTGTTCCTGCGGCGCGGCGGGCCGTTCACAGCGGAGCAGTCCCTCGAGCTGGGCTCCGATTTCCGGCGGGGGCTGTTCATGCGTTTCACCGCGGACGGGCGTTTCCTGGCCTTCGAGGCGGCCGAAGGGCTGTTCCTGCTGGGGTTGAGCCAGCGCGGCGCGAGAAGGCTCGAGCTCCCCGGCCGCCTGCTGGCGCTGGATTCCTCGACCTCCGGCCTGCTGGCCGTCGGGGCGCGGGCCGGCGAGGGCTCCAGACTCGAGCTGCTCCGGCCTCTGGGGTCCCTGCTCTACGCCCGCGAGCTGGCCGCCGGCGAGATGTTCCTGCGGTTTGACGGCGCGAGCCTGCTGATCGGGCTGCCATCCATCCTGCTGCGCGCGGACTACCTGGAGGGCTGATGAAGAGCCGAGCCCTGCTGTTGGCTCTCAGCCTCCTGGCCGCCGGCCGGCCGGCCGCCTTCGACTGGCCGGTGAAGAAGGTGGTCTTAAGCGCGACGTTTGGGGAGAACCGCGGGGACCATTTCCACGCCGGCATCGATCTGGCGGGGGGAGAGCAGGAGGTGCTGCCGATCGCCGCCGGAGAGGTGGTCTTCTCCTTCGAGGAGGGGGAGGACCCGGTAACGCTGCCCATCGGCCTGGGCAACTTCCTCGTGCTCCAGCACCAGGGCGGGATCCGCTCCATATACGGCCATCTGCAGAAGGGGAGCATGGACCGAAGCGCCCGGCAGCTGGACGGTTCCAAGCCGCTGGGCCGGGTGGGGGAGAGCGGCTACGCGGTGGGCAAGCACCTTCATCTGGCCATCATCGACTCGGAGATGCGGTCTCTGATCAATCCCCTGCTCGTGCTGCCTCCGCTCAAGGATAGGCAATCCCCGGCCATCCGGGAGATCCTGCTGCGCCCGGGCGGCGAGCCGCTGCTTATTAGGAATGGAGCGCTGGTGAAGCCCGGCATCGCGGAGCTCGCGGCCACTGTCTACGACCTGCGCGAGGACGTATCCTTCGCCTGGAGGCTGGCCCCGTACCGCGCCTCCCTGTACCAGGATGGGCGGGAGCTCGCCAGCCTGCTCATGGACGGCCTGCATGAAGGCCCGGCCGGCAGCGGAGGCCCTCAGCTGGTGCTCCTGCAGAGCAATCGCAGCTTCCGCGAAGTCTACGACGCCGAGTGGCTCTACCGGCTGGGGGAGGTTCGGCTGATTCCCGGCCAGACCACCCTGAGCGTCATAGCCGAGGACTACGCGGGCAACGAGAGTTCCCGCGAGCTCCTGCTGCAGGTCGCTCAATAAGACCGGACGATGAAGAGCTTCTCGGTTGGGCCCCGGCGGGAGCGCTTCCGCTCTATCCCCTGCCCCCTCTGCGGCTCCGGCCGCAGCGCCCGGCGCTTCGAGGGCCGGGGGTACCGCTTCGTGACCTGCCTGGGCTGCGGCCTGGTCTACCAGAACCCGCAACCCCTGCCGGCGGAGCTGCCCGGGCGCTATGGCCGGTCCTACTTCGAGTACGAGCGCCGCAACGAGGGCAACTTCTTCCGCCTGATGGAACTGGGGTTGAGGGACATCGGCTTCCCGAGGCTGGCTGAAAGCCTGCACCGACCCAGGCGGGCCCTCGACGTGGGCTGCGCCACCGGGATGCTCCTGGAGAGCCTTCGCTCCGGCGGCTGGGAGGTGCAGGGCTTGGACCTGTGCCGGCAGTCGGCCCGCTACGCCCAGGCGAAGCGGGGAGTCCCGGTGTTCGTGGGGACGCTGGAGCAGGCCCGCTTCCCCGACTCCAGCTTCACGCTGGTTCACTTCTCCCACCTGATCGAGCACCTCCCGGACCCGGCGGGGTTCCTGCGGGAAGTGCATCGCATTCTGCGCCCGGAGGGCTATGCGGTGGTTACCACCCCGAACATCGACGGCCTTCAGGCCCGCCTGTTCCGGGAGCGCTGGCGCTCGGCCATAGCCGACCACCTCTGCCTGTTTTCCCGCAAAACGCTGGGCCGCCTGCTTTCGGACTCGGGGTTCCGGGTGCTGAAGATCCAGACCTGGGGGGGCCTGGCCGCGGGCACGGCCCCGGCCTGGCTGAAGCGCCCCGCGGATGTCCTGGCCAAGCGGCTGGGCTTCGGGGACGTGGTGCTGATGCTGGTGCGCAAACAGACGGGTTGACACGATTTTTTTTCTCGTCTTAGGATGAGCTACACTCGGAGGCCCACATGACCAGAGAGCGGCTCCAGTCGATTCCTATCGAGGAGTTGACCGCCTTGGCCCGCAGCGCGGGACTCGAGAGCGTCGATTCCGCGGACCGCGCGGAGCTGATCGAGGCCCTGCTGGAAAGCTACGAAGAGCTCAGGCAGGAACGCGAGGAGGGCAACAGCCCCAGTATTCGGGTGGAAGAGAAGAAGTACGAGGTCGCCGCGGACGAGGAGCTGGAGCCCTCGGGTGAGGACCCATATCCCTTGCCGGCCCGCTATAACGAAACCAAGGTGGTGCTCATGATCCGCGACCCGCACTGGGCGTTCGCCTACTGGGACATCGAGGCGCAGAAGGCGCAACGGGTCAGGAAGGACGCCAATTTCGAGCAGCTGGTGCTGCGGGTGCGCGACTGCGAACCCTCCTCCTCCTTCGACATTCCCATCCAGTGGGAGGACTCCGGCTGGTATATCTACCTGCCCAACGCCGACTGCGAGTACTGCCTGGACCTGGGCTACCTGGCGGCCGGAAGGTTCAAGCTCCTGGCCCGCTCCAACACGATCCGCACCCCCCGGGAGGCCGTCGCCGAGGCGGGAGGCGGGGATGAGCAGGAGCGCTCGCTGTTCCTGGGCGTGAAGCCGGAGGCCCTGGAGGCGGCTTCGCGGCCGATGAGCTCCGAAGCGATACCCCAGCGGATCCTCTCGGCGCCGCGGGAGTAGGGGCGTGGTCAAGGGCTACCTGGCCTTCGTGCTGCACATGCACCTGCCCTTCGTGCGCCATCCGGAGCACGAGCGCTTCCTGGAGGAAGACTGGCTGTTCGAAGCCATCTCCGAAACCTACCTCCCGCTGCTGGAGGTCTTCGAACGGCTGGAGCGCGAGAAGGTGGGCTTTCGGCTGACCCTGTCGGTCTCCCCGACCCTGGCGGAGATGCTGCGGGACGAGCTGCTGCAGGCCCGTTACGTGCGGCACCTGGAGCGGCTCATCGAGCTGGCCGAGCGGGAGGTGGCCCGCACCCGGCGCGATGCCGTGCTGGCCCCCCTGGCCGGAATGTATCTGGAGCGCTTCCGCGGCTGCCTCCAGTCCTTTGACGGGAAATACGGGCGCGACCTCCTGGGGGTCCTGTCCGGGCTGCAGAAGAGGGGCTTTCTGGAGCTGATCACCTCCGGGGCCAGCCACGCCTTTCTGCCCGCCATCGCCGCCGTCCCCGAGACCGTGCAGGCCCAGGTGGGAGTGGCCGTGCGGTCGCACATCCGCAACTTCGGCGATTACCCCAAGGGCTTCTGGCTTCCGGAGTGCGGCTATTACCCCGGGGTCGAGGCGTTCCTCAAAGAGTACGACCTGCGCTACACCTTCCTCGAAGCCCACGGCATCCTGTACGCCGACCGGGCTCCGCGCTACGGGGTGTACGCTCCGCTGGCCTGCCCGAACCGCGTGACCGCCTTCGGGCGCGACCCGGCTTCGGCCCGCGCCGTGTGGTCCTCGGAGGAGGGCTATCCGGGGGACCCCGTGTACCGGGAGTTCTACCGCGACATCGGCTTCGAGCTGCCCCTGGACTGCCTTCGGCCCTTCCTGCCCGAAAACGGGATGAGGGTCCACACGGGCATCAAGTACTACGCCATCACCTCCCCCGGAGAGAACAAGCGGCCCTACAACCGCAAGGCGGCGCTGCGCAAGGCGGAGGAGCACGCGGAGCATTTCGCCCGCGCCCGCCTGCATCAGGCCGAGCAGCTGCGCCCGCACATGGATCGGCCGCCGCTCCTCGTCTGCCCCTTCGACGCCGAGCTTTTCGGCCATTGGTGGTTCGAGGGGCCGGAGTGGGTCGAGGCGCTGCTGCGGCGCCTGGCGCGCTCGCCGGAAAAACTGAAGATGGTGAGCCCCAGCGAATATTTGGAGCGCCATCCGGAACAGCAGGAGGCTCAGCCCTGCTTTTCCAGTTGGGGCAACAAGGGCTACGCGGAGGTGTGGCTGGAGAGCTCCAACGACTGGGTGTACCGGCACCTGCACAAGCAGTCGGAGCGCATGCTGGAGCTGGTCCGCCGCTTCCCCGCCGAAAAGGGCATCCGCCGGCGGGCGCTGAACCAGGCCTTCCGCGAGCTGCTGCTCAGCCAGTCCTCCGATTGGGCGTTCATCATGAAGACGGGTACCACCGTGCCTTACGCCATGAGGCGATCCAAGGAACACATATCGAACTTCAACCGGATCTACAGCGGGGTGATGGAGAACGACATCGAACAGGAATGGCTGCTCAAGCTGGAGGCCAAGAACAACCTGTTCCCGGAGATCGATTACCGGAGCTTCGGGCGGCCCGGCTCCTGAGGGCCTTCAGTCCTCCGTGGCGCCGGCGCCCTTGCCTTCCACGATGGTGAAAGCGCGCAGGCGCACGCTCTGGCTCTCCTCGTCCAGCTCCTCGATCAGGCTTACGGTCTGAAAGGGGATCATCAGGTGCTTGGAGGCCCCGAAGGCCTTCATGATCTCATCCTCAGCCGGGTTGATGATCAGCTTTTTCTTCTTCGGGAACACCAGGTCCTTTATGGACACGAAGTAGGGATGGGTGAGATCCAGGCTGCGGGCGGTGAGCTGGATCTCTTTGTCCTTCCACTTGAAATGCACTCGGTACAGGGACAAGGCGGTTCCTCCGCCAATGGTATATCCAGTCCCGCAAAAGGTCAATTTTCTTTTCTGTCCCCGAGCACGGTGAGCAGGAGCAGGCCCGGGCCGGTGTGAGCGCCGATGACCGGGGTCGTGTTCGACAGCAGGATGCGCTCCTTCGGGAAGACGGCGCCCAACCGTTCGACCAGGGCCTCGGCCTCCTCGAGGCAGGCCCCGTGTCCGACCGCCAGTTCCTCGATCGAGGCGAAGCCTTGGGCGAACTCCAGCAGGGCGGACAGGGCTTTGGCCCTGGAGCGAACCCTGCCGGCGGGAGCCACCAGGCCGTCGCGCAAGGTGATCAGCGGATTGATCTGCAGCAGGGAGCCCAGCAGGACCTTGGCCGCGCCGATGCGCCCTCCGCGCTGCAGGTACTTCAGGGTATCGAATGAAGCCAACAGGGCCGTGCGCGGGATGGCCTCCCGCGCGGCCTGGATGACCTGGGATAGGGAGGCGCCGGCCCTGGCCGCCCGGGCGGCCTTGAGCACCACGAATCCTTCGGCCAGCGTGGCGGTTCGGGAGTCCAGCACCTCGATCCGGGCCCGGTTCCGGAGCGCGGCGCCGCACTGTCTGGCCGCCTCGTAGGTACCGCTGAGCCTGGAGCTGAGGGTGATCACCAGGATCTCCCCGGTTTCGCTTGCCAGCTTTTCGTAGGCCTGCAGAAAGGCGGAGGGCGGAGGGATCGAGGTCTTCGGCATGGCCGGACTGGTTTTCAGCCGCTCGTAGAGCTCGGCCGCGCTCAGGTCGACTCCGTCGCGGTACTCCCTGCCCTCGAAGCTGATGATCAACGGCACCACCGTGATTCCCAGCTCCTCCACGATGCGGGCAGGCAGGTCGGCGATACTGTCGGTGACGATGCGCACGGCCATCTCGGGGCCTCCGGGTCTATTCGATCGATACGATGAGCTCGAAAACGGGATGCCCTCCGGCGTAGCGCTCGACGCGGATCCGCGGATAGTGGCTCCGGAGCAGCGAATCGGCCGTTTCCGCCTCCGGCGGGCTGCGGTAATAAATCGTGGCCACGTCCGCTTCGGGAAGGGAGAGCCTCTGCAGGCTCAGCTCGAGCACCCGGCGCACGGCCGGCCCCTCGGCGACCCGCTCTCCGTCCAGGGAGCCGATGAAGACTCCGTCCGCGCCTCCGCTTCGGATTTCGATCGTTCTCACCTGCCCGGCAGCCCGCCCCATGCGCCCGAGGTTGGCCTTAAGCCCCAGCCGCGGATCGAAGGCCATCGCGGCGGCGATGCCCTGGGGGATGGTTCTCGTGGGTACGACGGCGAGTCTGCCGTCGAGCTCGCCGCGCAGCCGCTCGGCCAGGGGCATGATCTCCGCGGAGTTGGGCAGAACGATCAGCCTGGAGCCGGCTGCGCGCCTGGCGAGCCTTACGGCTGCCCGCCTCCAGGCCGTCTTACCGGCGGGCACCGCGCCGAGGCTTTCGAACAAGCGCAGGAAGCCCGGCCCGTCCGCGACGGCGAGCAGCGCGCAGGCGCCTCCGGACAGCTCCCGCCGGTCTTGATCCATGTTGCGCGCGAGCCGCTCCTCGACCGCGCCGAATGCGCCCGCGGCGGCGAACACCGCTTCCGGGTCGGGGGAGTGGATGTGCACCCGGGCGAGCAGGCTGCCGCCCGCGATGACCAGGCTGTCTCCCAAGGGTTCCAGGGCCATCCTGATCTTTTCCAGGTCGAGCTCGGTACCGCTGAGCAGGAACTCCGTGCAGTACCCGTAGGGTGCCCTGCCAGGGGTGCCGGCGGGCAGGCGGGGGACTCGCGGCTCCCGGCGGCTTGCGCCGGGCCCGCGGTATCGGGGGCTGGCGGAGCCCCGGCGAAGGTAGCCGAGGGCGCCCTCCAGTATCACCAGCAGCCCCTGCGCTCCCGAATCCACCACGCCCGCGCCACGCAGCACCGCGAGCAGCTTGGGGGTGCTGGCCACCGATGCCCTGGCCGCGCGGACGAGCCGGCCCAGGAAAGCCCGCAAGTCTTTGAGACGTGAAGCGCAGTCCGCGGCGGCATTGGCCAGGTCGTGCATGACCGTCAGGATCGTCCCTTCGACAGGCCTGCTCACCGCCGCGTAGGCCAGGTCGCGCGCGCGGCGGAAGGCACGGCTCAGGTCCGAGGAGGTGGCCGTTTTCTTCCCGGCCAAGCCCTGGGCCAGCCCCTGCCAGAACTGGGAAAGGATGACCCCGCTGTTCCCCCGGGCGCCGCGCAAGGCTCCCCGCGCCAGGGCTTGCGCCGTTTCGGCGATGTCATCCCCGGCCTTTTCCGCTTCCTGAACGGCGGCGCGCATGCTCTGCAGCATATTGGCGCCGGTATCGCCGTCGGGGACCGGGAACACGTTCCAGGCGTCGAGCTGCGCCGCATTGAGCTCCAGGCGGCGGATGGCGGCGGCGAGCAGGAGCTTGAAGTCATGGCCCCCGAGTGAAGTCATCGGATTCATTATATACGAAATGCATAGGCGGTCTATGTCTCCAGGGCGCCCCTTCTCGCCGGCAAGGGCGGGCTCCGAAGGCCGCAGGGCCGGCAAGCCGGGCTTCAGCGGATCTCCATGTATTCCCCGAGCCCGGTCAGGGAGAGCTCATAGGTGCTGCCGTCCGGGGCGCGGGCGGTGCCCTGAAAGCGCCCCGTGTGCCGCAGGATGACCGGCCGCTTCAGGAACAGCGAGGCCAGGCTGCGGATGGGCGCAGGCAGATTCTGGAAGATGTCCGTGAGCCAGTACAGCCTGGTATCCGTGATCTCGCCCTCGATCAGCCATCCTCCGCCCTCGGCGCGAACCGCGGCCGTTACGGGGTAGCGGACCCCGGTTATTGGCTCCAGCCGGGATTCCCGCGGCTCCAGGCTGAAGTCCCTCGAGGTGAGGACCCAGGCCCCGTCATGGGCGGCCAGCAGGATCGACAGAGGCCTGGAGCCGTGGGCCGGGTGCGTGGTCGCGCGGTAGATGCTGATCATCCAGCGCTCCCCCTCCGGCGCCTCATCCGGGCTGAACCCGCGAAAGCTGTATGCGGGGGAGTTCTGTCTGCTCAAGGGCAGCACGGCCAGGCTCTGGTCGGCGTACAGCTGGCCCCGCACGGAGTAGGGGCGGCCCTCGATCGCCATCCGGCCTTGCACCTCCGCCCAGGGCAGGGGCACAGCCAGCCGGACGAAGGCGCTGCCCGAAGGGTCGAAGACCGCCACCCCGTCTCCGGGTTTCCAGGAGGCCAGCAGGCCGCGCAGCTCGAGGCGGCAGGAGAACCCCGGCAGCTCGAGCCAGATCAGCTGTCCCTGCTCGTCCTCCGCGAAAAGCCCCTCGGGGAAGCGCACCAGGAAGCTGTCGGCTGACTGTAGAAGGGAGCGCTCGCGGATCGAGTGCTCGTACAGATGGGGCGTGCCGTCCGGCTCGCTCGCCAGCACGAACAGTCTCCAGCCGCCGAAAGGCCCGTAGACCCAGCGGAACAGGATGCAGGTGAAGGCCATCCGCTCGTTCAGGCGCGCGGTGTAGAAGTAGGTCAGGTTGCGGAATCCCCCGCCCCCTTCGCTGTCCTGGATGGGGGCTTTTCCGGCAAGCGCCTGCTCGGGGTGTTGCCAGGAGGTGGGGTCGTCGAACAGCCGTGCCTGTTGGGCTTGAACCGGAAGCAAGGCGAGGCAGCCCAGCAGGAGGAGCCAAGACGAGCGCTTCATGATTCCAGGCCTTCCGGCCGCTACTGTACTAGAAATCGGTTCCGGATGCAGCCCCGGGAGCGCTTTTTTCCTGTTGGCTACACAAATATTTAGTGCTTTTTCCCCCCATAGACAGCCAAGGCAAGGAAAAAAAGAAAAAACGGCGTTGACAAACGCGTTTCGCAAGATAGTATAGGTTCTAAAAGTGGGAAAAAGTGGGGAAAGTTGTAAGGAAAGTGGTAGGATAAGATGTGATCACCGGCGAGTATCGTTACTCCCTGGATGAGAAGAACCGGCTGCTGATACCGGCTCGCATCCGCGCTGAAATCTCAGGTAACTCAGTGCTCATGACCCGCGGGGTGGAACAGTGCATTTGGCTGTTCACCCACGAAGAATGGAAGAAGGTCTGCCAGAGCCTGATCGGCTCCACCTCCTTGTTTCAGGAAAAGGCCCGCCTGATTCAACGGCGCATCATCGCTCCCGCTCAGGAAGCCGAAATCGATCGCTCCGGCAGGATCATCATCCCCAACACCTTGAGGGAGTTCGCCGGATTGAAAAAGGACTGCATCATTTTGGGCATCCAGACCTACCTGGAGATCTGGGATGAGGCCAGTTACGCCGGGTATCTGGCGGAAAACGAGAAGCGGTTCAAGGAGGCGGCGGAGGAGATCGGCAGCAAGATCGCCCTGTGAGCCAGGAGGCGGCATGCGCGTTCATAAGCCGGTGCTGCTGGAGGCGGTTCTTGAGCTGCTGGAACCGCCCCCCGGGGAAAGCCTGATGGTGGACGCCACCCTCGGGGAAGGGGGGCACGCCGAGGCTTTCCTTTCCAGGTTCCCCGGGCTGACCTTGTTCGGGGTGGACAAGGACGAGGAGATCCTGGGGCGGGCGAAGGCCCGCCTGCAGCGCTTTACCGGCCGGGTCGAACTGTTCCGCCGCGGTTTCGCCGAGTTTTTCGAGCGATTCGATCAGGCGGGCCGGAAGCCGGACCGCATCTTGCTCGACCTGGGGGTGTCGTTGTTTCACTTCGAGGCGAGCGGGCGCGGCTTTTCGTTCCGGAAAAGCGAGCCGCTGGACATGCGCCTGGAGGCCGGCCGGGGGCCGACGGCTGCGGAGCTGGTGAACGCCAGCTCGGAAGGCGAGCTGGTGCGGATCCTGCGCGAGTACGGCGAGGAACCGTTCGCGCGCAGGATCGCGCGCTCTATCGTGCGCGCGCGAGAAAAGGCTCCGATCGCCAGATCGGACGAGCTGGCGGAGCTCGTGCGCCGGGCTGTGCCGCCTGAGGCCCGCCGCGGCCGGATCCATCCGGCCACCCGGACCTTCCAGGCGCTGCGCATCGCGGTGAACGGCGAGTTGGAGGAGCTCGCGCGGGCGCTCCCCGCGGCTTTGGCCGCGCTCGCGCCGGGGGGGAGGATAGGGGTGATCTCCTTCCATTCCCTGGAGGATCGGGCGGTCAAGCGCTTCTTCCAGGAGCGGGCCAGGGCCTGTACCTGCCCCCCGGATTCGCCGATCTGTCAATGTGGGGGCCGCAGGGAGCTGGAAATACTCACCCGCAAGCCGGTTGCGCCGGATGAGGGCGAGCGCGCTGCGAACCCCGCCTCCCGCAGCGCCAAGCTGAGGGTGGCCAGGAAGGTGTAGATGAGGCTGAAAACGGCGGTCGTGATACTGTTCGCTTTGGTACTGGGAGGGCTTCTGTTCCTCTCGAGCTGGCAGGGGTTCCGCTACGAGTCGCTCAGGCGGGAAGTCCGGCAAATGGAAGAGGAACAGAAGGACTGGCTGGAGCTGAACAGGAAGCTGGTCGCCGCTCTGGCGGTGCTCGGTTCGCCGGAGCGGATCGAGCGCATCGCCGCCGGGGAGCTGGGCTTGAAGAAGGTCGAGCCCTCCAGGGTGACCACGGTCGTGATCCCGGGGCAGGCAGCCGGTGAGTGAGCTGTTCGCCCCGGGGGAGGTTGCCCGGAGGGCCGGCGGCCGCTGCCTGCTGGCCCCCAAAGCGGCGATCCGCGCCGTGACCATCGACTCCCGGCGGGTCGAGGCCGGTTCCCTCTTCGTGCCCCTGCCGGGCACCCGCACGGACGGGCACGAGCACCTGTCCGACGCGCTCGAACGGGGGGCCGCGGCGGTGCTGGTGGAACGGCGGCGGTGGCCTCGCCTGGCCCCCGCGCTGGAGGGCCTGGCGCGGGCGAGCGGCGCCGGGGTCATCCTGGTGGCGAGCCCGCTCAAGGCCCTGCAGGCCCTGGCCCGCGCCCACCTGCGTCGTTTTCCCGCACCGGTACGGGTCGGGGTGACCGGCTCCAGCGGCAAGACCACCACCAAGGAGCTCATCGCCGGGATCCTGGCCCGCATCGCGCCCACCGCGGCCAGCCAGGGCAACCTCAACTCCGAGATCGGCCTGCCCCTGGCCAGCTTCCAGGTCGGGCCAGGCCAGCGCTTCGCGGTGTTCGAGCTGGGCATCAATCGCCCGGGCGAGATGGACGTCCTGGCGGACATCGCCCGGCCCGATTACGCGCTGATCACCAACATCGGCACCGCCCACATCGGGCCGCTGGGCTCCCAGGAGGGGATCGCTCGGGAAAAAAAGAAGATTTTTCGCTGGTTCGACGGTAGACAGAAAGCCTTCCTGTTTGAAGGGGACGCCTATTACGCCTACCTGGCCGCAGGGGTGAGGGGAAGCGTGATCCCCTTCGGCCCGCGCAGCACCAAAGGGTTCGAGGGAAGCGAGGATTTGGGACTGGATGGCACGCTCATCCGCTGGGAGGGGCTCCGGATCCGCTTCCCTCTTTTCGGTGCGCACAACCTGGCCAATGCCCTGGCAGCCATCTCCGTGGCGGTGGAGCTGGGCGCCCCCGGCTCCGCCGTGCGGGAAGCCCTGGAGGCGGTCCAACCCCTGCCCGGGCGCTCCCAGCTCCTGCGGGGCGGGCCCACCGTGATCCAGGACTGCTACAACGCCAACCCCGACTCCGTGCGGGAGCTGCTGGAGTTCGTCAAGCCGCTGGCCTGGAAGGGGCGCAAGATCGCGGTGCTGGGCAGCATGCTGGAGCTGGGGGAGCGGGCGGGCGAGGAGCACCGGCGCCTCGGAGCCGAGCTCGCCCAGGCCGGGTTCGACGCGGTGCTGCTGTTCGGCGAGGAGATGGAGGAGGCCCACCGCGAGATGAGTCGCCTCGGCTACCCCGGCCTGGCCGAATGGACTGCGGACTTCGCCGCCCTGCGGGGGCGGCTCCTGGACCTGGTCGAGCCCGCCGACCTGGTGGTGATCAAGGGCTCCCGGGGCGTGGAGCTGGAGCGCCTCGTGCCGGAATTGATCGAGGTGTAGCCATGGTCCTGAAGCTGCTCTATCCGCTGGTCAAGTATTTCAGCTTCTTCAATATCTTCCAGTACATCACCTTCCGCGCCGCTTACGCCGCCCTTACGGCGCTGCTGCTTTCCCTGCTGTTCGGGCCCTGGCTGATCCAGAAACTGAAGCGCCTCAACTTGAGCGAATCGATCCGCGAGGACGGGCCCAAGAGCCACCGGGCCAAGTCCGGGACCCCGACCATGGGGGGCATACTCATCCTGTTTTCCATCGTCGTCTCGGTGCTGCTCTGGCAGGACCTGAGCAACCTGTACACCTGGATCATACTGCTGGCCACCGTCGGCTACGGGGCCATCGGCCTGACCGACGACTATCTCAAGAAGTTCCGCAAGAAGTCCCGCGGCCTCACCGCGGGGGTCAAGTTCGCCGGGCAGACCGCGGTGGCCCTGCTGATCGTGGCCCTGCTGTTCCTTCAGCGCGGCGAGCACACCACGCTCCTGTACATCCCGTTCGTCAAGAAGGCGGTGCTGGACCTTTCCTACTTATATATCCCCTTCGCGGTCGTGCTGCTGGTCGGCTACAGCAACGCCGTGAACCTGACCGACGGCCTGGACGGGCTGGCCGTCGGGCTGGTGATCATGGTGGGCCTGACCTTCGCCGTGCTGTCCTACCTGGCCGGGCGGGCCGACTACGCCGCCTATCTGCAGATCCCGTTCATCAGGCGCAGCTGGGAGCTGGCGGTATACTGCCTGGCCCTGGTGGGCGCCTCGGTGGGCTTCCTGTGGTTCAACTCCCACCCGGCGGAGATCATGATGGGCGACACGGGCAGCCTTTCGCTGGGCGGGGTGATCGGGGTGATCGCGCTGATCATCAAGAAGGAGATCCTGCTGCTGCTGGTGGGCGGGGTGTTCGTGCTCGAAGTGCTCTCGGTGGTCATCCAAGTCCTCTATTTCAAGTCCACCGGCAAGAGGGTGTTCAAGATGGCGCCGCTGCACCATCACTTCGAGCTCCTGGGCTGGCCGGAGTCGAAGGTGGTGATCCGTTTCTGGATCCTGGGCGGCCTGCTGGCCATCCTGGGGCTGTCGACGCTGAAGATCCAGTGAGCGGGAGGGAACGTTGGAGCGGATCGGCAAGCGCCCGGCGGACGCGCTGCTGCTGGCCGTCCAGGTGCTGATCGTGAGCCTGGGGGTGGCCCTGCTGTTTTCCGCCTCGCACTACTACGCCGAGCGCGTGTTTCACGACCCCTACTATCTATTGAAGCGCCAGATCGCCTGGATCCTGGTCGGGGCGCTGGCCTGCTTCTTCGCCGCCCGCGCCCCCCTGGAGCTGGTGCGCCGGCTGACCCCGCTGATCCTGGGGCTGAGCTTCGCCCTCAGCCTGGCCGTGTTCCTGCCCGGGATCGGACATCCCCTGCTCGGCGCCCGGCGCTGGTTGTTCATCGGCGGGCTTTCCATCGAGCCCTCCGAGTTCGCCAAGCCGGCCCTGGCGCTCTACCTGGCCTCGATCCTGGCCAAGAAGCAGGAGCGGATCAACGATCCCCTGAACTCCCTCGTCCCCCCGCTTTTGGTGGTCCTGGCCTTCGCCGCCGTCGTCTATTTCCAGAAGGACTTCTCCACGGCGGTGTTCATGCTGGTGATCGCCCTGTGCATGCTCCTGATGGCCCAGGTGCGCCTGCTGTACTTCATCCTGCTTTCGGCCCTTTTCCTGCCCCTGGGCGGGATGCTCCTTTTCACCCAGGCCTACCGGGTCCAGCGCCTCGTCGCCTTCTTCAATCCGCTGGCCGATCCGAGCGGAAGCGGCTACCAGGTGAGCGCCGCCCGCGGCGCCCTGGCCAGCGGAGGCCTTTGGGGCGCCGGGTTGGGGCGGGGGTTGAAGAGCCTGGGCGGGCTTCCGGAAGCGCACTCGGACTTCATCTTCGCCGTGATCGGCGAGGAGACCGGCTTCCTCGGGGCCCTGTTCCTGCTGTTCCTGTTCGTCCTGTTCGCCTGGCGCGGCTACTCGATCGCCCTGCACAGCGAGGAGGAGTACACGACCTATCTGGCCTTCGGGCTCACCACCACCATCTTCCTGCAAGTGCTGTTGAACATCGCCGTGGTGGCCGGAATGGTGCCGGCCACCGGCATCCCGCTGCCCCTGGTCTCGGCCGGCGGCTCCTGTCTGGTGGCCACCCTGCTCATGGGCGGCCTGCTGCTGAACCTCTCGCGCCAGGCGCCGGCGGGGAGGTAGGGGATGTCCGAGGTCTTGTACCGCAGGGAACGCCGGGGCGGCAGGGTCTCCTCGACGGCCCGCAGGCTGCTGGGCGTCATGGTCGCGGTGCTGGTCTTGATCCTGGCCGGCGAGCTGGTCTTTCACCTGCTTTTGGCCCCGCGGCTCACCCTGCGCAATGTAGTAGTATCGTCCGATCTGAGCCTAGCCAGGGGCGAGGTGCTGGCCCTGGCCGGCCTGCAGGACGGCGCCCTATACTTCAGCGTGGATCCGGCCGAGGTGCGCCGCAGGCTGGAGGCCTGCCCGGCCGTGGCCAGGGCCGAGGTGCGCAAGGTGTTTCCCGACACCCTGCACATCGGCCTCGAGGCCCGCAGGGCCCTGGCCCTGCTGCTGTTCCAGGGCCGGGAGGGGGGGACCTTGCCCCTGGCCGTGGATCGCGAAGGGGTGGTGTTTCAGGTCGGCGGCGAGCTCCCGGACTGGGACCTGCCCCTCCTGTCGGGGGTGGAGCTGGTGGGGGATGAGGTCCGGGCCGGTCTCCGGCTCCCGGCCGGCTTGAGGCCGCTGCTGGAGGACCTGGACCGCCTCGCCCGCGAGGCCCCGGAGCTGGCCCGGCTGGTTTCCGAGGTCCGCCTGGTGCCGCTGGCCCAGGAGCGCTTCGAGCTGCTGCTGTACCCGGTGGGCTACCGCGTGCGCCTGCGCCTCGGCGCTCGCCTGGAGGCGGAAAGCCTCCGGGGCGGGCTGGTCATCCTCGACCTGCTGGAGCGGCAGGACCTGGCGGGAAGGGTCGACGAGCTGGACCTGCGCGCCAGGGACGTGGTCTACCGGATCAAGGAGGAGGGATAGCCGCTTGGCCTCTGAGGAACTGATTGTCGGCTTGGATATCGGCACCACCAAGGTCTGCGTCGTGATCGGACAGTACAACGAGAGCGGCCAACTGGAGATCACCGGCGTGGGCACCACCCCCTCGCGGGGCCTGCGCCGCGGGGTGGTCATCAACATCGAGACCACGGTGCGTTCCATCGCCAATGCCGTAGAGGCGGCCGAGATGATGTCCGGGCGCGAGGTGCACGCCGTGTACACGGGGATCGCCGGCGGGCACATCGAGGGCATCAACTCCAGGGGCGTGGTGGCGGTGACGGGCAGGGGCCGGGAGATCACCCGGGAGGACGTGGACCGGGTCATCGACGCGGCCAAGGCCATCGTCATCCCGATGGACCGGGAGGTGCTGCACGTCATCCCCCAGGAGTTCATCGTGGACGAGCAGGGGGGGATCAAGAACCCGATCGGCATGGTCGGGGTGCGTCTGGAGGCCGAGGTGCACATCATCACCGGCGCGGTCACCTCGGCGCAGAACATCGTCAAGTGCGTGAACCGGGCCGGGTTCAAGGTGAACGACATCGCCCTGGAGCCCCTGGCCTCCTCCAAGGCGGTCTTGAGCCAGGACGAGAAGGAGCTGGGGGTGCTGCTGGTCGACCTGGGCGGGGGGACCACCGACGTGCTGGTGCACCTGGAAGGGGCCCCCTACCACACGGAGGTGCTGTCCATAGGCGGGGACCAGGTCAGCAACGACGTCTCCATCATGCTCAAGACTCCGCTGGACGCGGCGGAGAAGATCAAGAAGGAGGCGGGCTGCTGCTACGCGGCCCTGGTCCAGGCGGACGAGGAGGTGCGCGTCCCGGGGGTCGGCGGCAGGGCTCCCCGCAGCATCCGCCGCCTGGAGCTGGCCGAGATCATCCAGCCGCGGATGGCCGAGATCCTCGGCATGATTCGGGAGCAGATCGAGCGCAAAGGCTACCTGGGCCTGCTGGGAGGCGGAGTGGTGCTGACCGGCGGCGGCTCGCTGCTGGCCGGGGTGGCCGAGCTGGCCTCGGAGATCTTCAACCTGCCGGCCCGCATCGGCTACCCGCTCAAGCTGGGCGGGCTGGTCGAGGAGTACTACAGCCCGATCTACTCCACCGGGGTGGGGCTGGTGCTCTACGGGGCCGGCAAGAAGGAGACGGGCTACGTGGACACCAGCTCGAGCGAGAACACCTTTTCCAGCGTCTGGGACCGGATGCGCAACTGGTTCAAGGAGTTCTTCTAAGGATTCATCTAAGGGAGGGGAAGATGAATATCGAGTTCGCTGAAGAGAACCCAAGTAACATCACGGTGCTCAAGGTGATCGGGGTCGGCGGCGGGGGCAGCAACGCCGTCAACCGCATGATCGCCGCGGGGCTGAAGAACGTGCAGTTCATCGCCGCCAACACGGACCTGCAGGCACTGCAGATGTCCAAGGCCGATATGCGCCTGCCCCTGGGCACCAAGCTCACCGGGGGGCTGGGCGCGGGCGGGGTCCCGGAGGTCGGGGAGAAGGCGGCCCTGGAGGACGAGGGTCGCGTCCGCGACGCCCTGGCCGGCGCCGACATGGTCTTCATCACCGCCGGCATGGGCGGGGGCACCGGCACCGGAGGGGCCCCGGTGGTGGCCCGGGTGGCCCGGGAGCTCGGGGCGCTGTCAGTGGCCGTGGTGACCAAGCCCTTCGACTTCGAGGGCCGGCGCAAGATGGCCCTGGCCGAGGAGGGGATCGAGAAGCTGCGCGGCGAGGTCGACACCCTGATCGTGATCCCCAACCAATACTTATTGAAGATCGTGGAGCGGCGCACCCCCATCCGCGAGGCCTTCCTGATGGCCGACGACGTGCTGCGTCAGGGGGTGCAGGGCATCTCGGACCTGATCACCGAGCCGGGGGAGATCAACATCGACTTCGCCGACGTGCGCACGATCATGAAGGGCAACGGCGACTCCCTGATGGGCATCGGGGTCGGCCGGGGCGACAACCGGGCGGTGGACGCGGCCACCAATGCCATCAACAACCCGCTTCTGGAGGACGCCAAGATCGAGGGGGCCAGGGGCATCCTGGTCAACGTGACCGGCGGCGCCAACTTCTGCCTGTCCGAGTTCGAGGAGGTGCTGAAGATCATCACCGCCAGCGCGGACAGCCAGGCCCTGGTGATCTCCGGGACCAGCATCAACGAGGCGCTGGAGGACCAGCTCAAGGTCACCGTGATCGCCACCGGCTTCGGGAGCGAGCGCCGGCAGGAGATGAAGGTCCCGGCGGCGGGCGAAAAGCAGAAGGGGGACATCATCTCCTACGACGAGTGGGTGAAGATGCGCAAGGGGGTGGCCTCGGGCAAGCCGGCCAGCGATTTCCTCTTGGGCAGGAACTCCAGGGAGGCGGACCTGAACGTGCCCACGGTGCTGCGCGAGAAGAAGCTGATGCACCAGGGGGACGGCTGAGGCCCCGATGCCCGAACCGCTGGACTCCTTCGCCTCCTACCTCTCCGCCGAGCTACGCCTGTCCCGGGCCACGGTGGCGGCCTACGCCCTGGAGGCCCGCCTGCTTTTGGAGTACTGCCGCTCCGCCGACTGCCCGCCGGAGCGGTTTTCCGCCGGCGAGCTGATCGAGTACCTGGTGCACCGGCAGATCGAAGGGGCCAGCCGCAAGACCACGGCCAAATGCCTGAGCGCCCTGAGGGCTTTTTTCACCTTCCTGGTTCGGGAGGGCCGGATGCCCGCCAACCCGGCCGAGCACGTGGAGACCCCCCGCATCCCCAGGCATATCCCGGAGGTCTACAGCCGGGAGGAGGTGGAGCGCCTGCTTTCGGCCGTCGATCTCAGCACGCCCGGGGGGGTGCGCGACCGGTTCCTGTTCGAGCTGATCTACTCCTGCGGCCTGCGGGTCTCGGAGGCGGCCGAGCTTTCCCTGGACCGCATCTACCGCCAGGACAAATTCATCCGCGTCGTGGGCAAGGGGTCCAAGGAGCGGATCGTGCCCATCGGCGACCTGGCCCTGGAGTGGCTGGACCGCTACTTGAGCGAAGCCAGGCCCGCTTTGGCCAGGGGACGGCGGATGCGGGCCCTGTTCATCAATCACCGGGGCTCGCCGCTCACCCGCAAGGGCATGTGGAAGCGCTTCAAGCGCTACGCCCTGCTGGCCGGCGTCGCCGGCAAGATCCATACCCTGCGCCACTCCTTCGCCACGCACCTGCTTCGGGGAGGGGCGGATCTAAGAACTGTGCAGGTGCTGCTGGGGCATGCCGACATCGGCACCACCCAGATCTACACCCACGTGGACGAGCGCGAGCTGGCCGAATACCACCGGCGCTACCATCCCCGGGGCTGAGAATCAGGAGGACGCGATGGGCGGTTCTAGGCAGGGGGGGAAGATGAAGAGCAGCTTGGGCGGCGCGGGGGCGCCGGGCCGGCTGGTGAGGGCGGCTTTGCTCGCCCTGGCGGCTCTTTCCCTGGCCGTCTGCGCGCGCGACCGGGGGGCCTACCTGGAGCCCCTGAAGCGCACGGAGCCGGGGGAAGGCAAGAACGTCTCCGACCGCCAGATTGCGGAGCTGAAGTCGGCGATCCGCCGCTACCAGGCGGAGGTGGAGCGCAAGGTCCGGGCCACGCAGCAGCTGGGCATCTACTACCGGCTCCTGGCCCTGCGCTACATCGATCTCCAGATGTACCAGCCCGCTTATGAGGCTCTGGAGCAGGCCAGGGCCATCTATCCCGAGAACGCCGTGCTGTTCTATTACTCCGCCGTCTGCGCCGCCCGCCTCGGACAGGCCCAGACCGAGGCCGCGCGGCGCGCCGAGTGGCTGGAACGCTCCGAGCGGCTTTACCGCCGGGCCATCGTCCTGGACCCCGATTACCCGAGCGCGCTGTACGGCCTGGCCGTGCTGTACGTATTCGAGCTGGACCGCGCGCCGGAGGCCGCGGCCCTGCTGGAGCGCCTGCTGGAGAAGCAGAAGAACAACACGGACGCCCTGTTCCTGCTGGGCAATGTCTACTATCGGCTGGGCCGGCCGGAGAAGGCGCTGGAGCTCTACAACCTGCTGCTGCGCCTCGAGCTGCCGCCGGAAAAGCGCCAGGAGGCCCAGGCCAACAAGAGCCGGATCGAGGAGGAGCTTCATGGAGCCCCGTGAGCTGCTGGCGCTGGCCGTGAACCGGGTGCCGTTCCTGCGGCCTCGGGAAAAGCTGCTGCTCTGCGAGCTGGATCTCGCTCCGGAGCGGTTCGCCTGCTTAAGACTGCCGGAGCTGGAGCGGATCCTGGGCCGGCCTGTGCGCAGCGCCCGCTGGGACCCGGCAGGCGCGGTGCGCGGGGCCGAAGAGGACCGAAAGCTCTTGACCTCCGGCCCAATCAAATGCACCTTTATCTGGAGCGAGGATTTTCCAATATTATTGAGGGAAATCTATGATCCGCCTCCGCTTCTATACTATCGGGGCGTCCTGCCGGAGCCGGATGAACCGCTGGTAGCCATCGTAGGCACCCGCCGGCCGACCGGACAGGGGCGCAAGGCCGCTTTCGAGCTGGCGGCCGGGCTGGCGCGGCTGGGAGTCGGAACGGTTTCCGGCCTGGCCCGGGGGATCGACACGGAGGCCCATCGGGGCAGCTTGCAGGGGCGAGCCCGGACCGTGGCCGTGCTTGGCAACGGGATCGATCGCCTCTTTCCCGCCAGCAGCGCGCCGGTGGGGCGCAGGATATTGGGGGCCGGGGGCTGCGTGGCCAGCGAGTTCCCGCCCGGCGAGCCCGCCCGGCCGTACCACTTCCCGGGCCGCAACCGGATCATCAGCGGCCTGGCCCGGACGGTGGTCGTGGTCCAGGCCCCGCGCGGTTCCGGCGCGCTGATCACGGCCGACTACGCCCTGGAGCAGGGCAGGGAGCTGGCGGTGCATGCGGCCGGGCTGGAAGGGCCGGCCGCGGAAGGCAGCCGGGCCCTGGCCGAGCAGGGCGCGGCGGTGGTGAGCGCGGCGACGGAAATATTGAGCGCCTGGGCTCCGGGCCCGCAGCCCGGGGACCGTGAGCCCGCCCGGCCGGTTTCGCCGGCCGGGAAGGCAGTCGGGATCGAGGCGGGGCTGATGCTGGCCCGCCTGCTGGAGCGGGAGCTGAATGGAGAGGAAGCGTATGGAGCATAAGAAGACCCTGATCATCGTCGAGTCTCCGGCCAAGGCCAAAACTATCGAGAAATACCTCGGCGACGGCTATTCGGTGGCCGCTTCGATGGGCCACCTGGTGGACCTGCCCAAGAGCCGGCTGGCGGTGGACGTGGAGCACGGTTTCGAGCCCGAGTACATCACCATCCGCGGCAAGGCCAAGATCCTCAACGCCCTGCGCCAGGAGGCCGGCCGCTCATCGGAGGTCCTGCTGGCCTCGGACAACGACCGGGAGGGGGAGGCCATCTCCTACCATTTGCGCAACGCCATACTGTCTAAGAAACCCAACCTGCCGGTACGGCGCATCGTGTTCAACGAGATCACCCCTCAGGTCATCCGCGATGCGGTCGCCCACCCGGGTGAGATCGACGCGGCCAAGGTGGAGGCGCAGAAGGCGCGGCGCATCCTGGACCGCCTGGTGGGCTATCACCTCTCGCCCATACTCTGGAAGAAGGTCAAGAACGGGCTGTCCGCCGGGCGCGTCCAGTCGGTGGCCCTGCGCCTCGTCTGCGAGCGCGAGGCGGAGGTGGAAGCCTTCGTGCCCGTGGAGTACTGGAGCTTGGAGGCGGAGCTGAAGAAGGGCCGCTCCACCTTCCGCGCCGCCCTGGCCGAGTACCAGGGGGCCAAGGCGGAGCTGGGCAAACGGGAGCAGGTGAACGCGGTCATGAAGGCCCTGGAGGGCGCCGAGTTCCGGGTGGCCGGCGTGCGGACTACGGAGAAGACCCTGCGGCCCAAGCCGCCCCTGACCACCTCCAAGCTGCAGCAGGAGGCGGCCAACCGTTTCGGCTTCACCTCGCGCAAAACCATGCAGGTGGCCCAGACCCTGTACGAGGGCGTAGACATCGGCTCCGGCCGGGTGGGCCTGATCAGCTACATGCGCACCGACTCCACCCGGCTGTCGGAAACGGCGCTGGCCGACGTGCGCTCCTTCCTGCAGGCCCGCTACCCGGAGGAGCTTCCAGGCGAGCCCATCCATTACGCCCCGGCGGCCAAGGCCCAGGACGCCCACGAGGCCATCCGGCCCACCTACACCCAGAACACGCCCGAGTCCATCAAGCCTTACCTCAGCCCCGAGCAGTTCAAGCTGTACGCGCTGATCTGGGAGCGCTTCGTCTCCTGCCAGATGACCAATGCCCGCACGGCCACGACGACCGTGGACTTCGCGGCCGGCCAGGCGCTGTTCCGGGCCAGCTCGACCCGGACCGTGGCGCCGGGCTTCCAGCGCGTGCTATCGGTGCTGGCGGCCAAGGAGCAGGGCAAGGCCCTGCCCGCTCTGGAAGCCGGCGAGGCCGTGCAGTTCGTGCGCTTCCTGCCCGAGCAGCATTTCACCTCCGGTCCTCCCCGCTACACGGACGCCACGATCATCAAGGCCCTGGAGGAGAAGGGCATCGGGCGGCCCTCCACCTATGCGCCGATCATCTCCGTGCTCCTGGACCGCTACTACGTCGTGCGCAAGAGCCGCCAGCTGGCGCCCACCCAGCTCGGGCGGATCATCAACAACCTGCTCACCGAGAGCTTTCCCGAGCTGGTCAACGTGAACTTCACCGCGGAGCTGGAGCGCAGGCTGGACGAGGTGGAGGAACAGAGGGAAAGCTGGCTGGAGGTGGTGAGCCGCTTCTTCGGCGACTTCAAGAGCCAGGTGGACCGCGTCATGGAGACCCTGGAATCGATCAAGGGCGTGCTGGACGAGCCCACCGACCTTGCTTGCGAGAAGTGCGGCCGGCCGATGGTGAAGAAGCTGGGCCGCTACGGGTTCTTCCTGGCCTGCACCGGCTTCCCCGAGTGCCGGAACACCAGGGCGGTGCCCCTGGCCGACTGCCCGAAGCCGGGCTGCGGGGGCAAGATCATCGCCCGCCGCAGGAAGGGGGGCCGCGGCAAGGAGTTCTACGGCTGCACCAACTACCCGCAGTGCGACTTCATCTCCTACTACAAGCCCACCGACTCCAAGTGCCCCTTGTGCGGCAAGTTCCTGGTGGAGAAGCAGGATAAGAGCCGCGGGGTCTACAGGGCCTGCATCAACCCGGAGTGCAGCTACCTGCACGAGGCGGAGGAGCCCGCGCTCGCCCAGGCGGAGGACCGGAGTGCTTGAGCGCTGGCTGGCCTACCTGAAACACGTGCGCCACCTCGCGCCCAACACCCTAGCGGCCTACCGCCGGGACGTGGAGCTGTTCCGGAAGTTCCTGGCCGGCGAGGGAGGCCTGGAGGAGGCCGAGTTGGGTCCGGCCCAGGCCCGCTCCCTGGTCGGGTTTCTCTCCCGGCGGGGCTTGAGCTCCCGCTCGATCAACCGCGTGCTGTCCGCTTTGCGCGGCTATTACCGTTTCCAGGGCCGCCAGATCGAGGGGCGCGCCCCAGCGGCTAACCCCTTCGGCGCGATCCGCAGCCTGAAGGCGCCCGCGCGCCTGCCCTCCTTCCTGCTGGAGCAGGAGATGGAGCAGGTGGTAAACAGGCCGGCGGGCGATTTCTGGCAGATGCGCGACCGGCTGATACTGGAGCTGCTCTACGCCACCGGCTGTCGGGTTTCGGAGCTGGCGGGCATGGACCTGATGGCGCTGGACCTCAAGGGCCGCTCGATCCGGGTGTGCGGCAAGGGCGGCAAGGAGAGGGTGGTGTTCTTCGGCGCGAGCGCCGGCGAGGTGCTCCGGGACTACCTGCTCGCCCGCCGCGGGGTGCCCCTGGCCGACGAGCGGGCCCTGCTGGTCAACCGCCGGGGGGAGCGCATCACGGTGCGCGGCATCCAGGGCATCGTGGACAAGGCCCTGCGCTCTTCGGGGCTGGCCAAGCCGGCCAGCCCGCACACCTTCCGGCACAGCTTCGCCACGCACCTGCTTTCCCGGGGGCGGGACATCCGCCTGGTGCAGGAGCTGCTCGGGCACTCGCGCCTGTCCACCACCCAGGTCTACACCCACCTGGACATCGAGCGCCTGGCCGAGGAGTACCGCCTGGCCCACCCGCATGCCACCCGGGGAGGGCGCGGGCCGGAGGGCAAATAGCATGGAAGCGTTTCACGGGACCACGATCATCGCCGTGCGGCGGGATGGGCGGCTGGCCGTAGGGGGCGACGGACAGGTGACCATGGGCAACACGATCATGAAGGCCAAGGCGCGCAAGATCCGCAAGATCGCCGACGGCCGCATCCTGGTCGGCTTCGCCGGGGCCACCGCCGACGCCTTCACCCTGTTCGAGCGCTTCGAGGGCAAGGTCAAGGAGTACCGCGGCGATCTGCGCCGCTCGGCCGTGGAGCTGGCCAAGGACTGGCGCACGGACAAGGTGCTACGCCGCCTGGAGGCCATGCTGCTGGTGGCCGACCTCCAGGACATGCTGCTGATCTCAGGCACCGGAGACGTAATCGATCCGGAGGAGCCGGTGCTGGCCATCGGCTCGGGAGGCAGCTTCGGCTACGCCGCGGCGCGGGCGCTTCTGGACTCCACCTCCCTATCGGCCCGCGAGATCGTGGAGCGCTCCCTGAGAATCGCCGCGGACATCTGCATCTACACTAATTCCGAAATCACCGTCGAGGAGCTGGGATGAAAGTCGACCTGGACAAGCTGACTCCGCGCCAGATCGTGGAGGAGCTGGACAGATATATCATAGGCCAGGAGAAGGCCAAGAAGGCGGTGGCCATCGCCCTGCGCAACCGCATGCGCCGCCAACGGCTTTCCGAGGACATGCGCGACGAAGTGGCGCCCAAGAACATCATCATGATCGGGCCTACCGGGGTGGGCAAGACCGAGATCGCGCGGCGGCTTTCCAGGCTGGTCGGGGCCCCGTTCCTCAAGGTGGAGGCCACCAAGTACACCGAGGTCGGTTACGTGGGCCGGGACGTCGAGTCCATGGTCCGCGACCTGGTGCAGGTGGCCGTCTCCATGGTCAAGTCGGCGCTGCAGGAGGAGGTGCGCCAGGAGGCGGAGCGGCGGGCCGAGGAGGCCATGCTGGACCTGCTCCTGCCCGGGATCAAGCCGGCCGGGGAACGGCCGGGCGCGCTCCTCGAGGCGGGAGCGGCCGAGCCCTCGCCGGCGTCCGGCTCCACCCGGGAGAAGCTTCGGGAGAAGCTGCGCCGGGGGGAGCTGGAGGATCACACCGTGGAGGTGAACGCGACCCGCAGCCAGCTTCCGGCCATCGAGATCTTCTCGGGGGCCAGCTTCGAGGAGCTGGACCTCAACATCGGCAGCCTGGGCAACCTGGGCAGCATCTTCGGCGGGCGCAAGAAGCGCAAGAAGACCACCGTCAGCAGGGCCCGGGAGATCCTCCTGGCCGAGGAGATGGACAAGCTGGTGGACATGGATCGGGTGACTGAGCAGGCCATCCAGCGCGTGGAGCAGATGGGGATCATCTTCATCGACGAGATCGACAAGATCGCCTCCCGGCAGAACGTCACCGGCATCGACGTGTCGCGGGAGGGGGTGCAGCGGGACATCCTGCCCATCGTGGAGGGCTCCAAGGTCAACACGCGCTACGGGATCGTGGATACCTCCCACATCCTGTTCATCGCCGCGGGGGCCTTCCACATGAGCAAGCCCTCGGACCTGATCCCGGAGCTTCAGGGCCGCTTCCCGCTGCGGGTGGAGCTGAAGGCCCTCAGCCGGGAGGACTTCGTGCAGATCCTGACCCAGCCCCGCAACGCCCTGATCAAGCAGTACGTGGAGCTGCTGCGCACGGAGGAGGTGGAGCTGGTTTTCAAGGAGGAGGCCATCCAGCGGATCGCCGAGATCGCCTCCGAGGTCAACAGCCGAACGGAGAACATCGGGGCCCGCCGGCTGCATACGATCATGGAGCTGCTGCTGGAGGACGTTTCGTTCAACAGCTCGCAAATTCGGGGGCAGACCGTCACCATCACCCGGGAGTACGTGGACGAGAAGCTCAAAGGCGTCGTGGAGGACCAGGACCTGAGTCGCTTCATCCTGTAAACAAGGGGGCGATCCAGGCCGACAATTGGGACAGGGAGGTAAAAGCAGATGTTTTCAGGAAGTTTCGGCGCGACCGTGGACCTGCTGCGGCGGGGAATGGACGTGGCCGTGCTGCGCAGGAACGTGATCGCCAACAACATCGCCAACGCGGAGACCCCCAACTTCAAGCGAACCGTGGTCAACTTCGAGGCCGAGCTGAAGAGAGCCCTGGACTCGGCGGCGGCCAGGCCGCCCGTGCAGTTCGTGAGCGATCCCCGTCACATCCCCTTCCACCAGCCCCGGGATTACCGCACGGTCAAGCCGCGCCTGGTCCTGGACTACCTGAGCACGGCTAAAAACAACGGCAACAACGTGGACATCGAGGAGGAGGGCATGCTGGCCCAGGAGAACCAGCTCCTGTACCAGACGCTGGCCACCGCGATCAACGCCCAGTACAACCTGGTGAACCTGGTGCTGAGGTAAGCCCATGGGACTGTTTTCGAGCATGAACATCGCCGCCTCCGGCCTGACCGCCGAGCGGGTGCGGCTGGACGTGATCGCGGACAACATCGCCAACGTGAACACCACCCGGACCACCGAGGGCGGGCCCTTCCGCCGCAGCCGGGTGATCTTCCGCCCCCGGGTTTCGCAGCCCTACTGGCGCAGCCCGTTCCTGCCGAGGTATCTGCAGAACGAGATCGGGCGGGGCGTGCGGGTGAGCCGGGTGGAGAAGGACTATGACGCCCAGTCCCGCCTGGTCTACGACCCCAGCCACCCGGACGCCATCCAGTCCGGCCCGCGCAAGGGCTACGTGGAGTTCCCCAACGTGAACGTAGTGTCCGAAATGGTCGATATGATCTCCGCCTCGCGGGCTTACGAGGCCAACGTGGCCGTCATGAACGGCAGCCGGTCCATGTTCCTGCGGGCCCTGGAGATCGGGAGGTAACTCATGAATCTGCTTTCGGCGACCCAGGCCCTCGGGAACCAGATAGCCTTAAGGACCACCGATCCGCGCCACATCGGCGGGACGGCCGGGGCCGCGGTGTACGGCCGGGACAAGGCCCCGGCGGCGGACCTCGAGGCGGGCTTCGGCAGGCTGTTCTTTCAGTCCTTGGGCCAGGTGAACGACCTGCAGGTCCGGGCCCAGGACCTGTCCCAGGCCCTGATCACCGACCCTGATTCCGTGGATATCCACGATGTGACCGTGGCCCTGGCCGAGGCCAATCTGGCCCTGTCCATGAGCAAAGCGGTCATCGACCGGGCCATCCGAGCCTACCGGGAGATCGTGAACATCCGTTGAGGCCTTGAGGTTTTTCTATGGGAGGGGAGAATGAACGAATGGCTGCGACAGCTTCTGGCCCAGATTAAGACACTCTGGGGCAAGTGGAGCGCCACCCAGAAGATCATCCTTTTTTCGGTTCTCGGGGTGGCCGTGCTGGCGGTGATCCTGATCGCCCTGTTCAGCGCGGCGCCCAGCATGGTCCCGCTCATCGGCGCGCCGGTCAAGGACGAAAACGACCGGGCGCGCATCGTCTCGGTGCTGGATGAGGAGGGGGTCAAGTATAAGGTCGGCGCGGACAACATGATCTACGTGCAGGACGCCAAGACCGCACGGCGCATCCGCATCATCCTGTTCCGGGAGGACCTGATACCCCCCAAGACCGACCCCTGGGCCATCTTCGACGTGGAGCGCTGGACCCTGACCGACTTCGAGCGGGACGTCAACCTCCAGCGGGCCATCACCAAGAGCCTGGAGCAGCACATCCTGTCCGTGGACGACGTGGACGCGGTGAGCGTCACCCTGGTGGTGCCCAAGAAGGAGCTGTTCGAGGAGGACCAGAAACCGGTCACCGCCTCGGTGATCATCACCCCCAAGCCCGGCTCAGACATCGCCGGCAACCGAAAAAAGATCGAGGGCATCCAGAAGCTCATCAAGTTCGCCGTGGCCGGCCTGAAGGACGAGAACATCGTCATCACCGACCAGAACGGCATCGTGCTCAACGATTTCGAGGGCCTGAAGGACGTGGACCGCATCGAGATCGCCCGCAGGCAGCTGAAGACCAAAAAGGAGCTGGAGCAGACCTACAAGAGCGAGATCCTGAACTCGCTCAAGGGCATGTTCGGCCCCGACCGGGTACAGATCGTCAAGATCGACATCCTGCTGGACATGTCCAGGCAGACCGTGAACACCGAGGAGCACTTCCCGGTTACCATGAAGAAGGACAACCCCCGCACCCCCTTCGACGAGAGCGAGGTGGTGCCTTCGATCACCCTCTCCAAGGAGGTCAAGGAGGAGCACTTCGAGGGGACCGGGTTCAACCCGGAGGGGCCCCCGGGGCAGGAGGGGCAGACCCCGCCGGCCTACAAGGACCTGTCCAACCTGGTGGGCAAGTACGACCGGTCCTCCATGATCCAGAACGAGGTGGTGAACAAGAAGAACACCGTGGAGGAGCGCAGCCCCTGGTCCATCTCGCGCCTCACCGCGGCGGTGGCCATTGATGGGGTCTGGAAGCGGGTGTACAATAGTAAGGGACAGCTGGCGATCAACCCCGACGGGAGCATCAAGCGCGAGTACGTGCCGGTTTCGGCCGAAGACTTGAGAAAGGCCGAGGCCCTGATCCGGGATGCGGTCGGCTACAACCGGGACCGCGGGGATTCCGTGACCGTCGAGCACCTGCAGTTCGACCGCAGCTCGCAGTTCGGCAGGGAGGACGCGGAGCTCCGACGGCAGCGGCAGGTGCGAACCACCGTGCTTTCCATCATCATCGGGCTCGGTGGACTGCTCGCCGCCATCGTGTTGTACCGCCTGGTGGCCAAGGAGGCCGAGCGCCGCAGGCGCCTGCGCGAGGAGGAGCTGGCCAGGCAGCACCAGGCCATGCGCGAAGCGGCCCTGCGCCGCGCCGAGGAGGAAGGGCCCGAGGTGGAGCTGTCGGTCGAGGACCGGGCGCGCATGGAGATGCAGGAGAACGCGGTCAACATGGCCCGCGAGCATCCCGAAGACGTGGCCCAGCTGATCCGGACCTGGCTGTTGGAGGAATAGAGCTATGGCCAAAAAGGAAGCAAGTCCCGCTGCGCGGGGTTTTACGCCCGCTGAACGGGGTTCCACCCCCGAAGCCGCCCCGCCCCCCGCCCAGGGGACGGCGAGCACCCGCGGGGCCGGCGTGAGCGCGGCGGGACGCAAGGCGGGAAAACCGGGTCCCAAGAAACAGCTGACCGGCCGGCAGAAGGCCGCCGTGTTCATCATCAGCCTGGGCCACGAGATCGCCGCCGAGATCTTCAAGCACCTGCGCGACGACGAGATCGAGCAGCTCACCTTCGAGATCGCCCGCAACGAGGCCATCGATCCCGCCGACCGGGATCAGGTCCTGATGGAGTTCCAGGAGCTGATGATGGCCCAGGATTTCATCTCCACCGGCGGAATCGAGTACGCCCGTGAGCTGCTGGAGCGCTCGGTGGGCAGCCAGAAGGCGGTGGACATCATCAACCGCCTGACCAGCTCCCTGCAGGTGAGGCCCTTCGACTTCATCCGCCGCACCGATCCGGCGCACCTTCTGAACTTCATCCAGCAGGAGCACCCCCAGACCATCGCCCTGATCCTGGCCTACCTGGAGCCCAACAAGGCCTCGGCCATCCTGGGCTCCCTGCCCACGGAGGTCCAGTCCGACGTGGCCAAACGCATCGCCACCATGGACCGCACCTCCCCGGAAGTCCTGCGCGAGGTGGAGCGGGTGCTGGAGAAGAAGCTTTCGACCCTGTCCTCCGAGGACTACACGGCCGCCGGCGGGGTGGAGAGCATCGTGGAGATCCTGAACCTGGTCGACCGCTCCACCGAGAAGGGAATCATCGAGCGCCTCGAGGAGGACGACCCGGAGCTGGCCGAGGACATCAAGAAGCGCATGTTCGTGTTCGAGGATATAGTGCTCCTGGACGACCGGGCCATCCAGAAAGTGCTGCGCGAGGTGGACACCGCCGAGCTGGCCAAGGCCCTGAAGGCCGTGGACTCCGAGGTACAGGACAAGATCTTCCGCAACATGTCCAAGCGGGCGGCCACCCTGCTGAAGGAGGACATGGACTACATGGGGCCCGTGCGGTTGAAGGACGTGGAGGAATCGCAGCAGCGCATCGTGACCATCATCCGCAAGCTGGAGGAACAGGGCGAGATCGTCGTGGCCCGCGCCGGCGAAGACGAGCTGGTGGTCTAGGGAGCGGCGAGCGGTGGCCAAGAACGTTTTTCGAGCCGACGAGATCCTGTACCAGTCCCGCAAGGTGTTCATCGAGCCGCCCAAGGTGGAAGCGCCGGCCCCCGAGGAGCCGGAAACCCTGGCCCCCGCCGAGGAATACTCGGGGCCCACTGTGGAAGAGGTCCGCAAGGAGGCGGAGGCCTTCAAGGCTCGCTGGGAGGAGGAGAAGGCGCGCCTGCTGGCCGTCGCCCAGGAGGAGGCCGACAAGATCAAGAAGGAAGCCGAGCGGGTGGCCTTCGAGGAAGTGAAGCGCAAGAACAACCAGGCCCAGCGCATCCGCCAGGAAGCGGAGGACGAGGCCAAGCGCATCCTCGAGGAGGCCCGCAAGCAGGCCTCCGACCTGGAGGCCGAGATCCGCTCCCGGGTGGAGCGCGTCGAGAAGGAGGCCCAGGGCAAAGGCTTCGAGGAGGGCCGCGAGCAGGGCTACAAGGAGGGCCGGGGGGAGGCCGAGCGCCTCGTCGAGAACCTGCAGCGCATCATCAGCTCGGCCATCGAGCGCAGGAACCAGATCATCGAGGAGTCGGAGACCCAGGTGATCAACCTGGTGCTGCTGATCGCCAAGAAGGTCATCAAGGTCATCTCCGAGAACCAGAAGAACGTGGTCATCAACAACGTGGTCCAGGCCCTGCGCAAGCTGAAGAGCCGCGGCGAGGTCATCATCCGGGTGAACCTGGCCGACCTGGAGCTCACCTCCGCCCACGTCGGCGACTTCCTCAAGATGGTGGAGAACGTGAAGTCCATCACCGTGCTGGAGGACTCCTCCGTGGACAGGGGCGGGTGCATCATCGAGACCGATTTCGGGCAGATCGATGCCCGAATCTCCTCGCAGCTCGCCGAGATCGAGGAACGCATCCTCGAGCTGGCCCCCATCCGGGCCAAGGGGGAGGAGTAGCGTCGGGCCGCGGAAAGGCGACCACCGGAGGAGCCTCCGAGAGGCGCCGCCCATTCGTAAGGGAGGGGAAATGGGCATCTTCGACAAGTACGCATCCGCGCTGGAGCGGCTGGAGCCGATCAAGTACACAGGCACCATCGAAAAGATCCAGGGCCTGCTCCTCGAATCGAGGGGGCCCCGGGCCGTGGTCGGGGAGCTTTGCCAGGTGGTGCTGCCCGCCGAGAAACGCATCCTCTGGGCCGAGGTCGTGGGGCTGAAGGGCCCCGTCGTGCAGATCATGCCCTACGACGAGATGGAGGGCCTGGAGATCGGGGCCAAGGTGATCGCCCTGGGCGAGCAGCTTTCGGTGCCGGTATCCGAGCGCCTGCTGGGCCGGGTTCTGGACTCGATGGGCAAACCCATCGACGGCAAGGGCGACATCGGCTCCAGCCTCTGGTACCCGATCTTCCGCGCCCCGCCGGACGTTCTGCGGCGCCGGCGCATTGATGCCAAGGTCGCCACGGGGGTGCGCTCGATCGACGCCCTGCTCACCGTGGGCAAGGGGCAGCGGGTGGGCATCTTCTCCGGCAGCGGGGTGGGCAAGACCACGCTTCTGGGCATGATGGCCCGCAACACCTCGGCGGACGTGAGCGTGATCGCCCTGATCGGCGAGCGGGGCCGGGAGGTGCGGGAGTTCATCGAGAACGACCTAGGGCCTGATGGTTTGGCCCGCTCCGTGGTGGTGGTGGCCTCCGCCAACAAGCCGCCCCTGGCGCGCATTCGCGGGGCCTACGTGGCCACGGCGGTGGCCGAGTACTTCCGCGACCAGGGCGGGGACGTGATGCTGTTCTTCGACACCGTGACCCGCTTCGCCCGGGCCCAGAGGGAGATCGGCCTGGCCATCGGCGAGCCGCCGGCCAACCGGGGCTACACCCCTTCGGTGTTCAGCCTGCTGCCCAAGCTGCTGGAGCGCGCCGGAACATCGGTCAGCGGCTCGATCACCGGGTTCTACAGCGTGCTGGTGGAGGGCGACGACCTGGACGAGCCCATCTCCGATGCGGTGCGCGGGCACCTGGACGGGCACATCGTGCTGGCCCGCGGCCTGGCCCAGCGCAACCACTACCCGGCCGTGGACGTGCTGGGCTCGGTGTCCAGGCTGGCGGACAAGGTGACCGGCCCGGCGATCAAGAAGGCCTGCGGGCGTTTCCGGCGCCTCCTGGCCATCTACCGGGAAGCGGAGGACCTGATCAACGTCGGCGCCTACGTCGAGGGCACCAACCCGGAGATCGACGAGGCCATCCGCAGGATGCCGGAGATGAACCGCTTCTTGACCCAGGCCATCGAGGAACGCTTTGAGCTGCGGGACACCCTCCGGCGGCTGGGCGAGATCGTCGAGATTCCGATACCCGAGGAGGAGCTGGGCGGTGAAGCGCTTTCGCTTCCGGCTCGAGCGGCTGCTCGAGCTTAGGGTGCACCGCGAGCGGGAGGCCCTGAACCGGCTGGCCGAGGCTACCGGGCACTGCGTGCGCCTGGCCCGCGGCCTCCGCCAGGCCGAGGAGTCCGGCCGGGAGGCCCTGCGGGCCCAGCGGGCGGGCCTGGGGCTGGTGGACATGGAGCTGCTCGCCTACCGGGAGCACTACCTGGCCTGGCTCAAGGAAAGGCGGCGGCGCCTGGCCCGGGAGCTGGCCGAGCGGCAGAAGAAGCGCCAGGAAGAGCAGGCCAGGTACCTGGAAGCTTCCAAGGAGCGCAAGGTCCTGGACAAGCTGAAGGAGCGCAGGGCTGCCGAGCATCACCGCGAAGCCCGGACCGAGGAGTTCGAGGTGGCGGATGACCTGAGCTCGAGCCGCTTCACCGGCCGGCCGGGCGAAGAGTAGGGGGTAAGGGGAGTGGCGGAGTACAGTGGCGTGGGAGCGGGGTTCCGGATCGTGATCCTGATCCTGCTGGTCGGGGTGCTGGCCCTGGGCGGGCTGGTCTGGTTCGATTACCTGGGAATCCTGGATGCCCGCCGGGTCCTGGCGCCCGTGTTCGCCTGGTTCGGGGCCAAGAAACCGGCCTTCGAGGCGGAGGATCCGCTGCTGCTGGAAAAAGAACGCCTGTCCAAGCAGATGGAGGCCCTGGCGGTGCGCGCCGAGGAGCTCTCAAGCCGGGAGCGGCAGCTCCAGGCCCGGGAGCAGGAGCTGGCCCAGAAGGTGGAACAGGTGGAGGAGCGGGAGAAGGCGGCCGATGAGCGCGAAAAAGTGTTTAACGAACGCCTCCAGGCTTTCGAAAATAGAAGGGTAAACCTGAAGCAGAACGCCGCCTATCTGGTGGGTATGTCTCCGGACAAGGCGGTGAAGATCCTGCTGGCGATGGAGGACCAGGACGTGATCGACTTGTTCCGGGTCACCGAAGAGCAGGCCGCGGAGGCCGGCGAGGCATCCATGGTGGCCTACTGGCTTTCCCTCATGCCGGCGGAGCGCGCCGCCGCGCTGGAGCGCAAGATGGCGCGCAAGACTGGAGGCTGATTTGCCCGCTGCGGCCCCGGTAGGGGCGAACCTGGTTGGACGCGGGGCGGGCGCCCCGGCCCGGGCTGCCGCCGAGGCCGGCAGAGCCCCGGCGGCCGAGGCCCTGGCCGGGAAAAAGCCCTCCAAGTTCTCGTTGCTGCTGGCCAGCCTCCTGCGCGGGGGGCGCGCAGGCTCCGGAAGCGGGGCCCGGCCCCAGGGCCCGGTCACGGGCCAAGAGGGGCACGGTCCCGGCGGCCGGGCGCCGGCGGCGAGAACCGGGCAGGCCCGCCGCCGGGCTTCGGTCCAGGCGGACGCGGTCCCGGCGCGCCTCCAGTCCGAGGTCCGGCGGGAAACGGCCAAAACGGATGGTCAGGAGCCGCGCCTGGGCAGGGTGGCCGCCCGGCGGCTCAGCCGGCGTAAGCAGCCCCCTAAACCCGAAGCCTTCAGCCTGGAGGCCGAGAAACGGCTTCCGGCCGCCCGCAGTTCCGCCCTGGCGCCGCGGGCAGAAGCAACGACCGGCGCCGGCCGGAGGGCCGATGGCCTGGCCGGGGTGCGGGGCTCAAGCGGGCCCCGGGTGTTCGTGGTGGACCTGCGCCGCCCGGCGCGCCCCTCACGGGGGGCAGGCCCGGCGGAGGCCCAGGATGAGGCCGCGTCCCGGCGCCCCGCTTCGGCGGAGCCCGCGGAACGGGAGCCCGCCGGGGAGAAGGCCGGCGCCCTCAAAGGGACCGGCTTCGAACGACAGCTGGCCCGGGCGGTCCGTGAGGCACCCCCGCAGGAAAGCCAGCCGCCCCTGCTGCGGGCGCTTCAGCAGCGGGTCATCCCGCAGATCGTGCAGCGCACGGGGATCATCCTCCGAGACGGGGGCGAAGGCGAGATCCGCCTGGTGCTCAAGCCGGAGCACCTGGGCGCGGTCCGCGTGCGCCTGCATCTGGGGGAAAGCAGTTTAGAAGGCCGGATTGTTGTCGACAATAATATTGTAAAGGAGCTTTTGGAAGCCAACCTGGAGCATCTGAGGAACGCGCTGCGCCAGGAAGGTTTCGCCTCGCCGAACATCGAGGTTTCCGTGGGGGGAGGCCGGGGCGAAGGCCGGGCGCCGTCGGACGGCGAGCCGGGCGATGAAGCGCCGGCGGCCGTGGCCGCGCGGAGGGCCCGGGAGTTCGAGGCGAGCGCGCCCTTGGCCTGGGAGGCCGGGCTGGGCTACAGCACGGTGAACATATGGATATAAATACTTTTCTTTCCGCCGATGAGCTTGCCGGCCTGACCAGCCGGGTGGAAGCGTACAACAGGGGGCTGGGGCAGGCCCGGCCGGTCCAGAACGCGCTGGGCAAAGACGATTTCCTGAAGCTGCTGATCACCCAGCTGTCGCACCAGGACCCCACCCAGCCGCTCGAGGACCGGGAGTTCGTGGCCCAGATGGCCCAGTTTTCGACCCTGGAGCAGATGACCAACATGACAGCGGAGCTCAGCAAGGTCTTGAACCTGCTGGCCCGCAGCCAGGCGGTGAACCTTTTGGGCAAGAGCGTCGAGCTCGCCGTGGGGGAGGGCAGGGTGAGCGGCGTGGTGGAGGCGATCAGCGGGAACGAGTTTCCCCAATTGCTGGTCGGGGGCAGGTATTACGACGTTTCGCAAGTGCTGAGCGTGAGGGAATAGAGGAGGACGGTAGCCTATGATGCGCGCGCTTTATGCCGGTGTGGCGGGGCTGCAGAACCATCAGGTGCGCATGGATGTGCTGGGGAACAACATCGCCAACATCAACACCACGGGCTTCAAGAAGGGGCGGGTGAACTTCCAGGATATGCTCTCCCAGACCCTATCCGGGGCGGCCCGCCCGACCGACGAGGTGGGCGGGGTCAACCCCAAGCAGGTGGGCTTGGGCATGACCATCGCCATGATCGACACCATCCATACCCAGGGCAGCCTGCAGACCACGGGGGTCATGACCGACCTGGCTTTGCAGGGCGAGGGCTTCTTCATTCTTCAGGATGGAGAGAAGCGCTACTATACCCGCAACGGGGCCTTCGCCCTCGACGAGAACGGCACGCTGGTGAACCCGGCCAACGGGATGCGCGTGCGCGGCTGGCAGGCCCAGAGCGTGGGCGGGGTGACCCGGATCAACACGGCCGCCGACCTGAGCGACCTGGTCATCCCCGTGGGCGGCAAGGACCCGGCCCGGGCCACCACGCTGGTCCAGCTAGCCTGCAACCTGGACAAGCGCACCCCGGAGATCCCGGCCGGTTCATCGCCGCAGGCCATCCTGGACGGCACCTGGTCCACCAGTTTCGACATCTACGACTCCTTCGGCAGGGTTCACAAGCTTCAGGTCAACTTCCAGAAGGTGCCGGGCATCGCCAACCGCTGGCAGGCGCAGGTGGTGGTGGACCCCGAGGCTGCCGTGGGCACCAACACCCGCGTGGAGATCGGCGCGGCCAACAACGCGGACAACCTGTTTTTCGTGGACTTCGACAACCTGGGCGCCCTGCAGTCCGTGCTCGACGCCCAGGGCGACGCCATGAACGCCGGGCAGCTTGAGGCCCAGGTGAGCTTCGACGTTCCGGAGGCGGACGTGCCGGCGGGCCAAACCGCCTACCGCCAGCTGTTCACCCTGGACCTCGGCCAGGTGGGCACCTACCGCAACGCGGTGACCCAGTTCGCCGAGAAGAGCTCGACCAAGGCCATCACCCAGGACGGCTATACGTTGGGCTACCTGGAGAGCTTCAAGATCGACCAGAACGGCGAGATCATCGGGGTGTACACCAACGGCACCAACCGCCCGATCGGCCAGGTAGCCCTGGCCTCGTTCACCAACCCGGGCGGGCTGGAGAAGGCCGGGGAGAACGTCTACGTGGTTTCCAACAACTCCGGCGATCCGCGAATTGACCCCGCCGGGGTGGCCGGCAAGGGCAAGATCATCGCCGGAACCCTGGAGATGAGCAACGTGGACCTGGCCGAGCAGTTCACGGACATGATCGTGACCCAGCGGGGCTTCCAGGCCAACTCCCGGACCATCACCACCTCCGACCAGATGATCCAGGAGCTGTTGACGCTCAAGCGGTAAAAGGGGTTGAATGACCAGGGTGGCGGATGATTGAGGTGACGCGGCTGGACGGGCGGGGATACTACGTGAACCCGCACCAGATCGAGTACATCGAGAGCAATCCGGACACCACCCTGGTGATGCTTTCGGGAAAGCGCCTGGTCGTGCAGGAGAGCGTGGAGCAGCTCCGGGAGCGGATCGTGGCCTACCGCCGGCTTATCGGGGCGTTCAAGAACGAGGAGTAGCGAGCGTGGACCTGGGCGTAATCATCGGACTCATCGCGGGTGCGGCCTTGATGATCATCGGCATCGTGTGGGGCGGCGGCAACATGCGCGCCTTCTTCGAGCCTTCCTCCATCATGATCACTATAGGCGGCTCTTTCGCCTCCCTGCTGGTGGGCCACCCTTTCAGCCGGGTCATGGGCATCCTGACCTACCTGCGGCTCACGCTGCGGCCGGCCAAGTTCCAGGAGGAGCGGCTCATCAACCAGCTGGTGACCTTTTCGGAGAAGGCCCGCCGCGAGGGTCTCCTGGCCTTGGAGGACGACCTGGAGGAGCTGGAGGACGAGTTCCTGAGGAAGGGCGTCCAGCTGGTGGTCGACGGCACCGACCCGGAGATCATCAAGAACATCCTCTACAGCGAGCTCAACCAGGTCCAGGCGCGGCACCAGATCGGAATCGGGCTGGTGGACGACTGGGCCAAGCAGGCCCCGGCCTTCGGCATGATCGGTACGATCCTGGGTCTGATCATCATGCTGGCCCGCATCGAGGACCGCTCCACCATCGGCCGGGGCATGGCCGTGGCCCTGCTCACGACCTTCTACGGGGCCATGCTCTCCTACCTGGTGCTCGGCCCGATGAGGAAGAAGCTGGAGGACCGGGACAACGCGGAGATGCTGGTCAAGGAGATCATGATCGAAGGGGTGCTGTCGATCCAGGCGGGGGACAACCCCCGGATCCTGGAGGAGAAGCTGCTGTGCCTGCTGCCGCCCCGCAGGCGCGAGGAGGTGCGGCAGGTGGGGGCCAGGGAGGGATAGCGGCCCGCCATGCCCAACCCGAAGAAGTTCACCAAGAAGCCCGAGGAGGGCCAGCCGCTGTGGCTGCTTTCGTATGCCGATCTGGTCCAGCAGCTATTGGTCTTCTTCGTCATGCTGTACGCGATATCGGGGGATACCCTGAACACCTCCGACCTGCGCCTGATCCTCTCGGCCTTCCAGGGCCTGGGCAACTACACGGGGGGCAATACCCTGCAGGTCGGCCGGCTGGCCGAGCTGGGGCACACGATCACCCGCCTGCCCTCCCAGGAGGTGGGCAAGTCCTTAGGGCGGGCGCGGCAGACCGCGCTGTCCCTGTTCCAGCCGGAGCTCAGGACCAAGAAGGTGCGTATCAAGGAGGACGAGCGGGGGCTGATCATCTCCCTGGCCGCCGACGCCTTTTTCGAGCCGGCCAGCGCCGAGGTGCGCCTCGAGGACTCGAGGGCGGTGCTGCAGAAGGTGGCAAGCCTATTGAGCGCCCCGGAGATGGCCGGGCGCAAGTTCCGCATCGAGGGGCATACCGACAACGTGCCCACCGACCCGAAGGGCCCCTACCTGACCAACTGGGAGCTGTCCACCGCCAGGGCCACGAACGTGCTGCACTACCTGGTCGATTTCGGGGTGAACGAGCGCCAGTTCCAGGCCTCCGGATTCGCCGACACGGCGCCCCTGGCGGCCAACGACACGCCCGAGGGCCGGGCCTACAACCGGAGGGTGGACATCGTGCTGCTCTCCCCGGGGCACCTGTAGGGGGTTTGATGTTTCGGGCCGTTTTTGCTATTTTTTAAAGGGAGGGGTCCATGTCGGATGAAGAGGGCTTGAGCTTAGAGGACGTAGGCACGGGCGGCGAAGAGGCCGCCCCGGAGGCGAAAAAGGTCGGCTTTCTGCCGGCCTTCCTGATCCGCATCCTCAAGTGGGTGGCCATCGGTCTGGGCTTCGTCATCCTCGGGGTAACCACCACCGTCATCACCTTCAACCTGGTGAGCAAGGGCAGGACCGGTGCGAACCTGCCCGCGCTGTCCGAGGAGTACCAGGCGGCGCCGGAGCCCCTGGGCTACGACGACTCCCTCGACGAGATCCGCGGGGTCACCTCGGACGAGGTGCCGGCCATCTTCAGCACCAAGGTCAGCCTGGGTTTCGACACCGGCAACAAGCAGGTGGCCTTCGAGATAACCGCCCGTCACCGGGAAATCCAGAACATCATCTTCCTGTACCTGAGCACCAGGACCAAGGACGAGCTGAAGCCCGACCGGTACGAGGCGATCCAGGAGGATCTGAAAAACCAGATCAACAAGGTCATGAAGACCGGCAAGCTCAAGTCCGTGGTGTTCCGGGAGCTGGTGGTCGCCCAGTAGGGCCCAGCGGGGGGAGGGGATGGCGGAAGTCCTTTCGCAGGATGAGATAGACCAGCTGCTGTCCGCGATTTCGGCCGGGGAGATCTCCACCGAGGAGGTCCGCGCGCCCAAAGACCAGCGCAAGATCAAGATCTACGACTTCAAGCGCCCCGACAAGTTCTCCAAGGACCAGATCCGCACGGTCTCCATCATGCACGAGACCTTCGCCCGCCTGACCACGACCTCGCTTTCGGCCCAGCTGCGCAGCCTGGTGCACGTGCACGTGGCCTCGGTGGACCAGCTCACCTACGAGGAGTTCATCCGCTCGATCCCCAACCCGACCACGCTGGCCGTGGTGGACATGGACCCCCTGAAGGGCTCGGCAATACTAGAAATAGACCCGGCCATCACCTTTTCGATCATCGACCGCCTGTTCGGCGGCCAGGGGGAGGGGGCCAAGTTCTCGCGGGAGCTCACCGACATCGAGCAGTCGGTCATGGAGGGGATCATCGTGAGGGTGCTGGGCAACCTGCGCGAGAGCTGGAGCACGGTGATCGACCTGCGCCCGCGGCTGGGAGGCATCGAGGTCAATCCTCAGTTCGCCGGCATCGTGCCGCCCTCCGAAATGGTGGTGCTGGTGACCCTGGAGACCAAGGTCGGCGAGGTGGAGGGGATGATGAACCTGTGCATCCCCTACCTGACCATCGAGCCGATCATCTCCAAGCTCTCCGGCCAGTACTGGTACTCCTCGGCGCGCCGCGGCACCACCACCGAGAACCTGAACATTCTGCGCGACCGCCTGACAACCGTGTCGGTCATCCTGACCGCCGAGGTGGGCAACATGGAGGTCGCCGTGCGCGACGTGCTGGCCCTGCGGGTGGGGGACATCATCCGCCTGGACTCGGTGCGGGTGAACGACCCCATGGTCCTGAAGGTTGGCGACCGCCGGAAGTTCCTTTGCCGGCCCGGGGTCCTGGGCAACAAGGTCGCCGTGCAGATCGTGAAGAAGCTGGAAGATATCGAGCAGGCGGAGTTCGAGGAGCTCGCCACCGGAGCGGAGGAAGAGTGATGAGTGACGGATCGCTGTCGCAAGACGAAATTGACGCGTTGCTTCAAGAGACCGACAACCTGGAGATCGAAACTGGAGGCGGCCTGGAAGGGCTGCTGTCCGACACCGAGAGGACCCGGTTCCTGAGGCTCCTGGACGGGGTTGCCGGCGCCCAGGCCT
>Ga0315280_10001264_pt1 | contig 43829 bp, 32 predicted proteins | sample YL17G06_40_MG_FD_203697 | JGI IMG/M metagenome (GOLD analysis project Ga0315280, IMG submission 203697) | Sediment microbial communities from Yellowstone Lake, YNP, Wyoming, USA - YL17G06_40 | ecosystem: Environmental > Aquatic > Freshwater > Lake > Sediment | place: USA: Wyoming | collected...
CCGACGCATCGACTCCCGAACCCTCACAGGAAGCCGGACAGCACCTTACGGGCCTGGAGCACCGATGGACGAGGCCGCACCTGCTGCAACCCTGAGTTGCCTCCCCGGGCCCCCCGCGGCAGGTGAGAGGGGCGCGCCCGGCCCAAGCGCAACACCCCAGGACTGGAATCAGGAAGGAGAACCCCGCCAGCAGGCGGCATGGCGCCGACAATGCTCCACGAGGCATGACTCGCCCCCCAAGACCGCAGTCGCCGACTTACCCAGCACCGGAAACAGGTCCCGGGACCAGGAGCCGGAGGGACTCGCACCTTGGGTAGCATCGGCCGGCGCTGGCCGGAATATTAGGAATAATCGCTACTCTTTAGCTGGCTTCCCTTCCTTGTCAGAACCGGTCTTCTTCGCGTCGCCGGCCTTGGTCTTGGGCGATGCGGGCGGGCCGAGAAGGTTGGCAAGCTCCCGCCCCAGGGCCGGACCGCGGACGCTCATCGACACGACCTTGCCGTCGCTCCCCACCAGGATCAACTCGGGAAGGGTGATGATCCCGTAGTAGGTGTCCAAGGTCTTGTCGGCCGCGTCGGTGCGCAGGGCGTGGTCAAAGAGGACCGTCCAAGGGAGCTTGTTCTCGGCCAGAAAGCTCGCCAGATCGGCCTTCTCTTGGTCCATGCTGACGGCGAGCACGTCGAAGCCCTTGTCGTGATAAACCTCGTAGTTCTTGAGGATGTTGCCGAGTTCCACGCGGCAGTACTGACACCAGGTGGCCCAAAAGGCGACCAGCACGACCTTGCCCTTGTATTGGGCCCAGTCAAACGCTTTCCCGTCCGGAGTGACCCCTTGGATTTCCATCGGCTTGCCCTGGAGCGCCAGACGCCGGGCCGCGCCCTGGAGCTTGGCTCCGAACCGGACCATCCGCTCGTCCTTGCTGGCCGAGAAGAGCTTGGCGAAATCCGCGTAAGCCTTCACGGCCAGTCCGGCCCGATCCACCCTCTCGGCCGCCAGCGCAGCGCCAACCGCCAATTCGCTGTCCTGAGGTTCGAGGGGGCCGACGGACAGGAACTTCTTGAGGTCCTCCAGCACCGTCTTGAACTGCTCGGCGCCGGACGCTTCGGCCCGGGTCAAGCGGGTTTGCAGCAGGACCCCGGCAGCCATCCGGGCCAGTTTCGGCCAACCGAGTTTCTGCAGCTCGCTGGGAAAGGCCTGCAACTTGGCAAACGCCTGCTTGTCGCCAAACCGGTCCAGCATCCCGAGGGTCTCCAGCGTGACCCGCATGGCGTACTCCGCTTGCTGCTCGTTGGGCTTCCCGGCGAGAATCTTGTCCACGGCCTGCAATGCCGCCGTGCCCACCTTCTTGCTGAACTCCGCCAATGCCTTCTCGTCCTGGGCGGGCGGCTGCACCTGTCCCAGCTTCTGCAGGTACTGGATGATCTCCTCCGGGGTTCCGTCGGGGACTGCAAACGCACTGGGCTGCTTGTCCGGCTCCTTTTCGGCCGACGGAGCCTTGGTCGATGGGGCCTTTTTCGCCGGCTCGGCGGAGCGGGCGAGGTCTGCGGAGGGAAATGCCGCCACGGCGATCCACACCACCACCCATCGGCCCCAAACAGCCGCCGAACGCCCCGTTGCAGAAAGCGGTTTCATCAGGTTTCCTTTCACGCGAGATGAGCCCCTTCACCTTGATTCATCGTATCGCGACGCAAGCCGCCCGCCAAACGGGAGGGCGAGGCTCCTGCCGAGCCCCAGCCTCATCCACGAATCGCTGAGCAGTACGGCTCGGCAGGGGCCGCGCCCTCCCCGAATCGTGCGGTGCCGCAAAGTCGAGCGGAGCAGCCATCTACCGCGCGGTTTCCCGCTCTTCGTGGAAGCTGCGGATGACCTCCCAGGCTTCCTCCGGCGTCTCTGCGTAGCGGAACAGCTCCAAGTCCTGGTCGTCGATGGCCCCTTCGTCGGCCAGCCGCTGGAAATCGACGATCTTCTCCCAGTACTCCCGCCCGAAGATGATGACCGGGACGTTCTGCATTCGCCGGCTCTGGCGCAGCGTGAGCGTCTCGAACAACTCATCGAGCGTGCCGAATCCGCCGGGGAACACCACGAGGGCCTTCGCCCGGATGAGGAAGTGGAACTTCCGCATCGCAAAATAGTGGAACTGAAAACACAGGTCGGGGGTGATGTATGGATTGGGCCGCTGTTCCCGGGGAAGGCGGATGTTCAAGCCGATCGACTTGGCCCCGACTTCGTGGGCCCCGCGGTTGGCCGCTTCCATGATCCCCGGCCCGCCCCCGGTCACGATGACGTAGGTCCGGTGCACGTCCCGTTGGCACGAGGACGAGACCAGCGAGGCAAAACGCCGCGCCAGCTCGTAGTAGTGGCTCTTCTCCGCCAGCCGCTCCGCCCGCTCCAGCGATCGCTTGAGGTGCGGATCGTTAGGCGCCTTGGCTAGCTTGGCCCGCGCGCGTTCTACCTCCCTGGCTGCCGCCTCGGGCTCGGCGATTCGCGTGCTGCCGAACACGACCACGGTGGAGACGATGTTGTACCGGTCGAAGTAGAGTTCCGGCTTGAGGAGCTCCAGTTCGATCCGCGCGGCCCGCATCTTCGGGTCCAGGAGGAAATCGACGTCGCGATAGGCCACGCGGTAGCTGGGCGAGGCGAGGATCTTGTTTAAGTTTTCGTCGCGTTCTGGCTGGTCGGTCATCGCAAGAGGCTCCGCTAGGACGGGCCGCAGTGCCCTTCAAAGAATACCCCAAGAAAAGGCCGCTCGCACGAGATCTGGCCGCATGAGGATCCATCCGAGCGCAGCCGCGGCCAAGAACAGGTTGGGAGAAAGCCTTTGGACGCCCGGCCATTTTCCCCCAAGAGCACTGGCCGCCAGGTGCAGGACCACGGCCAGCAGTCCGAGCACCGTCGCCGCCTGCCAGCCGAGGAACAAGCCAACGCACGCTGGGCCCAGCACAAGCCCAAGTCGACCGCGATCGGGTGGAATGGCGTCGCTTGCGTCGCCATGCCGCTTACCAGACATGCCCACGCGAGGCGTGGGCATGGCACCCGAGGCGTACGCAGCGGCAAACCCAAGCAATGCCCCGACGGCAGACCCCGCTGCCGCGTCGGCCAGGGCCGCAATCCACCCGGACCAGCCGAAACAGTCCAAGGCCGGGTGAAGACTTGGCCAAGCCAGCGGGGCCAGCGGGCCAACGATCAGCGCCGGCATCACAACGCCCAGCGGCAGCCGGTGGCCGTCGTACTCGATCAACCCCGCCGCGAAGAGCGTGCAGAGAAGCACCAGATGGTAGCCGACGAGGACGCAGGTCTCGATCCGGTGGGTCGGGCCCACGCCCCAAAGGGAGTCGATGAGGGGACCCCGCGGCATCATCGCCTCGAAAAAGCCATCCGCCGCCGCAACCACGAGGAACACCACCGCGGTGACGGCCTCGACCAGCGGATAGCGCAAGGCGATCTTCGCCTTGCAGTCGCGGCACCTCCCGCCCAAAAGAAGCCAACCCAGGATCGGGAGGTTGTCGCGCCAACGGATCGGCCTCTTGCACGCCGGGCAGTGGGAACCGGGTCGAATCAGGCTGATCCCCGGCGGCAACCGGTACACCACCACGTTGAGAAAGCTCCCCACCGCACCGCCCACGGCGAACAGCCAGAGGAGAAGGATGAAGGATGGCGGATGAAGGATGAAGGAAAATGACCAAGGCACAATGACCAAGGCACAAGGGACAAGGGACAAGGATGTGATTACCTTCTTGGGCATTGGGCCTTGGTCATTGGTATTTTTCTTCATCCCTCCTCCCTCTAAATGATCCCGTCGAGCGGGCCGCCCGCAGCGGCCAGGGCATGCACCCGCCGCGTGACCTCCGCGTCTTCGACCAGCGGCGGGGCATGGTGCGGCTTGATCCGGGCATCGATCACCAGCGAGCCGAAACAGCCCCAGTGCTTGTCGGCGATGAACGACTCGATGCCATACACGTCGGCTGCCGGATTGCTCCGCGTGAAGGTGATCCAGAGGAAGTTGCCCAGCGAGCGGGCCGCATGATCGGCGTCGTCCACCACGACCACCAGCGGGAAGCCGTTGATCGCGTCCTGCCGGTGGTGCGCCGCGCAAAACCGCTCCACAGCCCGGTCGCGGCCCGTCGAATCCGCCTCGTATCGCGGGCCTGCCACGATCAGGATCCCCGGCAAGAACACCCGCGGGTGCTGGAAGCCCGAGCCGGCCGGCATCTTGATGCGGCTGTCCATGGCCACGGGGAGCGTGCGCCGCACTGGACCGGCGGCAGCGATCACTGCCTTGGAGCCCTGGTGGAGTCCCTCGCCGCTATAGTCCAGCGTGTCGATGGTCGTACACGTTTGGAAGTGCAAGTCGCGCCTCCAGTCGACCCGCTCCAACACGTGGCGGAGAAAATTGGGCACGTGGTAGACGTCCAACTCCGGATTGTCCTCCGCCGCGGCGATCAGCAGGTACTTTGCCAACGAAAGCTGCCCGTGGCCCAAAAGCGCGTTGGCCAGCGTGAGCAATTCCATGGGCCGGCGGCGCTCGTCGTAGGGCGTGTAGCGCTCGCTGCCGACGGCCAATAGGAGCGGGTGTACTCCGGCGGCATCGACCGCGTGTACGGCGCGGACCCCCGGAATGGCCTTCGGAATCACCGGGCCGGTGATCTCGTGGATCAGCTTGCCGAACATCGTGTCTTCCTGCGGGGGCCGGCCGACCACGGTGAACGGCCAGATCGGCCGCTCACGGTGATAGACCCGCTCGACCCGCATCACCGGAAAGTCGTGCTTGAGGCTGTAGTAGCCGAGATGATCGCCGAACGGCCCTTCGGGGAGAAGCTTCTTGGGCTCGATATAGCCCGTGATGGCGAAGTCGGCCTCGGCATGGATCGGGAGTTGCCCGGGAAGGCAAAGCATGGGGACGCGCCGCCGGCCGAGGATGCCGGCAAAGGCCAGCTCGCTCATGCCGTCGGGCATGGGCATGACCGCGGCGACGATCATGGCGGGCGGGCCGCCCACGAACACGTTGACGCGGAGCACTTCCTTCTTGCGGATCGCCGCCGCGTGATGCCGGCCGATCCCGCGGTGCAATTGATAGTGCAGCCCGACCTGATGGCCGGGCTCATATTGGCCGCCGGAGATCTGCACGCGGTACATTCCCAGATTGGAGTGTTCCAGTCCCGGGGCGTCCGGGTCTTCCGTATACACTTGGGGGAGCGTGATGTAGGCCCCGCCTTCTTGCGGCCAGCACCTGAGCTGCGGCAACTCGTCGAGCGAAGTCTCGTTGGCCAGCACCGGACCGGAGCGGACCTTGCGCGGGCGCGCGCACCAGGCCGTCCAGGGCGTTTTCCAGTGGAGCCGCGGGCGGCGGAGCACGTCGGCCGGGTCAATCGCCAGCCGCACCAGCCGTTCCACGCGATCGAGCGAATCGCGGAAGATGTACCGCATCCGGTCCATGGTCCCGAAAAGGTTGCTCACCATGGGGAAGCGGCAGCCTTTGACGCTGGCGAGGTAGATCGCCGGCCCGTGGGCCTGAAACACCCGGCGCTGGATCTCCGCTGCCTCCAAGTTGGGGTCGATCGGCTGCTCGATCCGCACCAGTTGCCCGGTCGCCTCCAGGTCTTCGACGCATTCCCGCAGAGTTCGGTATCCCATGGGCCGGCATCATTTCTTGATCGGCGGCGTTGCCCGAGGAGGGGCCTTTCTGATCCGCTTCTGCAAGTGGCCGAAGCGCGTGGCCGGCATGCGCACCGTGCGGCTGGTCGCGCGACGGCAGTGCTTGCTCTTGGTCATAGGTCCCTCCTGAAACTGGCCCGGAGCCAAATCCTTTCATGGTAGTCCTCATCCATTGTAACCCACGGAAGGCTCTCGGCGAACGCGGAGTCTGCCCCTACCCTAGAGGGATAGGCGAGGGCGCTGTATTGAGCATCGCCCGGTGGTATAATCCTTTCAGCGGCGCTCCACCGGCGCCGAAAGGTGCGAACCACGGTCTCCCGGATGTCATTGGCCGTCCGAGAGGAGAAAACCTATGAGTACCACCGCTCATCTGACGCTCGCGGAATACGACCGCATGATCGAGTGCGGCGTGTTCGATCACGGCCAGCGACGGCGGCTGGAGTTCATCCGCGGGGAGATTCGCGAAATGCCGCCGATCGGTTCTGAGCACGAGGAAGCACTAGACAGACTCATGGCATGGAGCGTCCGGAACGTTCATGAAGAGAGAGTCCGCGTCCGTGTGCAAGAATCGATCGGCTTGCCGGAGCTCGAAAGCGCTCCCCAGCCGGACCTGGCCTGGGTCGTGCAGCGGAACTATTCCCGCGGAAGACCGACCGCGGCTGATGTCCTGATGATCGTCGAAATCGCCGAAAGCAGCCTGGCCTACGACCGCGGAGAGAAAGCCGATCTGTACGCCCAAGCGGGCATTGCCGACTACTGGGTCGTCAATATCCCGGACCGCACCATCGAGGTCCGCCGCGATCCGGAAGGCGGGCATTATCACGCAAGCCGGACGTACTCGGGCCAAGACGAACTCCGGCCGCTGAGGGAGCCCGGCGTCGTTCTGCGTCCCGCGCAGCTTTGGGAAAGCTGAAGCGGCCTGAGCGCCGCAGCCCAAGCTATCGGCCCTCAGCTATCAGAAAGCTGATGGCTGAACGCCGATAGCTGGGCCTCGCCCGTTATTCGGGCTTGGCGCTAGGCTTTGACTTCGATCCGCTTCGGCCGAGCGGACTCTGCCTTGGGCACCGAGAGCCGCAGGACGCCGTCCTTGTACGCGGCCTCGATCTTGTCGGCATCAACCGACTCGCCCAAGGGGATCACCCGCCGGAACTGGCCGTACTGGCACTCGACGCAGTGATAGGTCTTGCCTTCCTCACGCTTTTGCTCTTTCCGCTCCCCGCTGATCCACAAGGCGCCGTCCTTGACTTCCACGGTGAAGTCTTCCGGCTTCATGCCGGGAAGATCGAGCGTAATCTCGTAGGTCTTGTCGGTCTCCGCAACGTTGGTCTGCGGGGCAAACCACTCCTCGCGGCCTCCGTCGCCGCCGAAGAAATCGTTCCACAAGCGGTCCATTTCGTGGCGGAAGCCTTCGAAGAGCCGCGGAGTGTCGAGCAAACGCGGAACGTCCATCCAGCGCGGACCAAGAATATCGCAGGACATGAGCGACCGAGCCATCTGTGATCCTCCTTAAAACTGTGCAGTTCCACCCCGCTGACGCGCCTGAAGGCCGGCTCCCGCGCCGGGGTGGTTTGCCGCGAGAACGGCCGTCCGAAGTGATTCCGTCCAGGCCCGCCTCGATGGGCGTGACCTCTGCTGGCGACCACGGCTCGGGTCGAAGCCAAGTCCGTCGGCGTACGACGCCGGCCGTTTCGCCGTTTCTCTAGCTAAGCAACCGGCGTGCCGCCGAACACGCGATGGCGACTACCCCGCCGCCTTCTCGTGGGCATCGACGCAACCCGTTTTGTGGTAATGTCTTACGCTGAGAACCCTGTCCACCGGCCGATGACGCCGGCAACAGAATGCGCCCTCCGCCCTGTCAAGATGGCAGGTTTTCCTCAACCGTAGCTGCCATTTTGTTCGGTCCTCTCCACAGGCCCGTGGGCAGCCCCGCTCGAGCCTGCTTTGCCCGGCGTACGAGAACGGTTAAACTGGATAGTTTGCCATTTCCCCAAGAGACCTTGCCGGGCAGGGCATGAGCGAGACAGCCGGACCAATTGCGGTTTCTGCGGACGAGCTGATCCGCATCCGCGGGGCTCGCGTTCATAACCTTCAGAACATCGACGTGGACATCCCCCGCAACCGGCTGGTGGTCGTCACCGGCCCAAGCGGGTCCGGCAAAAGCTCGCTCGCGTTCGACACGCTTTACGCCGAGGGACAGCGGCAGTACATCGAAAGCCTCTCGGTCTACGCCCGGCAGTTCCTCCGCCAGTTGGAGCGGCCCGACGTGGACTTGATCGAGGGCCTCCAGCCGACCATTTCCATCGACCACCGGGCGGGCGCCAACAACCCGCGGAGCACCGTAGCCACGGTCCCCGAGATCTACGACTATCTGCGGCTGATGTTCGCCCGGCTCGGCCAGGCGAGCTGCTATCGCTGCGGGCAGCCGATCCGCCAGCAGGCGCCCGAGCAGATCCTCGACGCGCTGATGGCCCTCCCGGAAGGGACCCGCGTGATGCTCTTGGCCCCGATGGTCCGGGGGCGCAAGGGCGAGCACCGCGACGTGCTGGCCGCGATCCGCAAGGCGGGGTTGCTGCGCGCCCGGGTCGACGGCGAGGTGATCGACGTCGAGAATCCGCCGCAACTGGCCGCCCAGAAGGCCCATCACATCGAGGCGGTGGTGGACCGGATCGTGATTCGCGAGGGGGTCCAGTCGCGGCTGGCCGAGTCGATCCGCCTGGCCGTGAAGTACGGCGACGGCCTGATGGTGGCGGCCTGCGACGACCGCTCTTCCGGAGTAGGCCGGTCACTCCGTGACCGGGACCCGGCGTCACGTAGTGACGCCGCCGGCCGACCCAACGGCGCCTGGCGCGACCGCCTTTTCAGCACGCACTATGCCTGCCCGGACTGCAAAATCAGCTACGAGGAGCTTGAGCCGCGAACGTTCAGCTTCAACAGCCCGTACGGCGCCTGCCCGACGTGTGAGGGCCTCGGGGTCCGCGTGGAGTTCGACCCGGACCTGGTCGTGCCCGACTGGAGCCGATCGCTGGCCGCGGGAGCCGTCGCGCCCTGGAAGCGGTCGGCCTCGGCGATGCGCAAGGGCAGGCAGTTGCTCAAGGAATTCCTGGCGTCCGCCGGGATCCGATGGAACAAGCCGCTGGCGAAGCTGGACGCCAAGACCCGCCTGGTCCTGCTGCGGGGCGACGGCAAGCGGTTTCCCGGCGTGCTGGCGCTTCTAGAGAAAGAGTTCGCGACCACCGTCGATGAAAGGACGCGTCAGTGCCTGGAGGCCTTTCGCGGCCAGGTGCCGTGTGCGGAGTGCGGCGGCGCCCGGTTGCGCCGTGAGGCCCGATCGGTCCGCGTCGGCGACAAAGCGATCCACCAGATCACGGCCCTCTCCGTGGCCGCCGCCCGGGAGTTCTTTGCCGCGCTGGCCTTCGCCGAGGACGAGAAGCCGGTGGCCGAGCCGATCCTTGCGGAAATCACCGCGAGACTGGATTCTCTGGACCGCCTCGGGCTGGGGTATCTCACTCTGGATCGACCGGCCGATACGCTCAGCGGGGGCGAGTTGCGGCGGGTGCGGCTGGTCAGCGGCTTGGGCTCCGGCCTGGTCGGCACGTGCTACGTCCTGGACGAGCCCTCCATCGGGCTGCACGGCCGCGACAACCAGCGGCTCATCGACGCCGTGCGCCAGTTGCAGTCGCGCGGGAACACGGTCGTCGTTGTCGAGCACGACGAGACGATGATGCGGCAAGCCGACTGGCTCCTCGATCTGGGCCCCGGGGCAGGGCGGCACGGCGGGAGAATCGTGGCCCAGGGTCCCCCGGCCGGCGTGGCCTCAACCCCGGACTCGCTCACCGGACGCTATCTCTCGGGCGACCTCAAGATTCCAGTCCCGGCCCAGCGCCGGCGGATCAATAAGGGCCGCATGATCACGCTGGAAGGGGTGACGACCAATAACCTGAAGAACATCACCGTCCATTTCCCGCTCACGGTGCTGGTGTGCGTGACCGGGGTGAGCGGGTCGGGCAAGAGTTCGCTGCTGGAGGAGACCCTGGCCCGGGCGCTGGTCCGGCGCCTGGGCGGAATCGCGCAGAAGTCGGGCCCGCACACGAGCCTGCGCGGAGCCAGCCGGATCGACAAGGTCGTGCAGGTGGATCAGTCCCCGATCGGCCGCAGCCCGCGGAGCAACCCCGCCACGTACACCGGAGTGTTCGACGAGGTCCGCAAGGTCTTCACCAACACCCGCGACGCCCGGCGGCTGGGCTACAAGGCGGGCCGTTTCAGCTTCAACGTCAAAGGAGGCCGCTGCGAAGCCTGCCAGGGCCAGGGGCTCCGGAAGATCGAGATGAATTTCCTTCCCGATCTCTACGTGACCTGCCCCGTGTGCGAAGGAAAACGCTTCAATCGTCAGACGCTCCAGATCGGCTACCGCGACAAGTCGATTGCGGACGTGCTGGACATGCCCGTCGACGAGGCGACGGCGTTTTTCGAGAACTTTCCCGTCATCGCCCGCCTGCTCCAGTGTCTCCAGCAGGTCGGCCTGGGCTACCTGACGCTGGGGCAACCCTCGATCACGCTTTCGGGCGGTGAGGCCCAGCGCGTGAAGCTGGCCACCGAGCTGAGCCGCGTGGAAACCGGCAACACCCTCTACATCCTCGACGAACCGACCACGGGGCTGCACTTCGACGACGTGAAGAAGCTCCTGGAGGTCTTGAGCCGACTGGTGGACCTGGGCAATACGGTGATCGTCATCGAACACAACCTCGACGTGATCAAGACCGCCGATTGGATCATCGACCTCGGACCCGAAGGGGGCGAGCGCGGCGGGTACGTAGTGGCCACCGGGACGCCCGAAGACGTCGCCGCGATGGAGGGCAACCCCACGGGGCGGTTTTTGCGCTCGGCGCTCGAGGGACGATAGCGGGCGGCCGATGATGAATCGCGGCAGTCCAAAAAGAGATCGCCTCTCTAACGACGAGGAATCTCGCTCGGCGGCACATGCTCGCGAATCTCGACCGTGCGGTCGGCCCCGACGCCCCGCTGCCGGACAATCTTGCCGGAAGGGTAGAACTCCACGGCGACGTCCACGCTCGTCCGCTGGCCGAGGCCGAAGTGACGCTCGGTCTGGGCGAGCCCATAGTAGCTTGCCGCCGCCTGGCTGTCGTAGATCGCCACCTGCTCGAACCAGAGCAACTGCGGCGAGCCGGCCGCGCAAATGCGGATCTTGGCCCCGGCGGCCCCGCGGTTGCCGGCCAGGCCGACCGGCCGGACGTTGAGCCAGTGCTGCGAGGGCAGATCGTTGCGGTAAACGGCCAACCGCCGCCGGTCGCCGATCGCGCTATAGCCGACGACGTCCAGGTCGCCGTCGTGGTCGATGTCGCCGAAGCAGAGCCCGTCGTCAATCGACGAGGCCGCCAGATCGGTGATGCCCCAGGCCGAGTTCATGTAGGTGAAGTTGCCGCCGCCCGTGCCGCGAAGGATTTTGAGGAAGTTTTTGCCGTTGATGAGGATGTCGGCGATGCCGTCGTTGTCGAAATCGGTCACCACGGCGATGCCCCAGGACGCCATGTTGAACCGGCCCTGGACGCCCTGGATCGCCCCCTCTTTTTTGGCGAAGCGGCCGTGCCCGTCGTTGAGGTAGATTTCCAGGCGTTGGCGTTTCTCCAGGCAGATGAGGTCCAGGTAACCGTCCTGATTCACGTCGCCGGCGCCCTTGATGGAAACGCCCTTCTCGACCAGCCCGGCCTCGACCGTCACGTCGGTAAAGTGCAATTGGCCGTCGTTGCGATAGATGCGGCTATTGCCGTCGGGCTGGGCGTAGTGGCCCCACTCGGTCACGAGGTCGATCTGGCCGTCGCCGTCGACGTCCACGGGCAGGCAGAGCCGCTCGGCCTGGCCGCGGATGCCGAAGTCGAGCAAGCCGCCTCCCCGGGCGAATCCTCCTTTCCCGTCGCCGAAATCGAAGTGAATGCCGGTCCCTGAGCCGCGGAGCCAATCGACGCGGCCGTCGCGGTTGATGTCGATCACGGCCTGCCGGCGGGCCGTGTTGGTGCCGCGGGTAATGCCGGTCGGCTGGAAATCGAGCACGCCCGGCCGGGAACGGTTCCGCCACCACTGTCCGCCGCCGTCCTGATAGGTCATGGTCAAATCCACGCGGCCGTCCTCGTCGAAGTCATAGCAGAGGTGGACTTCGGTCGAAGGATAGCTGCCCGGCGCGAGTCTGAAGCGGCCCTTGCCGTCGCCCAGCGCGGCCACGGCCGGCCCGCTGCCGTGGGCGCTCAGGAGGAGATCGAGGTTGCCGTCGCCGTCGAGATCGACCAGGTGGACGCCGCTGAGCCACCACTTGGGATGCGCGGCATAGTGGTTTTCCACGATCTGGCCGACGCCCGACTCCGCGGTGATGTCGGTGAACGGGCGATTCGACACGGGTGGCTTCTCACCGGCGAGGGCACTGGCTCCGGCGCAGCACGCGAGCACCGCGATGAGGGAAACCACATGGACGGCCGATTTTTTTCTGCGTTTCACGTCGGCATACCTCTAGCAGCCTCGTAAAGCCCAGGGGTTGGTGGCAACCCCTGGGCTTTGAAGGATCCGTTAGCCCGCACCGCATCAGCCAGCCCGGACTACTTACCGAAACAAACGACTTGCCCGTTGCGAAGCGCGACGAGCACGCGTCCCTCGGCATCGACCGCGATGCCCCACCGGACCGGCTCGGCCGGGAGCGGTTGCTCCCATAACCGGCTGTTGTCCGCAACGCTTTGGGCTACCAGCGTCCACGGGCGGTTCGCTCTGGGCCGGCCCTGGGCACAAGATATCCGGGCATTGGCCGCCGTGACGACCGGGTTGGCCCAGGCGATGGCCGGATCGAACACCGGGGCTTCCGGCCGGGAGTAGAGCGGCTGGCCGGTCACCTTGACCTGCCCGCTGACCAGCGTGAGCTCGCGCCCCCGCGGAGCCGTGCCTCCCATGCTGTTCGGCGGCGGGTTGAGGCACTTGCCCGTGGCGGCATCGAAGATCCCCGGCGAGACCGTGTTACCGCCGGCAAGATAGAGCTTCCCGTCGTGCAAGAGCATCTCCCCCTGGCACGTCACGCCACGCATTGCGAACTCATCGAGGTGGCCGGCGGCATTGTTCTGCCAACGAATCCGGCCCGTGGCGGCTTCCAGGGCATAGACGTGGCTGCCGTCGAAGTCGTTGATTCCGGCCGCGCAGTACACGGTCCCCTTCTCGACGAGCACCCCGCCGGCCACGGGCCAGGTGGAAAGCAGGCCGTCGTAGAACCGGATCTTCCGCTCCGCCGGGGCCGCGCGGAATCGCCACAGGAGTCGGCCCGTGGCCGCCTCAAAGGCGTAGAGCCAGCCGTCGCCGGAGCCCACAAAAGCCCGGCCTTCGGCAACCGCGGGCGGGAAACGGATGGGGCCGCTGGTATAGGCCGTCCACCGCACCTGCCCGTTGGCCGCGTCAAGGGCCTTGACGATGCCGTCGCTGCCGCCCGAGAAAACCAGCCCGCCGGCGGCCACCGGCGCGCTCGGCTCGACGGCCTGAGTCGGCTTGGTCTGCCAGAGCGGGCGGACCTTCTCTGGGATCGCCGCGCGGCTCTGAGCGCTCAAGGCACTGTCGGCCCGATATGTCGGCCAGTCCGCGGGCGACGCGGCTAGCGATGTCGTCGGGGCGGCTCCGCCACTGGCGGCCTCCAGTCGCTCGGACTCCTTCGCGCTCTGGCCGAAGGCAAAGTCGCCCGCCGGGCCGCACGCGATCGCCCCGAACATCTGCAAATTGCAGTCGCACGCCCAGGGCACCCAGTAAAGGTGCCCATGGGCAATGACCACACCGACCTGGCACGACGGCCGCATGGCCGAGATCCATGCCGTCTTGCCGCTGGCCACGTCGAACCGGCCGGAGCCCTCATGGCCGCGGAAGAAGATGCTGTCGATGCTCCCGGTCGCGCGGGTGCAGGAGCGGCGCCGCGTCTGATACTTGGCGAGCACTTCGCCGGTGAGCGGATCAAGCTTCTTGGTCTCTTCGACCGAGTTGGCAGGCCCGATGGTGTACAGCCCGTCGTCGCGGATCACGATGTGCAGGTCTTTGACCGTGTGTCTGAAAAGGACCCGGCCGTCCGCGGCCGAGAGGGCGGAGAGCCACTGGACCTCCGGTCCGGCGAAGTAGAGGGCCTTATCAGTACACTTCAGGTACACGTTCGTTTTCCAGCCCTGGACCGGCCCCTGCTCCGGCCGGTACGGCCCGATCGCGCGGAAGACCTCGGGGTACATCTCAGCGGTGCGCTGCCAAATCACCTTGCCGGTCTTTGCGTCCAGGCACGTCAGGTAGCGGCCAAAATGGAAGCAGTAGATCCGTCCGGCGGCCATGCCCAGGGCGCGGCTGTCGATGAGCGCATCCTCCTGGTGCGTCCAAAGGATCTTCTTCGACTGGGGATCGATTGCCAACAGCGTCTTTCCGAAGCCCCAAAGCCGCTTCGGGTCGTTATAGCCCTTGGACATGGCATCCCACGGCCAGCCGTGGGCGGTGCGGCGCCAGCGGGCGTCAGGGTCTTGTTTCTCGTCCTCGCCCACCAGGGCATAGAGAACGCCGCCATCCAGAGCGATCCATTTCCAGAACGTGCCGCCCGCCAGGTCTTTCGGCACCGTGATCTCGTCTTTGACCTGGCCGGTGGCGGCGTCCAGCACCTTGCACGACTTGTCGTCGGCCAGATAGAGCACCGACGGCGTGGCAATCATGGTGCAGCGATCGACCATGAGCCCGGGCGTCAAGGGACGCTTCCAGAGCATCGTGCCGTTGTAGCCGTTCAGTGCAATGAGGGTGTTCATCCACGGTTCTTCGCGCTCGTGCCAGGCGACGTGCCCAAAGGCCATGAAGACCCGGCCGCCCGAGGCCACCGACGCCTGGGGCGCGGGGGCGTATCGCGGCTCGACAATGAACTGCGTCAGATACGGGGCCCGGGCCAGCCGGTCCCGCGACTGCGGATTGTTGTCTGGGCTGTGAAAGTGGTGCGACCAGTCGTCCGTGCCTTCCGGCAGCGGTTTGGTCCACTCCCTCTGCCCGACTACGGCCTTTCCTTCCGGCCGCAAGACGCGGCGGACTTCAGCCCTGGAAAGCGCCGCGGCATCGCCGAGCACGACCAAGGCGTCGGCCAGATTGTCGGCCAGGCCGATCCTCGCCGGCGTACCCTTCTCCACGAAGATCCGCGTTCCGTAGAAGCCCGCCGCGTCGGCAGCCTTGCAGGCGGCGGCGCAGTCCTCGGCCGCTGCAAGCTGAACGTACAGCAGCAGATTGGTCTTCTTAGCCAACTCGACGGCGAGGCTACAGTCCTTGTCGCCGAGCAAGGCGCAAACCCCGCGGCTTACGCCAATGCGCGGAAGGAGCTTCTCCGCCGTCACTTGCTCCGCCGCAATCGCTGTCCCGGCGAAGGTCGCCAACACGGCCACCAGACACAATGCTCTCTTTGCCATAAGCTTTCTCCTTTCGCTTAAACAAGACTCACCGCAATCGCGGGACTTCCGAAGTCTTCAAGACTCTGGAAGTCTGCCGCGAACGACGCGCCGCGCAGGCGCGGCCGCAATATGGGAACACGCCGCGGGTGCGGCAGTTGTACTGCCGCACCCTTGGCCGTTTTCTTTGGTCTCTTGGCTTTCTGCGGCTTCTGGGGCGTTTGCTCTTGGAACCACTGGAGATTCACTTCGGCCGGCCGCGGCTTCTCAACGCTGAGAGACTGCCTGTCGCCGAAGAGCCGCTGCTGCTCCTCCAATCGCGTCACCAGTTCCTTGATTCTGCCGGCCTGCGCCGGGTCGCCCGACAGGTCTTTCAGCTCGTACGGGTCCTCCTGCAGGTCGAACAACTGCGTGCGGTTGATCTGCGGGTAGCGGATCAGCTTCCAGCGGCCGTGGCGCACGGCCCGCTGCACGTCGCGATAGGCCAGCAGGATCGTGTCGCGGACCTGCGCCGTTTCACCGCGGATCACCGGCGCGAGGCTCTTCCCATCGAGCGAGCCCGGGATCCTCGCCCCGGTCAGTTCGCAAATCGTGGGGAAGACGTCAAACAGGTAGGAAAACGCCTCGGACGATTTCCTCCGCGGAATCCCCGGGCCGCTCAGCACGAGCGGCACGCCCATGCTGTGCTCGTACAGGTTCTGCTTGCCCATCAGGCCGTGGCTGCCCAGGGCGATCCCTTGATCGGAGGCGAAGATGATCATCGTGTCGTCGTACTGGCCGATCTCGCGGAGGCAGTCGAGGATGCGGCCGATCTGGGAGTCCATCGCCGTAATCACCGCATAATAGTCGCGGATCTGCCCGCGGAGGTTCGCTTCCGGCCGCGGCCAGGGGGCGAGCCGCTCGTCGCGGACCAGAAGCTCGCCGTTGTTGAAGGGATGAAACGGCTTGAAGCTGGGCGGCAGCGGAAGCTTCGCCGGGTCGTACTGGTCGAGATACTCCCGGGCGGCCACGCGCGGGTCGTGCGGATTGGCGAAGGCCAGATACATGAAAAAAGGCTTGGCCGTGGCGGTGCCGGTCTTTGCCTTCTGATAATCCTTGAGAAAGGCGATCGCCGCATCGGCAATCGTCCGGCCCGGATAGCCGGTCGTGCGGTCTTCGTTGTCCTGGAGATAATGGTTGTGAGCGAAGAGGGCTTGGATGGCGACCGGCGTGTTGCCCCGCTTGCCGTGGTGATAGGTGACGTAGCCGGCCTCGTTCATCGACCTGGGGAGATTGGGGGCGTCCTTGGGAAGACTCCGCACGGAGAACCAGGCCCGGCCGGTCATCAACATCTCGCGCGACGGCAGACAGACCGCCCCGCTGTAGCCGCCCGTGCAATAGGCGTTGCGGAACACCAGGCCGGTTTGGGCCAGCCGGTCGAGGTTGGGCGTCTTGATGTGCGGATTGCCCAGGGCGTGGATCGTGTCCTCCCGCTGGTCGTCGGTGAAAAGGAAGAGCACGTTCGGCCGCTGCTGGGAGGGCGAGGCTCCTGCCGAGCCGTCAGAATTGGCACTTGTCGCGGCCACGAGCACCAGCGCCAGCAGCAGCGTCGCGTGCCGGCGCTCCTGTTCAGCGAGTCGCATCGCGCACCTCCTGCGACCAGGTGGGGACAGCACGTGACCGGGCCTCCGCCGTGCCTCCTCCAGGTTGGTGCGGCAGTTGTACTGCCGCACCCGCGCCGGCATCATAGCCCCCCGGACGGTGTCAAGCAATGCCCGCTCCCGTGCAATGTGGGACCTTGCTGCATATTGCGTCCGCCGCGACGCCGGCTATCATGGGGGGCAGTATTCCGTTGGTCATTCCCTCCCCATTGAAGGAGCCAGTCATGAGCGATTCCTTGAGCCGACGCCAGTTTCTCGGAACCACCGCCGCGGGAGGCATTCTCCTCAGCACGCAACTCGGAGCAGGTTCCCTGATGGCAGCCGAAGGGGGCGCAATGCCGAAGCTGCCCCCGGCCAAGATCTACAGGATTTTTGCCGGCCGGACCGGCGACGACTACCTGACCCATCCCACCGAGGAACTCGCCAGGTTCGAGAAGTACTTCACCGACCTGGAGAAGAAGCTCGGCGACGTGAAGTTCCTGGGCGGCGAGATGATCCCTCCGGCGGAAGTGGGCCAGGTGGCCTCTAAGCTCAAGGACGCCGACGCCCTCCAGATCGTTCACCTTTCCCACCACGGTGGCGATGCCCCGGTGCTCAGCAAGCTCATCGACGTCGGGCTGCCCACGGCCCTCTTCTCGCAGCCCTTCAGCGGCCACGGCTGGATGTACTTTCCCCAGTGGCACAAGCAGGGCAAGAAGGTCGTGCTCCTGCCGACCAGTGACTGGGGTGAGATCGAGAAGGTGGTCGGCCTGCTCCGCGCCGCGGCCTGGATGAAGCATACGCGGATCCTCGCCGTGGGCAGCCCCCACGGCACGGCCGCCGCGTGTTCCGCCGACCTAGTCAAGAAGAAGCTCGGGGCAGACCTCGTGACGATCCCCAATGATCGCGTCATGGAGGCAATGAAGGCGGTCGATCTCAAGGCCGCCGAAGCCGAGGCCAAAGAGTACTGGATCAGCAAGGCCACCCAGATTGTCGAGCCCACCATTCCCGAAATCGTCAACTCGGCCCGCATGTTCCTGGCCGTCAAGAACCTCATGATCCAGGAGAAGGCCCAGGCGATCTGCAGCACCCACTGCATGGGCAATCCCCGCGGGTGCCTGACGTTCAGCAAGTTGAACGACCTCGGCCTGGTCGGGGCCTGCGAGGGAGACATCGACTCGACGCTGACCATGCTCATTTTCGCCTACGCTTTCCGCGTGCCCGGCTTCATCACGGACCCGGTGATCGACACGGCCAAAAACGCCATGGTCCATTTCCATTGCACCTCGGCCACGAAGATGGACGGCCCGGGCGGGAAGCGTCTCCCCTTCCGAATCCGCACGCAGACCGACAGCCGCGGCGGAGTGGCCCTGGAAGTCGAGAACCGCGTCGGACAGCCGGTCACGTGCGCCAAGCTCGTGAATCTCGACACGATGCTGGTGGTGCCGGGCAAGATCATCGAGACCAGCCGCAGCCCGCTGGCCTGCCGGACCCAGTTTGCCCAGAGCGTGCCCGACGCGCGGCGGCTGTTCCTCAACTGGGGCGCCGACGTGATCAGGGGGGGGGACACGATGACGCTGCTGCACCGCGCCGTCTTTTACGGCGACCATGCCAAGGCGTTGCAGGAGTTGGGGACGCTGATGGGATTCAAGGTGGTGGAAGAGGGCTGAGGGGAGAGAGTGAAGGATTCAGGGTTCGGGGTTCAGAGCCGGGCCGTGTCGGCCCGGTAGCGTCCTGGCATGAGGGATGAAATGCAATCCTTCCGCTCCTCGCTTTCCGCTCTCCCTCGTGGGGCAGGTTGCCAACCTGCCCCACTGGCTCGCCGCGCCTTCCTCCGCGCGATCGCCTGCGGCGCCGCATGTGCCGCGGGCGGGCCTCCCCTTTTCGCTGGATTTGCGCCTGGAGATCACTCGATGAGAACCATCGTCAGCAAAGGATTCGGCCGCATCGTGATCCTCAGTTTCGACCGCGGCGAGAAGCTCCGCGAGGGGATCCGCGATAAGCTGAAGGAACTCGGCATCCGAAACGCCGTCCTGGTGAGCGCCCTTGGCACGCTCGAAAAGGCCCGCTTCCACCGCATCAAGCACACGCAAAAGAAACCGCAGGACGAGGTCTTCGAAATCGACGGGCCGTTCGAGTTGGCGTCGATCGACGGCGTCGTGGCCGACGGCGAGCCGCACTTCCACATGACCTTCCAGGACCTGGATCGCGCCTACGCCGCCCACCTCGAAGACGGCTCGATCGTCTGCTACCTCGCCGAGATCGTATTGGCCGAACTCCCGGACGTCGCACTGGCCCGAGTCCGCAACGAGAACGGCGTCGCACTGCTGCAGGAAAAGAGGGGCGAGGGATGAGGGAGGAACCTGATGAGAGCCATCCTGTTTGAAGCACCGCGAAAGATCCGCCTCGTGGACGACGCCCCGAAACCGGCGCCCCGCGACGGCGAGGTCCTGGTCCAGTGCAAGTACATTGCCCTGTGCGGCACGAACATGGGACCCTATACCGGCGATGGCCGCTGGGCGAAAGGCCCGTGGCCGCCGCCCTTGGGCTGGCTCGGGCACGAAAACGTCGGCACGGTCGTCGAGTCCCGCGCGGCCGGATGGGAGCCGGGCACGCTGGTCCTGGCCCATCCCGACGATTACAACGGCTTCGTGGAGTTCATCGTCTCCAAGCCGGCCGGCTTGGCGCGGCTCCCGTCCCATGCGCCCGACCCCGCGGCACTGATCGCCGCCCAGCCGCTGGCCACCGTGCTGCGGGCCCTGGCCCGGACCGGCAACGTCATCAAGCAGCGGTGCGCGATCATCGGTCAGGGCCCGATGGGGCTGATCTTCACGCACCTCTTGGGCCGCACGGGGGCAAGCCAGGTGATCGCGATCGACAAAGTCGCGTGGCGTCTGGAGTGGTCGAAGCGTTTCGGGGCCACCGACGTGATCGATGCCTCGCGGGAAGACGTGGTGGAGGCGGTCAAGAGGCTGACTGGCGGCGGGATGGTCGATTTCTGCGTCGAGGCGGTGGGCAAGCCCGATGCCCTCAGCACCGCCGCTTATCTCCCGCGGCGCCAAGGGCGGCTCCTGGTGTTCGGCGTCCCGCACCACGACGTGCAGGAGTTCCCCTGGTATCAAACCATGGCCACCGAGACGGAGATCATCACCTCGATGGGCCCGCAGTGCATGGAGTACTTCCAGAATGCCGTGGACATGATCGTCCAGGGGCGCGTGGACCTGGCCGCCATGGTCACGCCGCGCATGTCCTGGGAGCGGGCGGCCGAGGCATTCGAGATGTACGCCAATCCGGAAAAGGCCGTTGGGTCGCTGAAGCTGACATTGGTGCTTTAAGAGAAAGGACCAATGACCAAGGCCCAATGGCCAATCAGCAATCGATCCTTCGGCCTTGGTCATTGGGTCTTGGTCATTGGTCATTCTGAGTCGAAGGCGTATGCTCCCCGAGACAACGGTCTTCCGCGACGGCCCCATCGACGGGGTCGTTCTCCGGCCGCTCAATCGGTTTGAGGACGCCCGCGGATGGCTCATCGAGTTGTACCGCGAAGACCAACTGGAGCCCGGCCAGCGTCCGGTCATGGCCTACGTCAGCCTGACGCTCCCTGGGGTCGCCCGGGGCCCTCACGAACACCGCGAGCAAACCGACTACTTCGCCTTCTTCGGCCCCGGGGATTTCAAGCTGTACTTGTGGGACGCGCGGCCCGGAGCGGCGACCTTCGGTTACAGATTGACGCTCCTGGTGGGCGAGTCCAACCCGCAGGTGGTCATTGTGCCGCCCGGGGTGGTCCACGCCTATAAGAATGTCAGCGCGGTGCCCGGCGTGGTGTTCAACTGCCCGAACCAACTCTATGCCGGCGAGGGTAAGAAAGGGCCGGTCGATGAGATCCGGCATGAGGACCGGCCCGGGAGCCCGTTCGCGATGGAATGACCAATGACGAAGGCCCGAGGACCAAGGACCAAGGACTTGGCGGTTGCGGTAAGAGCATGAGGATCGTGATCACAGGCTCGCAAGGGCAGTTGGGGGTGGAGTTGTGCCGGCAGTTTGGGGCCGAAGGGAGTGCCGGCCAGATACAGGCCGGCTCGGAGAACGCTTCGGAGTCGGGGAGCGTAACTTCAGAGCCGGGGCGTGTCGCTTCAGAGCCGGGGCGTGTCGCCCCGGTTGTCGGCCTCGATCTCCCGGACTTCGATCTCACCGATCGCGATTGCGTCCTCACCACGCTCGTGAGACTCCGGCCCGAGGTGGTCATCAACACGGCCGCCTTCACGCAGGTGGACAAGGCCGAGCAAGATCCGGCACTGTGCCGCCGCGTTAACGTGGACGGCGTGAAGCACCTTGTCGACGCCTGTCGCGAACTGGACAGCACGCTAGTGCAGATCAGCACCGATTACGTCTTCGGCCGCGACGCAAGCCGCACCGCACCCTACCGCGAGACCGACGAGCCCGGCCCCTTGGGCGTCTACGGCCAGACGAAGCTCGATGCCGAGCGCCTGGTCGCGCATTGGCCCAAGCACTTCATCGTCCGCACCTGCGGGTTGTACGGCAGACTCGGCCCGCGCTCCGCCGGGAACTTCGTGGCAACGATGTTGCGACTGGGCGCTGCGGGGCGTTCGCTCCGGGTGGTCTACGACCAGCATTGCACGCCGAGCTACGTGCCGCACGTGGCCCGGGCAATCCGCTTTCTGGCCGGCACCACGGAGTACGGGGCGTACCACGTTGTGAATACGGGCGCAACGACCTGGTACGAGTTTGCGCGAGAGGTTTTCCGGCAGGCGGGCTTGGACGTGCCGATCGAGCCGATCACCACGGGCGAGTATGGGGCGCTCGCCCCGCGGCCCGCTTATAGCGTCCTGGACGCGGGCAAGTACCACTCCCTCGACGGATGCCCCGCGATGGCTTCGTGGCAGGATGCGCTGACCGAATACCTCAACTTGCCTCCAGCGTAATGCCTGGGAACGGTGGGTGGGTTGATCGAACGATCGGGGCGTCACTCTCCCACGTAGGGGAGCAACGCCATGAAGCGGGCCTGCTTGATGGCGGCGGTCACGGCGTGCTGGCTGACCGCCGTGCAGCCGCTCTTGCGGCGGCCGATGATCTTACCCTGGCGGTTGGTGAGCCGCTTCAGAAGTTCCACGTCCTTGTAGTCCACGTAGACCGGCCGGGGGCGCTTGCCGTCCACAAACAAGGGGTCTTTCTTCTTGCCGCGGGCCTTGGCCTTGGCTCGTTTCTTCGCCGTCTTGCTGCGCGGGCCTTGTCCAAATCTTGACATAGGGGATAGGGATTATGGGCTAGGGGTTAGGGTTTCCTGGTTCGTCCTTGCTATCTGCGGGGCAGACCTCTTAGTTTACCGAACATGGTCCGCAACGCAACCCGGGGCTGACGCCGCTTCGGAGCTTTCGTCCACGCGGCTCTCCTGCCAGTCCACGCCGAGGATCAAGGCGTTGATCCCGGAGGCAATCCCCATTAGGGCGAGCTGATCCCCCGACTGGACATGACCATGCTGGACTCCCAGGGCTGCGGTAAGCGGCAGGGCCACCGAACCGGTGTTGCCGAGCCACTCCAAGGTGGAGTAGTCCAGGTCGGGGTTCAGCCCGAGGGCCTCGAACATCAGTTTCCGATGCACCCGGCCCACCTGATGGCAGAATGCCTTGTCAATCCCGTCGGCATCCCAACCCACGGTGTCCAGAAACCGGGGAAAGGCCTGCTTGGCCGCTTGGATTCCTCCTTGCAGGAGGGCCTCGGAGTCGGTCCACATCACGGGCCGCCCGACGCCACCGAGCGTCACGTCGCGCCCGCCATGGCACAGTTCACACGACTCGGTGCTGGCCCACCCCACGCCGCCCAGCAAGCGGTTGCCGGTGCGGCTGATTCGGCGGTCCATCAGGAGCATGGCCGCGCTGGCCGAGCCGAGGGTCAACGAGGCCATCGCCCGTTTCACGTCCGCACGGGAGAGGGACACGTCCTCATTGAGCGTGCGGACGGTGTTCTCCACCAGGGCCCGGCTGCTCTCCGTTCCGACGACGATCCCCGCCCGGATGTGGCCCAATTCGATCATGTTGGCGACCTGGACGATGCCGTCCAGCAGCCCAAGGCAGGCGTTGGAGACATCGTAGATCAGGCAATCCGGGCGGAGCCCAAGCTGGCGATGGACGCGGCAGGCCGTGGCCGGCTCGAGATAGTCCCGGCAGACCGACCCATGGATCAGGGCCCCGACTTGCAGGCGATCCATGCCGGCTGCGCGAAGGGCCTTTTCGGCGGTCTGGGCGCTGGTGCGGCTGGGGAGCGTGCCCCGGGGCCAGAATCGCCGCTGGACGATTCCGGTCATCAATTCCAGGCGACCCTCGGGGAGGCGCAGGCGGCGATACACCGGGGCCAGCCAGCTTTCAATCTGTTCCGAGGAGACTATTTCCTCGGGGACGGTACACGCAAAACTCTCCAAGCAAACGTTCTGGTATTGCATCCAACAACGGCTGATGGCAAAAAGGAGTGCAGTGAGGCAGGTCACGTGGGCCAGTCAAGGTGTTTAGCATAGCCGGCGGCAGCCGCGCGGTAAAGTGCGGTGGAGGGGAGGGGGAGACGGACACCTGGCGGCGCTTGGATTCAGCCCCTTTTTGCCCAAGGGAAAGGTGCGAGCGATTGTGGAGACCCACAACGCTGGCGCTGCTAGCAGCGCAACATGTAGGGGGATTGACGTGAGATGCCGCAAAATGTCGGGGGGTGTTGAATCCCGCTGAACCGCTTTCTAAACTGCCGCGCACTTGCGTTTCTTGTCACGGCCAACACTTCAAAACCCCTGGAGTTGCACGGTCTTAGGTTAAGGACAACCCCCGGTGCGGCACGCCAGCCGGGTCCGCCCGACCGGTGGCCAACCACTCGAAGACAGAGGCGTCAGGGACCGACGCGCCATGCCGACCCCGTGCTCCGGCGTCAGTCTGCCTAGCGGGCTTAGGGCTCAAACCCTGCGCCCGTGCCGGTCTTCCCGGGCCGCCCGCACCGAGCCTCGTTCACTGGTTTCCGGTGTTACCCTCAGCGGACACAGGATGTGTCCAAAGGAGAGTGCTCGATGAACGCCAAGCCTTTGATTGGGTTGAACGCGGACTATCGGTCGGCCAGGAAGGAGACCCCGTCGCTGAGTTATCTCTGCGCCGGCTACTACGACTGCCTGGTGAAGGCGGGGGCTATTCCCATCATTGTCCCGCCTCTGGCCGACGGGAACGATCTTGCCCGCGTTCTCAACCTGCTGGACGGCTTCGTGATGATCGGCGGGGCGGACCTGGATCCCCGCCGCGACGGTTTCATGCTCCACCCTTCGGTCCGGCTGCTCGATCCGCGCCGGGAGGTATTCGATCGGATGCTGATCGAGATCATCTGTCGGCGGCGCCTGCCGGTGTTCGGCATCGGAGTGGGAATGCAGTTGCTCAACGTGTGCCAGGGGGGAAACCTCTTCCTGCACATCGCCGAGGACGTGCCGCGGGCCCTGCCTCATCTGGACCCCATGGACCGCGCCCATCGGCACGCGTTGGTCGTTGAGCGGGGGTCGCTCATGGAGCGTGTCTACGGCGAAGGGGAGATCCGCGTCAACAGCATGCACCACATGGCGATCGACGAAGTGGCGCCCGGGTTCCGCGTCACGGCCCGGTGCCCCGACGGCATCGTGGAGGCGATCGAAAGCGTCCGGGACGACTGGTTTGCCTTCGGCACCCAGTTTCATCCCGAAGCCGACTCGGCGTCGGCCCTCGACCTGCGGGTTTTTGAGGAATTCCTGGTCGGGGTGACGGGAATCGTCCCCGTAGAGATGCGCATGGTCGCGTAAGGGGCCCGAACAGAACAGGTTCGGCGTCATGGCCGCGACTGTGCAATTACACCCGCCTTCGTCCGGGGATTTACGCCGCTGGGCGATCGGCATCCTGGTTTCGTCCGATTGCCGCCGGTTGGCGGCGACGATCGTTGCCTGCGCCGGCCGCGGAGTGGAACTGGAGCCGGGGATCATAGACGGCATGACCGCGGAGGTCCCCGCGGATGCTGCCGCCCTGTTCGCTCAGCTCGCCGAGCCCGGCGCCGGGCCAGCCCCGATCGACGCGGCGGATGCCGTGGCCACCCTGCGGGCGCGGCTGGCCGAACTCCAGGCCGCGGTGGTCAATGCCCTGTTGGGCCAGGCCGGGATTGCACCCGCCCAAATCCTGGCCATCGGCGTCCACGATCCCGGATGGTGGACCACCGCGAAGGCGAACCGCGTGAGCTATCTGGGGCTTTGCGATGCCGCCCGGCTCGCCGAACTGACCGGGCTCAGCGTGGTCGACGGCTTTCCGGCCCGCGACGTGGCCCTGGGCGGACAAGGCGGCCCACTGCCGGCGCTGGCCGAGTGGATTCTGCTCAGGGCACCGCTCCTCAATCGGGTCTTGCTCGATCTGGGACGCACGACCAGGTTGAGTTACCTGCCCCGAGCGGCCCATGGTCACGGCGACCCCCGGCTTTTCTCCTTCGACGTCGGGCCTGGGATGCGGCTCCTGGACCTTTTGGTCCAGCGGCTCACCGACGGGGAAGAGGCATTCGATCCGGGCGGGCGGTTCGCCGTGCAAGGGCGGCGGGTGCAGGAGCTGATCGACCACTGGCTGGACGATCCGTATTTTCGCCGGCCGCTCCCCCGCTGGCATCCGCGCGGGGTCCGGCCCGAGCGTTTCCTCCTGGAGGCTGTGCAGATGGCGGTTGAGCGAGGGTGGTCGATCCGGGACCTCCTCTGCACCGCGACCCACTTTGTGGCCGAAAGCGTGGCCCTGGCCATCTACCGGCGCATGCCCGAGGACGTGGCGGTGGACCAGGTTATTCTAACGGGGGGAGGGCGGCAGAACGGGATGTTGCTTCGCGAACTCGGCGGGGTCCTGCCGGGCGTCTCGCTGGTGCCGGTCGAGGAGGTGGGGATCGAAAGCGAGGCCCTCGGCGCGGCCTGCTTTGCCCTGATGGCCTTCTTCCACCTGGATCAGGTGCCGGCCAACCGCCCAGAGATCACGGGGGCCGAGGTCTGCCGCGTGCTGGGCCGGCTGACTCCCGGGTCCCCCCAAAGCTGGCAGCGACTCTTGTCCGAAATGGCAGAAGGCCGGCCCGTCGTCCGGTCGCTTCGCAGTGCGCTGTGAAGGGGCGGAAGCCGCGCCGAATGACGCGGGTTAATGGAGGTCCGCTGGGAAACGCGGTGATCTCGCCTGGCGGTTGCGGCGCAACCAGGCACCGCCCAAGCCGAGGCCCCCAATAACCGACCAGACCACCAGGGAGAGCGGTTCGGGGATCGGCGAGGTTGCATACTGGACGATATTCATCGTGCCGTCCACCGACATGTCGAACGGTTGGGCCGCCACGTACAGGCCGAACGATTCCCCGGGTTCCACTTCATTACCCGGCGTAAAGCAGAAGTCGACCTGATTGGGGTTGCTGGCCGGGGCGACCACGACCGTAGCGAGGGACGGCGCAAGCTCCGCACTCCAGTTGTCGCCTGAGCCGGTCACCAAGTACGTGCTCGGAGTAGCCCCGGAGCCAGCCGCTTGCCAATAGAAGGTCCCCGGAGGCGCGGTGAACGCGACGTGGTAATCGGTCCAGGTCGTGTTCGTTTCGTTGGTCACCAGTTCGACAATGCGGATTCCGTTCCACCCGTAACCGTCGTTGCTAACGAGGTTCGAAGCCAGGTACTTGAGATTGTAGTTCGCTGTCCCAAAGCTGTTGAGCGTCTTCTCGATCACGGTGGCGCGGGCGTATGCGAAATGTGTGCCGCCGGGATCCTTGAAATCGACGAACAAGTACGGATGCGCCGTGATCGTCGCATTCAGGGGCGGAACGGGTTCCAACGTGATGGTTGCCCACGCCGACGAGGTGACCAACACCGCGACCAACGTCACCAGTCCGACTCTCATCGTGCGGTACACGCTATCTCTCCTTTGGTGTGACCATACCACTTATGGCTTGATGACGCAAGGTCTGAGGTTCCCGTTATACCCTATAGGCCGCCGAAGCCGATTTCCTGACAAATAATCTCAAAAAATCCGCGGAGTTTTTTATGGGCATCCGGCAGCGGTCAGCGCACCATGCCCAATGTACTGCGGACGCGGGGCAAACTGGATGCTAGGGAGGCGGGGCAAACTGGAGAGCAGGGGTCGAGCTTGCCGATAACGAAAGCTGGCAGATCCCAGGTGATCCGACACGCCTGACGTGGCGAGTGGTAGGGCGGATTCGTAATCCGCCCTGAGATGGGGACGGACCGGAGATCCAGTTGAGGTGGGGATGGATTGGAGACTTGTCCGACTGGGCCGACGAACCGGAGATCCGTCCTACGCCATCCGCCACCCTAGGCGAGTCGGGCCACCTCGAGTCACAAGTGCTTTAAGAATCAGGACTTCGTGGGCGTGGTGATATGGTGAACCTGTCGATCCCCCACTATCTGTTGTTCGACTCTTCTCGCGGAGGTGCCGAGGCCGGCCACTGCCGATTCGTCCTCCGCTCCGCCGACGGCTCGGATCGTCTGGAGGCGGAGGCTTCCGAGCCGGGCGTCACCGGCGAACGCCTCGCCTTGCTGAGCATCGTGCGCGGCCTGGAGGCGTTGCAGCGGCCTTCCCGGGTCATCCTGGTTACCCCGAGTCCTTACGTCAGGGAGGGGATCCGCCGGGGATTGACGGACTGGAGGCGAAACGGCTGGCGGTGGGAATGCTTCGGTCAGATGGTCCCGGTGAAGAACCTGGACCTCTGGCAGCGCGTGGACCGGGCGATGCAGTATCACCAGGTCGATTGCCGCATGTACCGAATCGATTCCCCCCACCATGGCGGGACTCCGGAGGGAGGCACCGCCAAGTCCGCCGAAGGAGACGCGGTGAGTTCAATTGCCGCCCCAGGGCGCGTACAATACCCGTTCGGACGGTTCGCCATCCGCTTGGGCCGCTGGATCCTCGCCATTGCCGGTGGATGGATACGGCGGCTGCCGCCGGTGGGATGGATACGGCGGTTGGCGCCGGTGGGTAAAACAAACAGGGTGTAAGGAGGCTAGGGTGCGAACGACCGTCCCATTGGACAAGGTTGGACAACTAATTGAAGGACGCCACGAGAACCCCTTTGAGCTTTTGGGACCGCACGAGGTAAGCGAAGGCCATCGGAAGGCGTTGGCGGTGCGGGCTTATTTGCCGCACTCGACGCAGGCTTGGGTGGTGGACCCGTCGCACGTGGAGGCGATCCACCCCATGCGGCGGATCCATCCTGCCGGCCTGTTCGAGGCGATTTGCCCGGTGTCGCTGGCGAACGGATCGCGGTACATGCTTCGCGTGGCCGACGAAAGCGGAAAGAAGGCAACCATGCACGACCCGTACAGCTTTCCGCACCTGATGACCGACTACGATCTGTACCTGCTGAACGAAGGGAGGCACTGGCGGCTCTATGAAAGGCTGGGGGCGCACCTGCGGACGATCGACGGCGTGGAAGGAGTGAACTTCGCCGTGTGGGCCCCCAACGCCACGAGCGTGAGCGTGGTCGGGGATTTCAACGCCTGGGACAGCCGGCGTCACCCGATGCGCAAGCACATCCCCAGCGGATTCTGGGAGCTGTTCGTGCCGGGGTTGGGGGAGGGAACGCTCTACAAGTTCCATGTCCGCCACCAGGGCCAGGTGTTTGAGAAGTCCGATCCCCTGGCCTTTGCCGCCGAAGTGCCGCCGCGCACGGCCTCCAAAGTGGTGGATCTGGACCGCTACCACTGGCATGACGGCGACTGGATGGCCCGCCGCCGGACCACGAACTGGCTGGAGCAGCCCCTCTCGTTCTACGAGGTCCACCTCGGCAGTTGGAAACGGCCGGGCGACGACCCGCACCGCTGGCTGACCTATCGCGAGCTGGCCCACCTGCTGGTCGAGTACGTCAAGGAGATGGGCTACACGCACATTGAGCTCCTCCCGGTGAACGAGCACCCGCTCTCGGCCAGTTGGGGGTATCAGACCGTCGGCTACTACGCCGCCACGTCGCGCTACGGCACGCCTCACGACTTCATGTACTTCGTCGATTCCTGTCACCAGAACGGCATCGGGGTGGTCATCGACTGGGTGCCGGCTCATTTCCCCCGCGACGGCCACGGGCTGATGCGGTTCGACGGCACCGCGCTTTACGAGCACGCCGACCCGCGCCAGGGCGAGCACCGCGACTGGGGAACGATGATCTTCAACTACGGCCGCCACGAGGTCCGCAACTACCTGACGGGCAACGCCCTGTTCTGGTTCGACAAGTACCACGTCGATGGGATCCGCGTGGATGCCGTGGCCTCGATGCTGTATCTCGACTACAGCCGCAAAGAGGGCGAGTGGCTCCCCAACCAGTACGGCGGCCGGGAGAACCTCAGCGCGATCGCCTTCATCAAGGAGTTCAACGAGCAGGTCCACTTGCAGTTCCCCGGCGCGCTGACCATCGCCGAGGAGTCCACGGCGTGGACGAGCGTCTCCAGGCCCACCTACGTCGGCGGACTGGGATTCAGCCTGAAGTGGAACATGGGCTGGATGAACGACACCCGCCGGTACATGCACCACGAGGCGATCCACCGCAAGTACCACCACGACGACCTGACGTTCAGCCTGATCTACGCCTTCCACGAGAACTTCGTGCTGCCGATGTCGCACGACGAGGTGGTCCACGGCAAGGGGTCGCTTTTGGACCAGATGCCGGGCGATCTCTGGCAGCGGTTCGCCAACTTGCGGCTCTTGTACACCTACATGTGGACGCACCCCGGCAAGAAGCTCTTGTTCATGGGGGGCGATTTCGGCCAGTGGAGCGAGTGGAACTACGACGAGAGCCTCCAGTGGCACCTCCTGCAATGGGAGACGCACCAGGGCGTGCAGAAGTGCGTGGCCGATCTGAACCGGCTCGTGCGCCGCGAGAAGGCCCTCCACGAGGTCGATTTCGACGGCCACGGCTTCTACTGGATCGACTGCCACAACTGGGAGGAGAGCACGCTGAGCTTCGTGCGGCGGGCCAAAGACCCCAACGACTTCCTGGTGATCGGCTGCAACTTCACGCCGGTGCCGCGGCTGAGGCATCGCCTGGGCGTGCCCAAGTGCTGCTGGTACGAGGAAATCTTCAACAGCGACTCGATGTACTACGCCGGGAGCAATCTGGGCAACGGCCCCGGCGTGATGGCGCAGCCGATCGGCTCCCACGGCCACGCGGCGTCGATCGAGGTCTGCTTGCCGCCGCTGGCGGCGGTGGTCTTCAAGCCGCGCTGACCGTGGTTATTCCTCGAAGTCCGCTTCCGTGCGGCCTCGGGTCGGCTCGCGGAGCCAGCGCAATCCGGCCTTCGTTTCGAGTTGCTTTGTCCATGCCTCGCTGGCCGCCTCCCGGTCGAAGAGCGTCGCCTGGATGTAGGCGGCCCAGGGGGAGGCTACAAACTCCTCCCACAGCGTGGTCTCCAGCGGCTGGTGCTTCACCACGTGAACCACGTACACGATGGTTTGGGGCTGGTTCCAAATCCAGCCCACGCCGCCTTGAGGCATGGCAAAGAGGTGCTCCATGAACTCGTTGCCCAATCCGGCCAGCGGTTTCCCGTCCGGTCCCTTGACCTGGCTCAATCGCGGCGGCTCCTGGGAGCCGGGGAAACCCTCGGTCATCCACGTAAAGGCCTCCGGCGTCAGCAGGACCGTCCCGGGCCGCTTGTCGATGACCTCCTTGAGCGGCTTGTGACTCTCCTGGGCCTTGACCGCCAGGGTCTCCGCCTCCTGCCGCGCGATTTCTCGGGCCCGGATCAGCTTCCACGTCCGCACTACGCGGCTGCGGACCCCCTCGTCCTCCCAGTCGGGGACTTTCTCGGGGTAGTCTTCCGTTTTCCAAAAGAGATACTCGTTGCCGTCACTGTCCTGGGACGGCATCGCCTGATAGACGCGGATCTGGCCGAAGGCGCGCTGCGCGAAGGGGATGTTCCCTTCGACTTTGGACTTCCCAATGTCCCATTGCTCGGCCTCCGACTCGGAGAACGGACCGATGCGGAAGGGCTTCAGGCCGTTCACTCTGGCAATCGGGCCGACGTCCGGCGGCTCCGGCGGGCTCTCCTGCTCCTTCTTCTTCGGCTCCAGGGCATCGTAGGCCATCCACTCCTGCTCGAATTTAGCCATTCGGTCCTGAACGGCGGCAAACGCCGCGGCAATCTTCTCGTTGGCCTTTTGCCTGGCCAGGATGTCGCGGATCTCGTCCTTGACCTTTTCCAAGGGCTGGAGCTCTTGCTTCGGACGCGGGGCTGCTTCCGGTTTCTCGGCGGGTTTCGCGGCCTTGGGTGTTGCCTGCTTTGTGCCCGGAGCTGCGGCCTCGGGCTTGGGCGCTGCGGCTTCAGCCTTGGGCGATGCCGGGGCCGCTCCCGGCGCCGCCTGGGTTGCCGGTGGCTTGGGAGGTTCCTTCTTCTCAGGTTTCTCTTGCTGGAAAGAGACCAGTCGGAATGCGGTTTCCGAGCCGTTCTCACTGGACGATGTCTTTGCCGGGGCCTTCTCGGCCGGGCCCGGTTTTTCCGCGGGGGTCTTCCCCGGTCCGGGCCTCGGCGGCTTCTCGGGCAAGACCTTGACTGCCGGGAAGACCCATCTTCGGAACTCGTCCTGGTGGTCCTTGTAGTAGGCTTCAATCGCCGCGTCGGTCACCTCACGGGGACTGAGGAAGGCCTTCAGGTCGGCCTTGAAGTACTGCACGGTGATCCGGTGCGGCTCGCGGAATCCCGGCTCGGGGGAGTTGGGGTCTGCCCGCTTGTCCTTGTACTGCTCGAAGAGCGCTGTAAGTTCCTTCTCTTCTTCGTCCGAGGAGGGATCGGGGACGCGGGCGATGAGCTTCTCCGCATCGATCGGCACGGCCTCGATCTCCGCCTTGCGCCTCAAGCGAAGGAAGTAGTCCCACCGCTGGGCGGGCGTCATGCCGGCCAGGTCCACCCTCAGCATCTCGCGCAGCCGCATCGCCGACAGCTCGCTGCGAATGATGTCGAACAGCGCGGACTGAGACAGCCCGATGCCCTTCAGCAGGTTCTTGATTTGGCCGGCGTCCACCCGGTTCCCGTGCAACTCGCTGAGGAAGCGGTTGATTGCCGGGTTTGTGATGGTGATTCCCATCTCGCCGGCTTTCCGGCTCAAGAGCCACGTCTCGACGACCGATTCCTCGCTTGCCGGTGCGAGCTCGTGAATCCTGCCCCCGGAAAACAGGAACAACCGGCCCGCGTAACCCATCAGGAATCGTCGGCCTTGGCGCTCTTGCACGAGCCGCTGAAGGTCTTGCAGGAAACCGAGCCAGCGTCCGCGCTGGTAGAGCAAGTTGCTGATTTGGCTTTGGCGGAGGTCTCCATACTTCTTGGTGGTTACGACGATGTCGTCTTTCCTGCGTCCTCTGACTTGGAGGATATCTGCGACGACAGGTAGGAAGACGAAGGAGAGCATGGCCAGCAACGTCAGCACGGCGAGCATCACCTTCCTGTGTCTGCGGAACGTCTTAATCGGACTAACCATGCACTGTTCCCTTCTGCGGAGGGGGTGGTCGGCCGAATTCGGCTTGACAAACCCACTGCCGCGGTATTATGAGTGTCCCTCTCTCCTGGAGCCTGCGGAATCCGAAGATTTTAGGAGGGTTCGTCGTAAATTCAATCCCAAAAAGGGGTTCGCCACGCGCCAGACCCCCGCCGTCGGCCGATAGGCTGCCCGGAAAGGTTGCAGGAGGGACTGCCATGTCCCGCTCGCCATGGAGGGTAGTTCTGCACAGCCGCGGGCGTGTGTGCCGCAGGGGTACGATATAGTATGGCAGGCGGCTCCTGGATCGATTTCCTCACTCTGGAATCCCGAATCGAACATGGCCAAGAAAGCACGGACCCGAGAAGGCACCTCGCTGGTGATCGTGGAATCGCCCGCCAAAGCTCGGACCATCAGCCGTTTCCTCGGCCGCGGATTCACCATTGAGGCCAGTATCGGCCACGTGCGGGACCTCCCGCAAGGGGCCAAAGAGGTCCCCAAGGAATTCAAGAAGGAGCGGTGGGCCCATCTGGGAGTCAACGTGGATCAGGGCTTTGAGCCGATCTACGTCATTCCCCGGGGCAAGCTCAAGCAGGTGCGCAAGCTGAAAGAGGTCCTGCGGGGCGCCAAGGATCTTTACCTGGCCACGGACGAAGACCGCGAGGGGGAGGCGATCAGTTGGCACCTCTGCGAAGTCCTCAAGCCCCGCGTGCCGGCGCGCCGGCTCGTCTTTCACGAGATCACCAAGGAGGCCATTCTCGAATCTCTGCAGCACCCGCGCGAGATCGATCAGGATCTGGTCCACGCCCAGGAGGCGCGGCGGATCCTCGATCGGCTCTACGGCTACGAAGTGTCCCCCCTCCTGTGGCGAAAAGTCGGGCCAAAGCTTTCCGCAGGGCGGGTCCAGAGCGTGGCCGTCCGGCTGATCGTCGAGCGCGAGCGGCAGCGCATGGCCTTTGTCCCCGCCAGTTTTTGGGACCTGCTGGGGATCTTTGCCAACGACCGCGGCGAGACGTTTGACGCCACGCTAGCCTCGGTCGCCGGGCGCAAGCTTCCCGCCAGCCGCGATTTCGACCCCGCGACCGGGAAGATCAAGGACCTGAACCTGCTCGTGTTGAACGAGCCGCAGGCGCAGTCGCTCGTCGAGCGCCTTGGCCGCGCGGAGTGCCGCGTGACGGACCTGGAGGACCGGCCGTACACCAGCCGGCCTTATCCCCCCTTCACCACCAGCACCCTCCAGCAGGAAGCCAACCGCAAATTCGGCTTCACCGCCCGGCAAACGATGGATCTCGCCCAGAACCTCTACGAGACCGGGCACATCACTTACATGCGGACCGATTCGACCAATCTGGCACAGGTCGCCATCGGCGCCGCCCGGGACCTGATTGCCCAGCAATACGGCCGCCAGTACCTGCCCGACGAGCCCCGCTTTTACCGCACCAAGGTCAAGAACGCCCAAGAGGCCCACGAGGCGATCCGGCCGGCCGGGCACCCATTCGAGCTGCCCGAGGCCGTGCGGGGAAAACTCGCCGGCGACGCCTTCCGACTCTACGACCTGATCTGGAAGCGGACCATCGCCAGCCAGATGGCCGACGCCCGCGGCCACCGGGTCACGATCACCGTCGGGCTGGGCGACGCCGCTTTTGAGGTCAGCGGCACAAGCATCGAGTTTCCCGGCTACCTGCGGGCGTACGTCGAGGGTTCCGACGATCCCGAGGGGGAATTGGCGGACCGCGAGACGGTGCTGCCGGCGGTGCACGTGGGCGAAGTCCTCCAGTGCCGGCATTTGGAGCCCAAGGGGCACACGACCCAGCCGCCCAACCGCTACAGCGAAGCCTCGTTGACGCGGACGCTCGAGGAACTCGGCATCGGCCGCCCCAGCACTTACGCCGCGATTATCGAGACGATCCTCAACCGCAAGTACGTCTTCAAGCGCTCGGGCGCCCTGGTGCCCACGTGGGTCGCTTTCGCCGTCTCCCAGTTGTTGGAGGCCCATCTGCCCGCTCTGGTCGATTACCGCTTCACGGCCGAGATGGAAGACGAGCTGGACGCCATCAGCCGCGGCGAAATGGAGCACATCGACTATCTGAATCGCTTCTACTTCGGCAACAAACACCCCGGCCTGAAGCAGCAGTTGGCCGACAAGGTGGAAGCCATCAACGCCCGCGACGTAAACCGCATCCTCCTCGGCAAGCCCGAGGGAAAGTCCGGCGACGCCGCGGAGATCTACGTGCGCGTGGGCCGCTTTGGGCCGTTCCTGGAACAACGGGACCGGCGGGCAAGCATCCCGGAAGACATGGCCCCGGATGAGTTGACCTTGCCGGTCGCCCAGGAAATGCTCCAGCAGGCCGCTCAATCCGAAGAGCCTCTGGGGTATTGCTCGCAGACGGGGAAACCGGTGTTCCTCAAGGTGGGGCGTTTCGGACCCTATGTGCAGCGGGGCGCCCCGGACGGTGAAGAGAAGCCCCAAAACGCATCCCTGCTTCGGGGCATGAAGCGCGAAGACGTGACCCTGGAAGTCGCGTTGAAGCTCCTGTCGCTTCCTCGGCAACTGGGCCTCCACCCGCAGACCGGCGAGCCGGTCGTCGCGCAGAACGGCCGCTATGGGCCGTACATCAAGTGCGGTGCCGAGACCCGCTCGCTCCCATCGGAGCTTTCGCCGCTGGACGTCACCCTGGAACAGGCCCTCCACCTGCTCGCGCAGCCGAAAGGCGCCCGGCGCGGAAGCCGTCGCAAGGAACTGCTGCGCACCTTCGATCCCTCGCCGGTGACCAATCAGCCAGTGCAGTTGTTCGACGGCCGCTACGGCCCGTACGTCACCGACGGGACCACCAATGCCTCCCTGCCCCGCGGCATGACGCCCGACGGACTCACCTTGGCACGGGCCTTGGAACTCTTGGCCGATCGTGCCGCGCGAGGGCCCGCACGCCCGACGGGGCGCGGCCGGGTTCCTGCCAAGACGGCCAAGAAGGCCCCCGCTCGAAAGACGGCCAAAAAGAAGACCGGCAAGAAGAAGGCCCCGGCGAAACGACCGGCCCCGGGCCTGCCCAGCGCCGACCTTACGGCGATCAGCGGTCAGACCCCCACGAGCGCTCAGATGGCCGAAAGCTGATAGCTGAGTGCTGAGAGCTTCTCCTGCGTGCGTCTATTGCCCGGCGTCCGAGCCGCCTTGATCGGCGTCCTGTACGGTTCCGGCGTTGCCCACCGCCACGGCAAAGGCGACCGCGTGCGAGCGGGAGTGGGAGATGGAGATGTGGACCAGGGCGATGCCAAGTTGCCGGGCGACCTCGCGCGCCCCGCCGGTGAGCACGATCACCGGCTGCCCGCCCGCCTCGTTGCGGACCTCCACGTCGTGCCATGTGATCCCCCGCCGCCACCCGGTGCCCAGGGCTTTGAGCACGGCCTCCTTGGCCGCCCATCGCCCCGCAAAATGCTGGGTCGCCTGCTTCCGGCTCCGGCAATAGCCGGTCTCCTCCGGCGTGTAGACGCGGTCGATGAACAGTTCGCCGTGGCGCTCGATCATCTGCGCGATTCGCAGGCATTCGGTGATGTCGGTGCCGATTCCGAGAATTCGCATAGGGTCAGGCGTCCAGATCGATGGATCCCGAGGGCGTGGTATCGTTGTCATCCTCGCCCTCCGCTTGCCCCTTCGCGGCCGACTCATCAAGTATCTCCTGGATCCGGTTTCGTTCCGCCGGGCCAAGCCAAATCGGCCCTGCCGCATGCTCGCCGTCCGTCTGTTCCCAGGACAACGAAAAACCCGTCGGACCGCACCCGCCCGGACAGTTGATCAGACGATATCGGGCGCCGCGGATCTCGCCGGTCAGTGAGAGGCCCGCCACCGCGGCCAACTGCCGGGCCGTGTCCGGGTCGATCCGGCCGCTCCGCGTGGTGTGGTACCACTTTCGGCACTGGTTGCAGTAAGGGAGCCGGGCCGCCGTGTGTACCAGGAGCACCGCCGGGACGAAGATCAACAAGCCGGACAGACCCCAGACGAGCCAAGCCATCCCGCGACGGGCGGTCCACTTGCCGATCGGCAGGCCTCTGGCCGCGCTCCGCTCCATGAACTCCACGAAACTGTCCGGTGGAAGGGCGTCGGCGTAAGCGTCCCCGAGCGAAGGGTCTTTCAGGAGCAGGTACTTCTGCGGTTCCTTGCGGACCCGCTCTCGAAACCCCGCCTGGACCCGCCGATAGGCAACGTAGTGCTGTCCCACGGCCGCCAGCGAACATGCCAGGAGGGCCCCCAAAAACGCGGTCCCACGATGGCCCACATGGCAAATCCGTAACAGGCCCACTAGCATCCCCCCCAAGATAACGCCGACCATCAAGGGAAAAAGGATCAGCAAGGGGCGAAAGTACCCCTGGGCCACTTCGGCCGCCAAGGCGACCAGCACACCCAGCGCTGCGCACGGGGGCAGCCAGCAAACCAACTGTCCCGCGCGAAGACGCCCCGGCTGAGGGGGCTCCAAGCTCGACCGGCTCTCGCTGGCTTGCGCATCCATATCGTTCATGCTAGTCAAAGCCGGGGAAACTGGCGACACCACTTCGCCTCCTTGACGCCTTACGAGAATAGGGGGTATGGTAGCCGAGAGGCCCAATGGACGCCTTCTATCCCCCAATGGTCTTCCCTGATGCCCCCACTCCTGATTGACGTTCGTGCCGCCGACGACCCCCGCGACGTGGTCCACCGGGGCGCTCAGGCCCTCGCCGAAGGGAAGCTGGTGGTTTTTCCCACGGAAACGGTGTACGGGCTGGCGGCGCGGGCACTCGATGCCGATGCCGTGGCCCGCTTGCTCGAGGTCAAGGGCCGCAAGGAAGGGCACCCGCTTACCCTGGCGATCCGCAGCGCCGTCGAGGCCTGGGATTACGCCCCCGACCTGAGCCCCTTGGCCCAGCGCCTGGCCCGCCGGTGCTGGCCAGGTCCCATCACCCTGGTGGTCGATGACTCCCACCCGGAAAGCCTGGTCCGTCGGCTGCCGCCTAGCGTCCAACGGGCCGTTTCGCCGCGCCAGACGCTCGGACTCCGGGTCCCCGGGCACCCGACCGTCCTGGACGTGATGAAAATGGTGGTCGGCCCGCTGGTCCTCACCAGCGCCAATCGCGGCGGCCGAGCCGAGGCCCAAATCGCCCAGCAGGCGATTGCGGCGCTGGGCGACGATGTGGACCTGGTTTTGGACGACGGACCGACGCGCTATGGGCAGCCTTCGTCCGTGGTCCGCGTTTCGGGGAAGGAGTTCGAGGTTCTGCGGGTGGGAGCGGTTCCCGAGAGGACGCTCAAGCGGTTGGCCGGGGTCGTCATCCTGTTTGTCTGCACCGGGAACACCTGCCGCAGCCCGATGGCCGAGCAATTGTGCCGCCAAATCCTCGCCGAGCGGTTGGGCTGCGCCCCGGCCGACCTGGAGGACCGCGAGGTCCAGGCAGCCTCTGCCGGGATGGCGGCCATGCCCGGCGGAGGTGCCACGGAAGAGGCGATTAGCGTCATGGCAAACCTCGGACTGGACTTGCGTCACCACGTAACTCAACCTCTCACCGAGGCCGTCGTTCGCCATGCGGACGTGATCTTTACGATGACGCGGGCCCAGCGGCAAGGGATCGTGACCGAGTGGCCCGACGCGGCCGAACGGACTCGGGTCCTCGCGGCCTCCGGCACCGACATTCCCGACCCGATCGGGGGACCGCTGGAACGGTACCAGCGCTGTGCGGAGCAGATTCAGGACGAGCTTCGGATCCAGCTCGGCCAGTTGGACCTATAGGTTCCGCCGGGTAGCCGGGGCGCTGGGTGCCATGCCCATGTCCGCGTGGGCATGTTGTTGCCCGGCACAGGGAGCAAGCGTCGCCATGGCACCGGTCGCGTGGGAAGGGTTTGAAACTCGTCCTGGCAGACCGGTCGGATGGACCGCTGCAACGCCGCGCGGGACCGTCACGATCGTAGCGGATTTCCCGGCCGCGGATTGGCGTTCTCCAGCCTGGGAGCCGGTTTCCTTATTGAAGTCCTTAGAGCCCTTGGTAAAGTCGAAAGAAGGAGGGCGGCTTCGCGGCTCTGAAGCGTAAGGGGGGCCGAAGCCTGCCCGCGGCAAGCGACTGACGGGGACTGTTTCCATGGCCGATTCGCCTCATCCGCAAGGCAGCGAACTGGAAGAACTCCTGCGCAACGCCGAGCTCCGCGACGAGTTGGAGCCGTACTATGACGAGTCGATCAGCCGGGTCAATGTCCACCACCTCCCGTTGACGGTCGAAAACGAGTATCTGGCCTCGATGCTCGCCTGGGAAACGGCCCCCATCCTGCCGATCTACCGCTGGTTCGACCCCGAGCTGCGGCCGCCGCGCCCGAACGTGCTCAGCGACCGGGACCTGCACGACATCCTTTGGGACATCATCCGCAAGCTGTACGAGAAGCGGATCGTGCTGGATTTCACCGATCATCTTTCCGACCGTCAGTTGTACTGCTTGATCTACCGTCACATCCTGCCCGCGCGAGGGAAAAAGATCGACTGCGGAACCAACTATCTCCATTGGGACTGCGCCGGGGCGAGCGGCGACCCGGAGGTCTGGCTGCGCTATTACGCCACCGACGACGAGCGCGAGGCATGGGCCGACACGTACCGTCAGCCTCTCCCGCCGCGCTGCAAACCGCCGTTCCCGCGGTCGCTGCCGCGCGAGCCGCTGTAGTACGATCTTCGAGGGAAATCGTCGCTGCCGCCTCCCCCACACAGGGGAAACGTCAAGCCAATGCCGTCCTCCGTGGACTCCTTCTACCGCGTTTTCTTTACCTTCGGGCCCTCTGGGAAATCCGCCCAAATCCGCCCGAAATGCCGTCCTGCGGGTCTCACTGACGCCCGCTCCCATCGGTCCGCCCGTTCACCTGGTAGCCCGTCCAGCAGACAGCGCCTCTTCGCGCCCCTGACGGGGCCGTGCGTTCCCGTGGGGCAGGTTGCCAACCTGCCCGGAGCCAACGGGAGTCTTGGACAGCAGGGCAGGTTGCCAACCTGCCCGGAGCCAACGGGAGTCTTGGACAGCAGGGCAGGTTGGCAACCTGCCCGGAGCCAACGGGAGTCTTGGACAGAAGGGCAGGTTGGCAACCTGCCCCACGGCCTCCACGCCCGCGCGACTCCGCGCTCCGCCTCGCCGCGGCACTGCTTCTTCCAACCAGTGGCACACCACGCTTGCCTCCCGCCGCCAAACAGGGGCTCGCAGGCGTAGGGCCGGCTCTGTCGGCCCTTCCCGACTGGTCGTCCCCGGTTGGCGAACACGCGAATAACCCGCGCGTCCTAGCTATCTTGACGCCGCAAGCCAAGCAAGTAGAATCGACAGGCGCCAGACTGGTCCGGGGGCCGTCCACCGCGTTGCCGGTTTCAGCGTCCCCGCGAGCCTTGTTCAGCCGCGGTTGCCGCCGTTCACCGCTGACGGGGACCAGTCGTTTACGCCCCGGACTGGGCCACGGCCTCCTTCGGAGGGCTGAAGCGATGGCCTCGTTCACCTGCACGTGCGGCAGAAGACTTCGGGCGAAAGCGAAGTATGCCGGCCGGCATATGCGATGCCCGCAATGTGGCACGATGGTGACCGTGCCCGGCGAACGTGCCAGCCTCAGCGTGCGCCAGACTCCGAAAGGGACCCCGGAAACGAACGGTCGCGCCTCGGAGCCGAACGAAAAGGCGCCCGTCAAAGAACCTCTTCACGCGACATCCGCGCCCCCAGCCGCGGAAGACCGGCAGATCGCTCCGGCGCCCGCCGGCGAGCCCGGCACGCGACCTCCGCGGGAATCCAAGGTCCCGGAGCCGGCCGCCGTTCCGGCTGCGGAAGATGCCACGTCGCATCCGTACGGCCCGTACAGCATCGTCCGACCTCACGCCCGCGGCCGGAATGGGCAAGGTCAGCGTGGCCCGCGACGAGCCCCTCAAACGCGAGGTGGCCCTCAAGGAGCTTCTGGACAGCACGGCCGAAAGCGCCGGCAGCCGCGAGCGATTCGTCGAGGAGGCAGAGATTACCGCGAAGCTTGAGCACCCGGGCGTGGTGCCGGTCTACGCCTTGGGCATGGACCGCCAGGGAAGGCCGTTCTACACGATGAGGCTCGTTCGCGGGAAGAATCTGGAGGAGGCGATTGCCCGGTACCACGAGTCGCGTGATCCGGGCGGTCTGCGGGACTTGGTCCGCCGCTTCGTCATGGTCTGCCAGACGATCGCGTATGCCCACACCCGCGGGGTCATCCACCGCGACATCAAGCCGTCCAACGTCATCCTCGGCCCATTTGGCGAAACCCTCGTGCTGGACTGGGGTGTGGCAAAGCCGGTGGTCGATGGCGAGTCGCCGGACTCCACTTTGGGCGACTTGGCAGAGCTCTTCCCGGACCGGGCGGAAGTGACGGCCCCGGGCGAGTTGCGGGGCACGCCGCCCTATATGTCGCCGGAGCAGGCCGCGGGAAAGACCGCCGAGATTGGCCCCGCGTCCGACATCTACACGCTGGGGGCCGTGCTCTATGAGCTGCTCACCGGCAGGCCGCCGTACAGCGGCGGGTCGTCCGCCGAGATCATTGGGAAGATCAAGTTTTCGCCTCCGCCAAGACCGTCGAAATGCCGCCCCGGCGTGGCGCGGGCCCTGGAAGCGATTTGCCTCAAGGCCATGGCACGCGAGCCGGGCGACCGGTATCCCGATGCGGCGGCGCTCGCGCAGGACGCCCAGGACTGGCTCGACGATCAACCGGTGAGCGCCTTTCGCGAACGGCTTGCGGAGCGGGTCTTTCGTTGGGCCCGGCGGCACAAAGCCGCGGTCACCAGCGCCGTGGTCGCCGTCGTTTGCCTGACGGTCGTCCTTTCCGTGGCGGGGATAATCGTCGTGCGCGAGCGGGCCAGGGCCGCGGCGGCCGAGCAGCTCGCCGAAGACTACGCCCAACAGGCCGCCGACGCACAACAGCAGGCCCAAGAGAAAGAGGCGGAAGCAGCGGGCTTGGCCGAAGAGGCAGAAAAGGCCCGGGCCGAGGCTGCCGACGCCGCCCAGAAGGCCGCCCAGGCGTCGAAGGAGGCCAGCGACGCCAAGACCCGCATCGCCCAACTCGACGCCGAGCTGAAACTCAAAACCGCCGAGGCCACCGAGCTCAAACAGAAGATCGAGCAGGACCGCGCAGCACTCACGGCTGCCGAAGTCCGCGCCGCCGCCCAGACGGAGCGGGCCCGCGCCGCCACTCAACGCGCGGAATCGCTCGAAGAGCAGGCCGCCGCGCTACGCCGCGAAGCCAATGACCTTCGCAACCTCGCCGAGCAAGCGACTGAGCTGGCGCGGCTGGCGATCGCCCAAGCCACGCCGTCGGCAGCCGTGCCTCCCGATTTTCCCGACGAGCCTTCGCCCGCGCTCGACCCAAATGCCCCGCCACGTGCGGTCGCCCCATTCGACGCCGCCCAGGCCAGACAGCACGAAGAGGCCTGGGCGAAATACCTGGGCGTTCCCGTGGTGTACACGAACTCGATCGGCATGAAACTCGTCCTTATCCCGCCGGGCGAGTTCGACATGGGTTCGACCCAGGCGGAAATCGAACTGGCGGAGAAGGAGCGACAGGAAGCAGACTCGAGCGCTGTGGCGCTGGAGTACCTGCGCACCGAAGCTCCGCGCCATCGCGTACGCATTACTAAGCCGTTCTACTTGGGCATGTACGAGGTCACTGTGCGCGAATTCAAGGACTTTGTGCTCGCCGTGGGCTACCGCACGGAAGCGGAGGAGGACGCCGGGGGTCGTGGGGCGGGTTGGGGCTATAATGTAGCGTCGCGCAGCTTCCAGTTTGGTCCTAACTACTCTTGGAGGAACACGGCCTTCCAACAGCGCGACGACCACCCCGTGGCGGACGTGACTTGGAACGACGCGGGCGAGTTCTGCGAGTGGCTCAGCCGCAACGAAGGAAGAGCCTACCGCTTACCGACGGAAGCGGAGTGGGAGTACGCCTGTCGGGCTGGTTCCACTACGACATATTCGGGTGGCGATGACGTGCGCTCGTTACAGGCCACAGCGAATATCGCTGACGCTGCCTGCAAACGCCAGATCTCCGGCACGACGTGGGCTCACCCGTGGGATGACGGGTTCGCCTTCACCGCCCCGGTAGGGAGCTTCACGCCGAACGCGCTGGGCGTGTACGATATGATCGGGAACGTTTCTGAGATGTGCGCGGACCGGTGGGCTGCCGACTATTACGGGCGGTCACCCCGTTGTGATCCAAAGGGCACACCTCGCGGCCATCTTCGCGCCGGCCGGGGCGGTACCTTTTACTCCGATGCTTACCGGTGCCGGTCCGCCTGGCGCAGCTTCGGTTGGGCACCAGTGTCGTGGGCGTCGAACGGCTTTCGCGTCGCGTGCGAGGTCGGCATTGCGGGGCGAAAGCCCTCCAGATGAAACTGCGTTGTGTTGACAGAAGAGTCCTCCCTGGTACCGGAATTACGAAGCGCCAGGCCGCGCTCCCGAAGTGGCGCGTTGCTGGGGCTGCGCCCCAGCCTACTACTCAACCGCTCGGGAGTTCCTGCGCCTGGCGTCATCACGCCCCAAACCGCGCTGCCGAAGTGTCAAATCTCCGTCGATCCGGAACTCCAGAAGGCCCTCGACGAGCTGCGAAAGAAGAAGCAGCCATAGGGCCGGCTGGGCCCGATGGCACGTAGCGGCGATCCGCAAGCCGCCCCGCCCCGGATGTCGATCCCCGGGCCTGTTTGCCAAGCAGCCGGGGGCTAGTACAATACGTAAGATAGCCTCTCCCCATAGACTGAGGGTAACGACGAGAATCGCGTCAGGGAGCCTTTCCCGGAGGGAGTCCCCGTGGCCAGCCGCGAGCTTGAGCGAATTCGCAACGCGATCCTCGACCACCGATACACGTTCACGGAACACGCGTATGAGGAAATGGACGCGGATGACCTCGATGCCCTGGATGTCGAGTCGGCGATTCTTACTGGCGAGATCGAGAAGGCGTTGCCGATGGATCCGCGCGGCACGCGCTACGTTGTTGTTGGAACGGCCACGGACCAGGAAACGCCGGTCGGAGTGGTGGTACGGTTCGTTGAGGACGATCGACTGCTGATCATTACCGTATACGAGGTTTCGTGAGGCGACCGTATGTACAACTTTTCCTGCGAGCACTGCGGCGGCACGGTGCGCGAGCGGCGGGTCGATCGCGAGGCGATGCGGCACAAAGGAAGCTTCGTGATCCTCGAAGACGTGCCCATCGGCGTTTGCGACCAGTGCGGTGCGAGATACTTCGATGCCTCGATCCTCCGGCGCGTCGCCGAGATCGGCCGCGGCGCGAGTCCGCCGCCACGGACCATCGAAGTGCCCGTCGCTCCCTATGCACCGGCCTAACGGCCGAGGTTGCGAAGCTCAAAGCCGCGCTCCCGGCGGCGGTCCATAGCCAGGGGCGCAAGGCCTCGTTGTTACGCACAAGTCGCTGTGCAGTTTCCCGTCCCGGAGGGACGTGTGATAGTAGCCCAGCAGTTCACTGCTGGGAAGATAGGTAGCCAAGGGAAAACCTCAAGTCCCGGAGGGACGATCGAAAACGTCCTTTCGGGGCTCGTTTCCAATCGTCCCTACGGGACGAATACTTGTTCCAAGCAGTGGCACAACGCTCTCGACGCCTTTGGCGCCGTGGGGCAGGTTGGCAACCTGCCCCGGGCCACCGGGAGTCTTGGTCAGTAGGGCAGGTT
>Ga0315280_10001266_pt1 | contig 43820 bp, 29 predicted proteins | sample YL17G06_40_MG_FD_203697 | JGI IMG/M metagenome (GOLD analysis project Ga0315280, IMG submission 203697) | Sediment microbial communities from Yellowstone Lake, YNP, Wyoming, USA - YL17G06_40 | ecosystem: Environmental > Aquatic > Freshwater > Lake > Sediment | place: USA: Wyoming | collected...
GGAGTTGGGCCCGAATACGAAACTGGGCGGATCCTTAATGGTGATGTCGATCATCGGAGGCGCCGTGTTCCCCCCCATCGAGGGACTGCTGTTCCAGGCGACCCGGAGCATGGCCATGGCGATGGCGGTTCTCCTGGTCTGCTATGGATTCATCACGCACTATGCCTTCATCGGCTCAAAGGTGCGAATTCTCCATCCTTCACGATAAGCATTCAGGGTTCCGGTTGACGAGGTTCAGCTCCTGGTGAATCATCGTGATTCCCAACCGCTCGGCCTGTGGGCGGGAATGCATTTCAATGTTTTGCCCTAGCCAGCGGGTTTCGCCGTCCTCGCGCGCCACTTCTCTCTCCAGGATCCTGACCAGCGTGGATTTCCCCGCAGAATATGTGGGGATCTGTGCCGCACACCCCGACCGCCCTTACTTGTACGACTACCTCTTGTGGAGGCACTTCCGGGTCAGGAACTTCTCGAGCCGCCATTCGAGCAACATCTTCGAGGATCGCAGCCTTCATGTGTCCAACGTACTCGCTCAGTGAGGATTTCGGCTCTTGCCGCAGATGGCTGACCGCCCTTGGCCCGAATCAGACACTACCCGCGAGGATACTCTCCATTTCGGCGGCGGCATGGTGCAGCGCGTCGTCAACGCTCCATTCCCCGGTCATACCCTTCTGCAACGATCGCCACAGTGCTTCCTCGATTCCGGGGTACTGGGGAAAACGAGGGGGCAGCAGCATGTGGGAGTTCACGGTTTGTTCAAGCAACTGAAGCCGCTGGCCCTCCAGAGAGGCTGGACCCGTCTCGGACCGCAGTCGGTTGTGGACGCTTTTCAAAACAGGCAAGGCCCCATGCTGTGCCTCGTGCCACTGGGCGTCGGCAGAGGTCAGGAACTTTAGCAGCGCCTTCGCGCCTTCCTCATCTCGCACGCTGGTGGGAATGGCGAAAGCATGGCCGCCGGCGTACACCCAGCGCTGGCCAGCAGGGCCGGTGGGGTAGAGTGCCACATGGAATTTGCCAACCACCCGCGACTGGGCAGGGTCGCAGTAGCGATGAAACCCGCCGGGCCAATCCGCCACTAACGCACACCGGCCTTGGAGGAAGAGTCCCGCGACCTCGTCATAACGCATCTCCGGCAACTCCGACGGCGCCACCTTGTCCACCACGTACAACCGATGGAGAAATCCGAGTGCCCAGCGGCCAGCGTGATCCAGAAATCCCGGCCTGAGATCTGGCCGAAACAACTTTCCGCCTGCCATGGCCACCAGTTCGAAGAACGTACCAAAGAGCCCGCTGTCGCGCCCAGGAAAAACGAAACCATAGAGTCCTGGGGGACGCGTAAAGAAGACGGCGACTTGGGCAAGCTCTTCCCAGGTTTCGGGAACATGCAGCTCGCGACCGGTAGCTTGGCGAAATTTCTCCTGCTCGCTGGGGTCCTCAAAGAGGTCGCGCCGGTAGTGGAGCAAGCGAACGTCGATGTTCCGCGGAACGCTCAGGAGCCAGCCTTCGACGCGGCTCATTTCGAGGACCGAAGGGATGAATTCGTTCAGCTCGCTCTCACGGAACCAGTCGTCCAGCGGGCGAAGAAAGTGTTTCTGTGAGGGCGCGTACTTGTTGTGGGTGGAGATAAGGTCGTAGGCACCTTGGTCGCTTCGATACGTCTCGTCGAGGTGGGCGTTCAGCTCGGGATGAACGAGCCGTGCGGCCAGGTGCACACGGCGCCCGGTTCGCTTCTCGAATTCCGGAAGAAGCTCATAGAGAGGGTCGTACATCGGCCCGGCCACGAAGGCTACGTTAAGCGCTCTGGGTTCGGGAGCGCGCACGAAAAAACCGCGTTCAAGGTTCTTATTCACGGGCCCTTTTTAATCTTCCAGATCCCGGGTCGTAAGTCGCCCTTCCTTCTGGAGCCGCGCAAAGATCTCCGCCGTCTCGCGAATGCCCTCCTCGAGGGGCGTGCGCAGGACGTCTCCGAGGTCGCGCTGCAATGCGCTGTCGTCCAGGTCGGTGGCGATGGGCAACGGTTTACCTTGGGCTTTAATGAGTCCCCGGGCGCGGGGAAGAACCCGCTCCAGGATTGTGATGAATTCGTCGATGCGGACGACGCTCCCCCGTGGCGTGTAGATCTTCGCGCCGCGAAGATCAGCCTCGGCACAGCGAATGAAGATCTCGGCGATATCCCGCACGTACTGCACGTCTGTGCTGCCGGTGAAGCGAATGGTGTAGGGACGGCCAATGACGGAGGCCTTGATCGCCTTGGTGGGTCCCGACGAGATACCTTGGTCTCTCCCCACCCCGTAAACCGCCCAAGGACGGATTCCCACGCTCGAAATGCCGTGGTTCAGAAAGTGCACGCGAGCATTTCCTTCGTTGCACTGCTTGAAGACTCCATAGTGCGTTCCAGGCAGGAGGGCCGCACCCTCGGGGACGGTACCGCCGCCGTAGAACTCCTCCGGACCGAACACCGCCGCGGAACTCGCGTAGACGATGCGTTTGACAAGATCCCGCCGCATGCGCGCCACTTCAAAGACATTCAGGGTGCCCACCACATTGATCAGGGCGCCACGGGGAGGATCAGCCGCACACCCGGGCACCTGAAGACCAGCCAGGTGAACCAAGTGCGTGATGCCGTTGCCTGCCACGGCACGGTCAACGTCACCAAGGACCGTCACATCTCCCTGGACAAAGGTTACGCGTTCCAGTTGCTCTTCCGTCAGTACCGCATTCAACCGGCCGGAACTGGTGTCGATATCGAAGAGGTAAGGCCGGTCACCGCGCTCCACCAGATTCTTGACTATCCATGCGCCGATGAAGCCCTTGGCGCCGGTAATGAGATAGCGGATTCCGAGCGGCGGGGCCGGGCCTGCCTGATTGTCCTGAGCCATCGTCTGGCATTATATGAGTTAAGCAAGGCGAGTCAACGAGCCAATTCAAGCACGAGTGGGGCAGCAAAAATACCGCTCCGATAGTTGCGGCGGCCGGAGATCTGAATGCGTGCACTCCGCAGACGTCGCCGAGATGCATCTTCGCCGCGAACAACGTCGCGACGGTCTAGAATGGCCTGCCTGAACCCTGGCGGAGTGTAACGATCCTGTCAGGCTGAATGTTGTTCCAGCTTTCGTTGGACCCGTCCGGCCATTGCACGAGCACAGCTCGAATATCGGTTTTCGTACCGAGGCCGAAGTGCACCCGAACGTCGTTGGCACTCTCGTAGCTTCCGTCGGTGTGGACGCGTCGCCACACCGGCTCTTGACCATCGGCCACCGCCCCCACCCGAGCGCCGATTCCAAATCGATTGCTCTTTGCTCCTTCGAGCCGCACCTGCAACCAGTGCTGGCGGCTCCCGACTTCGTTATGCAGGAGCCGGGCCTGCCCGTTGTTGTTGTTGACCACGATATCGCTGGCGCCATCGTTGTCAATGTCACCGAAGGCCGCCCCGCGGCTGACCTCCATAAGCTGGAAAGCCGGCCCGGCGAGGTCAGTCACTTCTCGGAATCTCCGGTCTTTCCCCTCATTGTGAAACAACTGTTTTGTTTGAGCGAAAGGATAGGGAGTTCCTCGCTGGGACTCGACGAGCGTGACGGCGCCATTGGCGATGAACAGGTCCAGCAGGCCGTCATTATTGTAGTCGAAGAACTGAACCCCGAACCCCGTGGAATTGAAGGTTGCTTCTCCCAAGCCGTACTGGGTGCTTACATCGTCAAACAGGCCCTTCCCGTCGCTGCGGAACAAGGTGGCGCCTTCCCGGCTGAGGTTCGTTACCAGCACGGTCAGACCGCCGTCGTTCTCGACGTCGTCAACGGTGACCCCCATCCCTGCTTTGGGAAGCCCCGCCATGCTATAGGCCAGTCCGGCTTCAAGCGCCCCTTCTCGGAACGTGCCGTCGTCCTGGTTCAACCAGAGCTGATTCGCGGCCGTATCGTTCGTAACGTAAATATCCGTCCGCCCATCGCCGTTGAAGTCCAGGCAGATGACGCCCAGGGCTGGACCATAAGCAGATCCGATTCCCGAGGACTCGGTGACGTCAATGAACTTTCCGTTGCCGAGGTTCTTGAACAGACGGGAAGGCACAGCCTTATATGCGATCGGAGTACAGTAGTCGAGATCACCGGTGGGAGCGTAACAGCGCTTGTTGCCCTTAGTTGTGAAGTCAACATAATTACATACAAACAGATCGAGATAGCCGTCGCTGTCGTAATCGACCCAGGCAGCGCTGGTGCTCCAATGGGGATCATCCACCCCTGCTTCGCGAGTCATATCGGTGAAGGTCCCGTCCCCGTTGTTGTGGTACAAAACGTTGTGCCCGAAGTTCGTGACATAGAGATCCTGGAACCCATCGTTGTCATAGTCGCCGACTGCCACGCCCATCCCATAGCCGACGTGGCCGACTCCAGCCTGCTCGGTAACGTCGACGAATTGAAGCTTTCCGGCTTCGGCGAGCATATTGCGAAATAGCCGATTTCCTGGCTTCCAGCCGGGTGGTGGGGGAAAGATTGACTTCTTGTTTTCCTCGAGCGTCGTCCCCTGGAGAAGGTACACATCGAGGTCTCCATCGTTGTCATAGTCGAACAGGGCGACTCCGGCGCCCATAATCTCCGGCATGAAGTACTCACCCGTGGCGCCAATGGAGTGATGGAAGTTCAGGCCCACTTCCGATGCGACGTCGCGAAAGATAGGTATTGGTAGAGAAGGAAGTTCACGTGCTCCACTCATCGGGGCGATGATGCAGAGCGCGAGGAACGCCGTATGTGTGGCGCGTCTGGTCAAGTTGGGTAACCTTGTTCTTGTCCGCAATGTCCTGAAGACTCTCTACGAACTGCCCCTGCGAGAATCAGGGCCAGCCGCTTCCAACCGCGCATGAAGTGGTGTATGCGGCTGCATCCACAGCGCCTGGGTCGCCGCATAGCCAATTCCTCGCTCGATGCCACCTCACCGGTGGTTCTCCTCCTGCTCCAGGATGCGAAGGTCCCTGTCAATGCTGTTCAGCAGTTGCGTCTGGCTGCGAGCGGCGGCCTGCTCGCGAGCCTGGCGAAAGTATTTGAGGGCACTTTCCCGGTTGCCGACGCGCGCGTAGGTGGCCGCCAGAGCATAAAGATAGCGGGGCGTGTTCTCGTCCTCCGGGGTGAGCGTCCTTAGAAAATGCTGGATGGCCTCGTCGTATTTGCCCTGATTCACCAGGATGCGGCCAGCATGGAAATGCGCCAGGCGATAGTTGGGCCGATTCGCGATAGCTTCTGCGTAGTGTCGAAGAGCTTCCTCGAGCTGCCCCTGCTGCTCGAGCAAGTATCCGAGGTTGTTGTGCGCTTCGGCATAGAACGGGTTAACTCGTAGCACCTCCCGAAACGCCCGCTCAGCTTCCAGGTTTTTGCCCTGCTTTAGGAGAAGTACGCCGTAGTTGTAATAGGCTTCCGCCTGGTTTGGATTCAGGCTCACCGCGGCTCGGTAATGTTGCTCCGCCTTCTCAAACTGATCCAGCCGCCCGTAGAGTGAAATCAGGTTGATGTGAACCTGCACTTGCTTCGGGTCAATCTCCAGCGCCTTCTCCTGTTCGGCGACGGCCTCCTTGATTTTGCCAGCCTGTTCCAGGGTGACGCCCCGGCGCGTGTGCCCAAGAGGTCCCAGGTTGAGATCCTCCACGGCGCTACGCAACGGGTCCTCGACCCCCGGGACCCCGGTTCTACTTTGTTCATAGAGTTTGAAGTGTTCCCGGACTTTTTCGCTCGCGCCGACCTTCCGATATGCGAGTGCCAGAGCGTAATGCGCAGCGCCGTAAGGCGGAAACAGTTCACAAGCTTTGCGCAAGGACTCCACGGCCGCAGCTTCATCTCGGCGCGCCGAATAGATCCGGCCCAGGCCATAATGGGCGGCCGGCAAGCCCGGATACTTTCTCGCGAGAGCTTGATAAATGCTGCCGCTCTCTTCCCATTTTCCGGCGGCAAGAAGGGTCTCAGCTAATTTCAACTGCGCAGGCAGGTACCTGGGGTTCAGCCGCAGCGCTTCGCGGAGCGTCAATTCCGCCTCGCCATATTTCCCGAGGGCGGCCTGGACCCATCCTAGGTAATAGGCCCATCGAAAGGAGTTAGGATCGAGCAGGCGCGCGCGCTGGTAGCAAACGGCCGCGGAATCGTATTGCTCGTAGGTATCCAAAATCATTCCCAGCTCCCCACTGGCGTTGGCGCTTCTCGGGTTCGCCTGCGCTGCGCCGTAAGCCCGTTGTACCTGCTCGCGGACGGCTGGGAAGAAATTGATCATGTTAATTTGGGGGAGTTCCGGCAGCGCCGGGGTCTGCCCGGCCAGAGGAGGCAAGCTAACCGCGAGAGTGATGAGAGGTATTAGCGGGATTCTTCCCAACATGGGCGCATTGTAAGGTGGAGACTGGTCGCAAAATCAAGTCGCGATTTCTCTTGGGTCGGCGACGCGTGGGCCCCCACGACGCCGGAAAAGCCGCAGAGTTAAGAGACAACTCTGCGCTACCAGCCGAGGACGGATATGAGAAAGAAAAGGGGCCGCGCTTTCGCGCGACCCCTTTCCAGGTCGAAGGCGGTTCAGGCGCTCAGAAGGCGAGCCGCAAGCCGAAGCGGAACTGGCGTTCGTCGATGCCCTCCCGGGCCATGTCCCACACAGAGTTTACGATCATGAAATCTTCCCCATCACAAGGGCACGTCCAGCCATCTTCCGGGGTTCCGAAGTGTGGCGTGTTGGTGAAGTTGAACGATTCCATCCGGAACTGGAGTTTGAAACGCTCGGTGAGGGAGAATTCGCGGAACAGGCCGAAGTCCCAGTTGACGGCGCCCGGTCCGCGCAAGGAGTTAAAGCCTGACGTGCCAAAGCGCCTCTCTTCGACATCCGCATACGCAGTTGGGTCGTAGAAGGGGGCGCCAGGCCCGATCCCGCCGAGCTTCTTCACGCTAGCGCTCACTTGATCGGCGGTCTGGTTGCTTCCGGGCATATCCAGATTGCCGGACGCCCAAACGGTGAAGGGAAGCCCACTCATGAAGCTCATGAGGTTGTTCACCTGCCAACCGGCCACGACCTTCGAGAAGAACCCCTTGTCGCTCACCCAGCGTTTCCCGGGTCCGAAGGGTAGTTGCCAGATGTTCATGATCTGGAGGTTGTGGGTCCGGTCGAAGCTAGTCAGCGCCCGGTTCAAGTGCCAGTATTTTACCGCCTGGATCCTTTCCCACCCTAGGCCCCAGTCGCTGGCGTTGACCGCGTTGATGGCCTTCCCCCAGGTGTAATTCACGGTCAGTCCGAGGCCCTGGGAGAAGCGGCGTTGGAGCTGGGCCTGCAAGGAATCGTAGTGGCCGGTGCCGACGGGCTGGATGAAATCTGTCTCCGCATCCCTGCCGTATTTTACCTTCAAGGGACGGCCGGCCTCGCCGGCTCCAAGTTCCTGGCCCGCGTTCGCGTCCACGAAAGCGAGTTGCCGGATCGACCTCGTGGCTACGTACCCTACTTGTCCGGTGAAGCCCCAGCGGAGTTGTTTCTGAAGGGTGAAGTTCCAGGACTCAACGTAGCCGCGCTCGAACTTCTTGGGGTACCCCAAGAAAGCGTAATCGGAGGGGATGTCGATGATGCCGTTCTCGAGGGATGGAGCGGAGACTGGGTTAATCCCAGCCGGGAGCGCAGGGAACGACGGGGTCGAATTAGCCAGCCTGCGAAACGGAATGAGGTCATTTTCAGGCAGGAGGGTCTGAACGAGCAGTATCGGGTAATTGGCCCGTATTTGCTCCATGGCCTCATAAGGGTCGTTGGTAATGCCGAAGCCGGTCCGGATAACGAAGGTATTGGTAGCGCGATAGGCAAGGCCGATCCGCGGGGCGAAGAGCCGCTTGCTGACTTCGATCCCGCAATCCTTGGGAACTGAACCCACGCCGCAAACCAACATCTTGCCGGTCTCTAAGTCGTAACGCTCGATGCCCCGGTCAGGCCGCGTGGGGACCGGGAAGTACTCCCACCGGAGGCCATAGTCGAGGGTCAGCTTGGGGGTAATGTTCCACCGGTCGCGAGCATAAGCGCTGATTAGCCAGGCGCGGATATGGTACACATCGGGGACCTGGAGGGTTCTGGATGCAAAACCAGGCAGGCCCAGCAGGAAGGACGCGAAACTGTTTGCCCTGGATGAGTCGGAGACTTGAGCGCAGGTGTTGCTTGTGGAGTCCCACTGGACGCAACTCAGCGTGGGTCCTTCGGCAAAGTCAAACCCCCCTTGCGCGCCGTAGGCCCTGCCCAAAAATTCCGCCTGCGTGTGGTTGAGGCCCATGCGATACAGGTCCGTGCCAAAGCGGATGTTGTGCTTACCCTTTATCCAGTTGAAGTTCGCCACGTACTGGTGTTGGGGGTCGTGGCGGTAGTAAGGCATGAAATTGTTGACGATCCCCAGGGTGGCGAATCCTTCGATGTCGAACTGCGGCCAGCCGCTCTCGAATCGACGGGTGCCGTTGGTCCCCGGGATTCCAAGTACATCCCTACCAATGTTCGTGCCTAAACCCGGCTGCTCCGAACTTGTGCCCTGTTTCGCGTAGCCGAAGTGGGCGTCCATGATGAAATTGGGTGTGAAGGTGTAGGTGCCCATCACGGTAGTCCTGAACGTGTTCCCGTGTCCGTGACCTTCATTACTGGTGCCGCCGATCGGACGCCCTATCAGCTTCTCGCCGAAAACGGTCGGAGTGACGTCGTCGTAGTGCAGAAGACCGAAGGTGCCCGTAAAATTGAGTTTGGAAGTGGCGTTGTAGTTGACCTTCGCGTCCCACTGATGACGGTCGAAGGTGAAGGGCCCCGACACAAAGTAATTGTTGGTCCTATTCTCGCGTCCTGGCACGTTGGGGTCTGGCAGCAGTTCCAAGAGCTGGAGAGCAACTGGGTCCAGGCGGCTGGTAGGAATCATATTCGGGCAGCCGGCTGGATCAGTGCAGGCCGCGTTCACCAGGTCCGGGTCGGAGTAACCGGTGGGGAACGAGACAAATTGCGACCGGTTCATGCCAGGCTGCGGATCGGTGAGTTGGTCGCCCGTCGTGGGATCAAAAACGTCTGTCTCCAATGCAGAGGCCAATGCAGAGATGTCTCCATTTTTCGCCGCGGGTGTCGGCACCGTCACGCGTCTTTGCACGGCCCGGTGATCACCCGTCCCTTCGTAGCTCACAAAATAAAACAGCTTGTCCTTCTTGATGGGCCCGCCGATCGCGCCGCCATACTGGTTGTATATCGCCTTCGGTTTGTTGCCCGTATTAACGGCCGCGTTGTCGAACTCCATCGGCCACGCTTTCAGGTAGTTGTTGGAGTTGTATTCGAACAACGAACCGTGGATTTTATTTCCGCCGCTCCTGGTCTGGACGTTGATTGCCGCGCCCCCTGCCAGGCCTTGCTCGGCGTCGAAGCTGTTGGTAACGACGTTGACCTCCTCAATCGATTCCAGGGTCGGAACGTAGGAAGTAACGTGCGGAAGCTGGACGTTGTACGCGCTCACGCCGTCGATGCGGGTATTGTTCTGGTTGTCGCTGGTGCCGTTGACGCTGAACTCCAGCGACCGCGAGGGGTTGGTCGGAATCGAGTGGGAATTCACCGGGGGTGTAAACCCGGGCAGGGCGCGATAAACCTGCTGATAGTTCCGCCCTAGCGGCACGGGCAGACTCGTTAGCTCTTGGGCGCTTACATCAGCGTGCACCTCGGACGTGTCGGTCTGCAGGACGGCGGCTTCCGCTGTGACCGTAACCGTCTGGCTCGTGGCGCCGACCTCTAGAGCCACGTCCACGCGCGTCACGCTGTTCAGCGTAACCGTCACCTCTTTTCTCTCGAAAGTTTTGAACCCGCTCTTGCTGACCTTGACGGTGTAAGTTCCGGTTTGAAGGTCGAGAAAGCTGTAGCTACCCGTAGGCTCAGTAGCAGCTTCGCGGGATTGGTTTGTCGCTATGTTCGTGATAGTGACCGTGGCCGCGGGAACGGCAGCCCCAGTGGGGTCCGTCACGTTGCCGACAATCGAACCATAGAGCACCTGTGCTTCAGCCCTTGGCGGCGCCATGAGCGCCAAGGAGAAGGCCACGCACAGCGAACTCCACAGCAACACAGATCTTTTTTGTGCGCAGGCTATGGGCATAGCAATCCTCCTCAAGGACGAGCTTGGGAAAGACCCGACGCAGCCTCATGCAAAAGGGGTGTCAACTCCTCAGGAGCAAACCCTTCCATGAGATATCTGAAACCTGTCAGAAGAACTCGTAACTACCCAAAACCGGATGCCTACATAATACAAGCAACGGATGCGGTGTCAAGTGTCAATTCGCCAGCCGTTGCTGCGGAGTCACTTACGGGGCTAGTCAAGCGGGATGGCCTTGGAGGAAGGGGAAGGCCCGTCCGCCTCAGCGGACGGGCCATACCAGAGAGTGCAGTAACGATACAGCGCCGTGCGCTACCAGATCAGCTTCAGCGCGAACTGCAACTGTCGGTTGTCGGCCGCCGTGTGCCCAATCGAGCCGAAGACACTTACCAGCGATTCGTTGACGACTGCTCCGGGAACCGGTCGCCCGGCCGTGTCGAAGTCCGGACAGCAGTCCAGTACAGGTTCAGGTATCCCGAAGACGGGGTGGTTGAGGAAATTGAAAGCCTCGAACCGGAACTGAAGTTTCAGCTTTTCCCTGAGATTGGTAGTCTTCATGGCGCTGAAGTCGAAGGTGACGAACTTCGGGCCGCTCGCGCTTACTAGGAAGGGAAGCGGTTGTACTGGGATCCTAAGACCGAGACCATCCTTGACCATGCACTGGCGTAGCGCACGCCCGGGTTTCGGGTCTGGGGTTTTGCTGGCGCATTGCCATGCGCTCCTACGCGCGCTGGGGAGCGCGAATGAGAAGCAGCACGCTCGCCGTGGCGAGCAGTGGGATAGTGGCTGCCGCGAAAAAAGCAGGGTAATAGGAGAACTTGTCGACGAGCCATCCCACGGCCAGAGTGAACAGGGTTCCTGCTAAACCTGCACCCAGCCCACTCAACCCAGTAACTGATGCGACCACGTCCTGCGGGAACAAGTCCGAGGGGAACGTCAGACCCATGGTGGACCAGCTCGCATAGCCCCATACCGCGAAGCTGATGAGGGCCAACGCCCAGTACGGGTTGTAGCTTGTTGCCGCCGGGATTCCGGCCAGGACGGGCAGGGAACTCAGCACGCAAACCCACTTCCGGGCGCGAACCACCGGCATGCCGCGCTTAATGAGGAAGCCGGAAGCAAATCCCCCGGTGAAATTGCCGATATCCGCGGCCACGAAGGGAAGCCAAGCAAAGGCCGCGATTTGCTTCAGGCTGAACCCGCGCGCATCACTCAAGTATTGCGGCAGCCAAAAAACATAGAACCACCAGATGGGGTCGGTGAGCGATCGTCCCAGCACGATGCCCCAGACATTCGATTGCTTAAGCAAGCTTAACCAGCGGCCTGCACCCTTCTGGGCCGAGACGGTCGCGGTGTCGCGGCCGGCCGCGATAAGCGCGCGTTCCTCCGCGCTCATGCGGGGATGCCGATCAAGGGGGTGGTACAGCACAAGCCAGAGGATCAGCCAGAGAAAGCCCAGGACGCCTGAGAGGACAAAAGCGTAACGCCATCCGAACAGGATTGCCACCCAGGGCACCGCGAGGGCCGCGATAGCTCCTCCTACACTCGACCCGCTGTCGAAAATTGCCACCGCCACGCCGCGCTCCTTGGCAGGAAACCATTCAGCGACGGTCTTGCTTGCGCCTGGCCAGTTGCAGCCCTCGCCGATACCCAGCATGAACCGGAACACACTAAAGGAAAGCACGCAATTGGCGAGGCCGGTCAGCATGCTCGTCACAGACCACCAGACAACGGCCAGCGCTAGTCCGAGACGTGTGCCGATGATGTCCAGCAGTACGCCGCCCACGAGCCACATGCCGGCATACGCAATCTGGAAGGCTGAGAAAATGCGGGAGAGATCGGTGTGACTCAGGTGGAATTGTGCGGTAATAACCGGGGCCAGGACGGAAAAAGTCTGGCGATTGATGTAATTGATGACCGTTGACCCGAACAGAGTCCAGACAATCCACCAGCGAAGATGTTTCAGCGGTTTCACGTGACTGAGCTCCCTTGGCAAGTAACCTCCCCGTCCGACGATCGGAGCGCGCAAGTTACCACAGGAATGGTGCCGACACTCACAGATTCTTCACGGTCACGCGCTTTACCAGCGAACGCATGGTTCTAAGATCTAGCCAGTCTGTCCTCGCTCCCAGCGCCTTGGCAGCGCCTGCCGCTGCCGCCCACCGCAGGGCCTCAGGCCATTCGGCCCCGTCCTCTCTCCATTTTAGAAGTGCGGCTGTAAAGGCGTCCCCCGAGCCGGTTGAGCTTCGGGGTTTCACCTCGGGCGGGAGCACCTGCCATGCGCCGGCAGCACTCACCGCCTCGGCGCCTTGCGACCCAAGGGTGCAGACGGCCAGCCCCACGCCTTCCGCGACCAGTCTACGCAGAGCCGTGGCCAGCGCGGGCGTACCGGATATCTGTTGCCCAAAGGTTTTCTCGAGCTCTGCTCGGTTCAGCTTCACAACGTCCGGCTGCGTCTTGAGAGCGTGGGCCAATGCCGGACCGTGGGCATCGATCAGCACAGGGACCCGCGAACGCCGAGCTTGCCCGCTGAGTCTCGCATAAAGCTCGGCGGAGCAGCCGGGCGGAAGGCTCCCGCAAAGCGCGAGGTACGAACTTCTCGGCAGCCAGTATGCGACGCGCTTTTCGAGATCGCGCTCGGTGGCCCGTTTGACGCTGAGTGTCGCGGGCAGTAATAGCGTCTGGTCAGGGGAATCCTCTTCTACGATGACAATGACCCTCCGTGATTCGCCTTCTGACCATGTGAAGTCCGCTCGCACGCCGCGTTGCCGAAGCAGTTGTGCCAACCGGTGACCATTCTTCCCCGCAGCAAGCCCCAGCGACACCGAGCGGGCGCCGAAGTCGGCGATGAAAGCTGACACCACGTTGCCCTTACCACCGATGCATTCCGCCTGCTTAACAACGCTGAGCCGCTCCCCTGGCACGTAGCGGTGAACCACCATCACGTGGTCCAAAGCAGTATTAGGCGTAACGGTCAGAATCATAGGGCGCCTATCTTCATCGGCGTCTTTCGCCGTGTCAAGCTGAGAGTTGCGGTCGCCTGTCCTGTAGCTGAGCGTGGGCAGCTTCAACACGGAGTCTCCAGGTTGGCGCAGTGGCCGAGAGAGTGATGAAGGGGCGCGAACCTTCAGGTTATGTGGCTGAAGACATCGCTCGGGATTCTCACCGAGCGACAGACGAGCCGCGTTGTCCGTGCCAGCACGGGCCGGCATGGGCTTTCGCCCACACCTTGTGAGGGTGGCGGGGCCCAAGGGCACCAGGCGGGTTTTGGGACAGAGCCTTGGGAGGGGGGAATAGAAGTTCTCTGGGAGATGTGATACGCTGCCGCCTCTGGAACTCGAAAAGCAATGGCCCTGACAAGAGAAGAGTACCTAGGCCGCTTGCACAAAGTGGTCGCGGGAGGCCGTCCGCTTATCGGCGCGGGCGCCGGAACGGGGATTTCTGCCAAGTGCGCGGAGGCTGGTGGTGCTGACCTGATAATCATTTACAACTCCGGACGCTACCGCATGGCCGGGCGCGGCTCGCTGGCCGGCCTGCTTCCTTACGGTGATGCGAACGCGATTGTGGTTGACATGGCGCGCGAAGTTCTACCGATCGTCAAGAACACTCCGGTGCTCGCGGGGGTGTGCGGCACCGACCCGTTCCGCGTCATGGAAGTCTTCCTCCGGGAGCTTCAAGAGATGGGGTTCGCCGGGGTGCAAAACTTTCCGACCGTAGGCCTGATTGACGGCGTTTTTCGCGCCAATCTGGAAGAAACTGGGATGGGCTATGGCCTCGAAGTAGAAATGATTCGCTGTGCGAGCGGCAAGGGGGTGCTCACCTGCCCATACGTCTTCGATGAGGAGCAGGCTAAGCAAATGGCGGGGGCCGGAGCTGACGTCGTCGTCGCTCACATGGGACTGACCACCAAGGGAACTATCGGAGCTCGGACGGCAGCTACACTGGACGAGGCGGTAGTTCGCACCCAAGCAATGCGCGATGCTGCCGTGGCGGTCAAGCCGGATGTGCTTGTCCTCTGCCACGGCGGACCGGTGGCTGAACCCGAAGATGCCGCCTACGTATTGAGCCGCACGCGTGGCATCGCTGGTTTCTTCGGTGCATCCAGCGTAGAGCGCCTGCCCACCGAGCAGGCGATTACCGAACAGGTTAAGCGCTTCAAAGCGATACGGCTCAGGTAGCGGGCTGACTGGCCAGAGAACGAGGGGGACTTGTGGCAAAGTTGCCAGGCAAGCGGTTCGTCAGACCCAGCGATGTGGAAACGCAGGTGTTCGACTGGGGCACCATTAAGTGGCTGAGCGAACCTCGGGTCACGCACACGGAACGGTTCGCTGCGGGGGTCGTCATCTTGAATCCCGGCAACGGTCACGTCCGGCACATACATCCCGGCGCGGAAGAGATCCTCTATGGGGTGTCGGGTCAGGGGAAGCAGATGATCGATATCGAGGGTGAGACCTGGGAGCCGGTTGCCGCGGGTGACTTGGTTCATATTCCTCCCGACATCTTTCACGCTACGGTCAATACCGGGTGGGAACCGCTCAAATTGGTAGCTATCTACTGCCCGCCCGGGCCAGAGGCTCTTCTTCGATCGATGCCGGGCTGCAAGGTGCTGCCTCCAGGTGAGCTCCCGAGGCGCTCCTAGTGTGCTGCTGTCTGGACGCTCCATGGGGACGAAGTGAGGGCGGCTGGATGAGGGACAAGACAACTGCGATCGTGGGAACGCTCGATACCAAGGGAGAGGAGTACAACTTCCTGCGTCAGCAGATCCTCTCTGCGGACCTGGCGACCTTGGTAGTGGACGTGGGGATCTTGGATCCGCCGCTTCTCGAACCGGACGTCCCCCGCGCAGAAGTGGCAAGGGCGGGAGGCGAAGATGTGAAGCGGCTGCTGGCTGAAAGGGATCGCGGAAGAAGCATCGAGACTATGGCCGCCGGCGCCGTCCTGGTCATCCGACAGCTTTACGAGCAGGGAAGGATTCACGGGCTGATTTCCCTCGGCGGCTCCGTAGGCACTACCATCGGCACTGCCGCTATGCGGGCGCTTCCGGTTGGCTTCCCCAAAGTGATGGTTTCCACGTTAGCCTCGGGAGACACTCGGCCTTACGTGGGAACCAAGGACATTGCCATGCTCCACTCGGTGGTGGACATTGCCGGGCTCAACCGTTTGTCCCGGCGCATTCTGGAAAACGCCGCAGCCGCCATCGTTGGCATGGTCGAGAAGGAAGAAGTCAAGGCGGAAGCGGTGAGGCCCTTGATTGCGGCTACCATGTTCGGAGTTACGACCCCGTGTGTCACCCGGGCCCGCCAGATTCTGGAAGAGCAAGGATACGAGGTCCTCGTTTTCCATGCGACCGGAACAGGCGGCCAGGTGATGGAAAGCCTGATCGCCGACGGTTTCTTTAGCGCGGTCCTCGACGTCACGACCACTGAATTGGCGGACGAACTGGTGGGCGGCGTGATGAGCGCAGGACCACACAGGCTGGAAGCCGCCGGGGCTAAAGGCATTCCCCAGATAGTCTGCCCGGGAGCGATCGACATGGTCAATTTCGGTCCCATGGAGACGGTTCCGGAAAAGTTCAGACATCGCCAGCTCTATGCTCACAATCCGACCGTGACCCTAATGCGGACGACACCCGCGGAGTGTGCTCAACTCGGTCGGATCACCGCCGAGAAGCTGAACCGGGCGCAGGGGCCCGTTGTGTTCGTCATGCCATTGCAGGGAGTGTCGGCCATCGATGCTCCCGGGAAGCCGTTCCACTCCCTTGAGGCCGTGACAGCCTACGTGGACGCTCTCAAGCGCCACCTGGGTGCGCGAATCGCACTCGTCGAGATAGACGCGCACATAAATGATGAGCGCTTTGCGGCCGAGGTGGCACAACGGCTGCTGGAGTGTTTGAGACGTCGGTAGCATCGTTCTGCTTCCGAGAGTTTGCTGCTGGAACAAATCTCATGATTCCACTGGGAGGCCACCTGAGATGAAGATCAGTTGCTGCTGGTTGTACGCAATTACGAAGTACGGTTACCCACCGTCGCTCGACGATACGTTCCGCGTTCTGAGAGAAATGAAAGCTTTGGGCTTCGAGAACGTAGAGCTGGAAGGCGTGCGCCGCGAGAACCTGATGGCAGTTTATGAAAAGCGGCATGAGCTCAAGAAGTTCTGTGACGGCGAAGGATTGAAAGTAATCAATTTCTGTCCTGTGCTGCCCGCCTCGGTAAGTTTGAACCGCAAAGAAAGGAAGGAGTCGTGGGACCTGTTCAAGCGCGGGATTGAGATCGCGAACCTATTCAAATGTGCCACGATCCAGGGAGACAGCTTCACGCCGCCCCTTAAGTTCCGTGGTGACTCGCCCTACAAGGAGAGCATCAGCTACGGGAAGCACTTCACCGTCGAGATTGACCCCAAGTTCAAATGGCAGCGCCAATGGGACGCGATGGTCGAAACCTTCAAATTCTTCACCCGGGAAGCGAAAAAGGCGAAGCTCAAGTTCTGCGTGGAGCCGCGCGTCGGCGAGCTCTTGAGCAACACGGATGCCCTGCTGCGCATGATGGACGACGTCAATGACGATAATTTTGGTGCGGTGCTCGACACCGCCCACCTGAACGCTCAAAAGGAAATCCTGGCGCTCAGTGTCGAGAAGCTCGGCAAGCGGATCTTCTTTGTCCACGCAGCGGACAACGACGGCAAGGTGAACGACCACGTGGCCACGGGCCGTGGCACGGTGGACTGGGACGGCGTCTTCCAGGGGCTGAGGAAGCACAGGTTCTCAGGCTACGTAGCGATTGATGTTGGCATGGTTCCCGATATCGATGCGCAGTACCGCGAGTCGCTGGAATTCCTGAAAGCTAAGGCTGCGCAGTACGGACTGTAACGCTATAAGGACTTACAGGGGGCGGTTCACAGGCCGCCCCGAACGGTTCTCCCACGAGTAGTCTTGCGTCCTCGTGGGTGAGGCGACACAAGACTTTTGGCTGAGTTGCTTCGCGCGCGAATGCAACACTGTGACCCGCCGGAGGGATCACATGATACTCAAAAGAATCGGAATGACCCTCAGCCTCCTGCTCTATCTGGGCCTTGCAGGCTTCGCTCAGCGCAAGGACGTTCAGGTCAGCGAAGGCAAGATCGACCTGCCTACCTACGTGCTGGGCGAAGAGGACCCGAGTCCTCCCTTCCCCTTGACCAGCCGGCACCGGATTTATCCCTACACCATGCTCGACGACCTGACGGATCGCCTGGAGAAGAAGAGCTACAAGGTCCTCTTCCTGGAGAACGAGTATTTGAAGGCTATCGTGTTGCCGCAGCTGGGTGGCCGCCTCTATTCGCTCTACGACAAGGTGAGCAAGCGCGAAGTCTTCTACCGCAACAACGTGGTGAAGTACGGCTTGGTGGCCTTGCGAGGCGCGTGGATTTCCGGCGGAATCGAATGGAATTTCCCGGACGGTCACACGGTGGTCACAGTCTCGCCTGTGGCTTCGACCTACCGCCGCAACCCTGACGGCAGCGCCACGGTGGTGGTGGGCGATGTGGACTGGGTCACCGGAATGCACTGGGAGATCGCTCTGACTCTCCGCCCTGGTCAGGCGCGCTTGGAGCAGCATGTCACACTCTTCAACTCGACGCCGGTGACGAACCTCTACTGGTACTGGGCCACTGCCGCTGTCCCCGCCACCGAGGACATGCAGTTCATTTACCCCATGCGCGAGGCTTTTCCTCACACGAAGGGCGTGGTGTGGAGTTACCCCCTTCACGGCGGGGTGAACTACAGTTGGTACGAGAAGGTTCGGCAGCCGACCTCGCTTTTCGGCCGGCAAGTGCATCGGAACTTTTTCGGGGCGTACTACCATAAGTCTGACTATGGCGTCGTCCACGTGGCAGATTTCCGTGAAGTGCCGGGAAAGAAGATCTGGACGTGGGGAGTGGCGGACGACGGCTTGATCTGGACCGACCTCCTCACCGACCGCGACGGTGCCTATAACGAAATCCAGGCCGGGCGTTACCAGACCCAGTTGAACTACGAGTTCATGCCTCCTCGGCATGTCGAAACCTGGACGGAGTGCTGGTATCCCGTACATGGACTCGGCGGCGGGTTCGTTGAAGCAACCGACAGGTTGGCGCTCAACGTCCGCTTCTTGCCGGCCTCAGAGGGCGAGAAGCCGCGCGTCGAGGTCCGAGTTTGGGCCACGACTGCGGTCTCGGGCCTCAAGCTCCGCGCGCAGTTTGCAACCCAGCCAGCCCTGGCGCCTGGCTCCGTATCGTTCGGACCCCTGGCTCCCATAGTATTCGCCGTTCCCGTGGACGATCTGGAGGCCGAAAGGCGGAAGGTCGTCGTGGATATTGCCTCTTCTGACGGGCGACCGCTGCTGCACTGGTCGGCCGCGGAGCCGGTCGATGCCAACCCCGACTTCGTGCCCGCCGCCGGCGTATCCAGACCACCCCAGATCGCGCCCGAGAAGATGTCTGTTGAGGAACTCTTTCTTTTCGGAGTCGAGCAGGAGAAAGACGGACGGGAAACCGCTGCCCGAGAGACCTACCAGCGTGTCCTGGAACGAGACCCTGGTTACGTCCCCGCTCTTCTGAAGCTGGCTTGGCAGAACTACCGTTCGGCAGATTTCCAATCCGCCGAAGGTCTGATTGCCCGCGCTTTGGCCCGCAACAATACCGATCCCGCGGTCCATTACGCCGCGGGCGTCATCTACCGCGCGGCACAGCGCTGGACACTCGCCCAGGACGCCTTTTGGGCCTCTATCCATTTTGGCGGCCCGCCAGGTCCGGCTTTCACTGAGCTCGGGGAGATTTCTCTGCGGCTCAAGAACTACGAGGAAGCGGCCAATTTGCTGCGGCGTGCTTTGAGCTACAGCCCTGACGACGCCCTGCTGTTGACGGATCTCGCGGCGGCCTTGCGCCTGGCGGGGAAGTCAGGGGACGCCGCGCGAGCGGTGGAACAGGCTTTGCGAAAGATGCCCTTACTGCCCTACGCGCGGGCGGAACAGTGGGTGCAAGGTCCGGCTGGTCAGCCGAAGGATCCGCCGGGCGAGCGCCCTGGGAAGGCGACGCTGCAATTCCAGAAGGCGGATATCCAGTACTACCTCGAAGTGGCAGCGTGGTACTTTCGACTCGGTGACCTTCGTTCGGCCAATGATGTGCTGCAGGCAGCTTTGGACAGATTTCCGCCCGCGAGCATTTCTCCTCTCGTTCACTACTATCTCGCGGCCATTGCGCGGCAGCAGGGGGAGACTGATCGAGCAGAAAATTCCCTCAAGCTTGCTGCCGCCGCATCGTATGACAAGGTCTTTCCGCATCGGTTCACCGATGCCCAGGTGTTGGAGGAAGCGCTGCAGCACAATCCCCTGGATTCCCACGCGTCGTACTTTCTGGGGAACTATCTCTTCTCCCACGGGCGTTATGACGACGCCTCCCGGCTCTGGCTTCAGGCTCTGGGACAAGGGTTTGAATCTCCCGTGCTGATGCGCAACCTGGGCCTTTACGCTTGGCATGTGAAGAAGGATCTTACGGGCGCCGCAGGGTTCTACGAGAGCGCGGTCCGGCTTGCGCCGAATGACTATCGCCTTTACGTTGACCTGGACGAGGTCTACTTCCAGTTGGGAAGCATGGCGGCCCGCGAGAAGCTGTTTGCCCAAGCTCCGGAGACTGTCCGCGGTCGAGACACTGTCTTAGTGAGGCTCGCCGTGCTGTACACACAAAAGAAACAGTACGACCAAGCGTTGGAACTTCTAAACAATCACCGTTTCAAGCCCTGGGAAGGCGGGGTCACGGTCCGAGAGATGTTTGTGCTCGCCAACGTTCAGCAGGGAAGGCGAGCCCTCGAGGCGCAGCAACCGAACGAGGCTGAGAAGGCCTTCCGCCGCGCGCTCGCGTATCCCCGCAACCTCGGCGTCGGCAAGCCGGATGAGCCTCACGATGAGGAAGCGCTCTACTGGCTAGGGGAGGCCCTCGCGGCCCAGGGGCAGGCTGAGGCGGCTCGCGACGCTTGGCGCGATGCTGCTGAGGAAGGGAAAACTGGACGCGGAACTGCGAGCCTTTACCGCGGCCTGGCCCTACGCCGGCTGGGACAAGCTGAGGAGGCGGAGAGGATCCTCCGGGGCTTGGTCCAGGCAACCGGCCAAGAAAAGCCCAGCGCGGATGACTTCTACATCGCCGGCCTTCTGAACCTTCTCAACAATCAGAAAGAGGAGGCAAAGAGCAATCTGCGCCGCGCGCTCGAGCTCAATCCCACGCTCTGGCAAGCGCGCATCGAGCTGGAACAGGCAGGTTTGTAGCGACCAGGTTTGCCCCGTAACGGCGTCAAACCCAGAAGACCTCAGGTGACGCTGTTGGCCCGTCCACGTGGCCTACGAGCTTCTTCTCGAGCGGCGCGGCTGACGGGGCCAGCTCGCGGCGCAGGCGGTCCATTTCGTCGGCGCTGAGTGGGGAGAAGTTGCGTGCTACCTCCACGTTGTGCTCGAGCATTTCCAGCTTCGGCATACCCGCGACTGCCGCGGTCACCGGCAGGCTCATCGAGTAGCGGAGCAGGGAATCGGCGTCGGCCTTTCCCGGCTCCTGGCCCAGTAAGAATTCCTGCCCAAACACCTTCATAGCGATCACGCCCAGATTCTTCTGCCGGGCGGCGGGCAGCGCCACTTCTTCAAAACGGCCGTTGCGCGCGGCATTCAACGTCATCTGCACACAGTTGAGGTCGTGTCGTTCAATGGCTTCAGCCAGCACTTGGCCATCCGTGTGACTGGTCATGCCGATGAAGCGTGTCATCTTCTGGTCGCGGGCTTCGAGAAGCCCTTTGAGGGCGCCGTCAGGTGCCTCGAGCTTGGCCAAATCATCGGCGTGTCCCAGGTTGTGGATGTGCACCAGATCCACTTGTTCCACCTGAAGGCGTTTCAGGCTGCCTTCCAGGCGCCGCATAAAATCGTCGCGCTTGCGGTCAGGGATTTTAGTCGCCAGGAAAACTTCCTTCCGGCGCGCCGCCATCACCTTGCCCACCCGCGTCTCGCTCTTGCCGTCTCCGTAAACGTAAGCCGTATCAAGATAGGTGATGCCGAGGTCGATCACGCGATTGAGCGCGGCCAGCGCCCGCTCCTCGTCCGGGTACATAAGCCAGCGGCTGCCGCAGCCGAAGGCCAGGATCGAAACACTCACACCAGTCTGGCCCAGGATACGGTGGGGCAACCGAGGGCCTGGACTTGGCGTAGCTCCCGTCATGTTTCTTAAGAGTGGAAGGCTGGCGCCCGCCGCAGTCCCAACCCCGAGGCGTTCAAGAAACTTTCTGCGTGACAGATCTTTGCTCATGGCCGCTCCTTAACAAAGCCCAGTCCAGGTTCAATCATCAACTCTGCTTGTCTAGTTTGTGCTGGCCGGGCGGAATATGGCTCCTGGTACGCATCCCGCGTCCGCGGACTCGAGCTTAACATCCGCGAAATCGCCAGTCTCGTCAAATGACCCGAGCCCAATTTGGCCGCACGTGAACGTGCGGCCAATCACTGAGAACAGCGGCTCCTTCTGATCGTCCACGAAGACTTCGATGGAGCCCCTGGTAACATCGCGGATCAGCCGAACTTTGTGCCATTCCCGGTCGGGAAGAGCTGGGGGTGCTTCGGTGCCAGTGATGCGTTTTCGCGGTTCGCCATTAACGATGAAAACGCCATTGTGCACGGGCTGCTCCGTGCCGCGGTCGCCCGACAGGTGAACGTAGTAGAAGTGCAGCGTGTCCACGTAATTGAATACCACGATCATTGACCGTCCCTCGCGCCGGACATAGGTTTCCAGCGCGAAGCTTCCCACGCGCGCGTCTTTGAGCAACGCGAATTGTAGCGGACGGCGGGGCACTCCCGGTTCGCGATTGCGTTTCATGTGCAGGAAATGCCGCGGCCCTTCGGCGAGAACCACCCAGTCCTCGGGATAGGGGAACTGCCAGGCATCAAGTTTTCCGGAGGTGAAGTTGTCATGAAAAGTCAATTGCCGAAAGACGGCGCCCGCTGCGCTCAATTCGCCTGAGCCTATTTTCGCAGTGCCCGCGGCCAGCAAAGAGAGGAGTATCAGCATCCACTTTTTTGTCAGAACCATACGATGAGCTCCCGGCGGTCCGATGATCCACCGAGCGCATTATACGGCTTTTGGACGGACATGGAGTGAATTCCAGCCGGCGGTCCGAATGGGGAAAGGTCTGGCTATCCGAGTTCTGAGATGCAACGAGGAAAAACGGGAGGCCGAGGCTAGATTTTCCGAAACAGCAGCTCGGAACCTTCAGAGAAGACACACACGCGGTCGCCGGCATTCACTTGTCCGGTGGCCATCAGCCGGTAGAGGGGATCCTGAAGCTCGCGCGCTAGCGTCCGCTGAAGGTGCGCTGCTCCGTACTCGGTGTCGCAGCCACGGTCGAGAAGCAGAGACTTTGCTGCTGGCGCAAGATCGAGTTCGAAAAATTGTGTCGGGTGGTTGCGGAAAGTCTTTGACAACTTGGCAAGCTCCAGCTCCAGGATCTTTTGCAGGTCAACTGGACGCAGCGGTCGAAAGACGACTGTTTCTCCGATCCGCCTTAGGAACTCCGGCGGGAAGTGCCGTTTAAGCGCGCGCAGCGAAGCGTTCTGGAAGTGGCGGGCTTTGGCTTCCTCCCGGTCCAATGGCGCGACAAAGCCGGAAGTGTCTCTAGTGCAGAGAGTCTCTCGCGAACCCACATTGCTGGTGAAGAAGAAAAGGCAAGCGCGGAAATCCACGTGGCGATTGCGCCCATCGTTGAGTTCCGCCCGATCTAGAACACCGAGCAGGAGCGAGTAGAGCGACGAGTGGGCTTTCTCGATCTCGTCAAACAACACCAGGGTGTACGGGAACTCCGGCGTTCGGTAGCATTCGAGGTTCTCCTGGGTGAAAACAGGCTCAGTGTCAGCGTGGCCGATGTAGCCGGGCGGTGCGCCTACCAAGCGGGCAATCTCGTGTTGCTGCTGAAACTCCGCGCAGTTGATCTTGAGCAAAGCGGCAGGACTTCCCAGCAACACCTCGGCCAGAGCCTCCACAGAATGGGTTTTGCCGCAGCCCGGTGGTCCTAGTAGCAAGACCGAGCCCATGGGGCGCGGTTGTGTTCCCCCGACCTCAATCCGCTGCAGGACGCGGAGGATCACATCCGTCGCCTGCGGCTGACCTACCACCGCTGCACTCCAGCGCCGCGCCACGTGCCCAAGCCACGCGCTTCGTTCCGTGGGCTGTAGCCTCACCCAATTCTTGCGTTCGGGTTGGACACTTTGACTGCTGGACATGTCTCCCTGCCAAGGCGGAGGAGCCGCTCGCCGCCATCATGCGGCGGGGCTCCGACTAAGGTATTATCTTCGGCAGTTTCGTACCCCACTTGAATGGGAGATTGTCCTCTCGCTGCTCCGGTGTCCCCTCTGGTGCTGTGGTGCCGCCGAGCAAGAAGGACTGTTTGCTTGGACCCGGTGGGTAATCTCTGCCTATCGCGCCGAGAAGGCTTCTTGCGGTTCCGCAGGATGCGCGCCGGCATGGCAAAGCAGGGCTAGCGGTCGGCTTTTTTTGTTTCAGACTCCGCCTCGAATCGGTTATAAGTCATGCGCGGAATCGCGGCTCTCTGAAGCCCGGACGCTACTTGCGAAGGTGAAATTGCAGACTCTGGCTCAGTTTTCCCGATCACGCTCGGTCCTCCCGCTCGTTACGGTCCTTTTCTTCTTTTCCGGCGCCTCGAGTCTCGTCTTCGAGACCATCTTTACGCGCCTATTGACGTACACCTTCGGCAACACGGCGCATGCCGTGAGCACGGTGCTCGCGGCCTTCCTGGGCGGCCTGGCGCTGGGAGCATTCTTGCTCGGCCGTTGGGTGGACCGTCATGGCGCCTCGCTATGGAGTTACGGCGTGTTGGAACTGGCCGTGGGAATCTACTGCGTGTTCATTCCCCAATTCTTCGCGTTGCTGACACGGGTCTACGTGGCGCTCTACCACCTGCTTCATCTGGGCTCCTGGTCGCTCGTGGTGCTGCGTTTTGGACTGGCTGCTTTGGTGATCCTCCTGCCCACCCTCCTCATGGGCGGAACCCTGCCCGTTCTCGCCCGCTGCGTTGCTGCGGCTCGCCGTGAGTTCCAACCGGAGGTGGATCGCCTCTATGCCTGGAACACACTTGGTGCGGCTACTGGCACTCTCGCTTCCACGTATCTCTTGATGCCTTCTTTGGGGGTGCGCGGGACCATCGGGATGGCCTGCGGCGTTAACTTCGCCATTTTCCTTGTGGTGGCCGCCTGGGCATCGAGGTTTCCGATTACCTTGGCGCACGAAGTAGCATCTCCTGCTGCTCCTGCCGCGCTACATGCCAAGGCACCGTCCGGGATGGGCTTCGAGAAGCTCCTTCTTCTTGCTGCCTTTCTGACGGGAGTAGTGGCGCTGGCATACGAAGTTGTGTGGACGCATGTTCTGAGCTTCTTGATTGGCAACACGGTGTATGCCTTCGGACTCATGCTCTTCACCTTCCTGTGTGGCCTGGGATGGGGCGCGCACTTGGTTGCCCGTCACCTGCGTGGTCCTAGTGTTTGGGCCAGAGCGCTGGTTGCTTCGCAACTTTTCCTGGGCTTGGCGGTTTTCGGATCCTTCCGTCTTTGGAATTACGTCCCCCACCTGTTTGCCCAGGGACTGGCCCGAGCACTGGAGTTTGACCTTCTGAGTTTCGCTTTCCTGCTAGTACTCAGGATGGGGTACGTAGGCTGGCGGATTTACCATCGTCCCAGCGAAGTGCAGCTCCCCTGGTCCAAGCTGGTGGAATTCGTCGTCGAGGTCCTGCTCCTTTGGGGTCTGCTGTCCCCCAAAACCTTTCTTCTTCTATGGAAGTACGAAACCACCCCGTTTGTGGCGGGAGAACTTCTGCGATTCTTCTGCGCCTTCTATCTTTTGATCGTCCCGTGCCTCCTCTTGGGTCTCAGCTTTCCGCTTCTGCTCAACCTCTCCACTGAGGCGGCTCGCAGGGTGGGCTCGAGCGTCGGCAGGGTTTACGCCGCCAACACCGTGGGCACGGTGCTGGGATCGGTTTTGACGGGATTCATGGTGCTGCCAGTCCTCGGATCATACGAGACGCTGCGTGCGGCGGCCACCCTCAACCTCATCTTAGGATTGGGACTTGCTCTATTTCTAGTGAGGCTTAGCCGCGCCCGGAAGTTGGTCCTCGCTCTGGTTGCGGCCTCGTGGGCGATTCTATTCTGGCGGGGACCGGGCAATTGGGATGCCCGGAGCATGACGCGTGGCACCTACGTCTACTTCAATGCTGGCTGGCCGATCGACCAGGTGCTCTATTTCCAGGAGGATGTCCAAGGAGGACTGACGTCGGTTGTGCAAGTGGGTTCCTCCCGCGTTCTGCTTTCCAATGGCAAATTTCAGGGCAATAACACCGGCGAGGTGGGTGACCAGGCCCGCTTGGCGATGATTCCTATTCTGTTCACACGCGGCTTTGAAAAAGCCTTGGTGATCGGCCTTGGCACGGGCCATACGCTGCGCGTGGTGGGGCGATTCCCCTTCCAGCAAATCGACACCGTGGAACTCGCTCCCCACATTGTGAACGCTGCCCGCCGTTGGTTCGAGGACGTGAACGATGGCATTTTCGACCGCGCCCCACGCGTCAGACTCTCCATTGCCGATGGGCGGAATTTCCTCCTGCTCGCGCGGCAGCGCTATGACCTCATCACCATTGAGGTCAGCTCGATCTGGATAAGTGGGGAAGCTGATCTCTATAACCGGGAATTCTATGAGCTCTGCCGCTCACGGTTGACCGAGCAAGGCGTCCTTCAGCAGTGGGTTCAGATTCACCACATGCGGACCAAAGACTTGCTGGTGATCCTGAATACGGCCGCGCAGGTTCTCCCCCACGTGGCATTTTTCTTGGGACCCGAGCAGGGCCTGCTCATCGCTTCTTCATCTCCGCTCGAGTGTGATTACCGCCATATCGAAGCTTTTGACTCTGAGCCCGGCGTCCAGAAGGAACTCGCCACTTTGGGAGTGCCAAATCTTTGGTCGCTGTTGGGCGAACTGAGGCTCTACGATAATACCTTCCGGGAAGCGCTGGCTTTCTTGCCGCGCTTGAGCAACCTCCCGCAAGACTTTGCTTCCACCGATAATCGCCCTTATCTCGAATATCAGACCCCCAAAGGCAATACTCTTCTTGACGATACCGTTGGACCGAACCGCCAGTTTTTGGAGCGGTTTCGCCCGCGCGGGCTGCCTGCGAATCTGGTGGTACGAAATCTGCCCTCGGAAAACGAAAGGCACCTGCTCCTCGGCTACGTCGCGGAAGCACAGGGGGATTTGTTAAGCGCTCTCGACTACTTCCGGCGAGTACAGGGGCCGGCCAAGGCGCGGGCTGGGGTGGGGATATCTCGCATCGAATCACGCATACGCACTGCCACACCATAACGGTCGGCCAATAGTCCCCCTCGGCAAGTCTGCCAACCGCGCGGTTGTTACGGCTTGACACCACCGTTGATTTGGCAATAATTCTCACCTTATGAAAAGCTCCAAATCTGCGCACCATCTCGCCACCGGCGCCTACACGGTGAAATCATTGGTAAAGGCTTTGAACATCCTCGAAGTCTTGGCGGAGGAGGAGCAGCCTGCTTTCACTCTCACCCGACTCAGTCGTCGGTTGCATCTGCACGTCAGCACCGTGCATCGCCTGCTGGTCAACCTGGTGCGTCACGGTTTTGTGGAGGAGGATCCTGCGCTGGGCGGATATCGGCTCAGTTTCCGGGTTTTGCGGATGGGGCTGAGGGTTCTGGATCGGCTGGATTTTCGCCGGGTCGCACAACCCCTGTTGCGGGAGCTGAACCAGCAGACCAAGGAAACGGTCCACCTGGCGATTCTGCAGGGGGACCACGCCATCTCCGTCGAGAAGTTCGGCAGCCCGCAGCCCGTGGGTCTGGATGCGCGGCTGGGAGGCGTGATGCCCCTGCACTGTACGGGGGTGGGGAAGACGCTCCTGGCTTACCAAAGTGAGGAAATGCTGACCCAGCTTTCCCGCTCGCCGGGTTTTCAGCGCTTGACGTCCCACACCATCACCGGGCTTCCGCAGCTCAGGAAAGAACTCGAACGCATTCGCGAGCAGGGCTACGCAGTGGACCACGAGGAGGCCGTCGAAGGGCTGCGCTGCGTGGCCGGGCCGGTATTCAACCATACCGGCCGTGTTGTCGCCGCCTTTAGTGTCGCCGGACCTACCACCCGCCTGACGCCCTCTCGGGTTCCGGAAATTGCCCGCTTGGTCCGCGAAACCAGCCAGCAAATCTCCTACCGCCTCGGTTACAAGGTTGGCATGCAGGCCGCGCAGGCCCCATCAGGAACAGACCAACGTGTGGAGCGGGGTGGATCGCTCAGCCGGTCATCCAACGCTTCCCGCTCCTGAGTCCTGCCCACAGATCCCTTTCCTGGGCGGCACCGAGAAGGCTTTCATCGTTCTTGGGCTCGTGGTAAGAATGCGCGCACTCTTGAACAGGGGAGTTTTCATCGACGAGCTGAGCAAGTGTGTAGGATTCTTGTCGGCAGTCGTAATCGGTGCTGTAACAGGTCCCAGGGAGCGTCGAAGAAGGTCGTCGTCGCCAATTAGACAATCTTGATTTTTGAGAACGCTTATGGCAGGCCACGTATCTTTGCCTGAACACTCTGCGGGCTTTCGTGGAAAACGGTTACGCTCAGTAGCAACCCCGTGTGCGGCAGAGCCGCGAGAGGTTAGTCAGGCGGACTGAGGACTCTGCCTTTGGGTGGTACCGCGTCACACGGGTCTACGGCCCGGAGGGATGTTGCACCTGGTTGTGGCCGCCTTGGGACTCGTCAACGATGGCTTGCCTCAATTTCCCGTCGAAGATGTTTCTTCCCAAGGTGATGTAGTCTGCCTGGGGCCCGATATAGACGCCCACGTACTGCGTGGCACGGTCATCCTTGCGGGTTTCGCGGATAATGTTGGAAACGAAGGTGACGTCCTGTGTGGCGCCTTCGATGCGCACTCCGTAGCCAGGAGCTCCGAGGCGGCCGTTGTCCGCGATGGTATTTTCCCTGAAAATGTTGCGATCGGCGGCGTTGCTTTCTCTCTCATTTCGGAAGAAGATACCGGCTCTGCCATTGCCGCTGACCACGTTTTTGACGAAGACGTTATCTGTGTCCTTGTGCCCGAGGGAGATGCCGTCCTGGCCATTGTTCCAGGACTGGTTGCTTTCGTAACGCGAGTTCTGCACGCGCCAGCAAAGAAACAGCCCGTCCTGACCGTTGTCGTGGGCGCGGTTAAAGCGCACGAGGCCACGCTGTGCTCCTGTGCCGAGGTGGATGCCCAGGAGCGCATTCCCGTAAGCTTCGCAGTTGTCAATGATGGGGTCTTCGACAAACTGCGTACTGATGCCGTCCCCAGGGTAATTGCGCGCCACGCAGTTACGGATCACTAGTTTTTTGGAGTGAAAGAAGTAGATGGCGCCGGCCTGGCAGCCATCGAGTATTTCGCTATCGTCCCGGCTCCCGTCCGCCGTTAGGTCTTCCACACGGACGTCTTCCACCTCGTACCCGGCGATGAGAGGAAAAGTGTTAAAGACTTGCCCCTCATTTTCCACCGAGTAGTCCATATGCAGAAAGCGATCGAAATGGAGCGTCTGTCCTTCGACGCGCACGATAGTGCAGACACTCGGCGTCCAAGCTTCGCGCTGCTGCTTGTCCACGATCGTCACACCCATGCCCGGTGCAAACCCCCGTGCGTCTTCGACGGTCGCTATGAATTCGCCGTAATCGGCGTCAATTTTCACCCGGCTCTTCACGCCCGCGGCCTTCTTCAGAATGGTTTTATCAGTCCCCTCGCCGCGTAGTGTGACGTGGCTGGCGAGCCGCACGGAATTGTGCAGAGTGTAGATCCCGGCCTTGACAAGGACCGTCCCCCCGCCGGCTGCGGCCACCCGGTCAATGGCCTTCTGGATGGCCGTGTTGTCGGTCCCGACCACGTCCGCGTCTGCCGGACCTACGGTTACGGTCATGCGGGCTTCCTGAGAATGGCCTAAGCGCGGAAGAATCAGGATGCCCAGGAGCAGGATTCCAGGCAAAAGATCTAAGAGAGCTAGGAAGCGTTTGGAAAATAGAGTTCGCATCTCAGACACTCCGAAACAATATGATGGCGAGGCGTTCGTGCAGGATTTTAGCAGGGAACAGGCTTGTAGGGTGCGCTTTCTTTCTTGTTTCCGTGAGTCCGGGCCACAATTGCTTGTGCATGCGAACGTAGGTGCATCCTTTGGCATGAACTCGCGCATCTTTACATTTGAATCGTTCGGGGAAATCCCAGATGTATGATAGGAAACCGAGTGGAGGACGGAACCGAACCTGAAAGGGCCACACGGGCGAAATGTGGGGGAATCTGATGCTGAGGTTTAGGGTGTGGATCCCACTCTTCCTGATCGTAATGGCCGTGCCCTGGTCGTCGGAGGGAACTCCGCGATCTCAATGGGCAGAGGAAGCGCGTGAAGCCAGGACGCCCGCCTCTGCGCCCTTGCCGACGGCAGCCCGTGCCGCCCTGCCCGAGACCACCTCGCCATCGGGACAGGACTTCGGGGCCGAAGCGCGACTCCTTTATCGGGTGGTTACCTGCGCCCGTGATACTCCCCTGCCGGCGAACTTGGATGCCAAGCTGGTCGAGAAGCATTGCCAGTGGCTCCTCCCTCGGATGGAAGCGTATCGGCGCCAATATCTGGCGCGGGCGAAGCCGTTCTTTGCCAAAGTGCTTCCACCTGGTTTGCCCCGCACGGTCGTTTACCCTTTTGGCGGTGGCGACCTCCTCTCCGCTTTGACCACCTATCCCGATGCCCTGGAGATAACCACGCTGTCCCTGGAACTCGCAGGTGACCCGCGGCGGATTAACACTATGGACAGTAAACGGCTGCGCGCTTCTCTTGCATTCTTTCGTCATACGATCATTGGATTGCTTGCTCAGAACGACAGCACCAGCGAGAGTCTGCAAGCCACCCAGAGGGGTGATCTCCCCGGACAACTTAACTTTTTCCTGGTCGGATTGGCAGTTCATCGGTATGAGCCGGTCTCACTGCGCTACTTTCGGATCGAGCCAGACGGCTCGCTCCGCTACCTTGCGCAGGAGGAAATCCAGGGCCTCGAAGCCAAAACCGCTCGGCGGCGTCATGGTAAGTGGACCCCGCCTGACTTCTCTGAGGCCTTCGCCAATTCGGAACTTACCTTCCGCCCGCGCGGGGGTGCGAATGCGCCGCTGCGAATCCATCGTCATATCGCGGCAAACCTGGCGGACAACTTCCTCCGACACGATCGCTCGGTTCTGAAATATCTAGAGCGCGAGGGCCGTGTGACAGCCATGACCAAGGCGGCAAGCTATTGCCTTTGGAATCCCGCGTTCTCGCGAATGAGGAAGTACCTGCTGGCCAACATGGAGTTCATGATCTCCGACAGTACCGGAATCCCGCCGGCGATTGCCAAGAAAGCCGGATTCATCCAGAAGACTTACGGAAGTTTCAAGGGTTCATTCCTGGACACCAGCGAGGAGTACAACGAGCAGTTTCGCGCACTCTGGACGGAGCAACCGCACCGCAGGTTGGCGTTTCGGTACGGTTATCTCGATTCAGGGAAGACCTTCCATCTGCTTGTGACCCGGCGAGCTCCACGCCGCTCACGATGATGCCCCCTTTTGCTCCAGGCCACCGTCGTCCTGTACCGCCCAGGCGTCCGGCGGAGCCAAAAAGGCAACTACGCGACCCTCCGATCAATCCCCATGCGGAAGCTTTCGCTAGCCGCTCCGGTTGATTGCCGCTCTCAAGAATGGCTTCAGTAGCGGGAAAAAATGGCTTCGCCTGGCCTCCAAATGGGTTCGATTTGGGTTCGTTTCTTGGGTCGTGCTCGTGTGTTTTCAATAACTTAGCGGCTTCGTTTTGTCGTTTTTAACGTCTCTTTTTTCGCCCTCTTCTCGTTCTTAGGGCCTTCCTCCCAGGGGAATAGCGTGGCGTCCGATAGCTAACCGCCGTAGGCTACATTAATTCATGCAATTTGTCAAGAGACAAATGCACGGCTGTCCGTCCGGACCGTCAGAGGCGATATGCTGACTGTGGTTGGGCGGAGACTGGTCGTGGGAAGTTCCGCGGCACCGCGAGCGGCAACCGGGGCAATCCCCTGGGAAAAAACGGCCGGCGACACCGGCATGCTCAGAATACGAGATGCTGTTTCCCGCTGCGCAGCGGAGTCTTCTTATCCTTCCAATAGAACGCCCCGGAAAGCTTCTCCGGCAACGTGACGTCCGCCACGAGGCCTTCGCCCTTCCGTTCGTAGGCGACGGTGATTTCACCCAGCGGGTGGGGAAGCGTGGCCCTCAATTGCTTGAGCGCGCCGAGATGCGGCCGGATCGCCACCTCGCGAAAGCCAGGCGCAGCAGGTTCGATTCCCGCCACGGTGGCTAATAGATCGAAGTTTAGATGCGCGCTCCAGGCATGGCAATCGGAGCGCGTAGGTTCAGGGTTCTCCGCCCAGGTGGTCAAGCCCAACGCGAGCATGTTACGCCACGGCCCAAGCTGGTTCAGGTACTCATCCGCGAGGCCGACCTTCTTCATAGCGCGGAAAAGATAGAACCGGAAGTAATAGGTGCACTGGATCAGGGTTGGGTCGGTAAGCACTGTCTTCATCACCGCCGGGTGTTCCGCCACAGGGATGGCGTCCTCCAGCACGGCGAGAATATTGGCATGCTGGCTGAAGGTCCGCTTGGTGGGGGTATCCGCGACCAATTTTCGGGCAGGGTCCCAGCAGGTCTTGCCGACCGCGGTGGCCGTCTTCGATGCCAGCGCGCGGTAATGCGCCGCCCGCTCGGCGCTGCCGAATGTGGATTCAAGGTCCGCAGCCGCGCGCAGGGCGGCGGCAAACTGCAGGCTCAGAATGGCGGACTGGCCATCAAGTTCTTGGGGCGGCACGCCATTTGCGAACTCCTTGGACCAATCGGCGAAGTTCCACCATTCGAGGCTTCCCAACAATCCTGACGGCGCCAGACGCGATCCGAACCAACTGAGCACGTTCCTGGCGCCGGGCAGGAATCCTCGTAGGAAATCGGTTTCGCCCCGGTACCACCACAGGTCATGCATCATGCCGATCCAGAACAAGGAGAAAGGCGGGATGTATTGTGGCAGGAATGAGGGGTAACGGCTCTGAGTCAACCCCTCGGGCGTGCGTGATTCGCCGAGTAGTTCGATGGCATTCTTCACTAGGCGGTCGTCGCCGGTCATGTAAAGCGAGATGAGTGCCTGGATGCGAGTGTCGCCGACGTACTGGAGCTGCTCGTAGTATGGACAATCCATGTAGGTTTCGTGCGCGCAGAGCCGCGCTGTCCGCCAGCCGACTTCCCACATCTTCTTGAGTTCGGGATAATCGCTCTCGAAGCTCGCCCGCATCGTAAAGGGATATGCGCTGAATATGGCACGCAGGTCCTCGAGGACGACTGGTTCGGACCCCGTCTCGACGTCAATCTGCAAATAACGAAACGTCCGCCACCACAGCGGCCGGAATAGGCGGTGCTCGCCACCATCGGGAAGAAAACGATCTTCAAATCCCCGCATTTCCTTCCCCTCGATCTGGTCACGGTTGCCTTTCTCGTGGTCCTTATACAGGGCCTCGGCGTAGGCGAGGGTGATCGCGGCGCCGTGCCCCCCGCTCAAGAGAAGCTCGGGATAGCCCGTGGTGAGATAGGTCTGATCGAACAGGACCGTCGCGTGTGTCCCAGCTGGGACTGTCACGGGCATCCGGCCTTCCAGGAACCCAGCGGGCACTTCGATTCCTTTGGCGCGCACGACTTTGACGAGCCGCTCCAGCTTCTCTTCCATGAGGGGGATGCTTCGCGGCACAAGCATCCAGCGCGAGGGGCTGTCCTGAATACCGCGTGGCCCTCCTGGGGCGAGGACCAGTACGGCTTTCCAGGCGGAGTCGTCGTAGTCGGGGTTCTCCCATCCCCACGGGTAGCGCGTGCCATCCACGCTCTCTCCGGGACCGACCACAAAATAGCCCTCGACCTTTCTCCAATCCCAGGGAATCATCTCAACCGCGCTACTCTTGAGAACCTTCCAGGATGGATCGGTATTCACCACCTGTTCGGCGGGGCCGTCACCCTGAACGATGAGGCCGGTTTCATTGGTCATCTGGGCCATGGGTGCCTGGTCGGCAAAGTTCCAGACCACGGCAGCCAGGATGTTCTTTCCGCTCCGGAGATGCGATGCAATATCCAGCGTCTCGTAGCGCCAGTGGAACAGGTCGCCACGCGCCGGGCCGTTGAGAACGCGGGCGCCATTCACGAACAATTCGTAGCGGTTGTCGGCGCTCACGTGGATGACGAAGCGCTGAGGAACCGCGGCGAGCGAAAAGGTCTTGCGAAAATGGAACACGCCGAATTCCCGGCGGGGCCCTTCCGGATGGGTAATCCAGCCGGCTTTCCAACGACTCCTGAGCAGGTCCTCGCTCGGGCTCTCGCTTTTGGAAACCGAACACGGCACGAGTGTGAGCGTCAGGATAAGAAGTGCGATTTGAATCGTGGGTGTAGTTCGCATGGCTTTACATCCTTTCGCAAGGGAGCGGGCATTGTGGCGCCGGCGCCAGGCTTATTGAGGAACCAGTTTTTATCACGCCCTGGGCGAACCTTCAACACGCAGATTCTGAGTCCGGTGCAGAGCCAGATGATGTGCTGGGGGCTGCTTGTGAGTTGTGCGGGGTAAGGTTATACTCGCTTAGCCAGTAGCTGGAGGGTAGGGCATTCACTAAAGTTGCTTCTTGAGACGGAGAAGGTCTCATGGGCCCGCCCCAACAGTCTGGCTTGTAGGGCTCGCGAGCAAGCGGCACGAGCCGAGGGGGACAGGCATACACACCTCTCCTTGACCGGTTCGCCGGTTGCTCCGCTTAAGCTCACCGAATTCTTCGTTCCTCCTCGGGCGGATCTATGTTGTGCTCTCGCTGCCGAGTTGAAGGATAATCGTCAAACGTCGCTGGCCACGGAGCAGGCCGAGGGTGTGCACTTATGGGATCACCATCTGGATCGCCGGTGAGTTCTCCGCAGCTCCCGCAGCGAACTCCGCCGGGACGTAAAAAGCTGATTGGGGGCTTAGTCGCGCTGGCGCTCGTCATCTTGGGCGGAGCTGGCGCAGTGCTCTATTTTGCGATGCAAGGCCGCTGGGGTTGGCTGAGCTTCGGCCGTCGCCCGGCGGCAGCGAGTGGCGAAAGCCTCAGCGCCTCAATTGCGCAACTCTCGCCGGACGAGAGGCAGCAGGCTTATCAGCAAGAAGTGAGCGAACTTCAGAACCGGCTGACGCGGCTGGAAGCCTACCTCGACGGGTTTCCAAAACCGCTCTCTGACTTGGACGCTCTGGCACAGTCCCTCACCACGCCGCAAGCGGCTTTTGAATATGTCCGCGACCAGATCGCCCTGGAACCCTACCCGGGAGTCATGAAGGGCGCCTTGGGCACATTTTTGACGCGTGGGGGGAATGATCTGGACCGGTCATTGTTACTGGCGACCCTACTCAAGCAACAAGGCCATACAGTGAAAGTCGCTCGGGGGAGACTGCCACTTCCACAGACTCAAAGCTTTTTGCAGCGAATCGCTGACACCCCGGACGCGGTCGAACAGATTTTAAGGTCTCTGCCCAAGGATCTTCCGGCGTCGAAATTGAGCGACCAACAGAGAGAATTCGGGAAAGTTCGGGTGCAGCGTGCTGAGGAACGAGGGAAGACGCGCCGCGAAGCGGTGGAGCAGAACTATCAGCTTATCCAATCCTTCCTGAGGAAAGGGGGTCTGACCGTCGGACAGGATGCCACCGCACGCCAACTGGAAACCCTCCGAGACCACTTCTGGGTCCAAGCCACGATCAATGATCAACAAACCGACCTGGATCCCAGCTTCAGCAAGGCAGGAATGAATCAGAAGTTTGCGGAGCCCGACGAAACGTTTGATCCCGATGAGCTGCCAGAGAATCTCTTCCAGCACATCGGGATGCGGATGGCGGGAGAGTTCTTGCAAGGCGGGCAAGTCACCAGCACGGAGTTGCTGTCGAAGGATATGAGGGCGGCCGACCTTTTCGGCAAGAATGTCCGGCTTTCGCTGGAGCCAGAGTCGCTGGAGGGCGATATCAACCAATACCAACCGACCCTAGTGGTGGGAGAAGACAACACGGAAGGGAAGGCGTTTCAACTCCGGCCGCAGGAGGGTGGAGAAGAGTCGTCCGAGGCCGGCGAAGAATCGCCGGGAGGAGGCAATGCAGCGGAGGGCCTGCTCGGAGGTCTCGGCGGTGGTGAGGGAGAGACACCAAAGAAAGCCGCTCCGAGGCCCAAAGCCACTGGCGCCGTCCTTGGACGTCTTTACCTCCAGGTCGTCAGCAAGGCCCCGCACCTGGCCGAAGCCCATTATCGGCGCGTGATCATGGATCGGTTGGAAGTCCGTCAGGGAAGGCTCCAGTTGCAGGCCGGAATGGAGGACGACAAAAGCATTCGCGCGCTCCTCATCCAGGTTTGGGACGGTGCGATTTCCGTCGGGCCCTGCCACGTGCTCTACCTCTTCAAGACCCAGTTAGAGACATTGAAGGCGCAGGAATCGATGGAGGAGAAAGCCCGCGCTAAGGTCTACCTGGGTCAAGAGTTCAGTGTAGACGACTTGGCTGGGCCAATGCTCCCACCGGAACTCATCAACTACTTCTTTTCAAGCGACCTTGCCCGATTCCTGATTAGGCAAAAGAGCGCCCCGCGCGCCCGACAGTATTATGAGCAGCCTAGACTGGCCTTCTTCCGCCACGGGTTTGCTGTGCGCGACTGGTCGAAGCCGGCCCGTTCGCGGCGCTTCCAGGAAGGCATCGACCTCCGCAATGCGCCCTTCCAGTTTGCGGCTGGGGGTGATCAAGCGTTGCCTCTGGCTCTGAAAGCAGGGATTGCTGATACCGCTCTTGAGAGCTCTTTCGTGCATGGAGGCCCTGGTTTCAATGCATTGCCCCTGTTCGCTGCCGCGACCGAGCAAGGGATCCCGCTCGTTACGATCGGTCCGGCACAGCGCGCGGGGATCGACTCGCTTGCACTACCGCCCGCCATCAAGGACGTCCTGCAACACGAACTTTCTCAAGGGCACATGCTCATCCTTCCCACCCGCCTCGTTTCGTTGAATCAAACCCAAACCTTCGACTGGTGGAGCATCGATCCAGCGACCGGAACTGCGCTGGGCAAGATGGAGTTGGGGGGCGCCCAGGCCATGGTCGAAACCTCCAAGCTGGAAGAGCAGGTTAGAAAACTGGCGAAAATCTTCGGCAAATTCTACGGCGGTCTTCTTAGCTGTTACATGCTGGCCATCGCCGATACCTTGGCCCCGCCTTCGGGGCCTTACACCATTCTGGATGAGAAGGATTTGCCTGTGATCAAGGGCGGAGGAGATCTGGGGGAGTGTGTCATCGGAGTGACCTGTACGGCGATTTCCGACCTCTCCTCTGAGGCGGTGAGTTCCGCGGGTTTCTCTGACGAGGCACAGAAACTGATCGCGGAGCTTCAGGAACTCATCGCGGAATGGGCTGCGACGAAACTCTACGGCCCTGAAATGGGAAAGGCCTGTAAAGAAGCGATGTAGCCGCGTGGCTTGAGGACAAGGTAACCCTCAGCCGTCTGATATGCCAGGAGGTTCCAACATGCGTCGAGCCATTATTCGGCTGATAACGGGTCTCGTGTTGGTGGAAATCATTCCCGCGCTGGCCTGCAACGCGTGCCGCCGGGGGACGGACTCGTCAGGGGCGCAGCCTGCTTCTGGAGAAAAGGCCGCTTCCCCCGCCTCCACCTCTTCTGAAGCCCAGGCGCCCTCGGGGCTGCCGCTGGAAGCAAAGAATTACAGTCCGGCGGCAAATGCCAGGAACCAGGCCGTCGAGTTCTCGATTCCCACATTCAACGTGACTAAAACCCTGGGCTCCCACGCTGCCCCGCAGGGAAAAGTGTTCCTGGTCATCGACACGGTTTGGAAGAACATCATTCCTCTCACCAAAGTTCGGAAGCATCCTGAAAAGCAAAAGGCGTCTAAGCCTGGCGATCAAGATGCCCGGATATTCTTCTCTGGAAGTTAATCTACCTTCCACGAGCGGAGGAGCGACGGCAGCGACACTGGCCAAGCCACCGTCAGTCCTCTTCAGCATACCCGATGGCGACACGCTCACCCTCGAGGTGCACAGCCTCCGCACGGATTCGAGTCTTGGCGGTGCCAAGCCGGAGGAAGGGAAGCGGTTTCTTATCCTTGACCTCAGCTTGGTGAACAGGGCTGATCAGGGCATTGAGTTCCAGACTGGCGAGCAGTTGAAGCTGCTGAACGGCGAAGAGGAAATCACCGCGGACACCGACTCCATGGACCAGTTGCCGCATCCCTTGCGAGAAAACAGCGTGGTTCCCGCCCACGGCCGGGGACGTTTCGAGGTTGCCTACCAAGTGCCGGCCAACGCCAAGCAACTGATTTTGTACTACCGTGGTTTCAACCGTGAAGACAAACACCCATTAGCTGTGAAGTAGACGCGACAGGCTAGATCAGGGCGCATAAGGGGGGATCATGCCAAGGCGAAATCAGATGAGCAGGAGCCGGGTGGCGGCGCTTATCGTCACATGGATCGTCGCTCTGCTGATGGTGATTCCTGCCCTCGCCCAGACGAGGACGCAGAACCTTATCGTCGTGGGTTCGGAACTGGTTTCCGAGAGTCTGGCGGGGGAATTGGAACGGCAGGGGGTCAAGAAGAGCGAGACAATCAGCCTGGAGGAATTCAGCTCTTCGGTGTTGGCGGACCACGACACCATTATTTTCTCGCAGGCCTGCGAAATCGGGACGGCGCTCACCCCCGACCTGAAGAAGGAACTGATTGATTGGGTGGCTGAGGGCCACAAGCTCATTATCCACGACGCCGACAAGTGCAGCGGAGAATGGAAGCCGAATTACTCCTTCTTGCCGTTCAATTTTGAAACCGACAATCCCGGCCCCCAGGGCGCCTCCGGCGATGAGCTCTTTTTTGTAGAGAACAATACGCTTGGCAATGACGTGAGGGGCAAGCCGCAATACGTGGACCTCGCCAAATGGCTGGAGGGAGAGGAAGGAAACAACGAACTCGGGGATTCGAACATCGTCAAGACCCAGGCGAAGGAATGGTGCGGGCACATGTTCGGCACCAACGTGGAGAGCACCAGTGGCTTCAGCCACATGTACGCCCACTTGGGCAAAGGGCTGGTCATCTACAATGGCTTCGACATCGACCAGTACGGCAGCACTCCACAGTATGATCGTGTCGTCTTGCTCGAGGTTTTGCAGCCCTTCAACCCCGATAACCTGCCCTGTGCGGTGAGTGTGGCCGCGCATTTTCTCATCACCACGCCCCCGAAAACACAGACGCAGAGGATGGCGGCGGGCAAAACCTTTACGTTTCCCATCAAGCTTTACTCCAACCAGGGATACAAGGGGAACGTGAAGTTGTCGCTGGCGATGTCACCTGCCGAGCCCGGGCTGGGCGGTTCCTTCGCGCCCCTGTCCGTGCCCCTGGAGACTAGGGCGACTTCTGCCCTCACGGTGAAAACCTTGCCTTCGGCGAAGCTGCAGACTTACTCCATTAAGGTGACGGGGAGCGATGCCTCCGGCCAGCAGAACTCCACTTACGTCACCCTGCTCGGGCCGGAGGTGCAGGAATCCTCCATCCTCGTTACACCCCGGCCCGCGGGGGCCGGGCCGGCCGCCAAGAATATCGAGATCATCCTGGACGGTTCCGGGTCAATGAAGGAGATGCTGGGAACGGCCAGCAAGATTGGCGTCGCCCGGCGGGTGCTGAGGAACGTCCTGGCCAAGCTGCCGGATGACGCCAACGTCGGCCTGCGCATGTACGGCCACCGCTTCAGCAGCAAGGACCCGCAGACCTGCACCGATTCCGAACTGGTCGTGCCCATCCAGAAGCTTGAGCGGGAGAAGATCGCAGACATCGTGAACAAGATGGTGCCGCGGGGCGAGACGCCCCTGGTCTATTCAATTCTGAAGGCGCCGGAGGATTTCCACGAGCAGAAGGGTGGAACCATCATCCTGATTACCGATGGCCAGGAGAGCTGCAGGGGGGACACGAAAACCGTGGGTACGAAGCTGAAGGCAGCGGGCGTGGACTTCAAGCTGAGCATCGTGGGCTTCGGGATCACGCAGAAGCCGCTCCAGCAGGAGCTGCAATCCATGGCGCGTTCGACCGGCGGCGAGTACTTCACGGCCACCAACGCCGGGGCACTCTCGGCGGCGTTATTGCAGGCCACCACGCAGAAGCGCACCTTTGTGGTCTTCAATCTAGACGCGAGCGAAGCCGGCCGCGGCGTGGTAGGCGAAGCGCTGACAGTTCCTCCGGGAACCTACCGTGTAGCAGTGCTGGGCGAGGAGCCTATTGCGCTCAATGGCGTGACGGTGAACGAGGGCAAGCAAACGACGTTGAAGCTGGTCCAGACCGGAGAGAACCTCGAACTCCAGCCGTAGGCGCAACAACTGCGTTTGGCCCAGCACCACATCGAACGGAGACGCCCGTAACGTGGGGGAGCTTCTGCGCCTGCGCCGCAGCGGGCCATGGATACAGGGCGACGAGCAACGCAGCGGTCGCTGAGAATAAGAGGGCCTTCGTTTTCATCGCTACTTCACCTTTCCCTCAAGGAACAGGGCAGTTGAACATTTGCGGGCTTTTTGGCTCGTTTTCATCGAAGTGCGACTTGGCCCCAAGTGTACGAGTGTGCCAAACCGTGTCAACTTGGACGCCGCACATCGGGAGTCCGCATGACATGAACGCGTGCCGTGGGGTAGATTCCAACTTGATTCCGTTCTTCATCCTTGCACGCGTCCCCACATGTGGTGGTAAATTGTGCCGTGCAAGGCGACCGTAGGTCGGCTGTCCTGGCCTGAAAATGAAGGTGCCATCCACGCCGATCGGCTCTGATTCTCTTTAGAAGCTTGCCATGTCTTTGCCCCACCGGTATCGCGGTGTCGCCGGTCAGTCATTACCTGCCAAAGGAAGGAGTGGGAAGTTATGCGTGGCGGAGGATTCCTGTTAGTCATCGGTGTCTGCCTTTTTTTCGCCGTCCCTTCTCGATGTGAGGAAACCGCCATCGTCACCCCGTTTCTTAGGGTCTCACTTGACCCTCAAGCGGGCACCTGGAGTTGCTCTTCCACGTACGGGGGGAAGGTGCTCGAGCACGCCGTGGCTGCTGTTAATACCACGAACGGAATGCTGCGGACGACTGACCCGCGTTTTCAAAAGAGCGTGACGAATGCGCCCTTCACTGACGCCATCGGCGCGGGAAAGGAGTTGCGCCTGGTTCTCACTGACCAGCAATCCGAGGTTAACTGGGAACTTGCCATCAAGGTCTATGACGAGTTCGCGGGCGTGCGCGTAGACTGGCAGCTTCAGAACACCACACAAAAGGAGCTGGGATTGCGCACCGTAACCGTCGTCGAGGCGGAAACCGGTGAAGCGAAAGGCCGCTCCGGCACCCACGTCTTGAGCAATGGCTTCAACTCGTGGGATTACTCACACATGGTCACACTTGCTGGCAACACCGCCATTCTGAGCTCCGACATGATCGCCGTGGACGACCCGCCCCTGCTTGCAGGGTTCCTCTCCGCGAATACGGCGTTCGGCAACTTCGGGTACGGCCTGCCTCCTTCGCAGAGGCCCTTTTTACAGGCGAGTGCGGAGTTCAACGTCCTCCTGGATCCTGGTCAGACCCGAACGGCCGATCCCCTCTTGATCCTCTTTCCTTCCGATGTTTTTGAAGGCCTGGAAAGCTATGCTTCTGCGGTTCAGAAATTCAACAAGGTGGAGCCCAGGCAACAAAACAGCACTGCTTGGTGCAGTTGGTACTCGGGATACGGACGAGCCCGGCAGGCGAACTTGCCGGGTCTCGAGCAGGCCATGGTCGCGAACGCCCAAATTGTGAAGACGCTGAAACCCTGGGGCATCGACACCTTGCGGGTCGTCGATGACAGCGATGAGCAGCGCTACGGCGATTGGACTTTCCCCTTTGCCCCCCACGGCATGGGCAACTTGGCGGCGTCCCTACGCACTCTGGGAACCAAGCCGGGAGTGTGGCTGGCGCCGGCGTTTGTTTCGGAGACTTCCGACCTTTTCAAGGAGCATCTGGATTGGATGCAGCGTTACTCCGGCGGTGAGCTGGTAACCACGAAGAACTTCTATGGGAATACGATGCATTTTCTCGACGTCTCTCATCCCGAGGCCCGGAAGTACCTTCGTGCTGTTTTCCGGCGCATCAAGGACTGGGGCTATCAGTATGTGATGACTGACTTCCTGCAATGGCTGGTGTATTCCGACCGCTACCACGACCCCCGCATGACGCGCGCCGAGATTTACCGGCTGGCCCTTCGGACGATTAGGGAGACTCTCGGCCCGGAGATTTATCTGTTAGGCTGCGGAGCGCCGCAACTGGCGTCAGTGGGGCTCGTGGACGGGATGCGGATCGGTCCGGACCAGTGGGGAGACACCGGCTTCGAAAACATCGCATCCCGCTACTACGAACACGGGAAGTGGTGGCTTAACGACCCGGACGCGCTGGTGGGCAGCGGTAGCACTGTGGAAGAGTATCGTGCCTGGACCGCCTTGGCCGGGCTATCGGGCAGCGTCATTACCATTGGCGACGACCTGGCGGCGCTCTCGCCTGAAAAACTCCAGATCCTCAAGCGCATTCATCCTGTCGTGGGTAAGAGCGCCAGGCCGATCGATCTGTTTCAGACAGCCCCCAGCAACCAGTGGCTGTTCGAAACCAAGGGCTTGGGAGCGAAGTCCCGGGTACTGGGCCTCTTCAACTGGGGAAGCAAAGAGACCCTTGACCACAAGATCTCGCCGCAGGGGCTGCTGCAGACGGATGAGCCGGTCTTGGTTTACGACTTCTGGAATGACTTTTTTGTAGCGCGAAGTGAGAAGGAACTCAGCTTTTCCGTGCCGCCGCGGAATACCCAGGTGCTCTGCCTGATCGAGGCGACCGGAGTGCCCCAAGTGCTGGCCGTCTCCAATCACCTCAGCCAGATGGGTTTCGGTCTCAAGAACGTTGCCTGGTCTTCGGCGGAAGCCACTTTGCGCGGCGAGACCAGGGGCGTGGACGGTGACAGCTATCACGTCGCGGTCTATGTGCCCTCCGAGTACGAGCTGGAGCAAGCGACCCTGGATGGAAAGAGCCTCCCGTTGATCAAGCGGGAAAGGAACGTGTTGCTGATCCCGGTGAAGGGAAGTGGCCGGCCGGTTCAGTGGTCCGTGAAGTTCCGCGCGGCAGCGACCCTGGAACCTGTGGCGGCCGAGGTCAAGAAGGCTCGTTTCAAGGTCGAGCGGGACTTGGTTTACGCGCGCGCCGGGAAGAAGAATCTGCTGCTCGATCTCTACCGCCCGGAGGCATCGAGTGGACGCCTACCGGTCATCGTCTGGATTCACGGCGGCGCCTGGCGAGGTGGGAAAAAGGAAGAATGCCCGGCCGCCCGGATGGCGCGCCGCGGTTACGCAGTTGCAAGCATTGACTATAGATTGAGCGGCGAAGCTATATTCCCCGCGCAGATCGAAGACGTGAAAGCGGCGATTCGTTGGTTGCGGGCGAATGCTTCGAAGTATGGCCTGGATCCTGCCCATATCGCCGTTTGGGGCGAATCCGCCGGCGCCCACCTGGCAGCTTTGTTGGGGACTTCTGGGGGCGTGAAGGAACAGGAGGGTCGCGAGGGCGTCAGCGGCCAGTCGAGCAGGGTTCAAGCCGTCGTGGATTTCTATGGCCCCACGGATTTCCTGCGGATGCACGACTATCCCGGCGAACTAGATCACGATGCGCCCGACTCTCCGGAATCACAGCTCATCGGCGGTCCGATTCAAGAAAACAAGGCCAAGGTGGCTCGTGCGAACCCAATCACTTATGTCACGAAAGACGATTCGCCCTTTCTCATTGTGCATGGCGATCAGGATCCGCTGGTTCCGGTGAATCAGAGCCAGTTGCTTTATGACGCTCTGAATAAGGCGGGTGTGGACACCACACTCCACATCGTCAAGGGTGGGGGGCATGGAGGTCCGGCCTTCAATACACCGCAAATCGACGAATTGGTGTTCAACTTCTTTGACAGGTATTTGAAGATCAGTAAAGGCAAGCAGTAAGCTTCCGCTCCACATTCTCATTCATTCCTGGCTAGGCGGGCTCCGACGCGAAGATCGCATTTCGTCTTGCTGTGCGTCTGCGTCGTCTTTGGCTTGTTGCGCATGGCAGTGCAGGGTGCTGAGAAGCCTGCCGGTGACCATCCGCAGCTTGTCGGCACCGACCGGCACATCACCGTGGGAGCCGTGGAACTGAAAGATGAAAAGTGGGATGCGGCGAGGAAGGAACTGCGGCTGAGGGTGACGCTCGTGGAGAATTATCCGACCACGCTTACCGTCTATTCGGCTGGCCGCTCATTCCAAGAAGCCAAGGCCACCGGTGCGAACATCGAAGCCACGGCCGAAGGTGAGACCGTTCGCGTGAAACTCACCAGCTCCAAGTCCGGCGACGCGGAGGTCACACTGCGCTTCGAGTGACTGCCTGACGTGTTCTCCGAGAGCTGTGATGTTGGGTGGCGCACGTACAGCAATGGTTAGCGTGTGCGCGCCACGCATTATAAAAGGGCGCCCCTTTCGGAGTAGGCTGGGGTTGCTGTATTGAGCAGTTAACCGAGGCCTGACGAAAGGAGCACCCGATGAACAGTGTGAAGGACATTGGATTGGATGTCCAC
>Ga0315280_10001267_pt1 | contig 43815 bp, 28 predicted proteins | sample YL17G06_40_MG_FD_203697 | JGI IMG/M metagenome (GOLD analysis project Ga0315280, IMG submission 203697) | Sediment microbial communities from Yellowstone Lake, YNP, Wyoming, USA - YL17G06_40 | ecosystem: Environmental > Aquatic > Freshwater > Lake > Sediment | place: USA: Wyoming | collected...
AAGCGGGCGCTCCGGCGGGCCGTACGGGCGAATGATTATTCGCCCCTACCGGGACCCCGGTTTTCGCCCCCAACCAAATCGAAAGCCTCTTCAGCACGCTTCTCCCTTGTGCGCGAGAATCCGGCCTTTCGCCATGCGGGCACAGTCCAGAGCTTCCATATCACGCCTCTTGCGTGATAGCCTGATCCGTGGACAACACCTACCATATTACAGGATTTTTGTTGGTGTGTCTATCCGTACAAATACATATTTTTCGACGTTTTTTTTTCGGACGAGCGGGTGCCAATGACCTCTGGCGGCAGGACGGATTTGATGTTGCCTCTTCCATTCTTTATCACGGAGCCACACTGTCCGCCAAGCCTGTGGCTTGGCGTGAGTCGATTCCGGTTCCCGCCGAAGATCAAGCTGGGTAGCTCTGTGACCTCCGTGCCCTTGTGGTGAGCCCATGCTGCTCGAACCACCTTACGCTGCTGGAGGGGGATGCCGACCCGGCGCGCACGCGCGTCCTGGCGATCCTGGCAACCGGCAAAAGAAGAGGGCTGTGAGCCTTTGCCCACAGCCCTCGGTGTGTGACCCGTCAAGGGATTTCACCGTTTGACGGTCTGGTCCGCGCTCCGTCTGGCGCCGACGATACGCATCGCGTGGCCGGACGGCTCAGGACATTGCTCTCCGAATTAAGGTTCCAGTTCCTGCAACTTGATGCCGTCCATCCAGAAGTCGGCGGTCGCGAAGCCGAGGTGGAACGTGGGGCTGGCGGGCGTCACGTCCGCGGTGAAGACCGGGGTCGTGACACTGAATTCCTGCCACTTATCAGTGGCCGTCTGCTGCGACTCGCCGTAGCCCTCCCAGTTGGCGGCTCCGTGTTCCGGCTTCATATTGAACTGCAACGTGCCGGACTTGGTCTTAACCCAGGCGGAGAACTTGTACTTCTTGCCGGCCTTGAAGGTGAAGGTGCCGTCCGTCATGCCGATATCCCAGAAGTTGGCCCCGGCCGCGGGAACGACCACATGCAGGCAGTACTTGCCCTCAATGGGACCTTCAGGAACGGCCGCACCCACGCAGTCCGTGACGACCTCGCTGGTCGCGGTGCCATAGATGCCGTAGGGCGCGATCTTGCCGCTCTCGAACCCGCCATTGGGCAGCAGGTTCGGGGGTTCCGCGACAAAGCCCAGGAGCTCAATGTCGGCAATCTGCATCAAGGTGCCGCTCGACGGATCGCGCAGGCCGGGGAACAGAAGCTGGTAGTGCTTGTACGCCACCTCGTTCTTGAAGGAAATCGCCGTGGCGTTCATCGTGAAGCGCAGCCAAAGCGTCGGCTGCGCAAAATCAACGATATCGCCGGCGGCAATCACCGTCCACGGCCCATTGATGCTGTCATTCGAGCCGGACAGCTCGAACTTGACCGGATCCCGGCCATAGTCGTCGTTGGCCGTGGTGAACGTCAGACCCGAGACGACGGTTGCACCGGCAGCCGGCGTGACCTGAATGCCGGTCGGCAGCTTCCCGCCTTTGAAGTGCAGGAACTTCGTGCTGGTCTTGTTGTCGATCGCCAGCGCCGGATACTCGGCACCCGGCCAATCCCCATCATTCGGGACACCCTGAATGGCATCGCCCGGAGCGGTCACGTCAGAGAGAACGAACCTCTGGATGTCGGCATCCGTCAACGTCCGGTTGTAGAGCCGGACCTCGTCCAGTTGGGCGGTCATGAGTCTATTGATCCCGAAACCGACGTCCCGGCCCACACTGATCACTTTATCAAAGTTGGTGGGCACATGCTCCGCCACATTGGTCGCGGTCTGATCGACGCCATTGAGGTACAGCTTGCCCTGCGTCGGGGAGATCGCCAGCGCGGCAAAATACCATTCGCCATTGGGGATCTTCAATCCGGAGTTGAACTGCCAGTACTGATCGGCACCCCACATATACTTCAGTTGGGTACCATCGTGCTGCAGACCAAGGCAGCCGGGGCTGGTGCCTCTGAGCGTCAGGATGCCGGACCACGCGGTCGGCGCCTTGTCGTGCTTTACCCAGCCGGTGACCGTGACGGTGTTGGTCTTAATGTTCAGAGGAGTTGCCGTCTCGATGTAGTCGCCGGTCGCACTGTTGAGGGACACGCAGCCGCCCAACGGACCGGTGGCCCAGGTCGGCTTGCCATAGAACAGGCCGTGGTTGCTATGACCGGACTGGTCGGTGGCGATCGTGCCGGAACCGGTCTCGAAGTCGTAGTAAATCAAGAGATCCGGATCCGTTATGGCAATCGGATTGAAATACTTGTCGGCGTTCGCCGCGATCTGATCGGCGGACAGAGCCTTGTCGTAGATCGCCACGCCAAAGATGTCGCCGTCGAAGTTGTCGAACACCCCGCTGCCGTCGGCGCCTTGGGCGCCGTAGCCGATACCGACCTTGCCGGACAGACTAATGGCGGTGGCGACACTGCCTTTGAGAACGCCGTTGACATACAGATCCGTCTTCGCACCAGCCTTGCTGGAAACGAAGACCAGATCGGTGTACTCCCCGGGTGCGGTGGGAACCTTGTAATCATAGTCCGCCACGCCGAAGACGGTGGCGCCATAGGTCTTGGTGTTGTTCCACTGCTCGTACTTGAGCCCGACCTTCGTGTCGCCGAATTGCCTCCGGCCGATCAGGCACATGCTGGCCTCTTGCTCGTCCGGATTGCTGCGCACGACGAACTCGTAGGTCTGCTCGTCGCCGAAGGTACCGATGTCATAGAGGCCGTCCGCGACATAGGTCTTAACGAATTTGGGCTCCGCCGCCCCGATCCCCACCGCCCAGTTGTCGGTGTTCATATCGGTGGCTTTATCGGTGATGCGGAAGCTCCAGACGGCGCCCGCCTGCACCTTATTGGCGGAATCAACCTCGTCGACGCGCCAATAGTAGGTGGTCAACGCCTGCAGGGCGCCGGGGTCGAAGGTGGTCCCCGCCTGCGCCATGGCCACAGCGACACTGGCATCGGCGGCGGTGACTTTCGCCTTATCCGTGCCGAAATACACGTTGTGGGAAAGAACGCTTTGACCCGCTGTCCAGCTCAGTTTGGGCGCGGCGCCAGTTCCCTTGAGCAGGGCGCCATTCGCCGGGCTGGGGGCGTGTGCCGTCAGCGCCATCACGGTGAAGCTCCAGACCTTGCCCGTGTACTTGACGCCGGCGGCGTCGGTCTCATCCACGCGCCAATAGTAGGTGGCGCCCGGCGTGAGTCCGGCAACGTGGAAATACATCGCGAACGGTTGCACGCCGACGAGATCCGCGGGTCCCGGGTTCGGGTTCGTCCCGAAGTACACGTCGTGCATCACGCCCGTGGCACCTGCCGTCCACTGGAACAGCGGACTGGTGACATCCACCGCGCCGTTGGCGGGATCAGGCGCCGAGGCCTGAAGCAGCGGCTCGGGGTCCCGGATGAGCGCGGTCAGGTACGTACCCGCGATGACGGCGATCTTGTCGCCAATCACCGGGCCCGTCCAACCAGCAGTGATGCTGTCCCCGCCGCCACCTTCCTTCATCAGGCCCTCGATGTAGTAGGACTTGCCGGCCTTCAGGGCGATGGGGGCGGACTTCAACAGCGCGACATTGGTCGAGCCGCCGGAGCCGTCCCAGTTCTCTGCGGGCGTCCAGCCGGTCACTTCGGCGATCTTGACCGCGTTGGCGGCCGTATCGTCGGTGCTCAGCCAGAGCTGGCAGGCATCGTCACCGCACACATAGAAGGTGTAGTCGCCATCGGCGGGCGGAGTCAGAAACGCACGGGCCCGCGTGCCCGTGTTGTCGGCCCAGTCCACCTTGCTCTTGAAACTGTCCCGCCACTCCGAAGAAGTGGGGTTGTTGGGGAAGTTGGGGTTGCTCGTCAGGTCCGAGATCGCCGTGCCGCCGATATCCATCCAGTACTCGAACAGCACCTTGCCCTTCCCCAGTTGGGCGCCTGCGCTGCCGGTGAGAATCAGCATCAGGCCCAAAGTCGTCAGACAAACCAGTTTTCGTGACATAGCGTGCTCCTGCCAAAAAAGATACTACTGTCTGTTCCCTTGGCCACGCGCCAAGACGCCCCCCCAATTAGGCATAGTACAGTCACTACCATCGGCAAGTCTTCTCGTTACCCCGTTTTGCCGCGAGAACCTTCTCACACGTCACCCCGGGAGAATGCCCGATGTTTTACCTCCTTCCCGTCAGAAATGGCCACCCTCGAAATGCGCAGGGTTCGATTGGAAGTGCCGAAGGACGATGTACCCTGTTCCTCCATTGCCACCCTCGCAACGACTCCTCGGCGTGGGGAATTCCGCTTTACGGCCCCGCCGGGCCCCAATCTGCGAAAGCACTGGCGCCGACGGGCTGGACACTCCACCGCTGATCCAGCCCACGCCTAATCACATCTCATTGTACTGAATTCCTGTTGCCAGGCAACTGTTTTCCGGTCCGGGCGCACTGGGCAAGCCACCCTCGGACCGCCTGGCGACGGCGAGACTCCCAACGAAGACTCTTGGGGAGGATGGCACGTAGGACAGGGACCACTAGGCCTCCACCCGGTCTTTCGCCAGAAGTCAATCCGGTCAGACCCTACCGTGTCGCAAGCCTGACCTTCCTATAAAAATACGATATTGATGGGGGACAAGTCAATAGTAAACTTGTTTCCGTGTCGCGACGGGAATCAAGAGCCTATCCCCGGAGGCCGTTGCGCGGCTGGGTGCCACGGACAAACTGGCTGGTCCGTGGGCCTGTCGAGCGGTCCCGTCCAGCGGAAAAACACCGACAAACGACCTTGTCGGTGCCACCCGCGCCCCTACTGAGGCTCTAAAGGTGTCAGGTACGAATGGCACTGCCGTGGGCTTGGTTGGCGCAGACTCTCACACGACGTGCCGAGGGAATGGTATCGGTTCTCTCCCGTATTGAACCCTTGCCCCTGGCCGGTGGATTGCTATTATGTTTTTGGCCTTCCTTGGCCGATGGATTCTATGCCGGGTGCCATGCTTACGCTTGCGTAAGCATGTCCTGTCCATCGTGGTAGGACCTGGGGTCAGAGCTTGATTAGTGATTAGGCTGTGGTTCGCTGGCCGCGGTTCTGCCACATCTCTTCGCTCAGAAATGCTCTCCCTTGGCGTTCCTCGGCCGGTTTCTGCTGATGGTACGGCGCTCCCAGGTGCTTGCTTGCCAGTCATCGACCCAGTTGTCCTGGGCGACCCACGGGGGGACTCTGAGCCGGAAGTAGGAGGCCAGGGCGTGGACATACGGTTCGTACATCCGGCGCGGTTCGGATAGTCTCTGGTCGGCGTGGCCCTCTTGAAGCTTGATACCGCCGGCCGTCAGGGTGACCCGCAGGGGAAGAACAGGGGGAAGAACAGGGTCACGTCGTAAATATTAACTATTTGTTCAACGATTACCAGACAAGAACTTTGCACAAATATCCCACGGCGCTACCTGCGTATGACAGGCAGCGTGTTCCCCTCGGCTGGGGGCGGCTGGGGAACGGTTCGGATCAGTCTTCCGGCAGGGGTTTGCCCTTGGTTTCCGGGGCCCAAATCAGGGCGACGATGCCCACCAGGTAGATCAGGCACATCACGATCGCGACCTGGCGGAACGGCCACATCGTGCTCAGCCAGCCCAGCAACATCGGGAACGGGGCCGCGAAGTAGCGGACCGTGTTGTAGCAGAAGCCCACGCCGGTGCCCCGCAGACGCGTCGGGAAGATCTCCGGGAAGTAGATCGAATACCCGGCGAAGCAGGACAGCGTGCCGAAGCCCATCAGTGGCAGCATCCAGTACACGTCCGTTTCCCGCTTGAGCGCGTAGAATACGAACGCGACCACCACCAGGCAGAACGAGAAGGCCAGGAAGAACGCCGTGCGCCGGTTGAAGCGCGAGGCCACCCACGTGAAGGTCAACATGCCCAGCATCGCGCCCACATCCTGCAAGAGCGTCCCGCGGCTTTTGCACTTGTCGATCGTCTTTTGCAACTCCATGATCGCGCCGGGGAAGAGTTGCTCCACCAACTGGCGGTTCAACAAGATGATATCCGGCTTTTCGCCCTTGGCCTGGACCAACTGCACCAGGTTGGCCGTCCCCTTCTTCAGAGTCACCGGCTGGAAGGCCTGGGCGTTGTAGAGATTCGTGGTTTGGATGAGCCGGTTCAAGTCGGCCAGCAGCGTGTCCTGGGCGGTCGCCGGGAGAGACGTGGCGGAGTCGGTCAGGTCCACCAGTTTCTGCACCCCGGGAGCGAGCTGTGCCTTGACGTGCGCCACGCCGGTGTTGGCCGGCGTTTTGAGTCCGGCGAAGACCGTCGCCGGCTGGAGGACTTCGCGCGCCAGCAAGGGCCGGTTCTTGAAGGCCGCCGTGATCAGCTCCGGCGAGAAGAACGCGATGCCCCACAAACCGACCATGCCCGCCACGCCGAAGCAGATACCGATGTGCGTGCTCTTACGCCAGCGGATCTGGGCTGGCAACTCCTTCTGCGGGAGGAAGCGAAGCATGAAATAGCCCGCAATCGCGACCAAAACCGCCATGAAGACCAAAAGGCTCATCTTCGGCCAAGTCGCCGGGGCCTTCCACACGACCAGGCCCATACTGACTAAGATCATCGCCACTGCGATCCTGCTGCCGCTGCGATTGCCCGCAATCGTCCAGAAGCACGCCGCGACGACCATCAGGGCCAGCATGGCTTTGATGGGGGGCTTGGGCCACGAACTGGGCAGCACGAAGGGAACCAACATGAGGGCCACACCACAGGCCGCGGCAACGAGCGCCGTGTAGTGCCACGTGGGATTCGCCAGCAAATCGGCATAGGAGCCCATTCTCTTGCCCCGGCCGGCGGCGGCTTCGGCCTTGGCCTTCTTCCAGGGTTCCGGTTCCTTCAGGACCAGGATGATGGGCACGACCAGAACCACCGGCAGCACGCCCACGAAGAACAGCACCTGCCAGCCGCTCCAGCGGCCCCAGAAGTTCTCCTGGCCGAGCACGATGCCGATGCTCACGCCGGAGGCCAGGATGTTGCCGATGGCCGACAGCGACTGCATGATGCCCAAGGCGAACGTCCGAAATCGCGGCGTCACGCTCTCGGCCAGCAGCGTCGTGGCCGAGCCGAACATGCCGCCGACGCCCAGGCCACACAGGAAGCGGTAGATCAGAAACTCAATCCCGTTGCGCGCCAACCCGGACAACCCGGCGAAGAGCGTGTACGCCACCAGCGTGGCGACCATGGCCTTGACCCGGCCGTACTTGTCGCTCATGATGCCGAACAGAATGCCGCCCGTGGCCCAGCCGATCATCAGGATCATCGTGGCCATGCCGCCCCAGTACTTCACGGTACCGTCCGGGGCGGTCGCCCCCAGCAACTCCCGCAGGGCAGGCTCCCGCGCCAGCACGAAGATGCGCTGGCCCATGCAATCAAAAAGCCAGCCGCCGGCCGCGAGGAGCAGGACCAACCAGTGGTACCAGGTCACTTCGCGCCACCAGGGGGTTTCAGCGGGTTTGGCGGGCAGGGCAATCGATTCAGCCATGTGTCGTTCTCCTTATTGCAGATACGGGCGGGACACAGTCTACCGCCAACCGCACACCGGGCCAACTGATTTTTCCGTGGCAAAGCGTCGCGACGTTAACCAGCGGCCAGGGCTATCGCATGTGGGCCTATGGAGCCTTGCCCTCACCTGAAGATGGTGCGTGGTACGCACCCTACGGGTTGGGGGGCCATGCGTCATTCGTAGGGTGCGTACCACGCCCCGCTCCCTCATGGGCTATCGAGGCTCACAGACAATTGCCCTGGACCAGCGGCACTCTCTGTTGACATCGTGACGAGGATAGGGTTATCGTATTTATCGGACGTAGTCCCGTTTGACGATCTAGTGCGGTGACCGGCCTCTGTCGGAGGCTCGGCGGACGGGATCCGTGCCGGCGGAACAAGCTGTATCCCCGCCGGGATTTGGCCGATATAAAGTCTCTTGAGCATGTCGCAACCAAGGGGTCTATTCGCGGGTGGCCAACGATCGACAACCCATACATTCCCTCTCAGCTTTAAGGAGGACCATCATGTGTAGAACGCGCGCAACCCTGGTTTTTCTGATCCTTCTCCTGGGCCTTCCTCTCCGTGCGGTCCTCGGGGCCGAGGACCCGAACCTCATTGGTTGGTGGAAGCTCGACGACGGCACGGGCACGATCGCCAAGGAAGCCACCGGAAAAGGCATCGATGGGAACGTGTTCGGCGACGCGAAATGGGATACGGTGGGTATCAACGGCGGCTGCCTGTTGTTTGACGGCACGGATGACTACCTGTTCATCGACGGCCGGTGGAGACTCCGGGCGTACACCATGTCCGTGTGGTTCCGGTGCGACAGCCCGGGCCAGCGGGATATCCTCTCGGCCTACGAGCGCGGCGTGCAGCACGGCATCCTGGTCGAGTTGCAGGCGGCGGGGACCTTGCGGTTCCTGCACCGCTTTCCCCTGGGCACCGGCGGCGGGACGAACGTCTACTCCACCGCTTCCTATAGCGACGGCCAGTGGCACCATGTGGCCGTGACGAAGTCCACGGTGGAAGTTGCGATGTACGTCGACGGGATGCGCGTCGGCTCGGCGGCCGATACCAGTGTGTTCAATCCCACCGACTACTTCAGTCTGTGCGTGGGCCAGTTGGATAACGAGCGCGGCTACACGGGAACGACCGCCCGGCTCTGGCTCGGGGCCCTCGACGATATCCGCGTTTACGACCGCCCGCTGACCCCGGCCGAGCTCAAGCCGCTCGGCTTCCGGGGCAAGGCGAACACCCCCACCCCCGCCAACGGCGCCACTGGCGTCAACATTCAGCTTATGCAGTGGAAGGCGGGCACCGACGCCAAGTTCCACAACGTCTACGTGGGGACAACCCCTGAGCTGGGTCCGGCCAACCTCACCGGCCCTAAGCTGGGAGCGACGATGTACTGGCACATCCCCGGCTTTGAGCCCGGCGTCACGTACTACTGGCGGGTGGACGAGATTCAGGCGGATGGAACGGTCTTCCAGGGCGACGTGTGGCAGTTCACGACCGAGCCGCTCACTGCCTACATTCCCAATCCGGTAGACGGCACCCTGGGAGTCTTCCCGGCGCCGAGTCTGAGCTGGACGCCGGGCAAGGACGCCCTGCAGCACCAGGTCTATCTGAGCACCAGCCTCGTGGATGTGGAGAACGGCACAGCCGCCGACAAGGGCAAAATCGATCAAGCCAGGTTCAGCCCGGGCATCCTGCGGTCGTCCTCGACCTACTATTGGCGGGTCGATGAGATCCAGGAGGGTGGCCAGGTGAACAAAGGCGCCGTGTGGAGTTTTGTCACGGCTGACGGCGCCGCCAACAAAATCATGCGGCAGTGGTGGACGGGTGTCACCGGCACGGCCGTCAACAACCTGACGAGCGTCGCGGCTTACCCGAACGCGCCGACGGGCAGCGAGCTGCTCGACAACTTCGAAGGGCCCACCAATTGGAATGACAACTACGGCACCCGGATGTACGGCTGGCTGACCCCGCCGAGCACGGGCGACTACACCTTCTGGATCGCCTCGGATGATGCGTCCGAGCTGTGGCTCAGCACCGATGCCGATCCGGCGAACGTCAAGATGATCGCCGGTGTCGGCACCTACACGGGCGTGCGCGAGTGGACCAAGGAGGCGGCCCAGAAGTCCGCCCCCGTCACGCTGCAAGCCGGCCAGAAGTACTATATCGAGGCCCTGCACAAGGATGGGACCGGCAACGACAACCTCGCCGTTGCCTGGCAAGGGGGCACGATCACGGCCCAGACGGTGATCAGTGCCCAGTATGTGGACGCCTTCGCCCTGCCGCCGCTACAGGCCTTCGGCCCAAGCCCGGCCAATGGCGCCGTGGATACGACTCAGGCACCGGTCCTGAGTTGGAGTGCCGGCGAGAAGGCGCAAAAACATGATGTCTATCTCGGCACCGATAAGGCAGCCGTCGCGGCGGCCGACCCCGCGAACCCGCTGTACCAAGGCCAGCAGGCCGGCACGACCCTCGATACCGGGGCCCTGGACTGGGGCAAGACCTACTACTGGCGGGTCGATGAGATCAACGCCGGCGAAGCCGACAGCCCGTGGAAAGGAGCAATCTGGAGCTTCAGCACCGCCAACTACATCCCGGTGGACAACATGGAAAGCTACACGGATGACGAGGGCAATCGCATCTATGAGACCTGGATCGATGGTTGGACCAACGGCACCGGTTCCGTGGTCGGCAACCTCCAGGCCCCATTTGCCGAGCAGACGGTCATCCACAGCGGCCGGCAGTCGATGCCGATGGACTACAACAATGCCAAGACGCCGTTCTACAGCGAGACCGAGCAGACCTTCGCCTCCCTGCAGAACTGGACGGTCAACGACGTGAATGCCCTGAGCCTGTGGCTGCGAGGCAATCCGGTGTCCTTCCTCGAGTCGGCTTCGGGCGCGATCACCCTGAGTGCCGCCGGTACCGACATCTGGGACGTAGCGGACCAGTGCCGCGGCACGTTCAAGCGTCTCAGCGGCGACGGCTCCATCATCACCAAGGTGGACAGCATCGGCAATACCAACGCCATGGCCAAGGCCGGCGTCATGATTCGGGACACCCTGGATGCCAGCTCCAAGTTTGCCTATGCGGTGATGACCCCGAGCAGCGGCGTCTCCTTTGGCGCGCGGGTGCTGCCCAATAGCACGTGCACCAGCACCACCATCGCGGGCATCCGGACGCCGCAATGGGTCAAGCTGACCCGCGCGGGCAACGTCTTTACCGCCCAGTACTCCGCCGATGGCAAGACCTGGACCGACGTGAAGGGCACCGACGGCAAGACCGTCTCCACGACCATCGTGATGAGCGCCAGCGTCTACGTCGGGCTGGCCGTGACGAGCCATACGGCCGGTGTCATCTGTACGGCCCAATTCTCGGGGATCGCCACGACCGGCGCCGTAACCGGCGCCTGGCAGAAGGCCGACATCGGGATTGCTCACCCGGGCAACAGCCAGGAGCCGCTGTACGTCGCCGTTGAGGACAGCGCCGGCAAGAGCGCCGTCGTTGTCCATCCGAATGCGGCGGCGGCGACATTGACGACCTGGACGCAGTGGAAGGTCCCGCTGAGCAGCTTCACCGGCGTGAACCTGGCCAAGGTCAAAAAGCTGTATGTCGGTGTCGGCGATCGCAAGGCTCCGGCGGCCGGCAGCACCGGCCGCGTCTACATCGACGACATCCGCGTGACCCGGCCGTGACCATTTCCGTCGTAGCATGGGCATCTTGCCCATGAGTCGCAGGGCCATCCTGGCCCTGCTTTCACGGGCGAGACGCCCGTGATACACACGGGCAGGAGGCCCGTGGGGCCGTGGGTGGCACCGACAAACTCGTTTGTCGGTGTCTCTCTGCAGGACCGGACCGTTCGATAGGCCCACGGACAAACGAGTTTGTCCGCGCCAGCCAGCCACACAATAGCCTGCTCGGATGGGCAGGGTGACCGCGAAGTCGTTTGAAGGCACGTCCGCCGTGTCATTGCGAGCGCAGCGAAGCAATCTCCCGCCCGCAGGATTGAGATAGTCTCTTACTGATCCTTGGCCGTCCCAAGGAAATGCCCTCTTACTCCGGGGGGACGTCGAAAGAGACCAAATGAGCGGTCTGGGCATTATTGTCGCACGTATTCGTCCAGCAGGCGCAGGTAGAGGCGGTATTGCTCCAGAGAAACGCCCGGTGGGGTCTGATGATCCACGCTGGGGAGGAAGCCGCCGGTCTTCATGAGAGGCACGAGCCGTTCGAACTCCCGGCGCAGGGCCGCCTCGCCCTGGTTCATCACCAGCTTGTCGAAGTGGCCGATCATTCGTAAGGTGGGGAATTGCCGTCGCAGGGCCAGGCCATCCACGCCGGCCTGGCGTTCGAGCGGCAGCACGCCGGAGACCCCCACCGCCAACAGCCAGGGCGCCAGTTGTGTCACGTCGCCGTCGGTGTCCACGATGAGCAGGATATTCCTCTCGCTGAGGGCCGCGATTAGCCGGCGGTAGTATGGGGCGAGGAATTCCTCGAAGATCCGTTGGGAGATCATCGGTCCGTGGTTGTAGCTCATGTCCTCGGCCAGCGTCATGAACGTTGGCACACAGACCTTGTCCATTTGCCGGATGAGGCCGAGGTTGAATTCGAGCAGGTCATGGTTGATCGCGTGAATCAACTCCGGCTGGTCGTAGAACGCGTAGCTGAGCCGCTCGATATTCATCAGCGTACGGGGAAACCAGAAGAACCCTTCCAGCGTCGCCCAGACGACGGCCTCGCCCTGTGCCTGCCGCTGAGCCCAGGGCCGCATGGCCTCGATCGCTTTGGCATGGTCCGGGTAGAGCCGAGGCTTGACGGTGCGGTAGTCGTCCAGGTTCGCAACCATGCCTTCGACGTGGTGCTGCGTCGCCTCGATGGTCGCCTGCGTGGTGCTGAACCAGAACTGCCGATACGGGTCCAGGCCGAAGTACTGGGCGATCTCGAAGACCCGGCCGAAGTCCAGCGTACGAGGCAATCCTTCCGTGTGCCAACGGGCGATGGTCTGGTCCCACCACATGGCCCATTCCCAGCGCGGCAAACGATCCACCGGCTGGAAATTCGCCGCCGCCCGGAACCGTTCGACGTGGTTCATGAACTCCCTTTCTATCCCTGTGCGACGCCGCACGAGCTGACGAGGGGCGCCGTTTCGGGCCTCGGGTAGGATCGCGAGCGCCGGAACCAGGCGCGTTGGAGCTGATCCCATCCGGTAATGCCCCAGGCGCCCAAGCGGGGCAACACGTGACCGCTGGCCCCGAGGCGTTCGGCCCAGAGTCTCCGGCGGGCCCGGCGCAAATCCCATTCGAGGTATTTTCGGATCGAATCATCCGGGATCTCTTCGTGCTCCAGAACCTTGCGATCGATGTATTCGATGCTTTGATATAGTTGAGCGGGTTGTTGCATGGCGGCGGCCGACAGACTCAATTTGTCCCCGCCACTCCATACGGCCAGGGGTTCCCGGACGAAGGCCCACGGCCCGCGCAGGGCCAGGCGCAGCGCCAAGTCATGGTCCTCCATCAGCCGCAGCCGCTCGTCAAAGCCGCCGCACTGCAACAGGAAGGGACGCCGGATCAGCGCCGCCTGGCAGAACAGCACGAACCGGGTGGCCAGGACGGCCGCGGGGTTGAGCCACAGCCCCTCCGGCTCCCTCATCTCCAGCCAGGCGATCCCGAAGGAGCTTTCCTCTTTGGCATCCGGCGTTCTCATGAGCGTATTGCACAGGCAACAGGGTACCTGCTCGCTGGCCCGCTGCAACAGGGCCACCTGCCGTTCGAGCTTGGTCGTGAGCCAGGCGTCATCGGAATCCAGAAAGGCGACCAACTCGCCGGTCGACTCCCTGACACCCCGATTTCTTGCCGCGGAAGGACCCGCGTTGTCTTGGCGAACGTAGACGATGGCGCGACCGTACGCCTGGAGAACCTCCGCCGTGTCGTCGGCGGAGCCATCATCGACGACAATCACCTCGACGCAAGGGTAGGTCTGCCGCAACACCGAGTCGATGGCGCGGCCGACAACTCTGGCCCGGTTGAAGGTCGGAATGATGACACTCACGAGTGGATTCATAGTTCTCTATCTCCAGGAAGCCCGGCGGAGCTTCCCCAACACCCCTGGCATCAGCAACGCCAGCAACGATCGTTGGTAGATCCCGAAGGCCCCTCCAAAGCGTAGGGCATCCCACGCCGCAGCGCGGGCGGCGGGGTATCGTTTGCTGCAACACAACATGACGGCGTGCAGCGAAAGGAAGTGTCCCAACATGTAGCGCAGGCGACCTTTGACGGCCGCATCGCTGCCGGTATACCGAAAATACGCCTGCGAGATGGTCCGAATATGGGAATCCAGGAATTCCGCCCGCGCGCCCGGCCGGTCGTCCACCAGACCATGGCGCGAGGGGGAGCGTTCCAGGAGCACCAGAGGCTCATCCACATAGGCAAAAGGCGTTTCGAAGGCCAAGTCATAGATGAGCTTCGTATCTTCACCCACCCGCAGACGCTCATCGAAGCCCCCGAGGCGCTGCAGTAGTTCCCGCCGGATGAGCATGGACTGCACGTAGAGGACCCGTGCCGGCTGAAGAATCAGTTCCCACGGCTCGGTGAACACCTCTTTGCTCGCCTGGGTGGGCCGCGGCGCGGATGCGACCGGCTCCTCCGTCCCCATCGTCTGGATGTCCGCGAAGCAGACCTGCGCCCCCGTGCGCTGCAGCAGCTCAACCTGCCGCTGAAGTTTGGTGGGCTGCCACCGATCGTCGGAGTCCAGGAAGGCAATCCAGTCGTGACTTGCCAGGCGCCACCCGCGATTCCGCGCCGCACTCGGGCCGGCATTGTCCTGGCGGATATACCGGACTCGGTCTCCGTAGCGCCGGACCACCTCCTCCGTTTCGTCGCGGGAGCCATCGTCAACCACGAGGATCTCCTGGGCGGCGTGCGTTTGCGCGAGCACGCTCTCGAGCGCGTGGGCGATACAGCGTGCTCGGTTGTAGGTCGGGATGACGACACTTACAGACAACATCGTGTGCATCTCAGGACCAGGACGTGAGCGCTCGCCGCAGGCGACCCTCCAGCGTGCCCAAGGCGTGTGCGGCCACCAACCCCTTGCCCCACAAGGTCGGCGTCGAGAAGTCCGCCAGAACGATGCTCTTGAGAATGCTGCCACAACACCGGATCGCATGGATCGTCGTCCCCGCCAGGGAAGGCAGCGCGGTGTGGTCCTTCGCGGCCAGGATCACGCTGTCCTGGCCGGCCGCAAACAGTCTCTTGACGAACCACCACTTCTTCACTCTCTGGGCCGGAACGAGGTGCCCCACCACCGCTCCGGGCTCATAGACGGCGATTCCGCCCTGGCCCCGGATGCGTTGGAGCAGATCGAATTCCTCTCCCGAGCGGAGAGACCGCCCGCAGCGTCCGAGCGAGGTGTCGAATCCCCCCACGCGCTCGAGCCATTCCTTCCGGACCGAGAAGTTCACCCCGAACAAAGGTCGGTCGGTATTCACGAGCACCTGTTCTCCGTAGTCGAGCCGGGACAGAAGCGACTCATAGAACTCGGGCAGCCAGGAGGGCCGCTCGCCCGGGTAGATCAAGTAGCTCTTGCCCCCGACGACCGCCGCCGGGTATTTCTCGAACGCCGCCGCCACCGCGCCCAGCCACTCTGGATCGACCTGGACGTCGTCGTCCAGAAACGACACGATTTGCCCTTGGGCCTCCTTCCACGCCCGGTTGCGGGCGTGACTGAGCCCTTGCCGGGGCTCGAGAACACTGCGGAAACGAGGTCCGAGCAGGCGGCTGTACCGCTGAATCACGTCCTGTGTATCGTCCCGGCTGTTGTTGTCGACGACCAGAATCTCATAGTCGACCCCAGCGGGGGCGTGCAACGATCGCAGGCTCTCCAGCGTCTGGGCCAGCAGGGCCGAGCGATTGTACGTCTGTATGGTTACTGTGACGAACAGGCGGACCGCACAGACTACATCTTCGTCAATTACATCGGCAGAACTGGGAAAAGTAATCATGGTTTTTCAGGGCCTCCCATGGGTGTGCTAACGCCTTTACTATTCTGGAACCTCCTTGTTTTCCGGGCTGGTGCAGACACGAAGCCGGCCGCCTCTCGGGTGCAGCCACCCGGGTCTTCCTGACCTCCTACCCTCACCGCCTCCAGGGGGCTATTTCTTCGGACTCGACCCACCGGATCAAGAAGGTTATCGACGCGGTTGTCCGCCAAAATCACCAAAAAAGAACATGGTGGTAATAAAACCGTAACACGCAGAATCGACAGTAAGAGCAGGTAGATGGGTGCAGCTTACCGGCCTTCGACGGACCGGTGACTGATTCCCACTGACCGATAAACCAGAACCGACCACTGACAACTGTTTGAAAGGAGTGCAGCCATGAAAAGAGCCACGATTCCCTTCCTAGCGGCGGTACTGCTGCTGGCCTTGTCGGCCTCCACGGTGCACGCGAAATCCGCGGCGGAGCTGCTGCGCGAGGGTCTGTATGCCGAGGAGGTCGAGGGAAACCTCGACACGGCCATCGGGATTTATCAGCAGATCCTCGCCGACACGACCGCCCCGAAGAACCTCGTCGCGCAGGCCCTGTATCGCCAAGGCATGTGCTACATGAAGAAGAAGGAGGAGGCGAAGGCCCGGGACGTCTTCGGGAGGCTGGTGAACGATTACCCGGACCAGACGGAGGTCGTCGAGAAGGCCAGGCCCGTGCTGGAAGGGCTGGGCAACGCCGACCCGGCCTCGCTCATGCCGCCGGAGACGATCGTCTATGTCGAGATCGGCAGTCCCGGCCAGCAGGTGGCGACCATCCTGAGCATGCTCAAAGGCACGCCGCTGGAGAATCCGTTTAACATCATCGGGATGAAGGATGGTCCGCAAAGCTCCGGCGGGCAGAAGGCGGAGACCGGCAACAAGAACCCGATCCAGATGCTCAACGCCCTGCTCAATCCCAGCATGTTGGCGGAACTGGAGAAGATCCGTGGCATCGGCATCGGCGTCCAGGACATCGGGCAGAAGGCCCCCTCGGCGCTGATCGTGCTGTACCCGGGCAAGAGCGATGCCCTGAAGGGTCTGCTCCAGATGGCGCTGACCGGCCTGAGCAACTCCTCCGGCCAGCTCGAAGGCATGACGTCGTTCACGTTCGGTGACGGCGCCGCCGCGGCCTTCGATGAGACAGTGGTCATCCTGGCCAGCCCTTCTCCCAAGGCCAAGGACCTGCTCCAATGGTCGGTTCGGCAGTACAAGGGCCGGGCCCACCAGCCTTCGCTGGCCTCGGGCAATAGATCTTTTGCCAAGATCAGCCGGCAGGCCCGCCAGCAGAACGCGCTGACCGTGTGGCTCAACGTCGATGAGACATACGCCCGGCTTACCAAGATTCTGCCGGCGGACCAGATGCCGCAGCAGTTGCGGACGGCCGACGGGGTGCTCAATCTGAAGGATATCGACAATGTGATTGCCACGCTGTCCTTGCGGGAGACCGGTCTGGCCCTGGAGGCCAACATCGATTTCAAGGCCGGTTATCAATCCCTGGCTTACAGCCTGATTCACACCCCGAGCCTGAACAAGGCCGCTCTCCGGGCCGTTCCGGCCGATGCCGTCGCCCTGCTGAGTTTCACGTTGGGTGCCGCGGGAACCCCGCAGGCGCAAGCGGCCAGCGACCAGATTCGCAACGCCACCGGGCTCGACCTCGGGGCGGAGATTTTTGGCAACGTCGATCAGGTCTCGCTCTTCATCGTGCCGCCGCGAGAATCCGTGCTGCCGCAAGGCCCGAAGGTGCCGCCGATCGCGCGCTCGGTCGGCGTGGCGATCACCAGCCGCGAGCCGGAGAAGACGCAGAAGCTCCTGATGACCTTGCTGCAAATGTCGAATCAGTTGGCCGGCGAGGCGCAGCAGCCTCCGACGGGAACCGGCCGGTACGAAGTCGCCTTGGCCAACGGCATGAAGCTCTTCGGCTACGCGAACGAGGCCAACAAGACCCTGGTGCTCTCGTTGAACTCGCAACTGGTCGACCAGTCCGTCACGGCCACGCGACAGGACACGACGGTGCTCAGCGGCGGCTCGTTGCAGGATGCCCTCGCGACGCTGTCGCCGACGACCAGCAAACTAGTCGTGATCAACGTCGGCGCGGCGCTGCAAATCGCCGAGCAGAACTCCCAGTTCTCGTCGGATGAGGAGGCCCAGCAGGCGAAGAAGTCGATCAACGAGCTGATCAAGGCGTCGCAAAAGACCACGATTCGTCTGCTGACGAACGAGGCGGCCGACAGCTTCGGCATCCGCCTGAGCATCAGCGATCTGCCCCCGATCAAGCAGCTCTTCGGGCCGATCTCGCAACTGGCGCAGATGGTGGCCCAGGCCAAGGCGCAGGTGGGACACACCACGCCCCAGGCTCAGCCCGCCCTGAGCATTCCGCCGGCCGCTCGTGCCCCGACCATCGACGGGAACGTCGATGAAGTCTGGGCCGCCGTGCCGTCGCATGCGATTGGTCACGTCGCCTACGCCCCTCCCACCTCCGAGGCGGACCTGTCGGCGGGCTTCAAGATGATGTACGACCGTCAGGCGCTCTATCTGCTTGTGGATGTCACCGACGACCGTTTGGTCAGCGATTCCGCCGAGTATTGGCTCGACGACGGCGTGGAGCTCTTCCTCGCCGCGGACAATAACAAGTCCGATGTCTACGGTGACAAGGACTATCAGTACCATTTCGACTACGACGCCAGCGCGCCCGCCATGGGGGAGTCCCATCGCAACAATACCAACGGCGTTCAGTATGCCTTCGCCCGCACCGACCAGGGCTACCGCCTGGAGGCCAAGGTGCCCTGGTCCACGCTGGGGACGAAGCCCGCCACCGGCAAGAAGATCGGACTCGACGTTCATGTGAACGATGACGATGACGGCGGCGACCGCGATACGAAGATCATGTGGTTCGGCGAGCGCGACGTGGCCTGGCAACAGCCCAGTGCCTTCGGCACGGCTGAGTTGGCGGGACTGGCCGGCTGGTGGAAACTGGATGAGTCCGAAGGAACCAAAGCCGCCGACAGCTCCGGCAACGGCCACAACGGTACAGTGCACGGCACACCCCAGTGGCAGCCCGCTGGCGGCAAGGTCGGCGGCGCCCTGCAACTCGACGGCACCGATACCTACGTGGACACAGGGTACCAGGATGATCTGGCCACGTGGACCGTGGCGGTCTGGGTCAAGAGTCCCGCCGCTCCGAGCTCGGCCAACACCAGCGGCCCGGTGCATCGGGAGAACAACTACCAGATCAACTGGAACCATGGCCTGGACGAGTTTCGCGGTGCCGCCGGCGTCTCCATCGGCGGCAAGTGGTACGGCGCGAGCTTCGGCGCGTTGCAGCCCGACACCTGGTATCATCTGGCGGCTACGCTCGACGGCAAGAGCCTCAAGGCGTACAAGAACGGCGTGCTGGTCACGACCAATTCTGATGCGGCGGGCGTGCCGAACGAGGAACCGCAGACTCTCAAGCTCGGCAAACATGCCCGGGAGAAGGACTGCTTTGCCGGCACCATCGACGACGTTCGGGTCTACAATTACGGACTTACCGAGGGACAAGTCCAGCAGCTCTATCGGGAAGGCCAATAGCCTCTACTCATGGACAGAGCGTGCGGGAGGCCGGCGACGAACCGGCCTCTCGCATTTCCACACCATCCCGGGTATGATCGTCCTACACGAGCTTTGAGAAGGTCGCCATAGCAGAATCGCTCCGGGTGTTCCGGGCCGCGTGGTACAACATGAGATTCCTTCGTCACCTCAATCCCGGTTTCGGTCAGTTTCGCTGGGTGGTCCTGCTGCTGGCGGTGGCGGTCATCCTACCCACGGTCTGCCTGCTGTGGTTCATGAACGAGGTCGTCAAGAGCGAGCGGCTCGTGGTCCGCCAGAGGCTCACGACGTTCTACAAGGGCCGGCTCGTGGAGGTCGCGGACAAGATCAACGAGCAATGGACCGATTCCTGCCGGCAGTTGGATAGAAAGCCATCGGTCCACCCCTACCGCCAATTCGTCTCCGCCGTGGGCCAGGGCGGCTACGAGGGCCTGTTGCTCTACGACGAGGCCGGCCAGCGGCTCTATCCTGTCATCTCCACCGACGCCGGGACTCTGGCCCGCCCCTCGGAGGACTTCCGGGACGTCTGGGAGATCGAATTCAACGACCAGAAGTATGAACTGGCGGCGGAGAAATACGAGGAACTGGCCCGGATCAGCGACGACCATGGCCGGCTGGCCGCCTACATTGGCAAGTGCCGCTCGCTCGCCAAGCTCGGCCGGATCGATCAGGCTATCGCCGAGTGCAAGCTGCGGGCCGCCTTCAGTCCGCTGGCCGAGACGGGCGACTCGCGGTGCCTGGCCCTGATCGCCAACGCCCGGTTGCTGATGCTGAGTTGGATGCAGGGCAAGTCAGCATATACGTCGCTCTACGAAGAGACCTTCCGCAAGCTGCTGGCCATGCTCTACAATCCCAACGGGGCCGGCTCCTCTCTGCCCGCGGATGAGAATCTGTTCATCGCCCGCAAGGTCCTGGATCTCGGCAACCAGAACGGCCTGCTCGACCGCAACGCCGACCTCCTGCGCGGCACCAGCCTGCCGCGGCTTATCCAAGTCGAGGAGCAGTCCATCCGCTTCGCCGAGCAGTCGCCGACAATCGAGGTGTTCGACGAATGGCAAGGCGATAAGCTCCAGCCCCTGCCCACGGGAGAAGGCGGTCTCTACGGGGCGGGCCACCGAACGGGCCGCGGGACGTGCATCGTTCTCGTCCCCCGCTCGCGCGTCACGGCATTGCTGATCGAGTACGCCGGGAGCTTCCAGGATACCAACGTGGACTACCGCATCCGCGATGAGGCCGGACGTTTCGTCGCGGGGATCGAGGAAACGAGCCGCGAGCCGTGCGCCGCCATCGCCATCGGGCAGTACTTTCCCGGCTGGACCATTCAGCTATTTTTCAAGGGCGGCGATGTCCTCGAAAAGGCCGCCAGCGAGCGCATCGCCCTTTACACGTGGACGGGCCTGCTGTTCATCATGCTCATCCTGGCCTCGGGTGGCATCGCGGCCCGGAGCATCGGCCACCAGGTCCGGCTCAACAAGCTCAAGAACGACTTCATCGCGACCGTCACGCACGAGCTCAAGACCCCGCTGGCCTCGATGCGAGTCCTGGTCGATACGCTGCTGGAAGGCAACTACCGCGACCAGAACCAGGTCACGGAGTACCTGCAGCTCGTCTCCCGCGAGAACGAGCGGCTCAGCCGCCTGATCGACAACTTCCTGACCTTCTCGCGGATGGAGCGGAACAAGCAGGCGTTTCAGATGCGGCAGGTCAGCCCGGTGAGCATCGCCCGCGCCGCGGCCGAGGCGGCCAAGACCAAGCTCAGCCGAGGCCATTGCTGCTTCGAAACGGACATCCCCGACGAGTTGCCCGAGATCCGGGCCGACCACGACGCCATGGTCACGGTCCTGGTCAACCTGCTGGACAACGCGTACAAGTACTCCTACGACGAGAAACGGATCAAACTGAGCGCCACCGGCGATGATACCTCGGTCAGTTTCCAGGTCAGCGACAACGGGTTGGGCATCCCGCGCCGGGCCCTCAAAAAGATCTTCCAACGGTTCTACCAAGTGGATCGCAGCCTGACCCGCCGGGCCGAAGGCTGCGGCCTGGGTCTGAGCATCGCCAAGTTCATCGTCGACGCCCACCAGGGCACGATCATCGTCGAGAGCAAGCCCGGCCAAGGCAGCACTTTCACGGTCAGAATTCCCGTAGTCTCATCCGGGTGATCAGATTTGCGAAGAACTGGGAGTTGTCCCTCACCTTTCACAATCTCGTTCAGAAAGTACAGGAAAAAAATGAAGAAACATACCATACTTGTGATTGTGGCCATCTTCTGGATGGAATCCATGCTGGGCGCCGGCTGGGGAGCTTCCCGAGGCACGGCGGCCTCCCAAAGTGTCGCGGGAAAATGGTTGGGGATCATCAAGACTCCCGGCATGGACTTGCGTATCGCGTTCGAAATCTCGGAAGCAAAAGAGGGGGGCTACGCCGCGGTCGTACACAGCATCGACCAGGGCGCCATGAACATTCGGATGAGCACGGTCACTCTGAACGGCGACAGCCTGCGCCTGGAATTGAAATCCGCCTTCGTCTACGAAGGCAAGCTCCAGCCGGACGGCAATACGATCGAGGGAAACTGGATCCAGGGCGATTCCACTCGGCTCGTAATGAAGCGGGTCGACAAAATCCCCGAGCTCAATCGTCCCCAGACTCCGAAGAAGCCCTACCCGTATACGGAGGAGGAAGTGGTATACAAGAACCCCGCGGCGGATGTCCGCATTGCCGGGACGCTGACCCTCCCCAAGGGAAAGGGTCCGTTTCCGGCGGTTTTGCTCATCGCGGGATCGGGGCCATCGGACCGCGACGAAGCAGCGTTGGGTCACAAACCGTTCCTCGTGCTCGCCGACCACCTGACCCGTCAGGGTATCGCCGTCCTGCGGGCCGACAAACGCGGGATCGGGAAGACCACCGGGACGTTCGGCACTAGCGGAATCGAGGACTTTGCCTCCGACGCCTGGGCGGGAGTGAAGTATCTTAAGAGCCGCACGGAGGTTGACGCCCGGAGAATCGGGCTCATTGGCCACAGCGAGGGCGGAGGCGTGGCGCCCGTGGTCGCGGTTCAGAGTCGCGAGGTTTCGTACCTCGTCCTCCTGGCCGCGCCGGGTATGTCGGCCTATGACATCCTGGTGCTGCAGGACGGCACCGAGGCCAAAGCGGGCGGCAGCACCGACGAACAAGTCGCCCTCATCCGCGGCTTCAGCAGACGGTTCTACACCCTGGTACTGCGGGCGAAGGACAACGCCCAGATCGAGCGGGAAGCGAATGCGCTCTATGCGACGTTGACGGACGCGGAGAAGCGGGCGCTCGGCTGGCCCAACCTGCATGGAACCCTCAGCCTTGCCTGGGCGCTCGCCCCGGGCTCGCGCGAGAACTTGAAGTTCGACATCCGCCCGGTGTTGCGGCAAGTGCGGTGTCCCGTGCTGGCCCTCAACGGGGGGAAGGATTGCCAGGTCCCGCCGCGAGAGAATCTGGCCGGCATCGAGAGAGAATTGCAGGCGGGCGGAAACAAGGACTACACCCTCCGGGAGTTGCCCGGCTTGAACCACCTCCTGCAGACCTGCGGTACGGGAGCCACCTCGGAGTACCTCAAGATCGAGGAGACCATGTCTCCCGTGGTTCTGCAGACCGTTTCCGAGTGGATTATGGCGAAAACCAGAATTGAAAGCGAGGGACAGAAATGACACGCAGCACAGGGAATCCGCCAAGACTTCGTCTGATCGTCCTGGGAACACTCCTATTGTGCGGCCTGGCTCCGGCCGCTCAGAAGCTGGAGTTTCAACTGCACGATGCGTGGGGCCGTGAGGTCCGGTCGCAGGACTACAAGGGCCGGCCCCTGCTCCTGGAATTCGGCGCCTGCTGGTGAGGCGGCTGCCAACAAGAGGCTCGCCGTGTCGACGAGTTAGCGGCGCAGTACGAGAAGGCGGGCGACACCGTCAGCAAGAGCCTCCAGGTCCGCCGCGTCAGCGCCACCGGCGGTGATGCGGAGACGATTTCGCTTGCCAAGGGCCTCGAACACCTTTGCAGCCCCTCTTTTGCGGTGGGACCACAAGGCCAGACGGCCCTGGTTTGGTGCCAGAAGAAGCGCGGCGGAAACTGGGAGTTGTTCCGATCCGATTGCGATGCCCAAGGCCAATGGTCGAAGCCGCAAGCCCTCGTAACGGCGGGCAACCCCCGCTACTGCTCAACGGCATTTGACGCACAGAGTAGCCTATGGGTTTCCTACACGGTGGATACGGAGAATGGCAGACAGATCAAAGTGCAGCGCCTCTAGCCTACGTGAATAGTTCTGGGAACTCCGGGAACGGGTGCTTGTCTTGATGAGTCTCTGGACTCATGACGGGCAGCCGTCCCCGTTGCCCCTATGTCATTCCCGCGAAAGCGGGAATCCGCCTGCGCCGCGGCGTTCCTGGACCCCCGCCTTCGCGGGGGTGACAAGAGGGCGTGCGTCCGCTGCTCATTCTGTTAATCGACCTTCTCGCAGACAATGTTCACCAGGTCCAGCGCTTGTCCCTGGGAGGCCTCGTTCTTGCCCACGATCTTGAACAGCAGACTGTTCGGGCCCTCCGGCAACTTGAGTGTACCCATCTCTTGGCCGAGGGCCCGCTGTCTCTTCTCGCCGTAGAGATCCACCACCGGCCCCGCCGGGGCCTCGTCCATGAACAACTGCACCTGCCCCTGTGCCGGCCCTTTGATCGTGTCCAGGCTAACCCGGTACACGCCGGCGGCGGGCAACTCGCACGTGAAGCTGATGAAATGGTGCCCGAAGGTGTCGCTACCCCGCCCCTGCAACGAAAGAAACTGGACGTTCTGGCCGTCGAGCTTCTCTCGGCCCCTCGTCAGCGTGGCGTCCTGGTACGAAAACGCCGCGATTGGGACATTCCACCACGTCGCGAACACGATCCTCTTCAGATCGACGACCCGGCGCTGAGCCGCCTCGGGTAGCGAGAAGCGGCACGTCGGCCGCTCCTGCGAGTACAGAAACGTCACGCCGCAGTAGTCATTGACCAGCTCATTGCCCGTGGGGGCATGCTCAATCGCCTGCACGATGCTCTGGCGATACGCATAGGCATCCCCCAGGAACAGCCGATAGGCTCCGGTCCGGCCCAGGTGCTTCTTGTACCCCAGGCAGCCACTCAGCGGGAAGGACCGCTTCGATTCCCAGCGGCCCGCCACGTCATACCAGCCCCCATTATAGAAATCCTCCGAGCCCGTGCCATGAATGACAAGCTGTCCATCCAGCGTCGTCTGATCGTCGCCTTCGAAGAAATACGTATTGCCCGACTCCAACCCCTGCGATTGCTGGGTGACCCCCACGAGGTGGCCGCGTCCCTCGGTCTCGATGAATGTGAAAGGCTTGCCCTTGGTCGTCGGATTCTCCCGCCGCCACAGGGCGTAGAATTTACCCTCGTCTTTGCGCCGGCCGATCGGCACCAGCAGCACCTCCGCCTGCAAGGAAACCTCCGACTCCAGCCCCGGCTCGGCGTATAGCTCGATCCGGCCCGACTTGTCGAACGGCATCGGGAAGTAGCAGTAGTTCACGCCATTGGCCGTGCCGAACAGGAGCGACTCGGTCGCCGGCTCGCCCCAGGCGTACCCAAAGAAGTCCCCCGCCGGACTCACAATCGCCGGCTCGGCCTCGCCATCCCAATAGGCCCGCAGAACGATGTCCCGTTTCTTGCCCGCCAAGGCGGTCGCGGGCCCAATGCGAATCCCCACGACCCGCCCCGGCCGATCCACGTTCATAAGAGTGGCGGTACCCCCAGCCTTGAGGCTCACGCGGGAGCTAATGGACTCGATCCTGCCGCCCTCCGGGACAACGTACGCACTGATATCCTTGCCGGCGGACTCGAACAACTCCCTGGCCTTTTCCACCTGACTTCTCTGCTGGGCCGTCGGCTCGGCCGAGAAGGTCTTGATCCCCATCCCCTGCGGATACGTCGCATAGTTGATCTGGTAGAACTGCATCCGCGGCGCCCGAATGAACACCTTGCAGGACTTCTCATAGGCCAGTGGCACGTAGTTGTAGAATCCGCCGGCCCCGAAGCCGACCAACGGTCGCGGGAACGCCGGATGCTTGCCCAGGAACAGGTCGCGGAACTTGACTTGGATCGTCGGCTGGTCCTGGCCGTCAAAGTAAAACTCCAGCATATCATCGGTCGGCGTAGGAGTCCAGATTCGGTAGATGACCCCGGGTCCCTCCAGATCGGCCAGCACGAGTCCATCCTTCTCCTTGCGGACGAAGGAATACTGGCCCCCGAAGCCGTCGTTGTTGCCGCCGGTCCGGTCATAGCTGGAGATGGAGGCCACGTGGGTGGACTCCCGCAGCACGGCCAGTCGGTCCAGCCGGTACAACTCCTGAATCCCCGGGACCCACTCGTCCCCGGCACGCACCCCCACCGAGGTGGCAACCAGGATCAACCATCCGACCATCAAGAGCCCAACGGAACGAAGCGGCAGGTGACCTCTCACGTCTACTCCCTTCTGCGTATGCCATTTTCAGCCATTTGTTTCTTTACCTGCTCTACAAAGCCGGCCGGGTCGCGCGGGGACAGGAGGACGGGGTCATCCTTCTTGCGGCGAATCAATGCCAAGCCATCGGTCCGGACGATGTAGGCGTGAAAAGCCCCCAGTTTTCTGCCCCAGAACCGACCATACCACCCAAACGCGCCACCGACGCCCATGACACGAATGACCCCGCGCAGCATGGCAGGGTCGGTAACCAGTTCCACGGACTCCATCTGCTCGAATCCGATGCGCACCTTGGGGCCGAGCCGGGAAATGACCAGACCCGACGGCGTCACCACGTACTTGCGAGGGGCAAAGGCCAGCAATAGGAGGAGCAACACGAGCAAGGCGCCGCCGATCACAAAACTGATCACCGCACCGCCCGGCGTGGGCCCATGAGTGGCGCCTCTGTAGAAGAACCAACCAGCGAGTGCCACGAGCCCACCCACGCACGCCAGCGTGATAATCCAGGCACTCTTGCCCCAGGGCGCCAGAGGAAAGTCCCTCTCAGATGCCATTTGTCCCTCCCTTCAACCTGGTTCCATCGGTTCGGCCCACAAAGGGCTGCGACCCGTTCGTCGCAGCTTCTTCCGCCGTGTTTCTTTGCGGATTACTATGCCGAGTGCGAGCGAAGAATGCAAGGCAGAAGCGACAGATGGGAAGGCGGCAATCCAGGTTCTTAACCGCAGAGGGAGGCCGAGGGTCGCAGGGGAAAGGTGGAGGACGGAAGACAGAGGACGGACTGAGAACTGCCTTCATCCGCAGATTCACTCCGCCATCGTGAGTCATCGATCATCAATCCCCATCGGTCCCCATCCGTTTGTAGGGGCAACCCCCCGTGGTTGCCCTCCAGCCCCTGTGGTCGCCCGATGTCGTTAGGGCAGGCACGAAGGCCTGCCCCTACACCGTCCCGCTTCCGGCAGGCCCGAATCGATTTTCTGCTTGACGTAACTACAGCTTGTATATACACTGTAGGCATGACATTTGTATGGGATGAAAAGAAGAACAGGGAGAACATCCGAAAGCATGGAATTGATTTTCGCGATGTGACCGATCTGTTCAAGCATCCCATGCTGGTACAACTGGACACTCGCCAGGACTACGGCGAAGACCGGTGGATCGGGATTGGACTGCTCGAAAGCACCGTTGCCGTGGTGGTCTACGTCGAGTGGGAAGATGAAGAAACCATTCGGATCATTTCCGCGCGAAAGGCGACGGCTTATGAAAGAGGCCAATACTACAAGAGACTCCCGCACTGATTGGCGGAAACTTGCCGGTCTGCCGGACGACCGGATCGATACGTCCGACATCCCTGAGTTGGACGAGAATTTCTTCCGCGAGGCGAAGCTGCGCCTGCCCACGGGCAAGCAGTTGGTCTCGCTACGGATCGACAGCGACGTCCTGGACTGGTTCAAACGCCAAGGAAAGGGCTACCAGACCAAGATCAACGCCGTCCTACGCGCCTATGTCCGCGCCCACAAACGATAACGCGTGCCCTCCTATGGGTCGGCAACGAGTGCCCCGCCTTCCTTGCGCGCATGGAGGACCGTCAGCCAAATGGACGTCGCCAACACCGCTTCTGGCAACGTGGCGGCGGATACGACAGGAATCTCAGGACCGAGCACGACATCCGCGAGAAGATCAACTGCGTCCATGCGAATCCTCTCCGTCGTGGACTCGTGATAAACCCTGATGACTGGTACTGGTCAAGTTACCGGGCCTGGCAGACGGGAGAAGACACACCTGTCCCGATAGACCGCGAATCCCTCACCTGATAGGCCCACATGCCTACGCGAGCGTAGACATGGCGCCCGGTAACAGAGTCATGAGTGAGGTCCCCCTTGCCCCCTATTCTCGTCGCGGCCATCAATAGGTCGAAGCCGTCGGTATTCCATACTTCGCGCACTGTTCCTCCAAGTCGGCAATCCTCTGTTTCAATCTCTCGACCATCGGAGAGTTTTGCACTTTGTCCGCGCGGATCCAGCCAGGCTGTAGGTTGGTCTCCCACTCATTGACGATTGCGGATTTCACAGCTGAGCCAAGTTCATCCGCTGAACTCCAAGGACGACAAAGCTTCCCTCTCACTTCTTCTGTGAACGCCTTCAGGCATCTGCGTCCCTCATCTGTCCGTTCCAGCTTCGCCCCGGGTAGACTGTTGGGGTCTCTGTGATAGAAACCAATCACGGGCTTTCCAGTACTGACTGCGTAGTCGAACTCCATCTCAGTGTATCCGATGCCCGATTTATCTAGACTCCCATAGCGTCCCGCTATGATCACCAGATAATAGTCACATTCGTCAATGACACGTTTGATCAACTCCCACTGCTCGACACTGGCTGCCGGGAACAGTTCCATGCCGACCGGGATACACTTCGTCTCCAGAAGCGCCTGGATGACATGCTGTCGTTCTTCTATCAGGTCCTCGTAGGTGGAACTCACAAAGACCTGGTAGCGTCGTTTCAGCACATCCACCGCCATCCCCGTATCCGGGGGGTTGACCTTAGAATCAACGCCAGCAGGATTGAGAATGCGTCTCGTCCAAGTCTGCCTCTGCTGGTCTTCGACGAGCGAAGGATTGCCGGGCCGGTAACGTCGAAAGAGGAAGTCCTCAAGAGATTCGGCGAGGGGTCCGTCTTCTGGCAGGTCTTCGATTTCGTCGAGTACCCGGACGTTCCACGAGTTGTCTCCGTGCCCACCACCTCTACAAAGGTCACCCAACCGTACAAGTTCTCCAAGCATCATCAATTGCTTGTCGGGAAGGTTGAGTGCCTCACGGAAGTCCTCGTGCGAGAAGTTGAGTCGCTCGGGAGCGTCTTTGTACTGTTTGCGCAGGAATTCAAGATATTGAACCAGCAGGCCGAAGTACTTGCTACCCTCGTCGGTCAATAGGACGCCGATAATAGTCAGTCGATAGTAATTCCCAGACGAACTGTCAGGCACCTCCATCACGATGTCTCCGCCAAGCTCTCGCAAACAACTCCTTACCATCTCCTTGCCACGGCGGCTGTGAACAGTCCGAGCAAGGGGCCACCTCCCGCTTTGTGTGTACTGTTGCCAGAATTCGTTGAGAAGCTCACGCTTCGGTTCGGTCAATTGACCACGGAGTTGGTCCAGATGTGTCTCATCTCGCGTCTTGTCAACAGCCAACTTTGCTCTGTGCGGAGCAACGTGATAAACCTCTCGATCATTAGTGTCAGCCACCGTGTTCTCTCCAACAAGTCCGCGATTCTGAAAGGGGCGGAGCCACGCATCTCATATTCTCTCCCGCCCCCTCTCATCTCTGGCCCGGGCTTTCCTCTCCGCCTCCCAAGGCTTTTCGTTCCAAGTCCATGGTCTCATTGTAGCGCCCCGCCGACGACCATGTAAAGGGGAACTACGTAGGAATGGGATGCCGTCAGGCACCTTTGGGGGATAAGGGTTGCTTCGACTTGATGATTTCCGATCGCGGAGTAAATCTGCGCAAATCGGAGATTGCCGCGCTCCGCTCGCAATGACATGATCTGTCGATGGTCCTTCCGAGGAGCGTCGGTGGGGCAAGCCCCACCCTGCTTCCTGCGGTCTACCGCCTCCGGCCTGGTATTCGTTCGTGTCGTTCGCGTATTCCATGGTGGAACGCCCTCTCGCTGCGTCCCCGCGTCTCCGCGCGTTTGTGTTACCCCGCTGTCTTCCATCGTCCGCCTTCCCCCTTGCTTCCCCCAGCGTTCTCTGCGGTGAGTATTGGCTCCACCGCCGGGAGCGGCGGGGCTACATTCTTTGACGCGATTCTGCTAGTCGTGGCGGGACAAAGGTTTAGCACACAACAAAATTATTGCATTGTGTTGATATTCTTGTTGACTCAATGGAATGGGTATTATACCATAACGATCAGGTCGCGTCACGCGCTCTGGCACCCAAGGTGGGTGCGACATGCGAAGATGGATTCCCGCCTGCGCGGGCATGACAACCGCGCGTAGGCCCGGGCGAGACAAGCGCGAAGGGCCGAAAGCCAAAACGAGTCTGCGGCCCCGTCTTGCTTGTCACTTGTCACGTCTCGCATGTCACTGCTGTTCTGCGAGTTGGAAAGGGAGACTCATGAAAAAGCGAGAGAAGCAAGGCAAAGGGAAAAGGGGAAAAGGTAAAAGACCAGAGGGGCAGCGGGGTCATGGGGAGACGGAGACGACTCTGGAGAAGGAGATGGCGGAGCGTTTGGCCCTGAAGAGACGACTGGCCCACGTGCCGCCGCCGGAGAGCGAGATCTGGCCCCCGGAGTACCGGGGCGCGCGCTGGAAACGGGCCTATGCGATTCCGTTCGCGGGCAAGTGCCTGCTGTGCCAGTACAGCTTCTACCAGCCGGAGTCCCGCCGGATGCGGGACCGGTGGCTGCGACAGACCACTCCGCTGCTGTGCACGAACCACCCGGACTGTCCTGGCGAGCTGATCGAGGTCCTGGGGACCGAGACGTGCCGGAACTTCACGCCGAAACGCTGGCGGGCGCCCCGACCCGGGCAGGCGCCTGCGGTGCAGGATCCGTTGGGTCCCCCGCCTATGCCGAAGCGTCAGAGAGGGGTCCGCCGCATTCCGCTGTCGCAGGACCTGTTCGCCACCGTCGATGCCGCCGACTGCCCCGAGATCCGCAAGCACAAGTGGTCGGTGTCGCGCCGCGGAAAGAACGTCTATGCGTGCACCAGGATCGACGGCCGGACCGTGACGGTGCATTGTTTTCTCCTGCGGCCGCGCAAAGGCTATGTCGTGGACCATATCGACGGCAACGGCCTGAACAATTGCCGGAGCAATCTACGCGTGTGTACACCGGCCCAGAATCAAGCCAACCGGAGGCCGCGCGGCGGGTCGTCCCAGTTCGTGGGTGTGCGCCGGTGCGGAAATCGATGGGAGGCGGGGATCACGCACCGCGGGAGACAGTACTTCCTCGGGACCTATGCCGAGGAGGTCGAGGCGGCCAAGGCCCGGGACCGCAAGGCGGTCGAGCTGCAGGGCCCCTACGCGTATCTCAACTTCCCGGAAGACTGGACCTTCGATAAGAACGGCGTGGGCCATCTGGTCCAGCCGACGCCCAGGCGAAGGAGGCAAAGAGTGGAGGACGGATGACAGAGAACGGCAAACACATAAACCCTTGGCAATATAGGTGACAGTATGAAAGAGATACCTTTGGGGAACGGTCAAAACGCGATTGTGGACGACGAGGATTACGGATGGTTGTCCCGGTACGAGTGGTATGCCTGCTATGACCCGAAACGAGGAGACACGTACGCGGCCACCGACACCCCCAGCGGCCGACGGGTCTTCATGGACGAGGTCATCATGGGCTTGGACACCCTGGAAGACGAGTGGTGGAACTGACGCGGTTACGGTTTCTTTGTCTCGCGCAGAGACGCGGAGGCGCAGAGAAAGAAGTGTGTGTTGGTTTGCTCTTGACCCTCAGCGCCTCTGCGCCTCCGCGCGAGATCTCTTTATCGCTTCGTTGTGTTTGACATACGTAGGCGTTTGCGGCTATCGTATATTCTTGACGCGGCCGAGTATTTGTACGGTGGGCTGTGCCCACGAATCCGTATTTACGCTGTACGAGGGGTCATGAGAACAGTTTTGATCGTCGAGGATGACCCCGCCATGCTGCGGGGCCTGGAAGACAACTTCAAGATGAAGGGCTACTACGTCCTGACCGCCATGGACGGCGAGAAGGCGCTGGCGACGGCCCTGAAGGAGAAGCCCGACCTGATTCTCCTGGACATCATGCTGCCGGAGATGAACGGCTACGAGGTCTGCTCGCACGTCCGCGAGAAGGGCCTCGACATGCCGATCATCATGCTCACGGCCAAGGACCGGGAGTCGGACATTGTCCTGGGCCTGAACCTGGGGGCCGACGACTACGTGACCAAGCCCTTCAGTATCAAGGAACTCATGGCCCGGGCCGAGGCCTTTATGCGGCGGCGGAAGGAATCGGAGCCGATGGTCTACGAGTTCGGCGACTGCCAGGTGGACATCGCGACCCACACGCTCAAACGGAGCGGCCAGGAGATCGTCCTGACGCCCGGCGAGTTCAAGATGCTGCACCTGTTCCTGCGGAAGTCCGGCTGCCCGCTGACCCAGGAGGAGATTCGCACCACGGTCTGGGGCTACTCGCACTTCATCTCCGTGCGGGACATCGACAAGGCCGTGGACAGTCTGCGGGCCAAGGTGGAGGGGCCCGCCAACGCGAAATCATGCGTTGGGGACCCCAAGCCCGACCCGGCCCCTCCGCAGCTCATCCACGTGATCCCGAACATTGGATACAAATTCCAGGGGCCCCCCAACGCCAAAGATCGCGTTGGGGACCCCGAGCCGCCCGCGACCCATGGAAACAGTGCTGATAGTTGAAGACGACCCGACGATGCTGCGGGCGCTCAAGGACAACTTCGAATTCCACGGCTACAAATCCCTGACAGCCGAGGACGGGGAAGAGGGTCTCAACACGGCCCTGAACGCCAAGCCGGACCTCATCGTTCTGGATATCATGCTCCCCAAGATCAACGGCTATGAAGTCTGCCGGCTGATCCGGCGGGAGAAGCTCGCCATGCCGATCATCATGCTGACGGCCAAGGGCGAGGAGTCCGATATCGTTCTCGGCCTGAACCTTGGGGCCGACGACTACATGACCAAGCCGTTCAGCATCAAAGAGTTGCTGGCGCGGGCGGAGGCCCTGCTGCGCCGCACGCGCAAGACCGAGAAGGAGATCTACGAGTTCGGCGAGTGCCGGCTCGATATCCCGGCCCGCCGGTTCACCCGCAAGAGCGAGGAGATCGCCCTGTCGCCCAAGGAGTTCAAGCTGCTGGAGATGTTCGTCAAGAAACCCGGCCGGGCCCTGACCCGCGATGAGATCCTGAACCTCGTCTGGGGCTACGACTCCTTCGTCGGCGAGCGCAGCATCGACCGCTTCGTTACGACCCTCCGCAACAAGATCGAGCCGGACCCGCACAATCCCATCTACATTCACACCGTCCGCGAGATCGGCTACAAATTCGAACCACCAAGGTAGGGGCCCCTGCCCCTTAAATCCGAAATCCGAATTTCGAAATCCGAGACAAGCACGAAGGCTCAAAATCCAAAAATTCGAAACGGGTGCAGGGACGGCACCGCGTTTCGGTCATTTGAATTTTGGGTTTTCGATTTGTTTCGGATTTCGGGTTTCGTGCTTCGAATTTGGCCCGCGGTCCCTTCGTCACGTTCCGGGCGAGCCGCCCTGCTGCGGGCTGGGTTGCCAGACGCCGGGATCGCCCCAACTGTCGAGGTTTGGATTCGCGGGGTTCTTGATCGTCAGGGAATAGCCCTGGCCGTCCGTTTTGCTGAACCAGCTATCCTCGTACTTGAATTCGAGAATTGTGCTGTTGGTCCGGTCCTGGAGCTCGATGGTCTCGCCGGCGTTGTCGAGGCTGCCGGTGTAGACGCCCGGCGCCAGGCGGATGCTGGAACTGGGATAGCGGGACGTGAAGGCCGCTCTGTTCTTGGCGACGACGATGCAGGCCCCGGAGGCCAACGACAAGTTGCCGGTCGGCGGGAAGGCGTAGGAGACGCCCTTGGTCAGCTTGGCCCCGTCGAGCTTGACAGAGGCGGTCCCGATATTCTTCAACTCAAGGAACTCGTATTCATCATTGTCCAACGCACCACCGGGGGCGGGGTTGTACATGATCTCCGTGATCCGCAGGTAGCGCTGCTGGTCGCTCGGCGTGCCGACGTAGGTCACGGTATCCACGACACGCCCCGTCTGGTCCAACAGACTGACGGTCCCGCCCCAACTGGACAGGCGGCCCTGGTAGTTGCCCTGGACGAAGCGGCCTTGGCCCCCGGTTGGGCTGGTGGTCCGGCTGCGAAAGGCCCGGACGTTGGGCGAGACGCAGAGCCGGCCGCTGGCCACGAGGACCGTGCCGGGCAGGAAGGTGTGCTCGACGCCGCCGACGAGTCGCCAGTCAGAGATGTCCACGGCGTAGGTATTGGGATTCACCATCTCGAGGTACTCCTCGTCCTGATTGGTCGAGACCGGACTGTAATCGCAGGCGCCGAATTTCACCGTTGGCTGGGCGGGCTGGGCGTTCGGGATCGCCGCGGAATAGGAACCGGCAATCCGGTAGCTCGCGATGCGGTCCACGTTGTGCGTCACGAACAGGTGGGTCCGCCGCACGGCCAGGTAGTCGTTCTTGAGCACGTTGAGCGCGTACGTGAACGACTGATCCCTCGGGTATCCCTCCTGACCGCCCCAGGACCATGGGTTGGCCCATTTACGGTAGTCGAGGTTCACATCCGGTGTCATCTGGGCGACCAGGTCATCGATGTGGTTCTCGATGAAGAGCTGGCTGTAGGGTGTCCCGGGCGGCTGGAGGAAGTCATCCATCACGGTCCGCAGGCGTCGCAGGTACATCTCGCGCACGGTGCCATCGTTCAATAGAGCATCGGTCAAGTGATTCCAGAAGCTGTTCCACTCCCGGCAATCCTCTTTGCCGATGAACGGGTGCGAGGGCTTGATCGCCTTAGGGTCACAAGCCGTAGCCGGCTGGTGCACCGGCACCTGGTCATCGTTCGAGTAGATGATGTCGCCGTACGAGCCGCCCTGGTTGCCGACCCAGTTGCGGCCCCACGTCAGATCGTGATCCCAGGGCAGGAAGCACCACTCGCCCGAGCCGTTCGAATCCCGGTACAAGTAGTGGTTCTTATGCGGGTGGTCGTTCTGATGGATCAGGACTGTCGCGGCGAGATAGTCCAGCGTCAGCGGCAGATTCACCCGGTCGAAGAGGTTGTTGTGCCGGGTCGCGCCGGAGGTGTTGTTGATGCTCGCGCAGAAATCGTCGAGATCCTGCCGGCCCTCCCACTTGCGGGTCTTCTTCTCGGCGGAGCCCCCGACGTTGAACGTGTTGTACATCTTGTAGAGGGCGCCGTCCGGGTCGAGGCCCTCCCATTCCAGCAATTCCTCCTCCGGCTCCTCGATCAGGATTTGCACGCCGTAGAATTGCCCGTTGCGCTGGACGCGGACGGGGAACGATTCGCTGCCCGGGCAGCCGCACCAGTCGTAGGCCTCGAAGGCCAGTGACTGCCGCAGATAGGCCTTGTCGCTGTAGGTGCTGTTGAAATTGATCTCGTTGACCTGGGGACCGCCGTCCCGGTACTGGAACTTGTAGCCCGGATTGAAATGGATCTTGAAGTGTTTCTTCGGGGCACTGGAGGTGCTGCCGCCCCGGATGTGGATGGTCACATTGTCGTAGAACTCACCCCGGAAGTAGACCGAGCCGCGCGTGCCGGCCCGGGTCTCCGAGGCGGCGGTATTCTCCACGAACCAGTAGACCACCGGCAGCGGCGTGACCACGCCTGGGTCCTGGACCATCGTGCCATAGTACTCCGGCGACTTCGTGGGATCGGCGAACAGCGGACTGCGGGAGGCGTTGCCGGCGGTGTCATCGGCCTTCACGTACCAGCGGACCATGTCGCCCGCGTGGTAGAACTGCGAGGAGATCACGGCCGTGTAGACGCCATCGTGAGCGACGGCGTCCGCCCCTTTGCCGTCATCGAGCATGGTCGTGCCTCCTGACGGCATGCCTCGGTTCTCCGTGGTGTAGCCAATACGAGTGAACAGCTTCACGGACTGGATGGGGGCGGCCGTCGGGGCAACCTCGGCGGTGACAATCAGGTTCTCAGCCGGCGCGGGGGCCGGCGGATGGTCCGTGACGTTGCGGATCGCCGGGCCGACTTGGGCCAGCGTCGCCTGGTTGGCGGCGCCGGGCGTCGGATGGAGCAGATAGCCTTCCATCCGTGTTGGCACCTCCAGTGGTTGGACCTTGATGCCCACCAACTCCGGCAGGATCAGCAGGTCGGAGCTGGCTACGCCGGAGTTCAGCCCGTGCAGTGCCAGGACGTTGTTGCCTTTGACGAGGAGGTTCCTGCTGGACGTGAGATCGAATTCCTGGACGACCACCGCGTCCGAATCCTCCCGAGTGGCCGTCGCACCCGAGTTCCACGTCAGTTGTGCTGCCGCCGGAGCGTTGACGCGGGCCACCTCGGTGCCGTTCAGGTAGGCGACGAAGCCATCTTCGTACCGCATTTTCAGGATCAGCCTGTCAACCGACGTGACATCGGCCACCGGGAAAGTAACTCGGACGTACACCGTCTGGTTGACGTTCTTCATGGCAGTGACATCCAGGCCGACGAGGCCAGCGTAATCATAACCCACACCGGTCTTGCCCGTGAGCCAGCCCGTCTCATCGAACCTGGTGTTCGTCCAGCTCAGACCCAACGAAGCGTTGCGGGGGATGAGTGCCTTGGCATTGGCCCCCTGGGGCAGCAGAACCGTCGTGGTTTCGAACCCGGAATTACTCCCGCTCAGTCCATACGAGACATCGACGAGTTGCGGCGGGTAATCCTCATAGGCGAACGCGATCGTGCGACCGTCGGGCTCCACCAGCGCTACCGACTCCCCACCGGCTTGCAACGCGAAATTCGTGTGCAATTGGCCCGCCGGGTCCCGCCGGTCCTTGCCCGACGCGAAAACGACGAGGTACCCACCCGGCGCAAGCTGGACCTCCGGAAACTCCCACTTCTCCAAATCGTTCATGTCGTCCGTGAGATACCAGCCATTCAGGTTGACGGCTACGGCGGTAGGATTCTGGATCTCGATCCAGTCGGACGAATCACGGTCGGCATCGAGAAGCGTCGCCTTGTTGCAGGCCATGAACTCGCTGATGACCGGCCCGGTCGCCGCCGCCGCGACGCCGCCAAGCAGCCAGGTAAGGATCAACGCATGTGTTCTTATGAGATCGCCCATTCATCCATTCGTTCCAGGTGCCGCTCCTGCCAAAGAAATCCAAGGACTGCTTCGGTCAGGCTGCCCGCCAATTCATCAGATATTCTAACAGATCGAAGCCCTGAATGCAACGCGGCACGATGGCCGTTCAGGGCAATTGCCTGTGATCGTGGATCTAAGGTGTCGAGGGCGTCCCGCCCTCGAATCGCGGGCAAGATGCCCACGACACGGGCCTGACCAACGAACGGCGTGTCCCTACCTCCCGGTCTTCAGCGGATAGCGACGCCATGTGCAGTCACATGCAATTGCCCTGGATTGCCGTTCGCGCACCCGATGGCGGTCTCCTCGTTATCGCTTGAAGACGAGCTTGCCGTCCAGGTAGGTGCGCAGGACTTTGGCGTCACGGATCGCATCGGCCGGACAGGCGAGCAAATCCGTGTCCAGCACGATGAAGTCGGCGAGCTTGCCTTTTTCCAGGGAGCCGACGTACTTGTCCTGGAACAGGGCGCGGGCGCAGTTGATCGTATAGAAGCGGATCACCTGCTCGCGATTGAGAGCCTCTTCCGGGTGCAATTGCCCTTCGTACCACCGGGCCTGGCGCGTGACCGCCGTCCACATGGCCAAGAAGGGATCGTAGAAGTTGTTCGAACGGAGGGAGCCGATCTTCTGCATGTGGTCGGAGCCGCCGGCTGGGAGGACCCCTGCCTCGAAAAGGCTCTGGAGCGGTTGGAAATAGCGGAGGCGGTCGTATCCGAAGTGGCCGACCAGCGTTCTGGTGTCCAGATAGAGCCACGCGGGCTGAATCAAGGGGAACACCTGGAGCCGGGCCATCTTCTCCACGCTCTCGCGGCTCATGAAGTTGGAATGCGTTATGCAATGTCGTACATCGCGGATGGGGGTTGTTTTGTTGACTTCGTCATAGACGTCGAGCAAGGTCGCGACCGCCCCGTCGCCGACCGTATGGGCGGTGAATTGCAGGCCGCACTCGGTGGCGGTCCGCACCATGGGCAGCAGCCGCTCTTTCGGGATGAACAGGACGCCGCGATAGTTCGGGTCGTCGATGGCGTAGGTTTTGCTGACGCCCCACGGCGTGCTCATGTAGGCACTGCCCGTCAGCATGCCGCCATCCAGGTAGGTCTTGACGCCAATGATGCGGAGCATGGGTCCGCCCTGCCGCAGCGGATGCTGCCCGACCTTGCGAATGTTCTCCTGGATTTGCTCGATGGGACCGATCGTCTCCACGTGATATTGGGCCGAGATGCGGACGGGCAACTCACCTTTCTTCAGCATCTGCTGGTAGAGATCGAGGTCTTCCTGCTCCACGTCGCCGTCACCGATGCCGGTAATGCCCACGGAGCTGTAGTCCTTGAACAGGGCCAGCACTCGCTCATAGCGGTCGCGGGCTGTTGCCTGGCGACCGGTCTCACGGATCTTGAGGTAACGTGTACAGCTTCGCAGAATTCCGGTCGGTTCGCCGGACTTGGCGTCCTTCTCGATGTATCCAGGCCCACCGTCGGTGACGCGGAAATCCTTGTCGATACCGCTGAGCTTCAGGGCCAGGGTGTTGACGGAGGCGTCGGGACCCGTGCGAAAGACCACGGGATTCTTCGGGGCTACCTGATCGAGCTCGGCCCGCGTGGGGTACCTCTGCTCGCGAAGCCTTGTGATAAACACCTGCTGCAAGACGATCCACTGGCCGTCTTCCATCACCTCGGCCCATTTCTTGAAGTAGTTGAGCACATCCTGGACGGTTTCCATGTTGGGGATCGGGTGGTCGAATTCGGTCATCGCGGCCCCCACCGGGTGCGTGTGCGAGTCGAACAGGCCGGGCACGACCATCTTGCCGCCCAGGGCCAGCATTTCCGTCTTGTCGGTCTTGAGTTTTATGATGTCGGCATTGCTGCCAACGGCGACAATCCGGTTAGCCTTGACGGCCAGGGCCTGATGAATGGAGAAGCCGGTATCCACGGTGACTACTTTGCCGTCAAAGACAATGAGGTCCGGTCCGGCCGCCCGTGCCGCGCCTGGCATAAGGACCGCCGCGACGCACAACAGAATGACACTCACGAGCTTCCACGTCGCTCCAGGCCGATTCAGGGGACAGCAGTGTCTCATGGGCAGGTCTCCAGCAGCAAATAATCGAGTGTGACGTTTCATAGCCCCCACGATACCGCCAGCTTCCGTCCGTTTCAAGGGTCTCAGCCGCGAAGCCGGGAGCCTTGGGGCCTCCCTCCCCCAACCCCTGGGATTCTTCGCTCATGTCATTGCGAGCGAAGCGTGGCAATCTCCTCCTGGGCCAATAGCATGGTAGGAGCGCCGACGGCACATGTTTGTAGTGACGCCCCAGGCGTTGCCGGGTTCCCAAGCGCGATCTCTCGCGTTTGGGGGCCCCCTTCGTAGAGCCTGCCCTCGACCTGATCGAGGGTCGTGCATCAGGAGCGCGACGTCGTACGTATCACGGCAACTCGTCAGACCTGGCAATCGCATCGAGTGTCAAGAGTTGAGCCCATGCCCCGACCTGCGGTCGTTTGGAGTACCGCGTTTACGCGGGTCGCAGTACGGGCGAATGATTATTCGCCCCTACCCGCCTGAAGGCGGTACTCCAAACAAAGGGAGGGACGGATCAGGCCAGGACGGCGCCGATGAGGGCGCCGATCAGGAGCGGTCCGAACACGGTCGCCGCTACGGTCAGGAAGGCGATGCCGCCGGTGAGCACGCCGACGAGCGGCAGGCCCACGGCGGTGAACAGAACGGACAACAGAATCCCGATGAAAACCGCCGGCAGGAAGACCGCTGCGATGGCGGCCCCGACGCCCCCGGCCTTCTTGCCTCCGACAAGGCCGGCAATCAGTGGCCCGAGCACCGGCAGCCAGAACAGCAGCAGGGAAATCAAGAACATCCAGATGGCGCCGGCGACGATGCTGCCCCGGCGGCTCCGAGGCGCTATTGCCCCTTCGGAAGCACGATCATCTGGCGTACGCAGTTGTCTATGAAGTACAGGCTCACGCCTTGAGATGGGACGTGATACGCACATGTCCCCGGGACGCCATCGATATCCTTGTAGAAGGCCCCATCTTCCAGTTGCATTCTTCCTACGTCGGCGCCGCGGGCGTTCTCGATTGTCTTGCGGGGCGACCCGAGGACCTTGACGACGTCCTCGATCCGGGTGCCCACCTCGATCTGGTTGCGCCACCGGTAGCCCGGGCGGTCGAACAAGAGCGATCGAACACGATCGGCGGACATGCTCACCTGAACGCCGGCCGGATACAACATGACATAGCGCGACGGCAGATTGTTCGGATCTGGCAGTTGCTTTCCCGAGGCATAGAAACCCCGGGGTTGCCCCAATTGTTCGATCACGTCCCTGCGACTGGCGCGGTCGATGTCCAGCCGGGCGATCCGGGCGGCGAAGTCCGCCGATACCCGGTTGTCCGAATCTCGCGCTGGCGCCTGGTCGCGCGGAGAAGGAGCAGAGTACTTGGCCAGTTCCGCCGCCACCGCGGCTTTGTCGGAGAGGTCGCCCCGTTGAAGAGCCGCAACGAGCCGGGCCGGATCGAGAATCGGCCCCAGCGAACCAGTCTTCCCGTTGTACTTCGCCTCGATCGTTCGGCCGGTCTTCATGGCGAGGGCCCAGAACCGCTCCGGCGTGACCTTCGGATCGACCTGCGCCGCCAGGGCATACGTACCCGCGAGGTAGGGAATGCACCAACTCCAGCCGGCTTCGGCATAGAACGCATACTCGTCTTTGCCGGTCGGACTGGCCGTCGCTCGCGCGTCCATCGGAACCAGGAGCCGATCGTGACTGGTGTACCCCTGCGTCGCCCACCGCGCGGGCCGGTAGGAAGCGAAATCATCCGGAGCGGACCGAACGTCTCGCCCCAGGCCGTGGAACTTGAAGCCGTGTATCCGCTCCACGGACGAGCAAATGACGAGCATTCCTTGCACCTTGGCCTCGTCCGCCGCCTTGGTGATTTCCGTGGAGCCGGTCTGACCGGGTTCCCAACCCAGGGAGAGGGAAACCACGCGAATTTTGCGCTCCGCGGGAAGCTGGTCATTGATCTGGAGAATCCGCCGGACCGCGCGGGCATAGGGGGCTAGATTGAGCGGTCCCTCCTGGTTGGGATCGGGTCCCGGGTCCATCGGCCAAGAGCCGATGAAGTAGAGGTCCGCCCCCGGCGCGACACCGACCGTCTTACCCACGGCGAGGGACGCCACGGCGCACCCGTGCATGTGGGCCTCGGTGTTGGGGTACGCATTGATCTCCTCGTAGAGCCGTAGACGCGCCGCATACTCCTGGTGCTCGGTCAGCAGCGGACTATCCACGATGGCGATCCCGACGCCTCGTCCCGTGATGCCCTGGGCGTGCAGAGAACGAACGCCGAGACCGGGGTTCCTGCCCAACTCCACGATACGGGCGCGGTCGAAGTCCTTGGGAAGGCGATCCGGAGCCGGCCAGATGGTCTTGTCGTCGAAGACAGCATGTTCGAGGCTGACGCCGGCCCCGCGCAGATCGAGCCGGGACAGGTTAGAGCCCCGCAGGTCCACCTGCCATGCGCTGGTGTTCGCAGGATCGAATCTCGGCATCGACTCCAAGAAGCCGCGATGAAAATCCCCTGGAGCCGGATGGTGATCGATCTTGGGGAACTCCAGCGCCAACGCCACCGTGGCCAGCACCAGGATCAGCGCAACCACCGACAGTATCCGCTTCATGCTGCGCAACATAGCTATCTCCTTTCCGCTTTGTGGACCCTGCAATCGGTCTTTCAATTGACTCGCCGCATCTGGAAATGCTGTACGGCCTGTCTTTCGGGATTCAAAGGAACCACGCGCGTCTGGTCCTGGGCGGACGCCCCGATGTATTCCTTCGACTCGACCGTTACGTTGGCTGTGCCGCCTTCGGGAATGCTCTCGAGGCAGTAAAAGCCGTTGGCGTCGGTGCGGCAGTAGTAGACGTGCGGCAACGAAATCCGCACGACGGCATTCTGGAGCGGTGCTCCCGTCTGAATATCGGTGACCAGGCCACTGAGCACCCCCTTGGCTCTGAACTCGAACGGCCCGGACGAACTCGGGGCGATGGGATCCGGCTTCGCCCGTCCGCGAACAGGCGATAGATCGTTGGCTCTCGGCATCAGGGAGGCCAGCGCCGGCACGCCCGGCCCGAGTTCTGCGTCCGCCCTGGTTCCAATGGCCGCGAAACGCGTGCTGGCGTGCGCTTCCGCCGGAGACTCTCCCGAGACAGTTGCCGCCGCGAGGTCCGGGCCGGCCGGCTCGGCCGACCTGACGAACTGTCGGTAGGCCAGGAAACCCGCCGTGACCAGCGCCAGGCCGGCGGCTATGGCCGCGACCTTGGCGGTAGCGCCGGACAGCAGCGAGGCGAGGCCGGCCGACTTGCTCGCTGCCGAGGCCGCCCCCACGACCGCGACGGCCGCGGAGCTCTTGCCAGCCGTGCCGGCGATGCACACGATTACGGCCGTCGTGAAAGCCTTGCCCGGACGGGTGCGCGCGATGGTCGTTTCCACCATGTGGGCCACCTGCCGGCGCAACAGCTTGCGCCCGCGGGAGATCCGCTGCCGGGCGGTATTCTCCGTCAGGCCGAATTGCTCCGCCACCTCCTGGATGGACTTCTGCTCGCGATAGAAAAGGATCAGCGGCTCCCGCAGGGATTCCGGGATCTCGCTCAAGGCTTGGCTGACGACGGCTCTTTGCTCTTGGATCATGGCTGCCTCTTCGGGTCCGGATTCCTCTGATGGCTTATCGACGACGGCGTCCAAGGGGACCGCCCGCCCTACCACGTCGCGCTGGCGGTCGCGGAACCAGTTCTGCACGACGCTCCGGGCAATGCTGCATAGCCAGGCCCGGAACTTGTCCAAGTCTTGGAGCTGGCTCAGGCTCCGCCACGCCCGGAGAAAGACCTCCTGGGCCACCTCCTCGCTCTTTTCCACACTTCCGGTGGCACTATAGGTGATGGCACAAACCAGGGATTGATACCGGCCCACCAGGACCCCGAACGCCTTCGGACTGCCTTGCAGACTCGCCCGGAGCAACTCGCTGTCGTTCTTTGTTCTCTCGAACATTGCCAATCCCCTGTCACGCCCAGATTGCTCTAACCTCTTTTCCCCTAAAGAAACCGGGTGAGCAGAAATGTGACAGCAATTCCTGGGCCAAGGCTCTCGGAGGGGCAAAATAGACGCAAATGTGTGTATTGAGGCTGATTGCGCCCAAAAGAAGGCCGCGCGACAGCGGCTCGCGGCCTTTATAAGCAATGATCCGCTCCAAGGCTAAGGATTCTGCCAGATGGCCAGCTCAAGGCTGGAGGGCCTTGGTTTGTAGTGTGCTCGTAAGAGCATATCAGATAACGCCTTACGGCGTCACTACAAACGCGCTGGAGGCTGCCACCCCATCTCACCACGGCCGGTCTTAGCCTTTGAGCGGATCATTGTTTATAAGAACCTCCGTACTGCCAAATTGTCAGGCGGATCCCGGGATTCGCCCCATTATCCCCCTAAGCTCACCGGTCAATGAATACCCGAACTGCTCCTGCCATCCAAACAAGTCACCAAGGCTGCATCCCTGAGCCTCCCACAGCCATCCTGCTCCTTTCCCCCTTGCCACAGGTATCGAGTCCACAAAGGGTTCCAACTCATTCGTCGCAGCTTGGTCCGCGGTGCTTCTCAGAGCAGGAGTATGCCAAAAGGGAGGAAGAAGGGCAAAGGGAAAAGGCAACAGCGGAGGGCAACACGGGCCAAGCAATAGGTGAGAAACGGGCCGGTCGACGGCCCGAGGGAATTTCGGGGACGGAGATAACGTTCATCGCATTCCGGGTGCCGATGGGGAGGGCTCCCTTCCCACGAGGCATCGTTGCGAGACCGACGGCGTTCCGGAGATCGCCTTATTGGAATTGGTACCCGCCGGTACCCGCAAGGCGCTAAACGCCATGAGGGACCGGACGGTGTCAGGAGCATCAAAGCAAGACCAGCCCCGCGCGGGCGATCGAAGACGCGCGCCCGGTCCGCTGGACGCGGGACGACCGCCCTCGCTGCCAACGTGACGCCACGGCCAAGATTTCACTTGAAAAAGAAGTCAAGTGTGTGTATAATATATAAAAAACAAAACAGATGGACATCGATAGGAGATTGGAAACGCGGAGGGTTTCATCGTGACCGGCCAAACACGCGTCGTCATCGCCGCCCTGCCGCCGGGTCATCGGCAGCTACGCGACAGGACAACCAGCTCAGGGACAAAAGAGAAGTGCGGGGCGGCCGTCAGCCAAGACCAGAATTCCCGTAGGAGAACAAGGATTAGCTGAACACGGGCACGGAAGTGATCCGTGCAAAACAAAGCGTGCGCCAAGCAAAGCTGGTGCAGTCCAGCAGGTACTCAATCCTGCCCGGTCAAAGGGAGCCGCCCGGCCGGAATGAACGTGGGCGTATCAGGAGGTAACGAATGG
>Ga0315280_10001268_pt1 | contig 43808 bp, 24 predicted proteins | sample YL17G06_40_MG_FD_203697 | JGI IMG/M metagenome (GOLD analysis project Ga0315280, IMG submission 203697) | Sediment microbial communities from Yellowstone Lake, YNP, Wyoming, USA - YL17G06_40 | ecosystem: Environmental > Aquatic > Freshwater > Lake > Sediment | place: USA: Wyoming | collected...
GTGTGCCGCGTTCGACCCTTGTCGAGCGGCTCGGTCTCGCGGGCGACATCCCAGGCGGGCGCGAGTCCGGCGAACGGCCGTCCGCCGTACAAGAACGAGAACGGCGGGTCCGTGGAGAGCGCGGGCATGCGCGGCTCTATGAGCGGGAGCTCATCGAGCCACAGGATCGTGCCGTCGGTGAGCGTCACTCGCGCCTCGGCCCAGTCGGCCTGGTCGCAGCTTATGCCGTCTCCGCCATCGCCGACCTGGAGCACGAGCTCCGTTGCCCCACCTAGGTCGCAGTCGACCGCGACAGGCGCATCGCCCTCGCGCATGAGGCCGGAGGTCTGGATGTCCGTCCCGCCGGCGGACACGGCAAAGGTCACGCTGCCCCTGCCACCCGATGTCTGCTCATTGCTGTCGACGCCCACCAGCGCCTGCAGCCGCGCGCCGGGTCCTGGCAAGCGGACGCTCAGCCGGCTGACTGCGTGCGCGAAGAGCCCACGCGCGTGCCGCTTGCCGCCCAGAGCGAGCGGCTTGCCCATTCGTGCGCACTGCTGGACGCTGTCGTTGTTCGCTTCGACCAGGATGCGCGCGCCATTCGGCTCCATCGGAGCACCGGTACCGAAGCGCGCCTCAGCCCACTGCTGGGCACGCCACAACTCGTGCGCCGTCGGCTGCACTCCGAGCGCCCTACCCGCTGCCACCAACAAAAGCACCCCCGTCGCCAGTAACCGCATGACGCCTAGCTTCCCTTCGCGGCCGCGACGGCCGCGTCTCGCTTGGCCTTGAAGTAGGTCACGTCGGCCTTGACCATCTCTCGGAACAGCCCGGGCGCGTGCTTCGGGACGTGGAACTCCGCGTGCACCGAGCAGGGCCCCTCATAGCCGACACCCACGAGCAGCGAGAACATCTCGTTCCACTCGACCCCGCCGGTGCCCGCGAGGCCCCAATCCCACTGGACCGTGCCCTCATCTCCGCTAGGCTGCCAGCGCGGGCACACGTCCTTGAGCGAGACCATGGCCAGGTACTTCCTCGTCATAGCCAACGCCAGCGAGAACGGCTCGCCGTGCACGAGGAGGTGTCCGGGGTCGAGGTACGCGCCGATGCACTCGGGATCGAAGCCGTTCAGGAGGTGCATGAGCGCGGCGCCGTTGATGCCCATGAAGCTCGCGCCGCTGTGCGTGTGGTAGACGACCTTCACGCCGTACTCGCGGCTGAGCTCCTGCCAGCCATCGAGGGCCCGACGCACCTTGTCGACCTCGGCCCAGTAGTCCCCCTTGACCGGGTCGATCTGGAAGTAGCCCAGCTTGAGGAGGCGCACGTCCGCCTTGTTCATCGCGTCGAGCAGCGGCCGGGCGTTCGCCGTGTCGGGGAGCAGCACATCGAAGTCGCCAGTGACGGCGGCGATCGGCTGGCCCGCCGAAGCCATCACCCATGCCGCCTCCGGGAGCGCCGTGCCGGCGTTGCCCGGGTTCACCGCGTGTCCCTCACGCACCGCCAGGTCCCAGCCCTCCACTCCGAGGAAGTCGCCCTCGGCCTCGAGCTGGGGGATGCTCAGCTCCTGGAAGAACTTGCTGAACAGCACGATGCGCATTCCGGCTCTCCCCTCGCGCACCCCGGCCTACTCCCGGTCGTACTTCTCTTCTGGCTCCCACGGGGGATTACCTCGGCGGTCACACGAAGCCGGGGTTGGTCCAGGCTAAGCGCCCCTCGTGGTCGGTGACCACCACCCGCCAGTACGCCGCGGCGGCGCCAAGATCGAGCACGGCCTCCTCGAGGCACCCGCCGGGGTTGGGGACAACCACGTGCCCGGAGGGCCCGCAGCTCACCAGCGACACCTGACGCGCCGGCGAGCAGCGGACGATCAGCCTCTGTCCGTCAGCTTCGATACCCCGTATCTCCGGGCCGGTTGACGCATAGAACGCCCCGGCGGCGAGCGCCGCCAGAGCGGCCCCCGGCCCCGGCTCGGCGACCTTCACCTGCACCCAGCCTTGGAGAGCGTCGAGGGGTGGCCTGTGGCAGTCATCTACCGCAAGGGCGGTTGCGCGCCGGCCGGACGCCAGTATCTCGTCCCAGTGGACGGACGAATCGCCCTTGCAGATGCCCACTGCGCAGGTGGTGTTGAACACCTCGATCCCGAGCCAGCCGTCCAGATCGAGCAGCTCCTCGGACTCGCAGCCGTGCCAGTACGGGTGGGCCATGAATGCCAGCGCGGCACCGTCGGCGATCTCGGCCAGTGTCTCCTCAGGCCGGTCCGCGGACGTGCTCTCGATCCAGCGGCCCACTCCGAGCGCGAGAACGTGGTGCGCGTGTCCGAGGCGGTTCTTGCCGGGGTGACACTCCTGCCCAGGCAGCACGCAGATGCGGTCATCCGACTCGGACCGCGCATCCGTGAACCTGCCATGGTCCGTGATCGCGACAAGGCCGTAGCCGGCGTCTCGGTAGAAGGCCACGAGGTCGCGGGGAGACAGCCGGCCGTCGGACTCAGTGGTGTGCGAGTGCAGGTTTGCCTTGAGAAACGTGCCAGGTCCCGAGAACAGGTCGACAGGGGAGCGGGTCTCCCGCAACGTCATCGTACACCGCCCAGTGTGCCGCCCCATCGCCTGTTGTTGGCCCACACAGCGGCGTCTCCTTCCCTCCACTCGCGCAGGTCCGGGTCGCACGCCGCGGCGAATATGCCCAGTGTTGCCTCGGTGGGAAGGTGCATGAACCGATGGGCTGCTCACTGCCGGTAAGGCTCGCGGTCGTAGGCGGCGGGCGCGGGGGTGCGTTCAACGGCGTTGCCGACGCGATGCCCGACCAGCTCCAGGTCTCCGCCGTATGTGATACGGATGAGGTAGTGCTCGACCGATGGCGCGCTTCGCGACCGAGCATCCTCACATTCACCCGCTACGAGGACATGCTCGACGAGGCCGATGCGGACGCCGTCTACGTGGCGACCCCGCCCGACCTCCACGCACGGCAGTCGATCCTCGCACTCGAGGCAGGCAAGCACGTCCTGTCCGAGGTCTTCGCGGCGACTACTGTGGAGGAGTGCTGGGCACTGGTGGAGGCCGTCCGGCGGGCCTCCGGCCTCACCTACATGATGGCCGAGAACGACTGCTACACGCGGCCGAACATGATGGTGCTGAACATGGTCCGTTGCGGCCTGTTCGGCGACGCGACTTACGCCGAGGGCGGGTACCTGCACGACTGCAGGTCGATCATCCTCGACGAGCGTGGCGAGCTCACCTGGCGCGGGCGTCTCTACGCGATGCCGGACGGCGGCAACTGGTACCCCACCCATTCCCTCGGTCCTGTGGCGCAATGGCTCGGGATCGGCCGCGCCGACATGTTCGGGTCTACGGCCACATTCGCGACGCGCGCGGAGGGCGCGTGGCGGTACGTGAGGGAGCGACTCGGCGCGGACCATCCGCTCTCTAGCCCTCGCGCGATGGCCGGGCCCGATTCGGTGACTACCGTCATTGCGACCCACCGCGGCTGTGTCATCGTCCTGCGCCTGGATGTAGCTTCGTCGAGGCCGCACAACACCGTGCACTACGCCCTCCAGGGCACGCGCGGCTCCTACCTGTCCGAGCGCTGGGCGGGAGAGCCGCCCCTCGTATGGATCGACGGCCTGAGCCACGGCCACTCACCCGCCGGGACCGCGGAATGGCAGGCGCTGTGGGAGCTTGCGGGCGAGTACGAGCATCCTCTGTGGCGTGAGTTCAGTCACCAGGCCGAGGCGGGTGGCCACGGGGGCGCGGACTACTTCACCATCCTTGACTTCGTGAAGGCGGTGTCCGAGGGCACGCCTCCGCCCATCGACGTGTACGACGCGGCGGAATGGAGCGCCGTGGTCGACCTGTCGCGGCAATCGATCACACAGGGCGGAAGCCCGGTGCCGTTCCCCCACTTCAGGCCCGAGCAGACTGCGGCTGGGAATCGCGCGCAACTTAGGCTACACTAAGTATCTCTGAGGGGAGTGCCCGGATGCTCCTGACGGCGGCCCTGACACTGGCAGTTGCGGCGCCAGGCTACCGTGTTGTGTTCCCGGATGACTACCCGGGCAGCCCACCCGGCCCGCCGGCGCTCACGCTGGACGCTGTGTCCGTGCCGCTACCCGCGGGCGCCAAGACGGGCCGCTGGTGCGCCGAGGCGTCCGCGGAGGGCCAGCCGGCGCTCCTCCCCGCGCAAGCCTCCAAGCTTGGGCCCTGGAACGGCGGCAAAGGGTGGGTCGCGTTCCTGCGCTCGTTCGAGGGGCATGGCGACGTGATCGTGAGGCCACTCGCGCTCGCTGAGGACGACGTCGAAACGCCCTACGCCTGGAAGCTCGAGGAGCGCGATGGCGCGGTCGTCTTCTCGCTGGGCGGCCGGGAGCTGTTCTCGTATGTGTTCGAGGACAGGCTTCGCGAGGGAGTCTCCGAGCGCTTCCGGCGGAACAACTACATCCACCCGATCAGGTCCCCCGGCGGCGTAGCCCTGACGGACGACTTCCCCCCTGACCACGACTGGCACAGCGGGCTGTTCTGGCGCTGGCCGCGGATCGAGTGGAAGGGGAAAACGCAGAGCGGGTGGGAGTTCGGCGGACCGACCGACCGGTTCGAGGAGTGGCTCGGCCGCGAGGCGGGGCCGATCTGCGCCGTACTGGGGGCCAGGTGCGGCTGGTACGTAGAAGGCGAACGCATCGCGGACGAGGAAGTCTGGATTCGCGCGTGGCCGGTTCTGGGACAGGGATACGCGATCGACCTGGCCCTGAGCATCGACGCCGCCGGTGAAGGTCTGTCGATCGGCGGGGCTGTGCCTGACAAGGGGTACGGCGGGGTGAGCGTGCGGATGGCTCCCCGCGAGGATGGTGTGGTCTCGCTGCCCACGGGCCCGCAAGCCGACACCTATCAGGCCGAGGGCGCGTGGGCTGACTACTCGGGCCGATTCGCCGGCTCGACGGAGCCAGCCGGGATCGCGTTCTGGCCGACAGCGGATCTGCCCGGACCCGCGGTCCGGTGGTTCCTAAGGAACTACGGGCTGGTCGGCGTGGCATGGCCGGGGCTTGAGACCGCGCCGGTGCCAACCGACGAGCCACTTATCATCCGGACGCGCGTCTGGGTGCACGAGGCGGACGCGAACACCGGGGCCGTGCGGGAGGCGTTCGCGTCGTGGCGATCGCTTCGCGACACCGCTCTGGCACCGACTTGGTGAGCCGCCTCGGCGGAATGAAAGTACGTGCGAGATGGATCTGTCCGGCGACTTGCCGACAACGATGCGGCTCGGGCTCGACCTCGGGTCCGATACGGTCAAGGCTATCTTGCTCGGGCCGGACGGCGAGATCGCCGAGCTGCCGATCCTGCGCGTCCAGGGCCGCCCCCTCGCGCGCGTTCTCGAGCTCCTACGCCAGGTGTCGGATTCCGGCATCGCGTCGGCCCCCATCGGCATCACCGGCAGCGGCAGCATCGGCCTGTGCAAGCTCCTCGGCGTCGAGCCCACGGAGGAGGTCAACGCGCTCGCTGACGGCGTCGCGCTGTTGGACCCGCAGGCCCGGGCGATCATCGAGATGGGCCGCGAGTCTCAGAAGTACATCCGCCTGCGGCACGACGAGCGGAGCGGACGCGTGCTGGTGGAGGAGGCCGGGCTGGGTCACAAGTGCGCGGCCGGCACCGGCTCGTTCCTCGATCACATGCACCGCCGGCTGAACTACCCCACCATCGAGGAGTTCGCCCGCACAGCGCTGGCGACCGACAACCCGGCGACCCTGTCCGGCCGCTGCGGTGTCTTCACGGAGTCGGACATAGTGCACCTCTACCAGAAGGGCACTCCGCGCGAACGGATCGTCGCGGGCATTCACCAGGCGATCTGCCGGACCTATAGGACTTCGGTCCTCAAGGGCCGCCCCATACAAGGGCGCGTCGCCTTCGTTGGCGGCGTCTCGCTCAACCCGGGCGCACGCAAGTACCTCGCGGAGGAACTCTCCCTCGACGGGCAGCTCACTGTGCCCGAACACAGCGTCGCGGCCGCCGCGATCGGCGCGGCCGCGCGGGCGACGACGACGATCGACCTGCCGGCCGCGATCCGGGCGCTCGAGGAGCACCTCGCGCGACCGTTCGAGTACCGCGCCACCGAGCCGCTGAAGCTGAGGGAGTCGGTCATCTACCCGCCGATGCGCGAGGAGTCGCTGCCCACGCGAGTGGCCCGCGCCGGGCTTGGGGTCGACATCGGTTCGGTGAGCACCAAGGCGGCCGTGGTGACCGAGGTGGACGGAAAGGTAGTCGTCCTGGCGGCCTACTACCGTCGCACCGCCGGGGACCCGCTGAGCGCGGTCAAGGACACTTTGGGCAAGATCCATGATCAGCTCGTGGAGCGCGGCATCGAGATAGACACGATCGTCGCCGGCACGACAGGCTCGGGGCGGTACCTCACCGCGGACTACGTCGGCGCCGATGTCGTGAAGAACGAGATAACGGCCCAGGCCCACGGGACGATGGCGTTCGCGCCTGATGTCGACACCGTGTTCGAGATCGGCGGGCAGGACTCCAAATACATCAAGCTGTCCGGGCCGGTGATCGTGGACTTCGAGATGAACAAGGCCTGTGCAGCCGGGACGGGAGCGTTCCTCGAGAAACAGGCGGAGAACCTGGGCGTGCCCATCGAGGAGTTCGGCGAGGTGGCGCTCGAGGGGGCGGCTCCGCCCGAGCTCGACTGGCAGTGCACCGTGTTCTCCGAGTCGGCGATGCTCTACTACCAGCGGAACAACGTCCCCACGACGGATCTGGCGGCGGCCGTTTGCCTCGCGTCGGCGCGCAACTACCTGAACAAGAACGTCGCGGGACGGCCCGTGGGCGAGAAGGTGGGCTTTCAGGGAGCGGTCGCCTTCAACAGGGGCATGGTCGCGGCGATGGAGACGGTGCTGGGTCGCGGCATCGTAGTGCCCCCCTATCCTCACCTCACCGGGGCGGCCGGCGTCGCGTGGATCGCGTATCGCGAGGGCCCGGAGGTTCCGTCTTTCGTCGGCTTCGACACCGTGGCCGAGGCCGAGTACAAGGTCTCATCGTTTGAGTGCAAGTCCTGCCCGAACCGCTGCGACGTCAACACCTTCCAGCTTGGCGGCGGGCCGAGGTTCTACTACAACGACCGCTGCGAACGTTACTCGGCCGAGCGCAAGGAGAAGCGCGGCGCTCACCTGCCCGACCTGTTCGCGGAGTATGAGGCGAAGCTCCTCGAGGGCGTCGTGCCGGCGCCGCCGACGGGCGCGCCCCGGGTCGGCATTCCGCGCGGGATGATGTTCGCGGAGTACTTCCCTCTCTGGAACGCGTTCTTCGCACGCCTTGGCTTTGAGGTGGTGGCGTCCGAGCCGACCTCCAAGGCCGTCATCAGCCGCGGGGTGGCTGCGAGCCTTGCCGAGCCGTGCTTCCCGGTGAAGGTGGCGCATGGACACGTCGCCGCGCTGCTGGATGAGGACCTGGACTTCCTGTTCTACCCGGGTGTCCACGACACCGAACAGGCCGTTGCCGGCTGGAGAAGGGCCTACACCTGCCCGTATCTTCACAGCGCGCCGGAAGTCGTTGGCTCGGCGCTTGGGATCGCCGAGCGCAGTGTCGAGTACCTCACGCCCCGGTTCCACATGAGCCGCGGCGAGGGGCACGTCCGCCGCGTCCTGGTGGAGCTGGCCACCAAGAGCCTCGGCAAGTCGAGCCGGGAGGCCAACGAGGCGGTCGACGAGGGCCTTGACGCGCTCCGACGGTTCCGGGGCTGGGTCGAGGGGCGCGGCGCGGAGGTGTTCGGCTCGCTCGCGGAGGACCAGCTCGCCTTCGTCGTGGTCGGGCGTCCCTACACTCTTCACGACGGCGCCGTGAACATGCACGTCGGCCAGCGCATCCGCGATCTCGGGGTCCTCGCGATCCCGCAGGACTTCCTGCCGCTGGCGCGCGAGGACCCCTCCCCGCAGTGGATCAACGCCTACTCGCGCCAGATCCAGAAGAAACTCCAGGCCGCGCGCGTCGTCCGCGCCGATTCGAGGCTGCGGGCGGTTGTGCTCACGTACTTCGGCTGTGGCCCCGACTCCTTCGCGAATCCGTTCTTCAAGGAGGAGCTCGGCGAGCCGTGCTACGTCATGCAGATCGACCAGCACACCGCCGACGCGGGCGTCATCACGCGCATGGAGGCGTTCGCGGACACCGCCCACGCCATCACGCAGTCTGAGTCCACCGTGCCGATCCGCACCAACACCGTGCCGATGGGCGAGCTGGCCGGTACCGGGCGGCGGGTGTGGCTGCCCGACCTGGGTGGGGGGGCACGCATCGTCGCCGCGGCTCTCGAGGCTTACGGGGTCGACGCGGCGGTGCTGCCGCGCTCGCCCGACCCGGGCCTCAACCTGGCGCGTAAGGCTATCAGCGAGGATGTCTGCCTGCCTGCGCTGATGACCACCGAGGACATGCTGCATCGCACTCGGCAGCCCGACTTCGTGCCCGAAGGCGAGGTGTTCTTCCAGGGGCACTCGTCGGGACCGTGCCGGTACGGGATGTACTTCATGCTCCAACGGCGGATCCTCGACCACCTCGGGCTCGCGCAGACCGACGTCGTCACCCTCGGCCTGGGAAACTCCCACGGCGGCCTTGGGCCCGGGTTCGTCCTGGCCAGCTACGACTCGCTGGTCGCCCATGACATGCTGGTGAAGATGCTCCACCACACACGGCCCTACGAGGTGAACCCGGGCGAAAGCGATGAGGTCTACGAGACGTTCGTCTCCGAGTTGCTCGAACTCACGCGCGTCTCCGCGCGTGCGCTGGGCTCTCGCGGTCGCAGGCTGAAGGCCTACCTCGGCCTCCACCTCGACGACTATGAGGAGTTCCTGGTGCGGGCTCGGGACGCGTTCGCCGGCGTGCCCAGGCGGGAGGAGCGAAGGCCGCTGGTCGGCCTGGTCGGCGAGTTCTACGTGAGGCTCCACCCGGACGCGAATCAGGACATCGTCCGCAAGCTCGAGGCCGCAGGCGCGGAGGTCTGGCTCGCGCCTCTCACGGAGTTCATCTCTTACTCGAACTACCTGACCGGCTGGCTCGCAGAGGATGCACTCAAGGACGTCGTCTCCTGGCGCGACGTCAGGACGGCGCTGGTGAAGCGCTGCCTTGCACGACTGGCCCGGCATGACGAGCACGTCCTCTACGCCGCCATGGAGCCGTACATGGGCGGCTTCGACGACATCCCCGCTCACGAGATGGTCGGCAAGGGGTCGCGGTACGTCGATCCGCACTTCGGCGGAGAGGCGATCTGCTCGATGGGCAAGGCCGAGGACTTCGCCGACAGGGGGCTCGACGGGGTCGTGAGCATCGCCCCCTTCAACTGCATGCCCGGGATGACGGTGTCGGCCTTGTCGCACGAACTCCGCCGGCGCCACGGTGGGATACCGTTCCTCGTGCTCGAGTACGACGGCTTCGAGGACACCACACGCGAGACGAAGATCCGCACCTTCGTCCGCCAGGTCACCGACGCTTGGGCGGCAAAGGGCGGCGGGTAGCGCGCCGGCCCGCGCGTCGAAGGCGACCGTTGTGAGCGTCCCGTTCGCGAGTGTTCGTCGTCGTCCGTCCGAGTGCACGGGCCTACCAGCGTCACCACATTACAGTACCGTGGCGTCGCCTCGACAGCTCCCATGTCGCCACAGACCGTGTTAGTGGATCTCCATCCGCCGCGAGGAGGCGCAACTCAGCCTCTGACCGCTCATCCCTGCAGTACCAATAGAGGCCCCTGGCCGCACGAAGGACAGCGGCCTCCGGCGCGCCATCGAACGCGGCCCAGAACTCGGACAAACTAGCTTGGTCGACCGAAGCGTGCTTCGCCAGTGCGACAACCGCTTCAGCCCGCACGCTGTACATGGGGTCGCGCAGGAGGAGCTTAAGTGCTGCATCTTCCTCGACGCCCAGCTGCAGGTCGCCAAGTGCCGCGGCAACGGCCTCCCGTACCGTGTCGTCGGCATCGTTCGCCATCGAGGCGACCCGATCTACCGTTTCGCCATCGAGCGGCCGTGTGACCCACAGCCCTCTGACCGCCGCTGCACGCACGCGTGGCGACATGTCCTCGAAGGCCCTCAACAACGACTCACGCCCCGAGTGATCGCCGCTATCCCTCACGGCTAGGGCGAGCGACTCCGCGGCGGCGGCACGTAGCCCTGCATCGGGCGCGTCCCGGAGACAGGTGCTCAGCGGGCCAATGCCAGCGCGCCCGAGGGAGCCGAGCGCACCAAAGGCGGCCGCGACCACTTCGGGATCGTCGTGCCTGAGCATCCCCGCGATCCTCAGGCGCAGCGGCCCCCCGAACGGCCCAAGCTGGTACTGCACTGAGCGCAGCATGTCCCGTAGCTGGCTCGGTGCTGCATCCGCGAGGAGGATCCTCTGGTACACCCGGCACAAGCGGGCGAACTCCCAGAGACGCCGTAGTACCACACGCGCCAGCGAGCGACAGCGGACAGACGTGTCCGTCGTGGCAATGTCACTCAGGCGGACCGCGCACCGTGCCGCAAGCTCTTCCTGCCCGGGCGTCCTAGCAAACCTGCGCTCGTAGCGGCTCCATACCTGACAGGTCCAGAGGTCCGGTGCGGCCTCCTTCGCGAGCCGGACAAGGGCGAGCAAGCCGCGCACGCGTACAGCGGTGTCCGGGTCGCGCAGAGACGCCATGATCGCCGGCACGCCCGCGCCACCGGCCCCCGGCAGCTCTGCGGCGTCGCCGCCCGCCATCGCCATGGCGACCAGCAGAGACGACCAAACCAGACTCAGCACACCCGGTAAGCGCATGTCACCCTCCTTCCGCTGCGGATCGGGGCGACGGGGTGCCTGGTGTTGAGGTGGTGCCCACTTGGGGCGTCGCGCCAGCCGGGCATGGCCCACCCTTGCTCAAGACCCATCGCCGGCCGGATGCCGGCGCTCCCAGAGCTGGTGCTCCCAGCTTGCATCAGCATGTGCTTGGCCCCATTACTTAGCCTTGCGGGTGGGCCGCCAAACCGAAGGCAGTATAGCACGTTCGCTGTCGCCCCGATGGGGCTCCGGTGTGGGGGGATCGCGGCGCCACGGCTCACGCCGTGGCCTCTCACCTGTCGCCCCTAACGGGGCTGACGCGAGGTTCATCCTGCCCATCCTGGACATCCTGTTTGTACTGCACCCCCCTCATTGCCCCCCGCATGCGGGGGGAGGCCGGCTGTCGGGCTCATGGGGCTCCGAGCAGGTCTCCGCGGCCCCCCCGGCGGATCGGCTGTTGGTCATCCGAGGAGGTCGCTCCATGCTCCCCACATGCCTGATCGCGCTCGCGCTGCAGCTACAGGTCGCCGGCGAGGCGCCGGGCCCGAACCTCGCGCCGAACCCGTCCTTCGAGGAGGTCGGCCCGGACGGCGCGCCCATCGGGTGGCAACTGCCCGAGGGCTATCGCGTCGTCACCGGCGCTGGGCACTCGGGGCAGCGGGCGCTGCTGTACGAGAACCGCGATTCCGACGCCTACCGCCTGGCCGTCTGTGAGGTGCCCGTCGAAACGGGCTGCGCCTACCGCATCTCGGGGTGGGTGCGCACCGAGGGCGTTGAGGGGCCCGAAACTGGCGCTACGATCTGCCTCGAATGGTCCGGGCCCGACGGCTGGATCGGCGGCTGCTACCCCACAGGCCGCAAGGGCGACAACGACTGGTTCCAGGTCTCCGAGAGGACTCAGCGGATTCCGCCAGAGGCGACCCGTGTCACACTCGCCTGCTATCTTCGCAAGGGCATGACGGGCAAGGCCTGGTTCGATGACGTCGAGGTGCGGCGGATCTGGCTTCCGCCGCTTGCCGCGATGCTCACCGAGCCGAACGCACGGGGAGAGCTTCCTCCTACGGGCCCGGCGAAGGTGTCCGCGTACTGCGAGATTGATCCGCTCGCCGGCCCCGACATCGAGGGACACGAGCTGGTTCTCAGGCTAGAGGGCCGGGCCCCGGCGCGGAGTCGCAAGACGCTGCACGCGGGTGATAGGGATGCCTCCCTGTCGGTCGAGGTGAGCGCTGACTCCTCGCCGACCGCCGCCAGCCTGGAGCTTCGCGCGCCGTCGGGCGACAAGCGATGGAGCAAGCGCTTCCCGTTGCACCGCGCGCGCAAGGCCCTCAGCGATCGGGGGGTGTACATCGACGCAACGGGCAGGACCATCGTCGACGGACGGCCATTCTTTCCGCTGGGGCTCTACTTCGGCGGCCTTGACGACGCCGACCTCGACACCGTCGCGAAGTCGCCCTTCAACTGCGTGATGCCGTACGGGACGCTCTCAGGCAACGTTGACGATGTTGGCGCTCGCCTTGACGCGGCGAACGCGCGCGGGCTCAAGGTCATCTTCAGCGTGAAGGACTGCTACGAGGGCTCCACCTGGGCGACGACGGCGTTCGGTGACTGGCAGGGCCCCGAGGCGGTCGTGCGCGGCGCCGTTCGGACCTTCCGCGACCATCCCGCGGCGCTCGCGTGGTACGTGAACGACGAGCTGTCCCTCGACTGGCTCCCCTCTCTTGAGCGCAACTTCCGCTGGGTCGCGGAGGAAGATCCGGATCACCCAACCTGGGCGGTGCTGTACCAGGTCGACGAGCTGTTCGGTTACATGGGCACGTGCGACGTCATCGGGAGCGACCCCTACCCGATTCCCGACGATTCCACCTTCCGCGCGGCCGACTGGACGCGCAAGAGCGTCGCGGCGACCCACGGCGCTCGAGGAGTGTGGATGGTGCCGCAGGCGTTCGATTGGGGCTGCTACCGCGAGGACCCGGCGGAGAAGGCCGCGGCCCGGGCGCCCACGGAAGCGGAGCTCCGCGCGATGACCTACATGTGCCTGTGCGAGGGCGCGACCGGGCTGGTCTACTACTCATTCCCCGACCTCAAGCGCTCGCGCGAGCCGTTCGAGCCGCAGTGGGAGCGCCTCTGCCGCGTCGCTGCCGAGGTCCGGGACTTCGCGCCCATCGTGCTCGAGGGGGACCGCAGCGGGCGGCTTCCATCCGCGCGCCTCGGCGCCGGCGTCGAGGCGAAGTGGACCCAGAGGGCGTGGCGGTACGGGGGCAAAGCCTATCTCATGGTCGCCGGCGCAGAGGAGCCACTCGGCGAGGTGACAATCGGCTGCGCGGGCTACGAGTCGTGCCGCGCCCTATTCACCGGGCGGGAGGTCCAGGTCCACTACGGCCGCGCGCATGACCAGCTCGGCTCGCTGGCCGCCGAGGTCTATGTGCTCGAGTAGCAGGAGGACGATCGAGCGAGCGCGCTATGGGGCGCCGCGCCTGAGGACCATGACCCATCGCGAGTAGGTGTCCGTTACCTCGAGGCCCGGGATGCCCGACAGCTCCCCGACCCGATCCGGCCGTGTCACCACGACGTCCCGCTCGCGCATGGCGCGGCGGATGAGATCGGGATGCCCCACCGGCACCTCCGTCATGTTGTGCCGCGAGTAGAAGACCAGCGCGGAGCTTCGCACGCCGTGTCCGTACGTGTAGATGCGCCCGGTCGGCGGCATCTCCGCGCGAAGCGCGAGGCCGGCCTGGCGGAACGGCTCGGCGCGGTAGGCGATCACGAACGGTCCCAGGCAGAAGAGGAACACGCTCGGTACCAGCCAGCCGGCAAGGGCGAGATGGACCAGGGCTCGGAGCTTGCCCCAGCGCAGCGCCAGAACGGTTGCGCCTGCCAAGCCGACGCACACGACCGCCACGGCGCCCGCGACGAGCCCAAGCTCAGCCGGAACCGTCGTGGCCCGCCTGCGTGCGTCCGCCTCGATGAGCCTAGGCATCGCAATAGCGGCCGCCGCGACGATGGCCCCGCTGGTGACCAATAGGGCGGCGGCAGCTCGGCGCCACGCCGGCGCAGCGACGGCACGTCCGAGCGCGGCCCAGAGGCCGATCAGCAGAGCCGCAGCCGGGTACGCGGACTGGATGTACTGCGGGAACTTCGTGCCGGAGAGGCTGAACAGAACGACAGGGACGAGGAACCACACCGTGAGGTAGGAAGCGATCCCCTCTCCTCCCGGGAGAGGGTCGGGGTGAGGGCCGTCCAGCCTGCCTTGTTGAGCCGCGAAGCGGCGGCAGGCAATAGCCCAGGGCGCAAGCCCTGGGCCGCCACCCGGCCGCTCATCGAGCCCTGGAAGGGCGGCACTGCCTGGCCCGTCCGCGCCGCCCTCACCCCGCCCTCGGTGTGTTCGGGCACCCCTCTCCCTAGGGAGAGGGGCCGGGGGTGAGGGCCTCTCCGAAGGCTGCGACCGCAGCTCGCCCCACGCAAGCGGCAGCAGCGAGGTCCACGGGTAGCCCGCGATCAGGAGCACGGGCAGGTAGTAGAACGGCGACCACCAGGCTACCTCGTGGGGTGGAGCGTGCAGGAACCGGCCAATGTTGTCCGCTCCCAGGAAGCTCCGCGAGTAGTCCCCACCGTAGGCGAGGAGCTGCAGCACGTACCAGGGCGCCGTCAGCGCGATCAGGGCGGCCGCCGCGAGCCACAGCGAACCGTGGCGCAGCTCCGCCCGCAGCCTCCTGCGCGCGAGCATGCGCACGCCCCAGACCGCGATCGGGATGATGATACCGACAGGGCCCTTGGTCAGATCGGCCAGCGCCATCAGCGCGGCCGCTGCCAGGTAGGGCCAGAGCTTGCGCCGCGGCTCAGCCGCCCCGCCGAACCAGAGAGCGACGCAGGCGCCCGCGATCCAGAAGGTGAGGATGTTGTCGGTGAGGCACGCCCTTGCCCAGATGCCGGTCTGCACTAGCGTTGCCCACACGAGCGCCGCGGCGCCCCCCGCGGCCGTGCCGCCGAGCCGTCGGCCGACCAGGAACAGCCCAAGGGCGATCAGAACGCAAAACACGCCGCTGGGGAAGCGGGCGGCGAACTCCGTGACTCCGAAGGCCCGATACGACAGGGCGATCAGCCAGTAGGTGAGGGCGGGCTTCGCATGGCGCGGCTCGCTGCCAAAGCTCGGGTGAAGCCAGTCGCCGGTCTCGAGCATGACCCGGGCCGTCTCGGCGTAGCGCGGCTCGTCGGTGTCCACAAGGGCGGTGCGGCTGGTGCCGAGGAAGCACGAGCCCGCTGCCAAGAGCGCGAGCACCAGAGCTACTATGCCGTCGCGGTTGGTCACGTGTCGGCTCCGCCGGCCGTCCGCCCCTCACGTCGGCCCTCTCCGCTCAGTGAGGGGCGAGGGAGGATACGGGGTTCCCGGCCGGGCGCCCGAAGTCCTATCATCTGCGGGACGCTATGCCCGCAACTGAGAGGACGCGCATGACGGACACACCACAACCGGGGGCGGTGACCTCGGTCTCAGCCGTGATCCCGGTGTACAACGAGCAGGACAATGTGGGGCCGCTGCTCGATGAGCTCGCCGAGCGGCTCGAGGCTCTTGCCCTCGACCATGAGATCGTCATCGTGGATGACGGGAGCACCGACGAGACGTGGCGCAGGCTGCAGCGTTACGCGGAGGAGCACGCCTCGGTGCTTCTGAGGTCGGTGAAGCTGAGGCGCAACTTCGGCCAGACTGCGGCCCTGGCCACCGGGTTCAAGCTCGCGGGCGGCGAGGTGATAGTCACCCTCGACGGCGATCTGCAGAACGACCCCACGGACATCGGCGCGCTTCTCGAGTGTCTGCGCGACGGCGCGGACGTCGCCTGCGGGTGGCGGCGCGAGCGCAAGGAGGGATGGATCCGGGCTGTGCCGAGCAAGGCCGCGGCCTGGGTCATCAGCCGCCTCGCCGGCCTCAGGCTGCACGACTTCGGCTGCACGCTGCGGGCCTACAGGCGCGAGATAGTGGGCGACCTTGACCTGCTCGGCGACATGCATCGGTTCATCCCGGCGCTCTGCCACGCCGTTGGCGCGAAGGTGGTCGAGATACCGGTCAGGCACCGGCCGCGACTCAAGGGTGAGGCGAAGTACGGGCGCACCGGGCTTCAGCGCTTGTTCCGGGTAGGGCTGGACCTCCTGAGCCTGAGCCTCACCACTCGGTACTTGACGCGCCCGGTGCGAGTGTACGGCTGGTGGGCGGTCGGCGGCGTCCTGGCCGCAGGCGCAACGGCTCTGGCCGCCGCCGTGTGGGGAGCAGCGCCCGCCGCCGTGCTGGGCCTGGTGCTGCTGCTATTGGGCCTCTCCGTGACCCTCGTCGGGCTCGGCGGGGCCGCGGAGCTGGCGGCCAGGGCTTACCTGCGGGCGGCCGGGCGGCCAGCGGCGTATGTGAGGTGCGAAGCGCGCTCGCCCGCGTGGGAGCAGCGGTGGGGCGCCGCCGACGAGATCCCGAGCATCGCGCGCGCACAGACGTAGCTTACGGGGGCGCAGCACCGATGTCTGTCGAACGGCATTACCTCGGGGCAGTACCGGTCACGAGCGGGCCCAGGTACCATTGGTTCGGATACTACGACAAGTTCCCGTGGGACGCGACGGGGCGGTACGTGCTGGCCCTGGAGGTCGACTTCATGGACCGGCCGCCCGTGCCTGACGACATTGCCACGGTCGGGATGATCGACCTGCATGACGGGAGCCGGTTCGTCCCGCTGGCGGAGACCCGCGCGTTCAACTGGCAGCAGGGCACCCACCTGCAGTGGCTCGCGACGGCGCCCGACCGGAGGATCGTCTACAACACGCTCGCGGGCGATCACTACGCGGCCGTCATCCGCGACGTGTTCGGCGGCGAGACCCGCGAGCTGCCGCTGCCGATCTACGCGGTTAGTAGAGACGGCACGCGCGCCGTGACGCTCAACTTCCCGCGCGTGCACTCCACGAGGCCTGGCTACGGTTACAACCACCTTCCCGACCTTGCCGGGCCCGATGTGCCGGCCGATGACGGCATCTGGGTGATGGATCTGGAGACAGGTGAGCACCGCCTGATCGTGACCATCGAGCAGGTACGCGAGATGACGCCGCAGGGCAGCATGGCGGGCGCGCGCCACTGGTTCAACCACCTGCAGTGGAGCACCGATGACTCGAGGTTCGTGTTCTTGCATAGATGGCGTCATGGCAAGGGCCCTTGGCAGACGCGCATGTGCACCGCCGCGCCCGACGGCTCGGACGTGTTCATCCTCAACGACCACGAGATGACCTCACACTTCGACTGGTACTCAGGCGAGGTCATCCTGGCCTGGGCGAGGAGGCACGGGCGCGGGGACCACTACCACCTCTTTTGGGACCGTAGCGACCGGGTCGAGCCGGTGGGCGTCGATGTGTTCCCGACCGACGGCCACTGCTCATACTCGCCGGATCGCAAGTGGATCCTCACAGACACGTACCCCGACGCGGAGCACTGCCGGACCTTGGTCCTCTACAGGCCGGAGGATGACCGCCGCGTCGATGTTGGGCGGTTCTACTCGGTGCCGGTCTCAAGCGACGAGTTCCGCTGCGACCTCCACCCTCGATGGAGCAGGGACGGGCGCCAGGTGTGTTTCGACTCGACCCATGAGGGCGAGCGGCAGATGTACGTCATGGATGTGGCGGAGGTTGTGGGGTGATCGGGACAATGGGCTTCAGCCCATTGTTGACAAAGCTGACGTCAATGGGCTAAAGCCCATTGCCTTGAGGGGCCGGTTGGGAGCCGGCCGTTCCCCGTACGGGCTACCCCATCGCCCCGCAGCTCGCCGCCGCCGCGGCCGCCGCCGCTGCCGCGATGGCCTGCTTAACCGCCTTGGCGATCGCGTGGACTGTCGGGTCGCCTTCAACAATCTCCGCCACGTGCGCCCTGGCTTGCTTGAACACCTCGCGAGGGACGAAGGGCTTGAGCGCGTCGGAGGCCCAAAGGAGCCCGAGCACGCCGAGGGTGTCGCTGTCCGGCTGCTCCTCGCCCAGCATCGCCGCCGTCACTGCGCGCCGAAGCTCGTGCTCCGGGCGCGGGTCGAGCGTCGGGTGGGCCTTGTACGGGAAGACCCAGAGGAAGCGCCGCTCCTCCTCGCGGAGCACACCCTTCTCCACGAGTCCCGCGAAGAGGTCCTGCATGTTCGGCTTGGCCGGCCAAGCGAGTGCTTGGACCCAGTGCACCGCCTTCCGAACGCGCTCACGCGCCGTGAGCTTCGCGAGTGCGCGGTCCAGAACCGGATCTCCGGTGTCGCCCGAGGCGGTGATGAGCACCTCATCCTCCGCGATGGCGATGCAGCCGGCCGCCTTCAGGTCCAGGAGCACCGCGCCTGGGAGCGCGAACGAGAGGGCCGATGACAGCGAGATCGGCACGGTGCCGGACTCGTCATCGACCATGAGCAGTAGAACCTTCTCCGTCGTGCTGAACATACGCATCGCCTCCTGAACGGGCACCATCGTAGATCAGGACGCGCGTCGCGGCCCGACGTGGCGTGGCTACTTGGCGATCGCCCACTCGAGCGCGGCGTCGGCCACCGTGTAGCGCGACAGCACCGTCCCATCGGCAGTGGTCGCCACCCAACTGTGGCTGAGGTACGAGTGTTGCGTGACCTCCGCACCGGGCTGCAGGTCGTGGTACTTCTGCAGGTGGTCCTCGAAGTTGACCCAGTAGATCGCGATCGCCTCGTCGGTGAGATTGCGGATGACGAAGCTCCGGCTCGAGTCGCCGCGGCTCATCGCGTACTCGTGCGGCGGCTCGACGCCCTGGAGGTTGCGCACGAAGTAGTCCCACATCCGGCGCGTGACATAGGGCCGGATCTCGTGGCCCGCTCCGGGGACGATCAGCAGGTCGAAGTCCTTGTTCGCCTTGATGAGGGCGTTGGCGAACTGCAGCGTCGACGCGCTCGGGTTCACGTTGTCGTCGAGTTCGCCGTGGACCAGGAGGAGCTTCCCCTGCAGCTCGGCGGCGTGGACGGTGTTCGACTGCTCGGCGTAGTGCTCGCCCACGGGGTAACCCATCCACAGCTCATTCCACCAGACCTTGTCGGTGCGGTGGTCGTGGTTGCCTGACATCGCGACCGCGACCTTGTAGAACTCCGGGTGCGCGATCAATGCGTGAGCCGCGTTGTAGCCGCCCGCGGACATCCCGTATAGTCCGACGCGGCCGATGTCGATGTAAGGGTACCGCTCGGCGGCGGCCTTCATCCACAGGATGCGGTCGGGGAAGCCGCTGTCGCCGAGGTTCTTGTCGGCGACGGCGTGAAAGGCCTTCGACCTGTTGGACGTGCCCATCCCGTCGATCTGCACGACGATGAACCCGAGCTCGGCGACGGCCTGGGAGCCGTGCGACGCGCTGAATGTCTTCGGAACGAAGGAGCCCTGCGGGCCGGCGTAGATGTTCTCGATCACGGGGTACTTGGCCGACTCGTCGAGCGTCGACGGCCGGAAGATGACGCCCCAGATGTCGGTCGTCCCATCGCGGCCCTTCGCGACGAACGGCTCGGGCATCCGCCAGCCGCTTGCCAGCAGATCGGCGACGTCCGCCTCCTCGAGCTGCGTCACCAGCGACCCGTCCGATGACCGGTGCAGCTCCGTCATCGGCGGCAGGTCCACGCGCGAATAGGAGTCAACATAGTACGCGCGATCGGGCGAGAAGTCGATCCTGTGGCTGCCGTCGCCCTCGGTGAGGCGTACCAGGCCGGTGCCGTCGAAGTTGACGCGGAAGTAGTGGACGAGGTACGGGTCGCGGCCCTCATCCATTCCGCTCGCGTGGAACCAGATCTGCCGAGCTTCCTCGTCCACGCGGTCGACGCCACGCATGACCCACTCGCCCTCGGTGATCCGGTTCTTCACCTCACCCGTGGCCGCGTCGTAGAGATAGAGATGGTTCCAGCCGTCGCGCTCCGATGCCCAGATGATCTCGCCGGTGGCGTCGAGGTACCGCAGGAACTCCTTGTCCGGCGCGATGAAGGTCTCGCTCCGCTCGTCGATGACCGTGCGCGAGGCGCCGGTGTCGAAGTCTACCTCGATCACGCGGTAGCGGCGGAACCCGCGATCTATCTGCCGGTACATGAAGTGCCTGCCGTCGGGCTCCCAATGCGGATCGTTCGGCCCCCACCAGTCGCACTTGTCGACCTCGGCCTTGGCCAAGGTCCGGGCCTCGACTTCTAGCAGCCACATCTCGTGCACATCGAGCTTGTCGCCGGGGAGGTCGTAGGCGACGCTGTGAAGTCTTGGGCGCAGCGAGTCCGCGGGGCTCGATTCGACGGTGTACATCTCCAAGTGGTCGCCCGGCACGGTGCGGTAGGCCACGATGTGCCGCGAATCGGGCGACCAGAAGAAGGCAGTGTAGGCATTGTCCTCGACGCCGTCGGTGGTGAGCTGGGTCTCCTCGCCGGTGTCCCTGGCGCGCAACCATAGGTTGTAGTCGCGGGTGAACGCCTCCGACTTGCCGTCAGGCGACTGGCCGTTGCCTCCCGGTGGCGGTCCCTCGCCGTCTCGCTGGCGCCCCGGGCCGCCCGGCCTTCCGCCGTCTCCCTCGGCAGGCGGAGCGGGCGGGCCTTCGGAGGCAGTGCACTCGTACGTGTCGAGGTCGCACGTCCAAGTGGTCACGTCCACGACGAAACGGATCGACGAGAGGTCGTCGACGTATCCGATCTCGGTGAACGGCAGGTGCCGCGAGTCGTACCTCTCTCCGATAGCCGCCGACAACGCGGTCGCGAGCCGCTCGTGGTCGAACGCGGGCGACTTCGTGCCTGCGTCCGCATCGACGAGCACGAACTCGCGCTCGCCGCGCACGTCGTTACGGTACCAGAACCTGTGCGTGTCGCCGATCCAGCGCACCTCGACGGAGGCTTTGAAGACGAGCCTGGCCGAGTCGCCGGACATCGCCCGCTCGGCCCGTTGGTACGCAGCGAGCATTGGGGCGACATCCTGCGCGTAGCCAGGACCAGAGCAGAGGATGAGCGCCGCTGCAACCCAGGCGGCGGGCCCGCGACAGCCCAAGATACCGGTGGACACGGTCGACACCTCACCAACGGGCAGGCCCCCAGGGCCGAGCGATGGAATTCCACGATCCGCGGCTATGCCCTGCCACTCACAACGACTGGAGAACCCCTATGCGTCCGCACGGAGACATCCGGAAGGTCCTGATCATCGGCTCGGGCCCGATCGTGATCGGCCAGGCTTGCGAGTTCGACTACTCGGGCACCCAGGCGTGCAAAGCGCTCAGAGCTCTCGGCTACGAGATCGTGCTCGTGAACTCCAATCCCGCGACCATCATGACCGACCCCGGGATGGCGGACGCCACCTATGTCGAGCCGCTCACCGTTGACTACCTCGAGAGGATCATCGAGAAGGAACGGCCCGACGGTGTGCTGCCCAACCTCGGCGGCCAGACCGGGCTCAACCTCACCGCGGAACTGTACAAGCGAGGGATACTCGACAAGTACGGCGTGCGGGTCATCGGTGTCCAGGCCGACGCGATCGAGCGTGGTGAGGACCGCATTGCCTTCAAAGAGACAATGAACGCGCTCGGGGTCCCCATGCCGCTCAGTGACCCCGCCTTCAGTGTCGAAGACGCGGAGCACATCGCGCATAGGCTGGGTTATCCCGTCGTGCTGCGCCCCGCCTACACCCTTGGGGGCACCGGTGGGGGCATCGCGTGGAACGTAGAGGATCTTCGGGTCATCGTCGCGAGGGGACTCGCCGCCAGTATGGTCGGACAAGTCCTGGTAGAAGAAGCAGTCATTGGCTGGGAGGAGCTCGAGCTCGAGGTCGTCCGGGACGGCGAGAACAACAAGATTACCGTCTGCTTCATCGAGAATGTCGACGCGATGGGGGTCCACACAGGTGACAGCTACTGCGTCGCACCGTTCCTCACGGTCTCCAAGGACCTCGAAGCCAGGCTCCAGGAGATCTCGTACCGCATTGTAGAGGCGATCGGCGTCGTTGGTGGCACCAACATCCAGTTCGCGCACGATCCGAAGACAGGCCGCGTGGTGGTCATAGAGATCAACCCGCGCACCTCTCGTTCCTCGGCGCTGGCGTCCAAGGCAACCGGCTTCCCGATCGCTCTCGTATCGTCCAAGCTCGCGGGCGGCCTTCAGCTTCGCGACATCCCCTACTGGCGGGACGGCACGCTCGACCGGTACACGCCCTCGGGCGAATACGTGGTCGTGAAGTTCGCGCGGTGGGCCTTCGAGAAGTTCCCCGGCGCCGTCGACAAGATCGGGACGCAGATGCGGGCCGTCGGCGAGGTCATGAGTATCGGCAAGACCTACAAAGAGGCATTCCAGAAGTCGATCCGCTCGCTCGAGATCGGTCGATACGGCGTCGGCTTCGCCCGCGACTACAACGAGCTCCCGCTCGACGAGCTGCGCAAGCTGCTGGCGGAGCCATCGTCGGAGCGCCAGTTCGTCATGTACGAGGCCCTACGCAAGGGAATGAGTGTGGACGACCTTCATGGGCTGACGCACATCCACCGTTGGTTCATCGGTCAGATGAAGGAACTCGTCGAGCGGGAGGAAGAGCTGCTCCGCCACAAGGGCTCCTTGCCACCGGATGACCTGCTCATCGCGGCCAAGAGGGATGGGTTCTCGGACCGGTACCTCGGCACGATCCTGGGCATCCCGGAGGCGGAGGTGCGCGCCCGGCGTCTGGCGCTGGGTCTGGGCCAGGCCTGGGACGCTGTCCCCGTCAGCGGGGCCGACGCGGCCTACTACTACTCGACCTACAACGCCCCCGACTCGGTCCCCGTGTCCGACAGGCGCAAGGTCATGATCCTGGGCGGCGGGCCGAACCGCATCGGGCAGGGGATCGAGTTCGACTACACGTGTGTCCACGCGGCCTTCGCGCTGCGCGACCTTGGCTATGAGTCGATCATGGTGAACTGCAACCCGGAGACGGTCTCAACCGACTACGACACGTCGGACAAGCTGTACTTCGAGCCGCTTACCGTTGAGGACGTGCTGAGCATCCATGCCAAGGAGAAGCCCGAGGGGGTGATCGTCCAGTTCGGGGGCCAGACGCCGCTGAACATCGCGGGCGAGCTGGCCCGGGCAGGCGTGAAGATACTCGGCACGACCCCTGAGAGCATCGACCTGGCGGAGGATCGGCGTAGGTTCGCCGAGGTGCTGCGGGAGATGGACATCCCGCAGCCGGAGAGCGGCTGCGCCAGTTCGCTCGATGAGGGCCTCGAGGTGGCGCGCCGGATCGGCTACCCACTGATGGTGAGGCCCTCGTACGTCTTGGGCGGTCGCGGGATGGAGGTGGTATATGACCAGGAGACCTTCGTGAGGTATGTCACGGCTGCCGTGGAGATCTCGCCCGAGCACCCAATCCTCATCGACAGGTTTCTTGCCAACGCCGTCGAGGCGGAGGCAGACGCCATCGCGGACGGCACGGACGCCTTCGTGCCGGCGGTCATGGAGCACATCGAGCTGGCCGGGATTCACTCGGGCGACAGCACGTGTGTACTGCCCCCAGTGACCATCCCCGAGCGTCACATCAGGACCATCGAGGAGTACACGCGCCGCATCGCGGTCGCGCTCAACGTCGTCGGGCTCATGAACATGCAGTACGCGATCTGTAACGACGTGGTCCATGTCCTGGAAGCCAACCCGAGAGCATCGCGCACCGTTCCGCTGGTCTCCAAGGTGACGGGTGTCTCCATGGCGAGGATAGCCACCCAAGTGATGCTGGGCGCGAAGCTGAGCGACCTCGGCCTCAGCCCCCGCGAGTACCCCCACTACGGCGTGAAGGAAGCCGTCTTCCCGTTCAACATGTTCCCGGAGGTCGATCCGTTGCTCGGGCCGGAGATGCGCTCGACGGGAGAGGTGCTGGGCCTGGGCGACTCATTCGGCCTGGCCTTCGCGAAGGCGCAGATCGCGGCCGGCTATTCCCTGCCGCAGGAGGGGACGGTCCTGGTCACCGTGGCGGACCGGGACAAGGACGCGGTTCTGCCGGCGGTGCGCAAGCTGGTCGACCTGGGCTTTGGCATCGTGGCGACTGCGGGCACGGCTGAGTTCCTGCGGTCGAATGGTCTCGAGTGCGATTCCATCAAGAAGCTGCACGAGGGCAGGCCGAACATCCTGGACGCCCTGCACAATCGAGAGATCAGCATGGTTATCAACACGCCGGCCGGCAAGGAGAGCGCGTACGACGACAGCTACATCCGAAAGGCCGCGGTGAGGTACAAGGTCACCTACGTGACGACGGCGGCGGCCGCGATCGCGGCTGCCGAGGGCATCCGAGCGGCGCGGTCCGACTCAAGTGGAGTCAAGCCGCTCCAGCAGTACCACCGGGAGGTGGCCGTGAAGGGGGGCACGGCAGCTACGCCCTGAGTGGGCCGAATCCCAGACCGCTCATCGCGAGTAGCCTGCCGAAGGCAGGCGTAGCGAAGGACGGACACCGGCGCTGACCTGCAACTGGTAGCGTCCCTCGTTACGTCGCTCGCACAATGCGCTCGCTCCTACTCGGGATGAGCGAGCACTGGTGGGGCGGCAGCTACCGCACCCAGCTATTCCGACACGGCCAGGTCGGCGACCAGCCCTGCGGTAGCCTCGTCAAGGAGGGTCACCCTGACCTGCGTGTCTCGACCCCCGACGACCTCCAGCCTCGCCGCCGTGGCGGTGTAGCCGGAGCCGGCTGGGGGCTCGACTCGGAGTGTGTGCACGCCCGTAGGGATGGACACGAGGGCGTAGTTGCCGTTGTCATCGGAGTAGGTGGCCCGGACCGCCGCTTGGCGGCCCCAGGCGGCCGGCGTCGCGGGTACGTAGACATAGGCACCCGCGATCGGATGCCCCACGTTGATCGCATCGACTACTCTGCCACTCAGGCTCCCTGTCGGTGCCGAGTTGCCGCCCCCGCCGCTGCCGTTGGAGCCAGAGCCGAAGTCGAAACAGCCGGCCAGCAGAACAGCCAGCACGCCCGCGAGCAGGACCGAGGTCGCGGGCAGAGCGAGTCGTGTGGGGGTCATGGCGCCGCCCCCTGTCTGTGGCTTTCCCCCAGGGCTGCACTCCGGTGGACGGCCACGGAAGCGCTGCCTGACGTCAGCGACGCGAATCGCAACTCGGCCGCTCTCACGCCAGCGTCAATGTGCACAACCACGGTTGCGTTCTCTGTCCCGGTCGCGGGGGTGACCGTCACGCGGTCCTCAGGACTCTCGGCATCGGAGACCGTGACGTCGGTGTACCACGCGAACCGTACACCATCGGGCCGGTAGACCGCCACGAGCCGGTCTGTCTCATCGGCGTCCAGCATCAGCGTCTCGGGCGAGACACCAAGCCGGCGGGCGTCGCCTGGGGGCGTCGAGCCGACTGTGACCTCTGCGCGCTCCGATAGCGTCCCCACGGTGGCTATCACCTCGCCACTGCCCGGTGTGTTGCCGGCTGTGAAGACGCCGGAGGCATCGACCGTTCCTATGCCTCCCGTGACAGTCCACGTGGGAGATACGGCGAGCGGGGTCCCATCGACTTGCAGAACCGATATCGTGAACTGACGTTGCGCGCCCAGGACAACGAACGCCTGCCCCGGGGTGACCGGGCCCCAGGGGCTCGCGCTACAGGCGGTCAGGGCGCACGGCAGAGCGATACCGAGCACGAGCAGGCAGAGCCCCAGCGCTAGAGCGACGAGCGCCCGGCCTTCACGCACGAATGCCATCCACGGCACCTCCCGTCCAGGCTGCGCACATGCATATTCCGTTGCCGATAGCGTGCCTCCTCGTACCGCCGGCGAGCCAGGCGCATTGAGACACAGCCCCGAACTGCCTGTACGGCGTGCTGTCCCCCTCGTCTTGGCGGCGGAGCAGCCCAGAGGGAGGCCTTGGCATGCTCGGCCCCGTCACGGCCGCTCCACGACCGGCGCCGTGGCGACACGGGGCCTGATGGGCAGCAGTTCGATGCCAGGGAAGTCGGGGTCTCCCAGGGCTCTGATCTCGTCCTCGCCCATGAACGGACAGCACGCGTCGACCCACGTCATCAGCTTGCGCAAGCTCATATCGTCGACCCGCACGCCGTAGTGCTCGCCGCCGGAGACGAGCTTCACTAGGGGGCTCGTGTAACTGGAGTGTGTCATCGGTTTGAGCGTCTCGAGCGCCTTGGGGTCATTCATCGTCGGGTCCATGCTCTCGACCGGGATCGCGCCCGCGCAGCCGTAGCCGGGCTGCCCGGCGGGCGGCACCGGGTTCCCCCACCCGGCCGACCCGACGAGCGTGAGGTAGGGCTCCTTGAACACGTCGGCGCCGGGCCTCAGCGTCAGGTCGAGCACCAGCTTGGCTGAGCCGTCGCCCTGGTGGCAGCTCCCGCAGTAACGGTCGAGCGTGGGCTGCACGAACCGCTCGAAGCTGATGCTCTCAGTGCCCCACTCGGGCGGGCTCACGGGCGTCGGTGGCCGTGAGAGGGCGATGCTCGCCTGAGAGGGGGGAGCGGCGCTGTGCGCCTCATGGCAGCCGACGCACCCGCGCCGCTCCCCGGGCATGACCCCCGTGAAGCTGCGCATCGACTGGATGCAGCGGTAGTCCGAGTCGAGCAACTGGAAGTACAGCGACCGCCCCGGCGGCACGTCGAAGCTCGCGGAACCGTCCGCCTCCACCGGGACGATCGAGAGCACCCGCTTGACGCCCTCCTCCTGCACGATCGAGACAGCGGGTCCGGAGTGGCGGAACGTCTTCCTCCACGTCGAGTAGGTCTTGTGGTCAAGCTGCATGACTCGGAGGTACTTCGCGGCCCCTCGCGGGATCTCGGGGACGCCCTCGTACACGTCGGCGGAGTAGAGGTAGCCGTTCACCGGCTTCTTGCGCTCGGCGCCGGTGCCCGGCCAGATGACACTGCTCGGCAACGCCGGAGGTATTGGCCGCGGCCTTACGGGGATGGCGTGCCAGACGTTGTGGACACCTTCGTAGACCAGTTCCCGGTTGCCGTGTACGTCCATTAGATACAGCCTGAACTTGCCGTCCTGGCCCCGCGCGGAGACGAGTAGGTCCTCCTCGGACAGCGGATAGGCGGTCTTGTAGCCCGTGAACTGACCCGAGCTGTGGTAGTCCGCGGCCTCGATAGGGTCGAGCGGGGGCGCGCTGCATTCGGGCCAGGGCCGGTCCGCCGTGACCTTCGTCAGCCCGTCAGGGAAGTTCATCCCCCGCGACGGGTCGATGATCCCGATCGAGCCGGAGAACCAGTCGTGGTGACCCACACCTGAGAACATGACGCGCTGGCTGCCCGGGATCTGCCTCGGCTCTGACAGGTGGTCGGGCCAGACCGACCTGTTGCCCCAGAGCGCCTGTGTGTTGGCGCCGTCGGGGTGGGTGGTCCAGAGGCTCTGTATCCGCCAGAGCGGCCTGTCGGAGTACTCCCACCGAGAGTAGACCACGCGCCCGTCGCTCATGAGGGAGGGTACGAAGTCGGGCTCGCCGTTCTGGCTGATCAGGTAGACGTTCCGGCCGTCCGCATCGCACCGAGCAAGCGTATAGGAGTAGATGAATGGTCCGCAGCGGACGTATGAGTTGCCCCTGGTCGAGGTGAACATGATGTGCCCATCCGGGAGGTAGATGGGGTCGACATCGTCGTAGTCGCTGTCGGTTAGCTGCCTCAGCCCGGTCCCATCGAGCCCGATCTCGTAGATGTGGAAGCTCTTCTCGTCCCAGGGCTTGAAGCAGAAGAGGACGCGGGTGGCGCCGAAAGAGAGGTCGGGCTGCCAGAAGCTGCCAGGCTTGTCGGGCGCGAGCCGCCGCACAGCGCCACCGGGGTCGAGGCCATCGAGCACCAGCAACCGGCCTCCGGGCGTCGCGGTGATGCCCATCCTGTGGATCGACTCGTGAGTGTCGTTCACTGGGCCGCGTGGCTGCGGCTGGTCGATGAACAGCACCTGGCTGAAGTCGATCACCGGGTTGCGCAACATGATCTCGCGCTTGATGCGCCGCACCTCGAAGTACGCCTCGCGGGCTTCGTCCGGCGACAGCGGCTGCCGCTGGGCGGCGCTCAGGCGCTCGGACAGCCGAGCCAACTCGCGCGTCTGCTCACCAAGGTCCTGGGTGCGCGGATCGCACGAGAGCCGGGCGGCCAGCGCGAGCGTCCAGTCTATCTCGGCCCTGGCACGCACATCGAGCGGTTGGCCCTCGGCCTGGAAGAGCCAGTCGGCCTCCAACACGGCTCGCGCCTCCGGGGCTGTGAGGGTCCCCGTCTCCGGTGTCGTCGGGTTGTCGTACGAGTAGGGGAGGTAGATGCCCGGCGGCGCAATGAGCTGTGTGCGCGCGTTCGAGAGGCGCACTCGCTCTTCGGCTGGCAGGTCGTCCAGTGACCGCCACTCGGCGCGCGGGATGCCCTCCGCGTTCTGCAACTTGGAAAGCGAGTTCCACACACCCGACCAGCCAAGCAACGGCTCACGCGTCGCAGCGACCACTACGCAGCGTCCCGTCGCGGGATCCTCTACAAGTAAGCCTTCACACTCAGGGTCGAGCCGGCTCAGGTCGTTCTCGTGGTCGTGAGCGGCCTCGACGTTGGCGTAGATCCCCAGGCGGACGTCATCTACTGGATGGTCGGCGGCGCTGGTGATGACGAACTCGACCGACGCGCACGCACCAGGACCGACGGTAGCCGTGATGCGGACCCGGAGCAAGCGGTCCTCTGTCTCCACGACGCAGCCGCCCTCGGTCCCCGATCCGCCGAGCGGCTCCGCGACGCGCAGGTTCTCCAGGGGGAGCTCGTAGACGTTGGGAGCGCCGGCCTTGTGCGCGCCTGCCTCGTCGCGATAGTGCAGGTAGTAGCAGAACTGGCTAAGCTGCCCGCCGAGGTCGCAGCGCAGCGCCTGCCGCTCGAGCCCCCAGCGGAAGTAGCCGGCATCCTCGAGCGCGAAGTCCGTCACTCCGTTGTCGAGCCACAAGCGCTGCGCGGTCAGCTTCGGCGACAGCGGGACGGGGCCGAGCAGGTGTTCCGCCCTTACTCGCGCCGCGCGCACAAGCGCGGGGGCCTCGCCCACGGTCGGAGCGCTGACGAATGTGACGACTTCGCGCGCCTCTGCGCCAGCGCCCAGATCGCCAAGCGACCAGATCAGAACCCCGTCAGTGTTGCCGTACGAGTACAGCCCGTCACCACATGCCGCACAGGCCGCCAGGGCGAGCCAAGTGATCGCTGCGGTTCGAGCCATTAGCTCGGCGCCACCAGCTTCGCTCCAAGGCCGATGATCAGGATGGAGAAGATGAGTGTAGCCAGGCCGGCGCTCAACATGCGCCGTGTGGGCGCGCTCGTGCCCTTCCACTCGCGGAACTGAAGGCCCCATAGAGTGCTGAAGATGATGATGAAGGCCATGTGGATGGTCCAGCTTGTGTAGTTGAGCTTACCCATCCATGTCGTGCCGATCCCGTAGAAAAAGAACTGCAGGTACCACATGACCCCGGCGGCGGCGCAGAACAGGTAGTTCATCGGCAGCGGCGCCGACTTCGCATTCACGTAGTCCTTCCCCGAGTGGTTGGCGGTGCTCAGGATCAGGCACCAGATCAGGTTCGTCGTCAGTCCGCCGAGAAGCACCACGGGCAGCATCGCCACGTTCCGGAGCTGGTCCATGGTGCCGCTCTCGGCCGCAGCCCTGCCGATCGGAGCACCGGCCGCGAAGCCGTAGCTCATGCAGGCGCTCATGATGCCCGCGAAGACTGCGACCCAGAGACCCTTCACCAGACTGAACTCGGCGATGGTGGCCTGTGCCTCCGCGGTGGTGACCTCCTTCTCCTTCATCATCCCGGCCTTGCCGCAGATGCCGATGCCCACCAGGCAGACGATGACCCCCAGCAGCGTCATCGCTCCGGGGACGGTCGTAACCAGGTCCACCGCCTCGCCCTTCACGACGGGAGGGATGATCGTGCCGAACGCCGCGCAGAAGCCAAGCGCGACCGCGTAGCCGAGCGATAGGCCGAGGTACCTCATGCTGAGCCCGAACGTGAGGCCGCCGATCCCCCACAGGACGCCGAAGCCATACGTCGGCAGGAGGACCTTCATCACGTCGGCCGACATGATGGTCTCGATGGGCTCGTGGACCAGGATGAACGCGAACACCCACGGCGTTATGAGCCAACTGAAGATCCCGCCGACGAGCCAGTAGGTCTCCCATGACCAGTTACGGACCTTCTTGTAAGGGATGTAGAAGCTGCCCGCGGCCAGGCCGCCGATCGCATGGAAGAGCACGCCCAAGAACGGATTCGCGGTCATCTACAGCCCCTTTTCGGTCGTGATGCGCTCGAGTAGCCCGGTCGGTGTCAAGATCACAGCACCGCGGCGAGGCTCGGCTCCCTGGTGTACGAGGCGCTCGCCGTCGAACAGGTACACCTCCGGCTTGTTAGCCGCGCGGTAGCACTCGCCCTTCACGAGCCGCCCCATGCGTAGGTGCGAGTATGCCCGCGTGATGCGCGTGTACAGATCGGGAGTCGCGAAGCCCCAGGCGTCCTCCCAGGAGTAGCTGTCCTCGATCGCCGTCTCCTCCTGCCAGTTGTTCCAATCGGCGACCGTGACGAACTCCGGCGAGGCGTTGAGAACGCGGAGCCACTCTCGGACGTAGAGCCGGCCGCCCTCGCGAGCCTGCTCCGCGTCGTCCCGGCCGGACTGCCGGACGCCCCCGGCGAAGCGGTGCCCGGGCCAGATGCTCATGCACTCGGCGAGCTCCGGCGCCGGCTCGTAGGAGCCCCAGCCCCATGTCCGCCTCGCGGCCATGGATTCGTGGTTGTCGCCGTTGTAGGCCCAGCGGACGGTGAAGCGCGGGTCGTCCCAGTCGCCCGGGCCGTAGTTGTCGTCAGTGTCCACGAGCAGCAGAGGCTTGCCTCCGAGGCGGAAGTAGCTCGGCCGCTGGGCGTAGTTCTCCCAGTAGTAGCCCGCCGCGCGGCTCTGGCCGGCCGCGCCCTCGGCGCGCATCTCGCCTCCGCCGCCGATGCAGATGGGGATGCGCTCATCGGCCAGGAGCTCGTCCATGAAGCCGTACCACGCGCGGATGTTGTCGTTGATGCGGCCGCCGTCGTTCCCGATGCCATTCGTGTCGTCCATGATGACGAAGTCGATGCCGAGGTCGCGGAACTGACGGTAGTGGTCCGCGATGACCTTCGGGTCGCCCGCGGTGTAGCGTCCGCGCTCGGGTAGGCGGGCGCAGTCCGACCAGTGGTGGAACTGGTCGTCCTCGGTCCACCAGACGGTGTACCAGAGGCCGATGCGCGGGCGGACGACATCCGCGTCCGTTGCCTGAGCGAGACAGATCGCGGCCGCCGCGACGACGATCACCAACGTTCACCTCCGCAAAGCGATCGACGCGTGTGAGTTCCGGGCACCGCGCGCCGCTCCTGCCGCACGGACCGGCGTTCGGGTCCGAAGACGCGCGGCCAGGAGTCTGGGCGGGTGAGCCAGAACAAGCCGGCATTCCACGACGGAGCCGTTAGCGCGATGGGCAAGACCGAACGCAAGCCCGAACCGATTCCCGCTCAGGTGCACAACCGAGGTCTGTTCGCCACGCACTTCCTCGCCAAGGAGAAGGGCCTCCAGGACATGCCCGAATGGCGCGACGACGACGGCGTGGACGAGGCCAAAGCCAAGATCCGGAAGCTGATCGAGGAGCGCGCGATCAACCTGTCCTCGGCCACGAACGAGCCGCAGACGGAGCACGATCTGATCCAGCCCATCCTCGACGTCCTGTGGGGCACCGGCAGCTACGAGGTCCAGCCCCGGCTCCCGGCAGTGGACGAGGAGAGGCAGCCCGACTATGCCTTCTTCCTCTCGCCGCAGGCATGCCAGGAGGCCAAGCCCGCGCTGGGCACGATGGAGTACTGGGGCACTGTCTCCTGTCTCGGCGACGCGAAGCGATGGGGTCTCTCACTGGACAGGGCAAGGGGACCAGGGGGCACCCCCTCGGCCCAGATCTGCAACTACCTGTACCGCTCCGGGGCCCGGTGGGGAATCCTCACCAACGGCCGCATCTGGCGTCTGTACGAGCGCGAACGTTCGAGCCCGGGCGGTATCTACTACGAAGTAGATCTCCTAGACCTGCGGCTCGATGAGGGTCGCGAGGTCTTCAAGTGGTTCTACATGTTCTTCCGCCGAGAGGCGTTCGTGCCGGACGAGTCGGGGGAGACGTTCCTTGACAAGGTATTGCGGGGCAGCGTTGAGCACGCCACCGGTGTCGGTGACAAGCTCCGAGAGGCCGTCTACGATGCGCTCAGGTACCTGATCAACGGGTTCTTGGAGTACAAGCGCAACAAGCTGCCCGCCGATGACCCGGCGACTCTCGCACAGGTCCACGAGGCGGCGCTGATCGTGCTGTACCGGCTCCTCTTCATCCTGTACGCGGAGGATAGGGAGCTGTTCCCGCTGAAGGACCTGGGCGGCGGGGACTCCCACTACTCGCCTTTCAGCCTGAAGACGACGCACAAGCGGCTCAACACCGACCTTAAGGGAACGCGCCGGTTCGCTGACAACATAGCCGACATATGGCGCGGCCTCCTGACGCTCTTCCAGGTCATAGACGAAGGTCCCGAGGCCGGCGGGGAGACCATACTGCCGGCCTACAACGGTGGCCTCTTCAGCCCGGACCGTTACCCGCGCATCGCCCACACCCCGGTAGACGGAACCGCTCAATGGCTGATCGGAGATCGGCGGATCGCCGAGGTCATTGACCTGCTGGCCTACGAGCGCAAGAGCTGGGACAAGCCCGGGACGGACGACATAGACTACACTGCGCTGGACGTGCAGCACCTGGGGACGATCTACGAGGGCCTGCTCGAGCTCAAGCCCGTTGTGGCGGCCGAGCCGATGGTGGAGGTCGCCGGCAAGAAGGGCAGGCCGACCTTCCGTCCACAGCGGGAAGTCCCTGAGCCCAAGCCCATCAAGGGCCAGACGCCCCGGACCGTCAAGGCCGGCGAGGTGTACCTCCTAACCGACAAGGGCGAGCGCAAGGCCACGGGCAGCTACTACACGCCCAAGTTCATCGTCGATTACATTGTTGAGCACACGGTGGGGCCGCTCGCCGACGAGGCCAAGGCGCGCGGCGCGGAGATCAGGCGCGAGATGGGGAACGAGGACCCCGACGCCCTCACCGAGGAGCAGCGTCAGCGGCTCCTGGAGCCCTACCTTTCAGTGCGGGTGCTCGATCCGGCGATGGGCAGCGCGCACTTCCTTGTTGGCGCGGCGGACCTGCTCAGCCGAGCAATGGCGACCGACCCCAACCTGGCGCCACCCCGCGAGGCCGGCGACGACGATCCCCAGGGCTACTACAAGCGGCGCATCGTCGAGCGCTGTCTATACGGGGTCGACCTCAACCCTCTGGCCGTCGAGCTCGCTAAGCTGTCGCTGTGGCTGCACACGGTGAGCGAAAGCCGGGCGCTGTCGTTCCTCGACCACCACCTTCGCTGCGGCAACAGCCTCATCGGGGCGAGGGTCAGCGAGGACCTTACGCGCGAGCCGCCCCGGTTCTCCTCATCGGGTAAGCGCCTACAGGCCGCCGGGGAGGAGCCAGTGCTGGCGTTCACCGAAGCCCTCAGCGCCAAGCACCTCCAGTCCCTGCTGAACGTGTTCCGCCAGATCGTGGAGGCTCCGAGCGGCGACGCGGAGATAGAGAGGTCGAAGGCTGCCTGGTACAGCGAGATGGACGCGGCGCGCGACCGGTTCCGCGCGGTCGCGAATTGCTGGCTCGCGCCGTTCTTCGGCGTGGAGGTGCTGCCGGAGCAGTACGAGCGGGCCGTGGCCGCCCTCCGGGCTAACGAGGACACGTGGCTGGCCCTCGAGGCAGAGGAGTGGTTCGACAAAGCGCAAGGCGTGGCGCGCGAGCACCGGTTCTTCCACTGGGAGCTCGAGTTCCCGGAAGCGTTCTTCACGCCCCGCGGCTTGAAGCCACCCGGCGAGCGGGGCTTCGATGCGGTGATCGGGAATCCGCCGTATAGAGGGCTCCCCCCAGGCGGGACCCGGGTGCTGGCGAAGGATCGATATGCGTCGGCCGGCAGCACGATGGACTCGTTCGCCGTGTTCATGGAGCGTGCGGCGGAGCTAACCGCCAACGGTCGCCTCCACGGGATGATCGTCCCCAGCGGCTGGCTCACAGCACAGGAGCACCGGCAGCTACGCGCTGTGCTGCTCGAGTCCGAGACGCCTCTTGCTCTTGTGCACCTGCCGCACGACGTGTTCCCCGACGCCTATATAGACTGCGTGATCTGGACGGCGAGACGCGGGGCCTCGGACGCGGCCATGTGCTCCGTTCTGCGGATGGGTGCGAAGGAGGCCGTGCAGTCCGTTGCGGCGAGCTCCTCGTGCTGGAGGACCGTCCGCGTGTCGCGGTGGCAGTCCAGCGACGGCCTTGCGTTCGTTACCGAGCCTGCCTCCGGCGCGTGGCTTGATCGGTGGCGAGCCGAAGAGTGGTGTGTCTGCGCAGGGTCTGTGCTGCGGGTTGCCCGCGGCACCACGCCGTTCGAGGAATGGCGGGCAGGCGACGAGCGCGGGCACATGGTCGGCTATAGCGGCAGCGTCTCACGGTTCGAGCTGGAGTGCGGCGAGCTGACTGAGGTCGTGCACGATCCGTCGCTCGCCGAGTACCGTGACGCGGGGTGGTTTGCTGGCCCGCGTCTGCTGGTGCGCCGCATCATCAGCCGTCAGGGCCGCGTACACGCCGCGCTCGCAGAGCTCGCATTCGTAGTGAGCAAGTCCTACCTGGTTGCACAGCCCGGCGACACCGAGTACTCCCTGTGCTTCGTGCTCGGAGTGCTCAACTCCGCCCTGCTGTCGAAGGCTCTTGTCGCGCGGTCGGAGATCGCTAAGCGCGACGATTTCCCCCAACTGGATATAGCTACAGTGAACGCGCTCCCCATCCCCCGCATCTCGTTCACGACGCCGCCTGAGGAGCGGGCAGAGGCGGTCGAGACGGCGAAGAGGCTGTATGAGGAGTGGGTCGCGCAGACCCCCCCTTGGTCCCCCCCGCAAGCGGGGGGGAAAGGGAGGACCGCAGACAATGGGCTTCAGCCCATTGCTCTCCGGCACAATGGGCTGAAGCCCATTGTCTATGAGTTCGTCGCCTCCGAGCTCAAGGCCGGGAGGTCGGACGTTGTCCACGATCTGCTGGCCTTCCTCGCGGAGCGCATGACAGACATGCATCGGGAGAAGAACTGAGGAGACCAAGGACTTCCTCGCGTGGCTGGAGCGGCGGATCGGGGCGCCCATCGAGTCACTCGCGAGCAAGACCAAGGTCAAGGCCTACCACCAGGGCGATCTCGACGGTCTGCTTGCGATCCTTGTCCGCAACAAGGCAAAGCTGACGTGCAGTCCCGGCTCGCGCATTCCAGGAGGAGGTTGGCAATGAGTTCGATGCGGGCGTCGCGCGGCTGCGCCCCCTCCTGGCGAGGATCGCCGCCACCGACCGTCTCATCGACCTGATAGTCTACCGCCTTTACGGCCTCTCCGATGAGGAGATCGCGGTCGTGGAAGGCGGCTGATGGGTACGTCTGGGGGGCCGCATCCGGCCCGCTCTCGAACGCCCTCACCCCAACCCTCTCCCGAGGGGAGAGGGAGCATACCGCGCTACGCCCCCGCCTCCTCCCACAACTGGGCGATCCGCTTCTTCCGCGGATCGTCGGAGTCGTCGTAAGTCGCGAGGACACGGCCGAGCCCGTCCGCGAGGCGCTGGGCGGCTTCGATGTAGCTCCGGTCAGCCGCCGACTGGGAGGCGGTCTTGAGGGGCACCAACTTGCTCTGCGCCTTGAGCGCCGCTCGTCCGTGGATCGCATACAGGTAGCCGACCACAAGCCGCCCGTGCGCCGCTTCGTAGGTGTCGCCAAGCCCCGCCGCGCGCAGGGCCGCGTAGAAGCGCCCAACACGCGCGAGGTCGCCGTTGGCCTGGGCGCTTTTCGGAGGTGCCGACGCCACCGGCTGACCGTTGAGGTACAGCGCAAGACCCTGGATGGCGTCGAACGTGCCCGCCACATGCACCCACTCGCCGAGCTTGAGCTGCGCGTCAAACGACACCACGCCCTGCATGGTGATGAGCCGGAGGGAGTTCGAGGGGCAGGTGTCCAGCAGATAGCCGTCGTCAATGCCTGCCGTCACTCGGTCGATGATGCGAACGCCGCCGTCGGGGAGCCGCTCGGGGCGAATCCACGCGTCGAGGGTGTACGCTTCTACCAGGTTCAGGCGCGGGTCGACGGGCACCTCGAGATACGCGCTGCCGTCCAGTGTGACGGCGTCCGCGGCTGGCGTGACAGTGCCGATGGCCTTCGCCGGGAGCCAGTCGCCCGCAGCGTTCGCGACCGTGCCGTCGGCCATGTGCCCGAGCTGGTAGTCCGCCACGAGGCCGGTCGCGTCGGGCAACATGGCCGCCGCGTCCTTCGCCAGAGTCGCGATCTCCTCGGGCGACAGCGCTCGGCTCCACAGGCGCGCCCGACGCATCTCGCCGACGAACCGGTGCTCGCCGTTGCTGTCGGCGCCGATCCGCAGTGGGCGTCCGTTCCCAGTGTCCTGTCCGAGCAGGTCGGAGCTATCCCAGAACGCGTCGGCCGAAGGCGGGACGCGCAACTCGTCGCGGGCCGCTGCGGCAGGCGGCGACGGTTCGGCCCCGCCCAGGCAGATCACGATCCGGGACAGGTCGGAGATGTCGGAGTAGGCGACAGTGACGGTGTCGGCGTCGTGCGTCGGAAGCCGACGCCCGTTGACCCACACGGAGGTGACGCCGCCGACGCCGACGGTCGACAGGTAGAGCCGCTTTGAGCCGAACCGCACCGGGAACCGCTGCTCCAGGCGCTCGATGCCAGGCGGGATGTGCGGGATGAGGGTCAGCTTGTCCGATGCGTAGAGGTACTCGAACAGCCCCCTCAGCATCGCCGTAGGCGCGCCCCACGAGTCGTAGACGCAGTTGGTGGGTTGGCCGGGCTGATACGGCGCGCCGCCGAAGTCTACAAGTGGGTTGTCGAGCCTGAAGTCGCGTGCGAAGGCCAGGATCGCTTCCATCGACCGGCGCGCGTCGTCGAACATCCCGAGGCGGTAGTAGCCCAGCACCATCCGCGCCTCGCATGTTGTCCAGTGGCCCCCATTGACCCAGGTGCCGAAACCCCAAAGGCCTTGCGGCTGCTCGTACATGTCATCGAGGCTCGGGTAGTTCGTGATGATGAGGTCGTGCGGGCGCAGCCCGGGGATCGAAGCCATCTTCCGGTAGATGCTCCCCGCTTGGTCGTCATCCACGACGCGGAACGCGACGGCGTCATGGTTGCAGACAGCCTCGAAGTAGCCGTGTACGGGTGCGCCATAGACGCCGTGCCTGGTGCCGTCGGGGTCGAGGTACTTGATGAGGTACCCCTCGTCCGTCGTGAGCGCGGACAGGCCCCGAGCCGCCGTGTCCCTGCGCCGTCGGTACAGAGCCGCGCGCTCGTCTCTTCCTGCGAGTCGCTCGAGCTCGATGAGGCGGTCGAGCCCGGCGATGTAGGTGACCGACAGACCGGCTAGGTAGGCCATCCCATAGGTGCCGTCGGGCATCTTCTGCCCGGTGTAGCTCGGGGCAAGCAGATTGCCCGCCGGTCCGGCCAGGAACAGGTTGTTATGCGGGTCCCGGCGCGACTCGATGAAGTCGGCCGAGCGCTCGAGCATAGGCAGGTAGTGGGCGATCTTGGCTTCGTCGCGCGAGATGAGGAGTAGCTCCGACTGCATGACCACTCCGGCGGCGGTGAACTCCATCCCCCAGTCGTGGATGTCGATGCGCCCGTCCCCCTGGCGATAGACGATCCACCCGGGGGCGGCCGCGTCACACAAGCAGCCGTCCGGGGCGACCCAGTTCATGGCGCCGACGCGCTTGCCGTCGCCCATCTGGCTGAACCAGAGGTCTTGGGCGTTCTCGATGAACGTCGTGTACGGCTCCAGGAAGAACGGCAGCGCGCAGTAGGTCGGCCCGTAACTGTTCTGGATCCACCACGCGCCCCAGGTCGGCCCCTCGACGAAGCCGTTCCAGGCGGGCGAGTAGAGCATTGAGATGTTCTGCAGCTCAGGGTCGGGGTAGAGCATCCGGTACGAGATGTCGAGCAGCTCGAGGTACCGGGTGTCCCCCGTGCCGCTGATGAACCTGCCCTCGAAGCCGGCCACGCTCCCACCTCGCTCCTGTGCGCCGACGGACGCTGCGACGGCGGCGCCGGCTACGGCGCCGGCGCAGGCGCCCAGGAACTCGCGACGGCTCAACGAATCCATGATCGCTCACCCTTCCCGTCCGAATCTACGACACGAGCTCCCCGGGCCAGCCAGCCACCCCGCCCAGCAGGTTGTACACATCTGTGAAGCCTCGCCCGACGAGCTGACGCGCGGCGGAGGCGCTGCGAGTACCGCCTTGGCAGACCACGCAGATCCTCGCGGACGGATCGAGCGTGGGCGCCCAGGTCGCAAGCTGATCCAGCGGGAGGTTCTCAGCCCCCTCGATGTGCCCGCCGGCGTACTCCTCCGCGGTCCGTACGTCGATGATCAGGAGTGGCTGCCCGTCAGCCATCATCGCCTGCAACTGGGCCGCGGCGATGTCCGTGAAGCCCCGCGGCACCCCATCGGAGCAGCCGGGCACGGCCAGGCATGCGAGTGCGGACGCGAGCAGTGTCGCGAACGTCACTACTGGAGCTACTCTCATAGATGAGGCACCCTACAGCCTTTGCCGGCGGCCGCGAGGGCTACCGGCTGCGCCGTCCTTCCGCGGCGAAGCGTCGCGGGCCTGCTGGGGGGCGGCGACATGGCGAATCGCTTGGTGTGCGCCGCCGCACACCCGCCAAGTACTCCGCGACACGTTGCTGGTCGTCCTTGACACGGGGATTCTCGTTCGTCACAATAGAAACACCCGTTTGCTATAACGTACGCAGGGAGTGGTCGAACGTGAGCGCTCAGATCGACGCGGCGGTGCTCGACCGGCTTGAGGCAAACCCGATCGACTGGCTGCTTGAGCGCGACAACCCGTGTGTACGCTACATCGCCCTCACGCGGCTGTTGCGCGGGCCGGAGGACGACCGGGACGTAGTCGCCACCGAGGCAGAGGTGGCTCGGTGGGAGCCGGCCCGGCGGGCCATCGCGGCGCTCGACGGGATGCCGTGGGACTTAGACAACCTCGCCAAGATAGGAATCCCGCCTGGACTCCCCGAGGTGCGGCGCGCTTGTGAGCGGTGGCTCGCGGCGCCCATCTTCGACGAGCGCCCCGGCCGCGAGCCGCGCCGCAACCCCGGGCCATTGCACTACTTCAGCCAGTATGTCGGTGCGCTCGCCCGGATGGGCTGGCACGCCGATCCGAGGCTGCGGGCGAAGGTAGAGCACATCATGCGAGAGCAGCGCCTCGATGATGGCAACAGACCGGGGACCGAGTTGCGCCATGGCGGGAGCTGGTGCTTCGGGGCCCACTGCTGCATGGCGGGAGCGTCGCGGTCGCTGTGGGCGGTCGCCGGAGTACCGCCCGACGCGCGAACGCCTCCGGTGGCGGGCTTCCTATCCCGCGGACGGGCGTTCATCGCGGCTCACAACCTCTTCCAGGCGAACCACCACGGCTTCGGGCCGATCGTGAAGTCGTGGACGAAGCTGCATCTGCCGTTCGCCCTCGGTTGGCACACGGACGCGCTCGATCTGCTGGACATCGCGACCGAGCTTGGCCTAGCCGATGACCCGTGCTGCGTGCCGGCGCTTCAGCTCATCCTCGGCAAGCAGAACGAGCGTGGGCGCTGGCTCGTGGAACAGACCCACGGCGGGCAGTACGACCTCCTGGTCGGCACGGCGGTCAGGGACACCGAGAAGGTCGGCGATGAGAGCAAGTGGATAACGGCTGCGGCGCTCATCCAGCTCGCGCGCTGCCGGCGGCTCCTGCCAACGTTGGACGAGGCGCAGCCGACGGCGACTTCGCCGGCACTTCCGGCCTTTGCCGACTACGGCCCCCCGGACACCGATGACGACGAGCGCCGGGTCCGGAGTGAATGGGCCGGCCTGGACACGACCTGGGTTCTGGAGGCATTGCTCGACTTCGCCCGTGACCGCGGGCTGCCGGTCGGGTGGCACTGGGGGCTGATGATCGGGCCCGCCTGGTGCAGGGAGTGGCTTTCCGCACGGCCGCGCAAGGTGCCGGCGCGGAACATCAAGGACGCCTGGCCCGTGGCGCGGGTGTGCTTCCTGGCGCTGCGAGGAGTGTTCACGCCGAAGGCGCTCTCCGCCCGGCTGCGCATCCCCCTGCAGGACGAGTACAAGCCGGGGGAACGGTCGAAACGGAGTTGGATCGACGCGACGCTCTGGCGCGTGGCCGTCGCCCCGTGGAACGGAACGTTCGACGAGGTCGGCATCGCGGTGCGTGAGCCGGATGAGGTACCCCGGCTGGTGCAGGCAATGGCGGAGGCCCTGGACGGCCTTGTCGCCGTGTGCGCGGAAGGGGAGTGACGGTTGTGGATCCCGTTGTCGCAGGGCTGCTCGAGTCCCCCGAGCCGTCGATAAGGCTGAAGACTCTTCTGGAGGTGGTCGGCGCGCCCGAGGACTCCCCCGAGGTTCTGGCGGCCCGAGAGCAGGTGCGCTCGTCCGACCGGGTGAGCCTGCTGCTGTCGCGCCGAGGCGTGGACGGCCGCATACCGACCAACCCGTACCAGAAGTGGTGCGGAGCGCACTGGACGCTCGCGATGCTCGCCGAGGTGGGCTACCCGCCGGGTGACGAGTCGCTGGCGCCGCTGAGGGAGCAGGTGTACGAGTGGATCTTGTCCGAGGCGCACCTCGCGAGCGTGCACGTGATCGACGGCCGAGCTCGCAGGTGCGGCTCACAGGAGGGCTACGCCGCTTGGGCGCTCATCATGCTGGGCCTCGACGACGACCGGACGGTTGCGCTCGTCAACAACCTGCTCGGGTGGCAATGGCCGGACGGAGGATGGAACTGCGACCGACGGCCCGAGGCCGACACGTCGTCGTTCCACGAAACCTGGCTGCCGATGCGCGCGCTGTCGCTCGTCGCGCGGCGATATGGATGTACTGCGTGCGCGGAGGGGGCTCGGAGGGCGGCGGAGGTGTTCCTGAAGCGCGGGCTGTTCAGGCGCGCGAGCGATGGGGAGGTCATCGACCAGCGCTTCCTGCGGCTGGCTTGGCCGCCGTACTGGCGCTACAGCATCCTGGCAGGGCTTAGCGTGCTGGCCGAGGCGGGGTTCGTCAATGACGAGCGATGCGCCGAGGCGCTCGACGTGCTCGAGTCCCGGCGACTCCCCGACGGCGGCTGGCAGGCCGATGAGAGGCTGTACAAGGTCCTGGAGCCTGGCGGGAAGCTGTACATGCAGATGTCGCCTGTGGACTGGGGCCCCATTGGCCGCCGGCGCATGAACGAGTGGGTGACCGTCGAGGCGCTGTCCGTCCTGCGCGTGGCCGGGAGGTTCGGGTGCTGAAAGCGGGTCGGCGGCCTGTACAATGGTCCTACCATTCCCCCAGGAGGAGCCCATCATGCCCGGTCTGCTCGCAGTGCTCACCTGTGGTCACCTCAGCCTGTCGGTCCTCGCTCAGCCCGCCGCTCCCTTGAAGCGCGCGCCCGCATTCCACCCGCCCGACCTCGTCGCCCGCGCCCGCGACAATGCGGGGCAGTACGAATGGGCCGGCCGGATCAGGGACGGCATCGTGGCCGCCGCGCAGCCCTGGCTCGGTTACAGCGACGACGAGCTGTGGGACATGATGTTCGGCCCCGCGATCACACGTTCGTGGATGGTCTGGTCGAACGGCTTCTGCCCGGCGTGCAAGGAGCCGGTGCCGATGTACAACTGGCGGATGGACCCGCACGGCGAGCCGTGGAAGGTTCGCTGCCCCCACTGCAACCAGGCCTTCCCCACAAACGACTTCGCCGCGTTGTACGGGTCGGGTCTCGACGAGCACGGCGTGTTCGACCCGGCGCGGGCCGACCGGTCGCTGCTCTTCAACGCCGAGCACCCCGACCCGGGCGACCCGTTGCGTCTGTTCGGCGTCGATGACGGCGAGGGCTACGTCGACGGCGGCAACAGGTGGCGCTTCATCGGGGCCTACCTAATCTACGGGCAGTGGAAGCGCCTCATCCTCGAGGGGATCAAGAGCTGCGCGGCCGCCTACGTGGTCACGGGCGACGAGACGTACGCGCACAGGGCGGGAGTGTTGCTCGATCGGGTCGCGAACCTGTACCCGACGTTCGACTTCAAGACCCAGGCGCTTGTCTACGAGAAGCCCGGGGCGGCAGGCTATGTGTCCACCTGGCACGACGCGTGCGAGGAGGTGAGGGAGCTCGCCCTTGCCTACGACCAGGTCTTTGAGGGCATCCGCGGAGACGCGGCGCTGGTCGACTTCCTCTCGCGCAAGGCCGCCGAGCACGGCCTCGGTGACCCGAAGTCCTCATTCGCCGACATCCAGCGCAACATCGAGAGCGGCATCCTCCGCGACACGGTCGCGAACGCCTGGAAGATCAACTCCAACTACCCGCGCACCGACATCGCGCTCGCAGTCATCAAGGCCGTGCTCGAGTGGCCGGACAACAAGGACGAGGTTTGCGCGATCATAGACCCAATGCTGGAGACGGCCACCGCGGTCGACGGCGTGACGGGAGAGAAGGGCCTTTCGGGCTACTGCGCCTACGCCACTCAAGGGACGGCGATGTGCCTTGGCTGGTTCTCGCGCCTTGATCCCGGGTTCCTCGCGGAGATGCTCGAGCGGCACCCACGGTTGGCGGACATGTTCCGCTTCCATGTCGACACGTGGTGTCTGGGGCGCTACTACCCGCACACGGGCGACTGCGGTGCGTTCGGCACGGCGACGCCGCAGTACGTCGGGGTCGGTTTCACGCGAAGCCCGGGCGTGGAGCCGTCCATGTACTCACTTCTCTGGGATCTGCACAAGCTGACCGGCGACCCGGCGTTCGCCCAACTGCTGTACCTATCCGACGGAAGCTCGGTTGACGGCCTGCCCTCTGACCTCCTGGCCGAGGATCCGGCCGCGGTCCAGCAGGGAGTGGCAGCGGCGGTCGAGGCCCACGGCGCGGCGCCGGTCGTCGGCAGCGTCAACAAGCAGGCGTGGCACCTCGCGATCCTGCGCTCGGGTGAGGGCGCGGACGCTCGCGCCGCCTGGCTCGACTATGACGCCGGCGAGCGCCACGGTCACCTCGATGGGATGAACCTGGGGCTGTTCGCCTACGGGCTCGACCTGATGCCGGACTTCGGCTACCCGCCTGTCCAGTACGGCGGCTGGGAGGGCGAGCGGTTCTCTTGGTACGTGACGACCGCGTCGCACAACACGGTCGTGGTCGACGGCAGGCAGCAGGCCTCGGGCGCGGGCGCGTGCACACTGTGGGCCGATGGCGAGACGTTCCGCGCGGTGAGGGCCTCCGCTCCGTCACTCTATGGCATCCCGCAGTACGAGCGCACCGTCGCAACGGTCGACACGCCGACCGGGGGATGCTACCTGATCGATGTGTTCCGCGTCGTCGGTGGGAGCGACCATGCCAAGTTCATGGGCTCGCACTTCGGCACCATTGCGACAACCGGACTGGCTCTCTCGGCCGGCGAGGACTACGGGCACGGGGCTATCCTGCGCAACACCCTAACCGACCCCGCGCCCACGCCCGGCTGGTCGGTCGATTGGACGATCGAGGACAGGCTGAAGCTCCTCGACGGGCTGTGCGACGTGCACCTTCGCTGCACCGACCTGACCACGGGCGCGAGCGCGTCGACCTCGGAGGCGTGGATCTCGACCGAGGGCTACACGTCGGATCGCGATGCCTGGGTGCCCAGGCTGATGGTACAGCGCCAGGGAGCGGAGCCGCTCACGAGCACCTTCGTGTCAGTCATCGAGCCGTACCGCGGGAGCTCCGGCATCTCCCAGGTCCGGCGGCTGCGGCTGGTGACCCCGGACGGCACGCCCTTCACAGATGCGTGTGTCGCGGTCGAGGTGACCCTCGCGGATGGCACGCAGGACCTCTTCATCGCCGCCGACACCGAGAACCCGCTTGGCCTCACGCCCTCGCTCGCCTCGGCCGGCGCGCTCCTGCAGCCGGAGTGGGGCGTGCGCGCGGACACCGGCTTCTTCTGGCTTCGCCGCGGGCCGTAGGGCGCGACCGGCAGGTCGCCCGCAGCAAACGTGAAGGTGGGGTCTCCAATACGGTGAACCTGTG